>JRYE01006745.1_pt1 | contig 10943 bp, 7 predicted proteins | sample 235321 | NCBI WGS metagenome assembly JRYE01 (sample SAMN03074214, study PRJNA261473) | activated sludge metagenome | biome: Common Effluent Treatment Plant; feature: Wastewater; material: Activated sludge; isolation source: activated biomass in a lab-scale reactor treating industrial wastewater at... | reverse complement strand
TGTGTTCGCCCCGGCGGTCACGTTGTAGCTGGTGGGCTTGGTACTTGTGAATTTCACCAACCCGTATGTATTGCTGGGATTGCCGCTACGCGAAACGATGAAAGTGGCATTGGGCTGGATGTCCAATACCCCGGCGAACTCCAGTACGGAGCTGGAAGCCTCCATGTTGATGCGGGCGTTGGGGAAGAACACGAGCCGCCCGTCGTTGCCCGGCTGCCAATCCTCCTCAATGATCACCTGCCCGCCGGGCAGGACGTTCAGCACCGAGCCGCCCATCAGTTCCAGCTTGCCGCCTCGCTTCACGCGCAGTACGGCCCCGTTGCCGATGTCCATGCGGCTGCCGCTCTCCAAGCGCAGCGTGCTGCCGTTGGTTACGGTAAAGCCGCCGCCGGGTGCCAGGTTCAGCCAGGTGTTGGCCGGGCAGCGCATCAGGGTAGCACTGTTGAAGACCTGCTGGCCGTTGTACGTCTCCGGGTTGTTGCGCCGGGTGGCGGTAGTGCCTCGGTCCAGGGTGATGGTGTTGCCCGTGGTCACATTAAGCGAGTATCCTGTTGAAGTGGCCACCGGGTTCAGTTGGATCTCGTCCGCGCACCAGCGGGCATCGTTCTTCACGTCCACATCATCAAAGCGCACCTTCACCTTTATGCTGCCGTCCGGGTTCTGCGCCATCAGCTCCACGGAAACCCCGTTGAGGTAGATGCGGCGGAGGTTTTTCACCGAATTAAAAGGAACATTCCCATTCGCCCCGACGATATTCATGGCCGTAGCCGAGGATGGGTTCGTCCCTATGCCAAGTTTGTGGTTTTGATCAGCACCTTCAGGTTGGAAGCCGTGCCGCGCATGCCCCAAGTTGTACAAATGGCTGTGGTTGGCACCTTCGGCAAACTCTGTTGATTGAAGTCTGAAGTCTCCGCCGCTCCTACTCAGGGCGTTGTCCCCATTTCTTTCAACGGGGTTCCAGTGCGTATCCCCCATGCCCGTCAACGGATTCGGCCGTTGCCTCAAGAACACGAATTCATCCATGCCCCCAACACAAGCGGCAGGTACGGTATCGCCCGTGTAGGCAATGTCAAAATGCCCGCTGGCTATCAATGGTCGCAAATAGTCCTCATAACCTCCGTACAGCACGCTCTTGCTGGAGTCCTGACGAAGGTCCCGGTCGATCTGCATGTACATGTACAAGCCAGGTTCCAGGTCCACGACACATTCCGCATCTTCGAAATGCCACCGATCGAACGGATGTTCATTCAAGTTTCTTCCCTGGTGATTTTCCACCCACAGAAATTCAGGATACTCAGCGATACTGTCCGTGAAAGGGAGTTTGATGCGCAAGGCATCGCCGGATGTAACGAAATCGCGGAGCACGTATGTGCCGGTATCACTTGGCTCTTGTGCATCCAAGTCTCCGTTCACTATGGCCGTATTTGAAGCATCGTGCAGTGGGATGATGACGCTGTCTGCCTGTGCGGCGATTTTCCACCCCAAGTGAAGGCGATCCCAAGCACTCCATGTTTGCAGAGAGCTGTTTGCTGCACCCATCAGGCTCCAGCCTCCTACTTGGGAGATCCAGTACTGCGGTTGGCTCAGAGAATTACCGCCCCCCGCGCAATGAAAATTGTTACTCCCGAACAGTAGATGGCAAAACTCATGGCACATAATCCGCACAGGTGTATGGCCACCGCCGCCGAAGTAGGTGTACGTATTCGCAGCATGGCCCATCAGGCTTCCTGGCGAACCGGGAACAGCGCGTCCTTGCTCATCCGGAACGCTGCGTGCATTGCGGATGATGAAGAACACATGGTCATACTTTGTGTCGGATTTCACCAGCTTTTCCTCACCCATTTGCACGGTACCATTGAGCGTCCAATTGTCGTATGCTCCAACACCATTGTTACCGAACACTGTGGACCAATTGCCATTGGTAACAGAGTCGATCATTGGTAAGATGGTGCTGGAGAAGCTGGGTAGAATTCCGGTGGAGGTGTTCAACTGGAACACGCCTCCGTTTGTCGGTGCGAGCAGGTAGTCGCCCAACAAGGTCAGGTTACCTGACGAAGCATCGTGCAAAAGCCTGGTAAGCATGGCTTGGGGCTGTCCTACACCCGCTGGCACGGGGTCCAATAGGTTTTGTGTTGGGTCCGAGTTGTTTACCCAATTGGGCAAGGCATGGGCGGGCCAGCTATCCGTTCCGTCGAGATGAGGGTCCAAATGGGTGGAGTCCGGATGATACTCCATCTCGATCAGGACGACCAAAGCACGTATTGTTCCCGACGTAGGCAGGGCCCATCCAAACCGGCTCTCATACAGGTCGCTTCGGGAACCACCACCCAATGGATCGTTGATCGAATCCTCCACAACGCACTGTGCGGAAGCCCAGGTGGTTACCAACAGCGCACATAGACTAAGGACCCGACTTAATGAATTTGCCATTGTGGATGTAGTTTGAAGTGGATCGCAACCGAACGAAGTAGGGTCCATCAGGCCAGCTCTGGATCGGTACCATGGCCACGTTGGAGAAGCTGTGTGGCCCATGGATGAGGCGGCCCATCACATCCACAACTTCCAGTTGACCGGATGTTTGGCCGGACAGGCGCACTTCCAGTTGCCCGTTCCATTGGCGTATGTAAAGCTGTGCTGATCGGTCTTCATGGATCCCTATCGTTTGAACCAGGTGCGTAATGGTGAGGTGCGTAGGGAACAAGATGTCACCATAGTCTTCGACGACAACTACACTATCCTCTTCCAAAATGCTAAAAGCCGGTTCCGGAAAATCCATATTCCCCATCCACCAGAAATAGTTCCCACCCAATGCAGCATAGTTGATCGTGTCCGGATTCGGGAGAAATGAAGCATGCAACAAGGACCGGTCCCAGCGGATGGTTACCGGGTATTGGTAGTTGAACGCACGGATTTCAACCACGCCACCGCCCATCCAAGGGAAGAGACTATACGGGAATGCATTTGTCTTTGTTGAGTCCCCATCCCAGTTCATGAGCCATACATTGAACGCATCCAAATCCATTGTACATGCACCTTCGCCTAATTGATAATCCACGTCGCCCAAATTCCATCCTTGAGTCGCCGTCGTATCCCAGACAAACCAGACGGTATCCCTCGCCCCCGTGCCATCCTCAAAGGCCAAGTGGAAGCGCCAGGTGGGCTGGGCGGTGGTGGTGCAGGCCAAGGCCAAGGCAAGCAGGGGGAGGAAGAAGCGGGTGCGCATGGTGCCGTGTTTTTGTCCAAGTTACGGCTCTTCTCGGCGGTTGGTGCTCGGTGTTCACAAGGCTAATCCCAAACCAACCTGGTTGCAAGGATCGATGTACAACTGGTCGCGATCATTGTACAACTGGTCAATCGCGCTGTACAACTGGTCTTATGGATACAAGCTGGTTGCTGAGGTAAGATCAACGGATTTAGGCTGATACGAATGGCGTGCGGGTTCTCCGTCCCTATGGGCTATATTGCAATGCCTGAGCAATGATTCATCCACCTCAGTGAACCAACATGAATGATAANNCCCTACACTGACGGGATAACGCAAGCAAATGGGAGTGCTTTGAGGAAAGGCGTTCCTGCACAGGTCACGCACAGCTCCTCCCGGTTGGTGCTGCCCGCATCGGACGGTAAATTGTACGTGGACCCATACGCGATCCTGTACCTGAAAGCGGACCGGAACTACACGTATGTCCATTGTGACGGCGGCCAAAAGCATCTGGTGAGTGTGCATTTGCACGCCTTGGAAAAGCACCTCCCCCAACCGCACTTCTTCCGTTGCCACCATTCCTACTTGGTGAACTTGGCGAAAGTGGAGAGGTTGTTGCAACATGCCGGGCATCGCATTCAGTTTGCCTGTGGCGAAACCATCGGCGTGGCCCGCAGGCGGTGGACTGCCTTGCTGCGGGCAATGGAACAACTGTGAGGATTGAGCGGACACCACGGAAACCGACCCTCACCCGCCCGTGTTTGCAACGCGGGCGAAAGTCCAGGCGCGCTTACGTCGCGCACATTCAACAGGTGCAGGTGGCCAGCGGGAATGGTTAAGGGATGGTCGTTGCAAACGACCGGGGTGGTGCGCCCGCGTTGCAAACGCGGGCGAGCGTGATCGCGTTACCTCACCAGCGTGATATGGCCAATGGCCGTCTGCGCATCCTGGTAGGGAAACTGGTATTCGGCCTTGTACACATACACGCCGATGGGCGAGGGCACACCGCCGTAGGTGCCGTCCCATTCTTTGCGGGAATCGTCGGTGGAAAAGATCAGCTCACCCCAGCGGTTGAAGATCATCAACTTGTACGGATCGGGGGTGCAATCGCCCGTCCAGTTCCAGGTGTCGTTCTTGTCGTCCTTGTCCGGTGTGAAGGAGTTGGGAAACCACAGGTGGCAGCTCTGTGAGCAGTCCTCGATGTGTACGATGTGCTCCACGGTGACCACGCCGCAACTGAGCGTGGCTTGCAGTGTGACGGGCACGTCCTGGCCCGCCTCAAAATGCACTTCGGGGTTCAATTCAGTGGATGCGGGTGCGGCACCGCCGAAATCCCAATGCACGGCTTGCACGGCGGAATCGGCTTCCAAGGTGAATTGGGCGGGTTCCTGCATGCAAAGCGCATCCGTTCGGAAGTCCGCTTCGCAGAGGCACGGCACATTGGCAATGATGGCATTGGCCACATCGCTGCAGCCCGATGCGTTCGTGGCGGTCACCGCGTAAACACCTGCGTCATGCACGGAATCCGGGTTGGCCACGGCCACGCCGTTCAGCGTGAAGACTGTGCTGAGCCCGTCCGTGGGGAACAGGCTGCCCAAGTTCACCGTTCGCCAGGGGCACAGGGTGAAATGTTGATCCTCGCCCAAGGACGGGTTGGGGTTCACCGTTAGCACCACCTTGGCCGTATCGGTGCAGGCGCCATTTGAGACCACCAATTGATAGGTGCCCGGCAGCGCCACGCCCGAAGCGTAGGTTACCAGCGCGCCCCCTTGGGTCCACGAAGCGGTAAGCCCGGCGGTGGGGTACAACGTGGCCAGGTCGATCATGCTGTCCGCGCAGATGGTCAAGGCCATGTCGGCGCCGAGGTTGGGTGCAGGCACGAAGGCCAGGTCCACGGTGGCTGTTGCGGAGCATCCTTCCGATGAAGTGACGGTGAGCAAATAGCTTCCTGCGTTGGTTACCGCCGCCGGATCCGGCACGGGCGTGCCATTGACCGTCCAAAGAGCGGCATGCGGGGCGGTATCGTAGAGGCTGCCCAAGTTCACGGGATGGCCGGTGCAAGCGGTGATCGATTGATCGGCACCCAGCACCGGGTTCGGGTGGATCGTTACGGCCACTTGGGCGGTATCGCTGCACGCCGCGGCATTGGTGGCCACAAGCGTGTACACGCCGGTGGTGCCAACGGTAGCAGGGTCTGCCACGGTTGCCCCGGACAGCGTCCAGGCGGTGGTGAGGCCGACGGTATTGAAGCTTGAAGTGAGGTCCACCGTGTTGCCTTCACATGTTTCTTGGGTTGCATCCGGCCCGAGCACCGGGGCTGCGGTAGCAACAAGGGTCACGTGTGCAGTGTCTGAACATCCGGAGCCGTTCGTGGCCACAAGGGTGTAAAGACCAGCCGTACCCACGGTTGTGGGGTCTGGAACAGCTGCATTGTTCAAGGTCCATGCGGTGGAAAGGCCGGTGGTTGTGAACAGCGCTGCAAGGTCAACGGTTGCGTTGCTGCACAGCGTGGCTGCTTGGTCGGCACCCAAGGTCACGGTGGGGAACGCATTCAGCACCACCTCAGCCGTATCCGCGCAGCCGGATGCGGTCGTGGCGACCAAGGTGTAGGTGCCGGGGGCACTTGCCGCAGTGGGTGCAGGAATGGCACTGCCCCCGAAGTACCAGGTTTCCACGGCTCCGGTGGCGGGGAACAAGGTGGTGAGGTCCGTGCTGGATCCGCTGCAAAGGCTTAGCGATTGGTCAGCGCCCAAAAGATCGCCTCCATTGGAAAGGATGATCAAGGCCGTGTCGTTGCAGCCGTACTCGTTTTGTCCGATCACTTGGTACACGCCGGCATTTGTTGCGGCGGCGGCCGTGGAGGCCGGGATCGGGGATCCGTTAAAGCCCCAGGACAGCGTTAAGCCCGGCGCCGGAAAAAGGGCGAAAAGATTCACCGGAACGGAAAGGTCGCATTGTACCACGGATTGGTCCGGGCCAAGGGGATCCAAAGGGTAAGAATTGATGATGAAGTGTTGATCCCAGTTATAGCCCACGACGGAGTACGTTCCTGGGTCGGTCACGGCGTAGGGGTTGGGCGGATCAGAGGTTCCGGTCATTCCGTAAACATATGCAGTGCCGGAATAGTTCCCCAGAATATCCACACTTCCGCCCGGGCAGAGGTAGACTGTAATATCCGGCAAATGGACCCATGGGTTGCCAATGTTGTAACCAAACCCCATGCCAGCTCCTCCAGTGGGTCCACCACCGCCACCGCCACCACCACCGAAAGAGCCAGGTACCCAATCTCCGTCTGGGCCGGTGCCGCCATTGGCACAGGCCGTATCGATCACCGTCAGGGTCCAGATACCGTCCCCGCTCCAACCAGCGAAGTAGTTGCCTAGGTCAGAGCCGCCTTGGGGCAGGAAACTGCCCGTAAAGGGTGCTGTTCCCGTGGTGATGTTCTGCCAGCCGTTGAAGTGGGTGTTCGTGTAATTCTGCCCGCCCGCCCCATTGAACTGCGAAAGCAGCAGCACGAAGCCGTTGGGTGAGGTTAAAAAAATCTGCAGGGTTTGCGGGTGGTTGGTGGTGATGTTCAGCCAAACATCCTGCAAGTAATATCCGTCGCTCATGCTGCCCGGATAGACCAGAGCGCCAATGCCGCTTACCGTGGCCGTGAAGTAGGTGGTGTCGCACAGCGGAATGGGACCGCTGGTGAAATTGAAGTTCTGGGCCAAGGAAATCCGCGGAACAGTTGCCAATGGCAATGCCAACAGGAACAGGCGTATTTTCCGAAGCATGGCGTGAAGACTTGAACAATTCAGGTCCGGAAAGCCGAAATATCACCGATACGAAAGAATGACGTGTTGCGGGCCAGTAGGTTGCCTGGGATTCCTGCCCGCATTTATCAACTTTCTGCTCCTTCGGGAAGAATCGGTGAAGATCAAGACCCGGAAGCCTGATCTGAGATTTGTGTGGCACTTTTCAGGCGGTGGAGCCTGATGTCCGTCACGATGTGCACACTGGCTCCGGTCCGTACCTTCGCGGCCCGAAAACCGGCGGCCTAAGCATCCATGATCACCATTGAAAAGGTCAACGACCTCCAAGAACGCCTCGAAGCCCTGAAAGGCTACTTGGACATCGAGGACAAGCGCGGCCGCATCCTGGAAGAGGAGAAGTACACGCTGGACCCCGACTTCTGGAACGACCAGAAGAAGGCGCAGGGCGTGATGCACAAGATCCGAGAGCTGAAGCGCTGGGTGGAGCTGTACGAGGGCGTGAAGCGCGAGGTGGACGACACCGAGGTGACCTACGAATTCTTCAAGGCGAAGGAAGTGGGCGAGGAGGAGCTGGAAGCCCAGTTCAACAAAGCCGCGCATGCCTTGGAGGAATTGGAGTTCAAGAACATGCTCAGCGCCGAGGAGGACCCGCTGAGCGCCGTGGTGCAGATCACCAGCGGCGCGGGCGGCACCGAAAGCAACGACTGGGCCTTGATGCTGCTGCGCATGTACCGCATGTGGGCCGAAAAGGAAGGCTACCAGGTGAAGATCCTGGACTACCAGGACGGCGACGCGGCCGGCATCAAGCAGGCCACCATGGAAGTGGGCGGCGAGTTCGCCTTCGGCATGCTCAAGGGCGAGAACGGCGTACACCGCTTAGTGCGCATCAGCCCCTTCGACAGCAATGCGCGCCGCCACACCAGCTTCGTCAGCGTCTATGTGTTCCCGTTAGTGGACGAGAGCATCGAGATCGACATCAATCCGGCGGACATCACCTGGGACACCTTCCGCAGCGGCGGCGCGGGCGGCCAAAACGTGAACAAGGTGGAGACCGGTGTACGCCTGCGCCACGCGCCCACGGGCATCATCATCGAGAACACCGAGACGCGCAGCCAGTTAGACAACAAGAACAAGGCGCTGCAACTGCTGAAGAGCCAGCTCTATGAGGCCGAATTGGAGCGCCGCCGCAGCAAGCGCAGCGAGATCGAGGCCGGAAAGAAGAAGATCGAGTGGGGCAGCCAAATCCGTAACTACGTACTGCAGCCCTACAAATTAGTGAAGGACGTGCGCACCGACCATGAGACCAGCAGCGTGGACGATGTGCTCAATGGCGAGATCGATGAATTCCTGAAGGCGTACTTGATGCAGCACGGGCAGAGCCAGAAAGCGTGATGAAATGTGCCAATGGAACAATGTGTCAATTCGCCAATGGGCAATTAGCCAATGAGACGGATAAGGGCGATTGGGTACATCCGCTGGACTTTGGCAAATTGGCGAATTGAGTCATTGGCAAATTGAAATGGAAACCTACACCATCTACCACAACACCCGCTGCAGCAAGAGCCGCTGCGCATTGGATCTGCTGAAGGAGAACGGCATTGAGCCCACCGTGGTGAACTACTTGCAGGACGCGCCCTCCGTGGAGGAGCTGACCAAGCTGGTGATGAAACTGGGCCTCCCGGCGGAACAATTAGTGCGCAAGAGCGAGGCGCTCTTCAAGGAGAAGTACAAAGGGCTGCAACTGAACGAACACGAGTGGATCCGTGTTATGCACGAGAATCCGCAGCTGATCGAAAGGCCCATCGTGGTGAAAGGCCACAAGGCCGTGATCGGCAGGCCGGTCGAAAACGTGCAGGAACTGATTGATAAGAGCAAGTGAATGGTGAGTGGTGAATAGTGAATAGTGGATCTGCCATTCACCATTCACCAGCCGCTAATCACCCCAAAGCAACAGAAATGGACTACCGCATCGAGAAAGACACCATGGGCGAGGTGAAGGTGCCCGCCGACAAATACTGGGGCGCGCAGACCGAGCGCAGCCGCAACAACTTCAAGATCGGCCCCCCGGCCAGCATGCCCGGGGAGATCATCCACGCCTTCGCCTACCTGAAGAAGGCCGCGGCCTTGGCCAACACCGAGCTGGGCAAGCTGCCACAGGAGAAGTGCGACCTGATCGCCAAGGTGTGCGACGAGATCTTGGAGCATAAGCTCGACGACCAGTTCCCGCTGGTGATCTGGCAGACGGGCAGCGGCACCCAGAGCAACATGAACGTGAATGAGGTGGTGGCCAACCGCGCGCACGTGCTGCAAGGCGGCAAGCTCACCGACAAGGAGAAGGTGCTCGGCGCCAACGACGACGTGAACAAGAGCCAGAGCAGCAACGACACCTTCCCCACGGCCATGCACATCGCGGCCTACACCGCCACGGTGAAGGTCACGTTGCCGGGCCTGCGCAAGTTGCGCGACACCCTGGCCAAGAAGAGCAACGACTTCAAGGACATCGTGAAGACCGGCCGTACGCACTTCATGGATGCCACGCCCCTTACGCTGGGCCAGGAGATCAGCGGCTATGTGCAGCAGATAGACAACGGCATCCGCGCGGTGGAGAACGCGCTGGAGATGGTGCGGCAACTGGCCCTGGGCGGCACCGCCGTGGGCACCGGCCTCAATGCGCCCGCAGGCTACAGCGTGCTGGTGGCCAGGAAGATTGCCGAGCTCACGGGCCTGCCGTTCGTTACCGCGCCCAACAAGTTCGAGGCGCTAGCCGCGCACGATGCCATGGTGGAGCTCAGCGGCGCTTTCAAGCGCTTGGCCGTTTCACTGAACAAGATCGGCAACGACGTACGCATGCTCAGCAGCGGCCCGCGCAGCGGCATCGGCGAGATCATCATACCGGACAACGAGCCCGGCAGCTCCATCATGCCCGGCAAGGTGAATCCCACCCAGCCCGAGGCGCTCACCATGGTGTGCGCCCAGGTGATCGGCAACGACGTGGCGGCCTCCATCGGCGGCATGCAGGGCCAGTTCGAGCTCAACGTCTTCAAGCCGGTGATCGCGGCCAACGTGCTGCAGTCGATCCGGCTGCTGACCGACGGCTGCCGCAACTTCCAGCGCCACTGCGTTTTTTTTTTTGGTTGGGGGGGGTTTGTCTTCCCTTTTCTTTTTTTTTTATTCTCACAATCCCTTTTTTTTTTTTTTTTTGGTGTTTGTCCGCTTTCCGCCTCCCACCCACGTCCATTGGTGTTCTTTGCACGCGCCAATTGAAATTGGAGATGGCCAAGCAAGGCACCGCTGAAGACCCCCGCAGGTTCACCATATTCCTGGCAAGCCCGGGGGACTGGGGAGAATTACCGGAAGAGGAGTGAGGGTTGCGGACTGCATGCCGCCGGGCCACGGGCCGTCACAGGTAGGGCTGCAACGCCTGCTGCAGTTGGGCGGCGCTCAGCACCCCGCTTTGCCGCCACACTACCTTGCCCTGCTTGAAGATGGCCAGCGTAGGCACGCCGCGCACCTGGTAGGCTTGCGCTGCGGCGGGGTTCTTGTCCACGTCGATCTTGATCACCGTGGCCTTGTTGCCTATCTGCTCCTTGAACTCGTCCAAGATGGGAGCCATGGCCTTGCACGGCCCGCACCAGGTCGCGAAGAAATCCACCACCACGGGCTTGTCACCATTGATCAGTTCCTTGAAAGTGGGTTTGGCTTCCATCTCAGCGGACTTCCTCGTAATGCACTTCCTCAACGCCTTGCTTCTTAGCTTGGTTCGGCGCAGGTGCGCAGGTGCTGCCGCAGCAGCCCATGTTGAAGGTGGCCTGCACACCAAAAAAGACTGCTGCGAACCACGCCACGGCCTCACCGCCGTCGATGGCGGCCCATAAAAAGGCAACCGCAAGCCCTAACCGCAGCAAGCGTGCAAAGTCCCACGGGCCGCGCATGCGTTCCATCATCCTTCCAAGGAACGCTCCAGGGCGCACCAGCCGCCGCCG
>JRYE01003258.1_pt1 | contig 10950 bp, 8 predicted proteins | sample 235321 | NCBI WGS metagenome assembly JRYE01 (sample SAMN03074214, study PRJNA261473) | activated sludge metagenome | biome: Common Effluent Treatment Plant; feature: Wastewater; material: Activated sludge; isolation source: activated biomass in a lab-scale reactor treating industrial wastewater at... | reverse complement strand
TTTCCTTGTTCGAATAGACCGCTTTTCCGTTTATGTTGTCGAAATAGAACTTATCGGGGTTGTCTATATTCGGCACGGCCGTGAAGACGGCGTCTTTTATTACGAATTCGGCGTTGTCCGTTATCTTGATGAGGTTTACGGCGACCTCGGCGCTCGGGAGCTCGAAGACGGAGTGCTGGTTCTTAGGGATGTCGTAAATCGTCATTTTCGCGTTCTCGACGAATCCGTTCTTGATGAAGATATTCCAGTCGGGGTTGGGCTTCTTCTCCTTGACGATGAAGCGCTCGCCGAGCTTGGTGAAGTTCCAGGAATCCCCGCCGTAGTGTACGAGATTTATTGTGAGCCCGGAGATCTTGACCTCGTGGAGTGGGATCACCTTGCTGAAGAGCATGGAGCCGTCGAGGATTATCGGGAGGGAATAGTCGATGAATACCTCGTCGCAGGTGATGAATCTTTCTCCGTCGATGTCGAACGTGACGTTCTTGAGCGAAATTCCTTTAAGAAAGTTGCCTTCTATGCTGCCGATCTTGAAATCCTGGGCCGTGAGAGAGGTTACTATGGAGTTGGTTGTGAGCTTGACGAACTGGCGGAAGTAATGCGTCTGTATGATGATTATCGCAATGCCGGTGAGAATCGCGAGTATTATGAAGAATAATCCTATGGGTATGAGGACTTTGGAGCGCATGGCGAGTATATTGAATTATAACATAACACCCGGCGGTAAGGAGGCGGAAAACGCCGTATCGACGGCTTTTGGGCGTCTGAATCGGCACGGACGCCGATTCCCCGAAAACACCGAGCGAAAAGACCGGGGCTGATTATACATTACGGGGCCTCGAACAGGCCGCCGCAACTTGCTAAGGCGCGTCCAGTCAGGATAATATTTTAGAACTCGGGAGTAACTTTTTTTCTAATGCCAAAACTCACTATCGACGGGATAGAAATCGAGGTCGAAGACGGGCTTAACCTGATACAGGCGGCCGCCCGGGTGGGCGTCGAAGTCCCGCATTTCTGCTATCATCCGGGCCTTAGCATAGTCGCGCAGTGCAGGCAGTGCCTGGTAGAGGTGGAGGGCGTTCCGAAGGTCATGCCGGCGTGCAATACCTTCGTCAGGGACGGGCTCATAGTAAAGACCAACACCGAAAAGGCAGTAAAAGCCAGGAAGGCCACCGTCGAGTTCACGCTCATCAACCACCCGCTGGATTGCCCTATATGCGACAAGGGCGGTGAATGTCCGCTTCAGATGACGACCGTAAAGCACGGGCCCGGTTACAGCAGGTTCGAAGGACCCGAGGAAAAGAAGGTCCGGAGGAAGTATTACCTCAGCGACAGGATACTCTACGACCCGAACAGGTGCATCATGTGCACGAGGTGCGTCAGGTTCACCGAAGAGGTTACGAAAACGGGCGAGCTCGGGTTCGAAGGCCGCGGGTTCAGGAAGAAGATAGTCGTTTTCCCGGACAAGAACCTCGACAACGAGCTTGCGGGGAACGTTACGGACCTCTGCCCCGTTGGCGCGCTCCTGAATAAGAACAATCTCCACGAGGAGAGGGTCTGGTACTGGAAATTCACAGACAGCGTGTGCTCGCTGTGCAGTAACGGGTGCAACATCACCGTCGGCGTCGACCCCAGGAAGGGGAAGGTTTCGAGGGTAAGGCCCAGGATAAACATGGACGTCAACGAGTACTGGATATGCGACAGGGGAAGGTACGATTTCAAGCGCATCCAGGAAGGCGCGACGCGTCTTAAGGACCCGATTCTCAGAAACGGCGAGGGATTCGTGAAGTCCGACTGGCCCGAGGCTTCGGCCGCAGCAGCGGACGGGCTTACGGCCGGAAGCGCAGCTTCGGCTTCCGTCGCCATACTCGGCTCGCCGACGCTTACGAACGAGGAGCTTTATCTTCTGAAGAAGCTCGGAGACAGGCTCGGCGGCGTAAGGGTGGTATCGAATTCGCTCGAACCCGAGGGCGAGAAGCTCTACGGGCTTATAAGCAGCGACCCCTACCCGAACTCGAGAGGCGTCAGGGACATGGGGCTCGAATACGGCCCCGGTAAGGTGTCCGAGCTCGCAGAATCGATAATAAATGGGAGTATAAAGGTTCTTTACGTCGCCGGCGAGGATATCTTCGGCTTCGTACCGGAGGAAGAGCATCCGAGGCTCCGCGAGGCGCTTTCGGCGCTCGATCTCCTGATAGTGGAAGACTACAAGGTCACGGAAACGGCAAAGATGGCCCATGTCATATTGCCCGGGGCGAGCCCGTACGAAAAGGACGGTACGTTCACGAACGACACGGGCCGCGTCCAGAGGATAAGGGAGGCCATCGCCCCTCCCGGCATAGCAAAGCCGGACTGGGAGATAATCTCCTATATAGGGAGCCTCGTTAATCCGGGCGGATTCAACGATTACAGCCATCCTTCGCTCGTCATGAAGGAGATTTCCGTTGCTGTTCCGGCTTACGCGAAGCTCAGTTACGACAACATAGGCGTTCTCGGCGGGAGCGCCGCTTCATAGCACCAAGAGATAAATAATGATTTGGGTCGAATTCGGAATCGCATTCGTTAAAATAGCGCTCGTCTTCTTCGTCGTGCTGACGCTGGTCGCGTATCTTTCGCTGGCCGAAAGGCGGGTAAGCGCATTCATACAGGACAGGTTCGGCCCCAACCGCGTAGGCCCGTTCGGCTTCCTCCAGCCGCTCGCGGACGGAGTGAAGTTCATTTTCAAGGAAGACATAATCCCCTCGCACGCGGACAAGCTTTTTTATATAATCGCGCCCGCGTTCGCCCTTATTACGGCCATTATAGCCCTTGCGGTGGTGCCCATAGGCAAGGGATTCAGCACGGATCTTTTCGGGCTTCTGCCTGAGCAGATATTCATATCGTTCCAGATAGCGGACCTTAACGTAGGCGTGCTTTACATACTGGCGATAAGCTCGCTCAGCGTTTACGGCGTCGTGCTCGGCGGATGGGCGTCGAACAGTAAGTATTCGTTCCTCGGTGGCCTCCGGGCGGCGGCGCAGATGATAAGCTACGAGCTCGCCATGGGCGTGTCCATACTGGGTGTAATCGCGTGGACGGGCTCTTTAAGGCTGGACGAGATAATCGAGGCGCAGGCCAGCTGCTGGTTCGCCATTCCGCAGATACTGGGCTGCATAGTGTTCGTGACGGCGGCCTTCGCCGAGACGAACAGGCTCCCCTTCGACATGCCCGAGGCAGAGCCCGAGATCGTAGCCGGTTATCACACCGAGTACAGCAGCATGAAGTTCGCCATGTTCTTCATGGCCGAATACACGCACATGATTGTGGTATCGTGCCTCGCCGTCGCGCTCTTCTTCGGCGGGTGGTACCCCCTCCCCTTCGGCGGCTGGTTCGGCATAGACATAGACAAGTACTGGTTCCTTCCGCCGCTCGTCTTTATCGGCAAGGTGCTGGCGTTCCTCTTCTTCTTCATCTGGGTGAGGTTCACGCTCCCGAGGTTCAGGTACGACCAGGTCATGAACCTCGGCTGGAAGGTGCTTTTCCCGCTAGCCATAGCCAACCTGATAATCGTCAGCGTTGCGATACTGGTGCTCCAGCATTACGGGTATATGTAAGTAATACCGGCCTTCGGGAGGCCGCTTCTTACTGGCTTTTCCATCCACATCATTCCGGTTTAAAAATAAAATACGGATTAATACCTGCGCGTTGGGGTGTTGAGGTCAGAAATTATTTGGATTCGACGAGGCTTATCGTGTCGTCGAGATTGGGGACCATGCAGAGGAATTCGAAGCTCTCGTCGCCCGCGACCTCGTACCAGTGGGGCACCCCTGCGGGGATGTAGAGGACGTCGCCGGGGCCGACCTCGAAGACCTCGCCGCCGATGCCTATCCTGGCCCTGCCCCTGAGGACGAACTGCTCGTGCTCCACTGTGTTGGTATGGGCGGGGATGCCGCCCCCGGGCTCCATAATGAACCGCCTCATGGCGAAGTTCGGGCCCTCTTCCGAGCCGATGAGCACCTGGCGCGAGACGGACGTCCCGGCGCTCACCTTCTCGACCGGGACATCGTTTATCTTCTTTACGGACGGCTTCGCAGCCATGATCACACGTCCAGGTTGCTAACGTTAAGGGCGTTCGTCTCGATGAATTCCTTACGCGGCTCGACCTCGTCGCCCATGAGGATCGTGAAGATCTTGTCGGACTCGAACGCGTCCTCTATCTTGACCTGCTTTAAGACGCGGGTCTCGGGGTTCATCGTCGTCTCCCAGAGCTGCTCGGGGTTCATCTCGCCGAGGCCCTTGTAGCGCTGGATGGACATGCCCTTCTTACCGCGGGAGAGGATGTATTCCGTAACCGCGGCGAGGTTCGGGAGGTCCACAGAGTTGCCGTTGTCGCTGACCCCGTAGGGCGGGTCGCCGACGGCCTTGATGGACTCGTAGATGTTCTTTATCTCGCCGAATTCAGGGGAGTCGAGGAAGTCGAAATCGATTACTGTCGTCCTGTTCCTGCCGCTCTCCTTGAACGTGTACGAGATGCGGGAGGAATCGTGCTCCTGATCGTCGAGGAGCTCCCAGTCGAGGCCGGTGATTTCCGGATAGCGTTTTTCGAGCCATTCCTTTATGGCCAGAAGGTGCGTTTCGAGCTCGGACTCCTTTTCGTGCTTTAAGAGGCTCTTCCTGAACCCTTCCCTCGAGGCGAAGGCCTCGACTATACGGGAATCCCTGCCCCACCTTCCTGCCCTTTCGAGGGCGTTCCCGTAGGAGATGGACCGCTTGATTATATCGAAGAGCCTGGAGCCCTTGATTTCGCGTGAGCCGTTGCCGTTTTCGGATATGTTGAGGACGACGCCGTCCGTGCCGTGCTGGAGAAAGTAGTCAACGTATTCGTGGTCGTCCTTCAGGTACTTCTCTTCCCTGCCCCTCTTTACCCTGTAGAGAGGCGGCTGGGCGACGTAGAGATGGCCGGCGTCGAGGATCGCGCCGAACTGCCTGTAGAAGAACGTAAGCAGGAGCGTCCTTATGTGCGAGCCGTCCACGTCGGCGTCCGTCATGAGGATTATCTTGTGGTACCTGAGCTTTGCGATGTCGAAGTCGTCGCTGCCGACGCCCGTGCCGAGGACGGTTATGAGGGTCCTTATTTCCTCGTTGCTGAGCATCTTGTCGAAGCGGGCCTTTTCGACGTTAAGGATCTTNNGATTCGAGGGCGCTCTTACGCCTGGTGAGCTCTCTTGCCTTGCGCGCTGCCTCGCGCGCCCTTGCGGCGTCCACGGCCTTTTCTATTACCTTCCTCGCGACCGAGGGGTTTTCCTCGAAGAAAGTGCCGAGCTTGTCGTTGAGTAGGGTTTCGACGATACCCTTGACCTCGGTGTTGCCGAGCTTGGTCTTCGTCTGGCCTTCGAACTTGGGGTCGGGGAGCTTTACGCTTATTATCGCCACCAATCCCTCCCTCGCGTCGTCGCCGCTAAGCGAGACCTTGGCGTTCTTGAGGAGGCCCTTGTCTTCGGCGTATTTGTTTACTGTTCTTGTGAGAGCGCCCCTGAAACCCGTGAGGTGCGTTCCGCCCTCGATGTTGTTGATGTTGTTGGCGTAGGAATAAACCGTTTCTGTATAGCTGTCGTTATATTGGAGCGCCGCCTCGACGATGATGTCGTCCTTTTCGCCCGTTACGTATATGGGCTCGGGGTGGAGCGGCTTTTTGTTCCTGTTGAGCTCCTCGACGAAGGCGATTATGCCGCCCTTGTAGTAAAATTCCTGACTCTTGCCCGTTCTTTCGTCAGTGAGGGCGAAAACGAGGCCCTTGTTGAGGAACGCGAGCTCCCTTATCCTGTGTGCAAGCGTGTCGTAGCTGAATTCCTTTACCTCGAAGATAGTCTGGTCGGGCTTGAACCGGATCTTTGTGCCGGTCCGTTCCGTCGTGCCGGACTCCTTTAGCTCGGAAACCGCCTGTCCTCGCTCGTATTTTTGGTACCAGACCTTGCCGTCACGCCTGATTTCGAGGTTCAAATATTCGGAAAGGGCGTTCACGACCGTGACGCCGACGCCGTGGAGACCGCCCGAGACCTGATACACCTTGCCCTCGAACTTGCCCCCCGCATGGAGCATCGTCATGACGACCTCGGCGGCGGACTTGCCCGTTTCGGCATGCTTGTCTACGGGTATACCCCTGCCGTTGTCTTCTATCGTGACGCTTTCGTCAACGTGAATAGTTATGTTTATCTTGTCGCAGAACCCGGCGAGGGCCTCGTCTACGCTGTTGTCGAGAACCTCGAACACGAGATGGTGAAAACCCCTCGAGCTGGTGTCCCCGATGTACATATCGGGACGCTTTCTGACCGCTTCGAGTCCCGGAAGGACTTTAATCTGCTCGGCCGTATAGGAATCGTTTTGCCTGGGCCGGGGCTTCGTTTCTGAATCTGGCTTTACTTCCAAAATCCGCTACCTCCGAGTAATCATAAAGGGGGGAAATTAAATCTGTATTAGTATACCATGCGGAGACAAAAAGGCAAATAAAATCAGGGGGTTCAATCGCATTTCGGCCCCGGAGCCGGGCACTCGGAACCAGCCGTCAACAAAGGCAATTTTAGAGCCCTCTAAAACGGCCCCGGAAGGGGCGCCCTTAAACCTTGGGAGGCGTTATGCCGACCTGCTTCTGGTACTTGCCTTTTTTATCGGCGTAGGAGACTTCGCACATCTCGTCGGCCTCGAAGAAAAGGACCTGCGCTATGCCCTCGTTCGCGTAGATTTTCGCCGGAAGAGGGGTCGTGTTCGAAATTTCGAGGGTGACGAAACCCTCCCACTCGGGCTCGAACGGGGTGACGTTCACGATTATGCCGCAGCGGGCGTACGTGGACTTGCCGACGCATAGGGTTATGGTGCTGCGGGGTATCCTGAAGTACTCGACCGTTCTTGCGAGGGCGAAGGAGTTGGGCGGGATCATGCAGTGATCGGCCTTGATCTCGACGAAGGACTTGTCGTCGAAGTTCTTGGGGTCGACGACGGAGTTAAAGACGTTGGTGAAGACCTTGAACTCGTCGCTCACGCGGATGTCGTAGCCGTACGCCGAAACGCCGTAGGAGATTGCGCCTTCCCTGACCTGGCTATCGACGAAGGGCTCTATCATGCCTTGCTCCCTGGCCATTTTCCTGATCCATTTGTCGGGCTTTACTCCCATAGCTAGCGCTCCTCGTTCGTGGTGTTTACCGCAAGAGGGAAAGGATACTACCACATTAGGCGGATTTACTCAATCCGGCCGGCGTGCGGCGCACAAAGCGGAGAAATGACGGTGCGCGAGGCTGCGTCAGGCGAACTGGCGGAGGAAACGGGCGTCGTTCTCGAAGAAGAGGCGTATGTCGTTTATGCCGAACTTCAGCATGGTTATGCGCTCTATGCCCATGCCGAACGCAAAGCCGGAGTATTTGGACGAATCGTAGTCCACGCTTTTGTAGACCTCGGGGTCGACCATGCCGCAGCCGAGGATTTCGAGCCAGCCTGTGTCCTTGCAGACGCGGCACCCCTTGCCGCCGCATATCATGCACTGCATGTCCATTTCGGCGCTGGGTTCCGTGAACGGGAAGAAGCTCGGGCGGAACCTGACGCCTATGCCCTCGCCGAATACGAGCCTGACGAATTCGGTGAGCACGCCTTTAAGGTCGCCGAACGTTACGTGCTCGTCCACCAAAAGCCCCTCTATCTGGTGGAACATAGGGGTGTGCGAGACGTCGCTGTCGTTCCTGTAGACCCTCCCGGGGGCGATGATCTTCACGGGGGGTTTCAGTTTTTCCATGATGCGGATCTGTACGGGGGAGGTGTGCGTCCTCAGCACGACGTCGTCCGAGATGTAGAACGTGTCCTGCATATCCCGCGCAGGGTGGTTTTTGGGGATGTTGAGCGCCTCGAAGTTGTAGTAGTCCGTCTCGACCTCGGGGCCCTCGGCGACCTCGAATCCCATCCTTTCGAATATGGAGACTATCTCCTCCATGACCTGCGTCACGGGGTGCTTGGCGCCTACGGGGAGGCCCTTTCCGGGCAGTGTGACGTCGATTCTCTCCTCGAAGAGGGAGCGGTTCTTCTTTTCCTCGCGTAAGGAATCGAGCCTCGACTCGACGAGATCCTCGACGAAGGATTTCGCCTCGTTTACGAGCTGGCCCATCTTCGGGCGCTCTTCGGGCGATAAGTCCTTCATACCCTTCAGGATTTCGGTTATGGCGCCCTTTTTCCCGAGGAACCTGGCCTTTAGGTTCTGGAGCGCGGCCTCGTCGGAGACGGAACCGAGCTCTTCGCGCGCCTGTTTTTTGAGTTCGTCGAGTTTCTCAATCATTCAACTGCTCCGTATAAGTCTTGGAAAATCAAAATAATTTACCATATCGGCGCGGGACATCTACCTTGAGACGGAAAAGAAAGCGTTCGTGGGTGGATGGAGCGGAAAGTGAAAATGGCGAGACGGGAATCAGCCCGTAACGGCGGCAACGGTTATCACGACCATAGCGACGGCAATCGCCCCCTTCGAGATCGTGCCCGCCACCCTGCCGAGGAAGGCCCCCCAGCCGGATTGTACGGACTCGTTCAGGCTCTTTCCCAGGAGCAGCTCTACGGCTATCGCCCCCGCGAACGCCCCGACGAAGGCCCCTATGACGGCCCCCACTCCGAAGAAAAACGGAGCGCCCATTATTCCGCCGGCTATGGCGCCGATTATGGAGCCTACTATTGCCCTGTTACTGGACTTGTATTTCTTCGAGCCCGCTATCCCGAGTAGAAATTCTATCAGCTCGCCTATGAGAACGAGTATGACGAGTATGACGAGTATCTTAAGCGTGATTTCCTCGAACCCTCCGTACCAGGCGTAGAGGAGCGAGGCGGCAAGTATGATAAATGTCCCGGGGAGGCCGAATATAAGTGCTGCGAGGCCAATCAGGGACACAAGAATAAAGAGGCCGAAAACGACGTAATCCATAATGCGTATAGGTTTACACAAGCCGGGGCATTTACAATAAGGATTTTAGGCCGAGCTGGAGAAACGCTCAGACGACGGCGCGCTTTCGGGAGTAGAGGAAATAGATCACGAATCCGACTGCCATCCAGAGGAGGAGTCTTATCCACGTATCCAGAGGAAGGGCGGCCATCTGAACCAGGCTGACGAGGATTCCCATTATGGGAACGAAGGGAAAGAGGGGGGCTTTGAAGGGTCTTTTGAGGCCGGGTTCTCTATACCTCAGCACGAGCACTCCCGCGCACACTATCACGAAGGCGAGCAGAGTGCCTATCGACACGAGCTCGCCGAGGATGCCTATCGGGAAGATGCCCGCGAAGAAGGCCGCCACGACGCCGGTGAGGGCGGTGGCGAAGACAGGGGTCCTTCGATTCGTATGCACCTCGGAGAACTTTTCGGGCAGCATCCTGTCACGGGACATTGCGTAGAAAATCCTCGTCTGACCGAAGAGTAGCACCATGACGACAGACGTCAGGCCGGCGATAGCGCCGATTTTGATGAGCGGACGGAGCCAGTAGAGCCCCTCGCCCATGTAATCGACGGCGACTGCTATCGGATCGGGGACGCGAAGGAGGTCGTATTTGACCACCCCTGTGAGAACGAGCGACACGATGATGTAAAGGAGCGTCGCGACGAAGAGCGAGCCGAGTATGCCTATCGGGACGTTACGCTGGGGGTTCTTGGTTTCCTGTGCGGCCGTGGAGACCGCGTCGAAGCCTATGTAGGCGAAGAATATAACGCCCGCGCCGCGAAGCACGCCGCTCCATCCGAAATGGCCGAACGCGCCTTCGTTGGGCGGTATGAACGGGTCCCAGTTGTCCATGTTGATGTAGAAAAGTCCGGCGCCTATGAACACGAAAAGGACCGTGAGCTTCACGATCACTATTATGCTGTTGGCCGTCGCCGACTCGCGTATGCCGGCGATGAGAACGACCGCTGCTGCGAGAACAATGAATACCGCCGGGAGATTAAGCACGGCCCCCGTAAAGCCCCAGCCGTGGATGTGGTCGAACGAGAGCGGAGCCTTCGCCGCGATATCGGGTATGAAGATGCCGAAATCCTTTAAGAAGCTGACCATGTAGCCCGACCAGCCCACTGCCACCGTCGAGCTCGCGAACAGGTATTCGAGTATGAGGTCCCACCCGATGATCCAGGCGATGAACTGCCCCATGGTGGCGTAGGAATACGTGTAGGCGCTTCCGGAAACGGGTATCATCGACGCCATCTCGGCGTAGCAGAGCCCCGCGAAGACGCAGCCTATTCCGGAGAGGACGAAGGACAGGGAAAGTGCGGGGCCGGCATACATAGCCGCGGCCTGGCCTGTCACGACGAAGATACCGGCACCGATTATGATCCCGATGCCGAGGCTTACGAGGTCGACCGCGCTGAGCGTGCGCTTAAGGCCGCGCTGCTCGGCGTCCGCTTCCCTCGCTATCTGCTCGATGTTCTTTCTTTTAAACAGATTCCCCGTCATTCTCGCATCCCCGGAAAGCAAATTCCTTTCGCAGTTTAGATGAATAATGCCGCTAAAACAAGGGCAATCGTGGTCAGGCGGCTTAACCGAAGCGCGCGGCGGCGGACTCCGGGATGTATTTCGACCGCGCCCCAGGCTGCCGCGTCCGGGGACCGGAGCAGCAGGAACCACATATGATTCCGGGAAAGAAAGTGCTAAAATAAAGGCACTCCGGTTTCACGCCCCGTGAAGCCAAAGAAGGACAAAAGAAGGGAGCTAGCCAGGCGCAATGACAATACATGCCATGCCCCTCGTCGTGGGCGCGCTATGTGTAATGGTTATTTTTTACCGTTACTATCACGGCTTCATAGCGGCCAAAGTGGCGGTCCTCGACGATTCGAGAAAGACGCCCGCTTATACGATGTACGACGGGCAAAATTACTACCCGACGAACAAGTGGGTTCTGTTCGGGCACCATTTCGCCGCCATTACCGGGGCGGGGCCCCTTATCGGCCCCGTGCTCGCGGCGCAGTTCGGC
>JRYE01008241.1_pt1 | contig 10993 bp, 9 predicted proteins | sample 235321 | NCBI WGS metagenome assembly JRYE01 (sample SAMN03074214, study PRJNA261473) | activated sludge metagenome | biome: Common Effluent Treatment Plant; feature: Wastewater; material: Activated sludge; isolation source: activated biomass in a lab-scale reactor treating industrial wastewater at... | reverse complement strand
GTCGGCAAGACGACCACGGCGGCCGCGACGGCGCTCCAGGCGGCCAAAAGGGGCTATAAGGCGCTCGTTATATCCACAGACCCCGCGCACAGCCTCCGGGATTCCTTCGACCAGGAAATAGGCCCCGAGCCGAAGAGGTTGATGAAAAACCTCTACGCCCAGGAAATAGACGTCTTTTACTCCGTCGATAAATACTGGGGCAAGCTCACAGGATATATTCAGTCGCTCTTTAACTGGATGAAGGTAGACGACATTCTCGCCGAGGAGTTCAGCATATTCCCCGGGATGGAAGAGGTCTCGTGCTTCCTCTGGGTTTACAGCCACTACACCGAAAACGATTACGACGTGATAATCGTCGACAGCGCCCCTACGGGCGAGACGCTCAGGCTCCTTTCCCTTCCCGACGTAGCCAGGTGGTGGATAGTCAAGGTATTCCCGATAGAGAGGAAGCTCCTCAAGGTCGTAAGGCCGGCCGTTAAGGTTGTGTCCGACATGCCGCTGCCCGAGGAAGAGACCTACGTCGCCATAGAAGACCTCTTCGACAAGCTCAACTCCATACACAGGATCTTTTCCGACTCGGACGTAACCAGCATAAGGCTCGTCACGAACCTCGAAAAGATGGTGATAAAGGAAACCCAGCGGGCGTACACGTATCTCAGCCTTTACGGGTACAACGTAGACTCCGTCATCGTGAACAGGACGATGCCGACCCACATAGACCACCCGTTCTTCAAAGAGTGGCGGAAATCGCAGGCCGAATACAGAAAAGAGGTCGAGCATCTTTTCAGCTCGGTCCCGATATTCGAGGCGCCCCTCCATCAAAAAGAGGTAATGGGCACAGACGCCCTTCTCGAATTCGGCGACTCGCTTTTCGGCGGCAAGGACCCCGTGTCCATATTCTCGAACATAAAGCCCTACGAGATAGTGAAGGACAAAGGCGTTTACACTCTCACACTGAAGCTCCCCTTCGTCAGCAAGGAAGAGGTCAAGCTCCACCAGGTGGCCGACGAGCTCACGATACAGATAGAGAACCAGAGGAGGAACATATTCCTCCCCGGCTTTCTGGCCAAGCTCAACGTCGAGAAGGCGAGCCTCGAGGGCGGAGAGCTCAGGGTAACCTTCGAGAAGCCGGCGAGGGGCGGGAAGAAGTGAGCGCGGCGCATCCCCGAAAGACGCCCGCAAGCAAGCCCGGGGGCGCTGCATTGCCCGCGCCCCTTTAACTGCAAATTCACGCTTCGTTAAAAGCCCCTTAACACGCCGTCATTAATATATTTATCGTATGACGATTCTTCCTCAGGATTTGACTGTCGTTGTTCCAACGAGAAACGAAGAAAGGAATATAGGGAATTTCCTCTGCTCGATACCCGACGGCATAAGGCTCGTTGTCGTCGACGCCAGCACGGATTCGACGCCCGATATTGTTTCTCGGGTGAGACCGGATTATACTACAATCATCAGGTATCCGGGCACCGTAACAGAGGCGCGTCTGACAGGAGCCGAGGCGGCCGATACCCCTTGGCTTCTCTTTACAGATGCGGACATCGTATTCTCGGAGGAATATTTCCGGAATCTCCGGGAGCTCGAAGAATACGATTTGATCTACGGACCGAAGCTCTCCCGCGACAGACACGCGGGTTATTACAAATGGTTTGCTTACGGACAATTCCTGATACACCAGTTGGGTGTTCCGGCTGCCTCGGGGTCGAACTTCATCATACGCAGGGAAGCCTATCTCGAATCGGGGGGCTTCGACGCCGCGCTCGCGTGCAACGAGGATTCCGAGCTCGCGTGGCGGGTGAAACGCGCGGGATTCACGGCGCATTTCACGTTCGATCTTGTTGTTTACGCGAAGGATCACAGGCGCGTCGAGATGGGCAGGACAAAGAAAACGCTTCATTCTCTTACGAGATGCACTGCGCTATACTTTGGACTGATACCCGACAGATGGCGCGGCAGGGATTGGGGATACTGGCGCGGGTACGATTCGGACACGGAGCTCCGAAATGGAAACTGACAAAAAACTATATCAGCAGTCTGCGGAGCCGATTGTCATCCCCGAGGGATGGCGTGACAGGTCGGCGCGCATCATCTCGAATGTTTTCAGCCCGCCGCTCATAGCGCTTGCGTGTATCGTGGTAACCGCGCACGCGGCGAAGGCCGATTCCTCCCTGTGGTGGATATTCATGTTCATCGCCCTTCTCATCATTCCGCCGACGCTCTACATACTCTCGCTCGTCCACTCGGGCGCTGTAAGCGATTTCCACCTGAGCAGGCGTGAAGAGCGGGCAAAGCCCCTCCTCGTGATATTCACCTACGCCTCTCTCGTTTTCGTCGTCACGTATCTCCTGAACGCGCCGAGGCTGATGATCATCGTGACTGGCATTGCGCTCATCCAGATATTGCTCGTGTTCCTCATTACGCTCAGATGGAAGATAAGCGGTCATTGTACGTCGGCCGCGGGGCTCTCGTTCCTTGCGATAGCGCTTTACGGCGAGCCGATGATTCCGCTCACATTGATGATCCCTGTCGTTGCGTGGTCGAGGATAAGACTCGGAAGACACACGCTGTACCAGACCATAGCCGGGAGCTTCCTCGGCGCGGCCACAGTAACCGGGATTCTTTACATAACCGGCTCGCTGTCGATATGATCCTTCCGGAGAGCCGGGAGAGGCTTTCAACCATAGGATAATTCCATGAAGATCCTGCTGGTCACGGATGCATGGCCCCCTCAGATAAACGGCGTCGCGAATACGTTAAGCTATATAACCGGCCTTTTCAGAAAAGAGCACGACGTCACGGTGCTGACCCCCTACGTCGAAGGGTCCGAGACNNGCAACCGAAGGGCCGCTCGGGCTCGCGACAAGGCAGCTCTGCAGAAAGAACGGCATAGCCTACAACACCTCGTACCACACGCGTCTCGCTGACTACGGATGGATACTTTACAAGGTCCCTGCGTTCCTGACGTGGCCGTACATAAGATGGTTTCACATGTGCAGCCGGAAGGTTCTCGTCACGACGAGGAGCATCACCAGGCAGCTCGGCCTCAGTAACTGCATGGTGTGGGGGCGGGGCGTGGACACCGGGCTCTTCTATCCGGAAAGCGGGGCGAAGCCGCACGGCGAAAAAACGATTATCACGGTCGGGCGTGTAAGCAAGGACAAGAACCTCGACGATTTTTGCAGGATTCGCGGGTACAGGAAGATTCTCGTCGGCGGTGGGCCATACCTTAACACGCTCAGGGCGAAGTACCCGGACGTCGAGTTTACCGGGCCCGTGCCGCACGGCGAGCTCCGGCACATGTACGCGAGGGCCGACGTGTTCGTCTTCCCGAGCAGGCTCGATACCTTCGGGCTCGTTATTCTGGAGGCGATGGCGTGCGGGCTTCCCGTCGCGGCCTACGACGTGCCGAGCCCGAGCGACATAGTAAAGCACGGGGTCACGGGGTATCTCGGGGATAACCTCGAGGAGAACGTCGAGAATGCGTTCGAAAACTTGGGAGGCGTCTCGGCTGGCGCGCTCGACTATGCGCGCACGCAGAGCTGGGAATCCATTGCCGAGCAGTTCGTAAACCTCCTTATATGAGCGCCGAATAGGCGCAAAAACGGGGCTTTTCGGGCCGGTTTCGGGGCCTCATAGAGGGGGTTGATTTCTTAACATATTCTTAACACATTCTTAACAATCCCCATATACACTACCAGAGCCAATTTAAGGATATCCCAAGGAGAAATCATGGAGACCGACGATTTAGAGAAGCTGCTTATCGAGAACAAGTTCGAGAGGCTTGTTTCGAAGTCTCAGAATTACATCGACTCCCGGAACGAAAGCGATCTCATAGCGCTCAGAAACGACCTTATACACCTTAAACTCAGGCTCGAGCGCGAGCTGGAAAAAAGCAAAAAGCATAAGAACCCGGAGGGCGTCGCGGTACTCAAGCTAATGCTCTCCATAATCCAGAAGTTTAACTATTCCGTTCAACTGATGGAGAATATGAAGTCGAAAAAGCCTATCTGCAGGGAGTTCGACACGAAACAGATGCTCGACATTCTCCTGCCGCACCTTATATCCCTCGTCGAGTACGGGAAAAGCGGGATGCCCGATACGAAGAAGCTCGAAGAGGATTACCTTCTCATCGAATCTATAGAGGACCAGCACAAGAGGGTGCTCCTAACCTATCTCGTCCAGGACTGGCACAACATGGACGAGGTTATAAACCTTCTCAAGATAGGCGAGATCTACAAGAACATCGCCGAGAAGCTGGTAAACCTTTCGCTTATCAACAGATTTTCGGAAACGAGACAATAATACCGCCGGGGTATTAGGGACAGTAAACACGGAGGCCGGAATATTTATTCCGGCTGGCTGAGGGGGGGCCTGTCTTCCCCCAGGCTTTTGGAGCCGAGCTCGTGCGCGCTGCCCGCTTCGCTGCCGCCTTCGAGTATCCTGTCAACGATCTCCGGAAGGTTGTTCGTGTAATCCGGACGGTACGAATATCCGGAATTAACCCAGTCAGAAAGTATGCCCGCGAATCCGGCATCGACCTTTCTTATTACCGGGACGCCCATTCTCCCGAGCGCCTCGGCGTTACACTGCTGCTCGTACTGGCCCTTCATGGGTATGACCATTATCTTCTTTCCGAGATAAAGCGCCTCGGCCGGGGTTTCGAAACCCGCGTTACAGAGTATCCCCTCGCACGTGACGAGGCTCCTTGCAAACTCGTCATTCCCGACCGGGTAAACGGTGACGTTGCCGTCCCTAAACGCCTCGCCCTTGTGATGCTTGGAAAAGACCTCCCACCTGACGTCTATCTTTTTCAGTATCCCGGATATCCGCGCGTAATCGTATGACGGAAGGTAAACGGTATAGTGCCCGTCGTTCCGGGGATCCTGCTTTCTTATCTCTTCCCTTATTATGGGCGTGAATATGAAATCGTCGTAGCGATCGAAGTGGAGTCCTATGGAGACAGGAGCGGGGGCGTACCATTCGAGCACCTTCTCCTGAAAACGGTTGCGGCCCTCCGGGGGGCGCGGGATCTTCGGCGACAGGAACGCCGCCTGGTGCGATATGGCGACGGTCGGACGGCGCTTGATGCGCGCGGCCCACGCCGTAACCGGCTCGAAGTCCGTAAGAACGAGGTCGTACTTTTCGACCGGGAGTCCGTATATGTCCGAGAGCAGCTTTCCGGGGCTGAAATTCCGGAGGGAATGGACGTAATCTATCCCCCCCCTCTTGCCGAACGTGAACCCGAGGCCGGGAAGGTTGTACTTCACCTCGAACCCGATGTCCACCTCGTGGTGGTATCCGCTGAGGAGGATATCCACGCTCGCCCGCTTGCTCAGGTACCGGAGCAGCTCGCGGGAGCGGGAGATGTGGCCGTTGCCCGTACCCTGTATGCCGAACAGTACTTTCATGTCATACCTCTCTGCAGGTCCGGGGCGAAGTCGGCTCCGGAAAGGAGGCGCCGTGCGGTCTAATCCCGCCGCATCCGGCAACCGGCCTCGCAAACAGCCTTTTAAACGAAAGAGCCCTGCCTGCAAGAGAAATCAAATTATATTCCATCGTGAAATTTATTCCAAGCTCTCGCCGCCCCAGGGGGCTCGGCGCCGGGGCTCTGAAAGGCACGCCACAGCTTACGATCCGCAAGAGCCGGCAGTGTACTATTACACATATGGCAACGTTATTTCTGAGAAGTATTGTAATTCGATTTTATTAAGGGAATATTTAGAGGAAATGTCAAATTCGTCAAGTGACTCGCCCCCCGTCCACATCTGGACTTTATATCCCGTTTTTAGATATAATGGATACGTTTTGTAAACGGTGAATTAACAGCTGGTTAGTCAAAACCAAACAATACTATGTTATAAAACTGTTAGAAAGCTCACCGGAGATGAGAGAGAAATGAGAGAGAAAAAATCTACGTCGTTCAGGAATACCGTCACAGGCTCGAACGTGCTCGGTAGCGCGTTCAAATGGAAGCTGAGACAGTTCCGGACCAAAGTTCCCATCAACATAGAAAGTAACCGCTTCGTAATAAAAACCGTCGAAAACATGTCCGAGCTGGAAAAGGCCCTCGACCTCAGATACGAGGTCTTCTACAGGGAAACGCTGAACAAAGACAACTTCAGCAGGACCGACATAGACAAGTTCGATTCCATCTGCGACCACCTCATCATACTCGACAAGAAGCAGAACATGGTCATCGGGACGTACAGGTTCATATCGTCTACGTTCTCCGACAAGTTCTATTCGGAATCGGAGTTCGACATCGAGCAGATCAAAAACGCCCCGGGCATTAAGCTCGAGCTCGGAAGGGCATGCGTTCACAAAGACTACAGGACCGGGACAGGAATAGCACTACTCTGGAAAGGGCTCACGGAATACTTCAGGGCTATAAAGGCGAGGTACCTCTTCGGCTGTTCCAGCATAGGGACGACGAACCCCGTCGAGGTCAGCCTCATTTATAAATACATAAAGGAGCTCTACCTCTCGCCCGAAGACTTCAGGGTTTTCCCGAAGGAAAAACACAGGGTGAAGGATCTCGACCACTACATTAACGCCTTCGACAAGTTCGGCATCAAAACGGAATCCATCGAAGAGTTCATACCACCGCTCCTCAAGAGCTACCTCAAGGCGGGCTCGGTCATATGCGGCGAGCCGGCCCTCGACATGAAGTTCAAGTGCGCCGACTTTTTCACGGTGCTGGACCTCGATCTTCTTTCCAAATCGTTCGAGAAGAGATACAAGGGCGCAAATGATTAGACGATATACGAAGATATTCTTTTTTTTTGCATAGTCGCCACGTATATTGTCACCACGTCCGTGGGCAGGGCGCTCTTAAGGGACAAGAAAACAAAGCTCCGATTTTCTACGAAGCTTTCGTCTTTCTTCACCGGCCTCCTCTCGCATAACTTCGGCGTGAAGGCGCGCATGAGGAACGCCTCCGGCGGCTTCTCCAAAGACAAGAACTATCTCATACTCTCGAATCACCTTTCCTACCTCGACATCTTCATACTTTTTTCCGAGTTCCCGGCATCCTTCATCGCCAGTGTGGACGAGGTAAGGGAGATGTTCCTCCTGGGGAGGATTACGGCGCTCAGCGGAGGTTACTTCGTTGAGAGGAGGAATCGCTCTACACTGAGGGCGGATATAGACGCCATAGCCGACATCCTCAGTCTCGGCATAAACGTAGCGCTCTTCCCCGAGGGCACGACGTCCACGGGCGAGGGCGTCCTCCCGTTCAAAACGCCCCTTATAAGCGCTGCCGAAAAGGCGGGCGTCGAGGTCCTCCCCGTCTGCATCAAGTACAGGAAGATAGACGGCGAGGATATCGGCCCCGAAAACCGCGACCTTGTTTACTTCCACGGCGACATGGAGTTTTTCTCCCACGTCGGAAAGCTCCTCAACCTGAAAAGTATAGACGTCGAGGTCACCATCCTGGAGCCGCTCAGCGTCTCGTCCGCAGGGTCGAGAAAGGATCTCTCGGAAAATGTTTATAGCGTCATAAGCGCGGAGTACGCAGGCGGAATAGTAGAGCGAGACGATAAGACCCCCGCAGCAGCCGCGAGGGAATGAGGGGCGCAGCGAAAACCGCCGCGCTTTAGCAGCGCAGCCCGATTTTTACCGCACTGAATTCCCAATCACAATCAATTGTACGTTCAGCCCTTTTCTAGGAGCGCCACGGATTCCACGTGATACGTCTGCGGGAACATGTCGAATGGCTTTACGCGCCGCGGGCTCCATCCGAGCTCATTTAAGCGCTTTAAGTCCCGGGAGAGTGTCGCCGGATCGCACGAGACGTAGATTATCTTCCGGGTTGCGAGCGACGCTATCCCCTCCAGGATTTCCTTCGCCCCTTCCCTCGGCGGGTCCAGGACCACGACGTCGAACGCCTCGCCCTTTTCGAGAAGCTCGTTTACAGCTTCGTCCGTAGGGGCCGTTATAAACGAGATATTAGTCAGGCCGTTGATCCCGGCGTTCTTCCGTGCGAGCGCCGAAGAGAACCTGTTTATCTCTACGGACACCACCTTCGAGGCCGCCTTCGCGAGCGGCGCCGAAAAGTTCCCTATGCCGGAGTAAAGGTCGAGGACAGAGAGCCCCTCCACCGGGCCGGTCCATTCGAGAGCCGTGTCCACGATCGCCTCGTTCACGGACGGGTTCGACTGCGTGAAGACGGACGGGTTCGCCAGGAACCTCATCCCGGAGAGCTCGAACTCGAACTCGGCTTCGGATTTGCCCCTTATGGAGACTTTCTCCGTTTCGGGGAACCTTCCGAGGTGTTTCGCCAGGGCGTTGAGCGCCCCGGGCTGCTTCCCGGTTCTGGCGACGAGGGATATGTGCGCGTCCTTTCCGTCAGAAGATATCTGCACGAATTCGAGCGGGAACCGGGGCTCGTCGAAGGCGGCCAACACCGCCGAGAGTCTGCCTATCGCGCCGTTAATCGGCCCGTCCGATATGGGGCAGGACGTGATCCCTACCTTCCTTCGCGTCCCGCCGATGTTATATCCGATGTGCCATTTGCCTGCGTAATACCACGCGGCGAGCCTGACGCGCGTCCTGTAGGCATACCCGCTCCCCGAGGGGAATATCGGCTCTACGGTAAGGTCGGTAAAGCCCCCCGTCCTTCTGAGAGCGTCCTTGAGCATATGCTCCTTTTCCCTCGTCTGCGCCTCGTAGCCGAGGTTCTGGAGCTGGCATCCCCCGCACGTTCCGAAGACCTCGCAAACGGGCTCCGCCCTTTCGGGCGAGGGCGTGATCACGCTCTCGATTATCGCCTCGGCGTAGCTCCCCTTGTCCTTTATTATCCTGACGTCGAGGACGTCCTTCGGGACGCCCCCCTTGACGAAGATAACCTTCCCCTCTTCCCTCGCGACCCCGCTGCCTCCGAATGCTATGCTCTCGATTTCTACCTGCAAATTTCTCTCCCCGAATCAGGTTATGAACATCGCGTCGCCGTAGCTNNAGCGTCGAGCGCGGCATGTGAAAATTCGTCAGCAGCGCGTCCGTCACGCGGAATTTATAGCCGGGATATACGAAGAGGTCCGTCCTGCCGCTTACGGGGACGACCCTCCCGTCCTCTCCTGCGGCCGATTCGAGCGACCTCAGGACAGTGGTGCCGACGGCCACGACGCGCCCTCCGCGCGAGCGCGTATCGTTCACCATCTCCGCCGTTTCAGGCGGGACCTCCCTCCACTCCGAATGGATCCGGTGCTNNCCCTCCATTCCGAATGAATACGGTGCTCTTCTATATTCTCGGACTTTACGGGGAGGAACGTGCCAGCCCCGACGTGGAGCGTAACCCGCGCGACGCCTACGCCCTTACGCTCTATCTCCGACAGAAGCTCTTCTGTGAAGTGTAGCCCGGCGGTCGGTGCGGCTATGGCCCCTTCCCTCTCGGCGTACACAGTCTGGTACGTCTCCCTGTCGCCCTCGTCGGCCCTTCGCTTGATGTATGGCGGGAGCGGCATGTGCCCGAGCGTATCGAGGAAGGAAAGGACGTCGTCGCTGAACTCTATCCGCCAGGTGTCCCCGCCCGGCTTCGCGAGCGTCCCCGTAAGCCCCTTCCCGAAATCCACTACGAGATTTTGCTTCGGGCCCCTCGCGATGCATTTCCACGTGCGCTCGCCCGTCTTTTCTTCGAGGAGTACCTCGATCTCCGCTCCTGAAGGTTTTTTGCCGTATAGCCTCGCCGGCAAGACGCGCGTGTCGTTGAGTACGAGGAGGTCCCCCGGGCCGAGAAGGCCCGGCAGTTCGAGGAACTTCCGGTGCGTTATAGAGCCGCTTTCCCTGTCGAGTACGAGGAGCCTCGAATCCTGCCTCCCGGGAAGGGGGCGGACGGCAATCCTCTCCTCCGGGAGGTCATAATCGAAATCCGAGGTCTTCATGTCGTGACCGTTTTTATTTCTTCTTCTCTTCGAGGAGCTTCCGCATCGAGAGCCTGAGCGCGTTCAGCTTTATGAAGCCCGTCGCGTCCGCCTGGTTATAGATGCTGTCCTCCTCGAATGTCGCAAGGTCCGGGTTATAAAGCGAGTTCGGCGAGCGCCTCCCCGCGAGTATGATGTTGCCCTTGTAAATCTTGAGCCTTATGGTGCCTGTTACTTTTTTTTGCGACTCGTCGACGGCCGCCCTCAGCATCTCCATTTCGGGGGAGTACCAGAAGCCGTAGTATATGAGCTCCGAGATCTTGGGGATGAGCGAATCCCGGAGGTGCATGACCTCCCTGTCCATCGTGAGGGATTCGAGCGCCCTGTGCGCGGTGTGGAGTATGGTGCCGCCGGGGGTTTCGTAAACGCCCCTCGACTTCATCCCGACGAACCTGTTCTCCACGAGGTCCACGCGGCCAACGCCGTTCGCCCCGCCGATTTTGTTCAGCGTACCCAGGAGCTTGGCGGGTTTCATGGCCTTCCCGTCTAGTTTAGTCGGAACGCCGCTTTCGAAATCGATGTCTATGTATACCGGCTCGTCCGGGGCCTTTTCGGGGGACACCGTGAGCTCGAACATGTCGTCCGGTGGCTCTGACCACGGGTCTTCGAGAATGCCGCCCTCGTAGCTTATATGAAGTAAGTTCCTGTCGCAGCTATACGGCTTCGCTGCGGTGACAGGAACGGGTATGCCGTGCTTCTTCGCGTAATCGAGGAGCGCAGTCCGCGAGTTTAAGTCCCACTCCCTCCACGGCGCGATAACCTTTATCGACGGGTCGAGGGCGTAATACGTGAGCTCGAAACGGACCTGGTCGTTCCCCTTCCCCGTCGAGCCGTGCGATACGGCGAAGGCCTTTTCCTTCTTCGCTATCTCTATCTGGCGCTTTGCGATCAGCGGGCGGGCAAGCGACGTTCCGAGGAGATATACGCCCTCGTATATGGCGTTCGCCTGAACGGCGGGATATACGAAGTCGCGCACGAACTCGTCCCGGAGGTCCTCTATATATACCTTGCTCGCGCCTGTCTTGAGAGCCTTCTCACGGGCCGCTTCGAGGTCTTCGCCCTGGCCGAGGTCGGCG
>JRYE01000946.1_pt1 | contig 11003 bp, 9 predicted proteins | sample 235321 | NCBI WGS metagenome assembly JRYE01 (sample SAMN03074214, study PRJNA261473) | activated sludge metagenome | biome: Common Effluent Treatment Plant; feature: Wastewater; material: Activated sludge; isolation source: activated biomass in a lab-scale reactor treating industrial wastewater at... | reverse complement strand
CCGAAGATGAGCGCCCACGCGAGGCCGGAGAAGATCGGATCGATGGTGATCGGGATCGCCGAGAGCATCGCCGCCGCGACGACGAGCAGGATCGGACGGAGGCGCACGGCCCCGGCCTCGAGCACGGCGTCAAGGAACGGCCGGCCGCGTCGGATCGAGAGGTGGATGAAGTCCACGAGGATGATCGATTGGCGAGTGACGATGCCCGAGAGAGCGATCATGCCGATCATGGCGGTGGCGGTGAAGAAGACGGGATCGGCGAAGCCGCCGACGGTCTTGCCCGTGAGCAGCCCGAGCAGCCAGAACCCGGGCATGATGCCGACCATCGTGAGAGGGATGGAGAGCATGACAACTACGGGGATGACGAAGGACTTCGTCTGGGCGACGAGGATGACGTAGATCATGACGAGGGCGGCAGCGAAGGCGAGGCCGAGGTCGCGGAANNGGCGAGGCCGAGGTCGCGGAAGACATCGAGCGTGATCTTCCACTCCCCCTCGCCGGACCAGACGACGCGCGTGCCGGAGGTTGTGCTCCAGGGGATCCCGCCGCCGCGGATGAGGTGGGAGCGGCCGGGGATCGGGCGGGGCGTGCTCGCGTCGAGCCAGCCTCCGGCGTGCGACGCGGCCTTGGCAGGTGCGGCACGCTCGGCATGGTCGGCCATGACATCGACGATGACATCCGCCGGCGGACGGCCAGCGGTCTCGGCGAAGACGTACGCCACACGCTCGAGATTCTTGTGGTAGATCGTCTGCTCGGCGGCGCGTCGTTCCCAACGCCCGATCTCGGCGAGCGGGACGAGCGGCGCGTGTGGATTCATGCTTGAACGGACCTGGATCCGTGAGAGATCCTCGATGCTGGAGCGGTCGGGCATCGGCAGTCGGGCGAGGATCGAGAGGGGCTGGCGTTCGCCCTGGTCGTGCACAACTCCCACGTCCAAGCCAGAGATCGCGCCGCGAACGGTCTGGGCGATGTCCATGACCGACACCCCGCTGAGGGCGGCCTTTTCCTGATCCGGGATGAAGACGAGTTCCTGGTGGGATGCTTCGACCGTGCTGTCCGGCTCGACGACGCCGGGCTCCAGGGCGAGACGATCGCGCACGAGGATTGCGGCGTCGCAAAGCGTGTCGTACACCATTCCGTCTCGCCCATACACCTCGGCGGCGATGGTGTCGATGACGGGCGGACCCGGCGGGAGTTCGATGATCTTGACGCGGACGCCGGCCTCTTGGGCGAGCTTTGTGATCGCCTCGCGTTCGCGGAGACCGAGCGTGTGGCTGGGGGTCGAGCGCGATTTCTTGCCGACGAGGTTGACGCGGATCTCGGCCTGATTCGGCATGGATCGAAGGTAGTAGTGACGCACCAGCCCGTTGAAGTCGATGGGCGNNGCGGCGAGCATGGCGGCGGCCCCGGTGAGCAGCGCAACCGCGCCGAGGAATGACCAGCCCAATCGGCGTGATTCGAGGAGCGGACGAAGGACCGCCGAGAGGAGGCGATACGCCGTGCTCTCCCGCGCCATGGCGAACTCGTCGGCGTGATCGGCGCCGTGGGCGCCGTGTTCCCAGCGACGTTTGCGGAGCAGATGGAACGCCAGCCAGGGCGTGATCGTGAACGCCACCAGCATCGACATCAACATCGTCACGGGCACGTTGAGCGCCATCGGACGCATGTAGGGGCCCATCATCCCTGTGATGAAGAAGAGCGGGAGGAAGCTCGCGATGACGGCGAGCGTGGCGGAGATCAGTGGCGNNTCGGCCTCGAGCGTGATGGCCCGCGTCGCCTTCTTGCGCAGCGCGAAGTGGCGGGCAATGTTCTCCACGTCCACGATCGGGTCGTCCACGAGCAGGCCCAGCGAGAGGATCAGGGCGAAGAGCGTGACGCGGTTGATCGTGTATCCCGCGAGCAAGTTCACGGCCAGGGTCAGCCCGAAGACCACGGGCACCGCGACGGCGACGACAAGCGACTCTCGCCATCCCAGGCCCAGCGTGAGCAGCGCCACGACGATAAGAATCGCGACCCAAAGACCCTCGACGAGTTCGGAGACCTTCTCGTTGGCCGTCTGCCCGCTGTTGCGGGTCACGACGACGTCGATCGTGTCGGGGACGATCTCGGCGCGGAGATGCTCGGCTTCCCGCAGCACGGCGTCGGCGACATGGACGGCGTTCGTTCCTTTCTTCTTGGCGATGGCGATCGTGACCGCCGGAGTCGTATCGACATCGGACTCTGCGTGTGACGCTGTCGTGTGAGACTCCGTCCCTACAACGGACCCCGCGTGGCGGTCATGGCTCTCGAAGCCGCGTCCTGGGCCCCACGCGTGTCGGACATACGAGGACCGCTCGGACGGCCCATCGACGATTCTCGCCACGTCACGCAGCAGGATCGGCGCGTCGTTCGCCACGCCGACGACGATATTCGCCAGTTGGCTACGGCTCTCGATGACGCTCCCCGTGCGGATCGGAAACGCCACNNATCGCCTCGCGGTCGATGTACGCCGTCATCACTCGGGGCAGTCCGCCGACGATCGAGACTCGCGAGGTGTCGTCCACCGAAGCGATCCTCGCGGCGAACTCTTCCGCGACACGCCGAAGCGTGTGCTCGTCGGTCCCGTTCGCTGAGGCGTCGCGGGCCCGCAGGGTCAGCGTCACGATCGGGACGTCGTCGATTTCAACGGGCTTCATGACCCATCCGGCGACTCCCGGGGGAACAAGGTCCTTGCTCTCCTCGAGTTTCTTGAAGAGGCGTACGAGCGATCGCTCACGATCCTGACCGACGAAGAAGCGCACGGTCACGATCGCGGTATCGGGACGCGACATCGAGTAGACGTATTCGACGCCGTCGATCTGGTAGAGCACTCGCTCGAGGGGCGTGGTCACCAGTCGCTCGACCTGCTGGGCCGAGAGACCCGGCGCGCTCACGAACACGTCCGCGAGGGGGACGACGATCTGGGGGTCCTCTTCGCGTGGGGTGATGAAGAGCGCCGCCGCCCCGACCGCCACCGAGATCACCAGCAGGATCAGGGAGAGATTGGAGTGGAGAAAGGCGTGGACGATGCCGTTGATCCAGCCGGTGGACGCGGGCGAGGTCTCACCGGTTGTGGTGCTCGTCGGTGTGGTCGTCATGGAGGCCTAGTTCCCTTCCGTGGGGTGGGCGAGCACCGCGTCGCCCTCGCGAAGCCCGGCGAGGACTTCCACACTCTCGTCGAACGTGCGTCCGAGCCGGACGGCCCGGCGCTCCACTCGCTCGTTCACAATCGCGTCCACCAGGTCGAGTTGCCCCACGGATCTCACGGCGGTCCGAGGAATCATGAGCACCGTTTCCTCCCCGACGGGGATGAGCAACCGTCCGAACATCCCCGCGTGGATCCCATCGGGGCATGGTCCGGTCACCTTGACCTGGAACGTGCGACTGGTCTCGTCGGATTCGGGGACGATCTCGCTGACCAGTCCCGAGCACGAATGCCCAAGGGCGTCGATCGCGACGGTCACGCTCCCGCCGACGCTCAGGTTGCTCGTGAGCGACTCGCGGACACTCGCGACGAGTTGCATGCGCGTCGGGTCGAGGAGGGTGACGACGACCTGTCCCGGCGCGACCGTGTCGCCGAGGTTCACACGCTTGTCCACGATCACGCCTTCAATGGGGCTCGTGATGGTCGCGTAGCCGAGCACGGTAGTGGCTTCCTGTTCTGCGTCCGTGGCGCGGGTGAGGGCGGCTTCGGCGGACTTCTTCGCGTTGCGCGCGCGTTCCATGTCGAGATCCGCGATGGCGCCGCGATCGAAGGCCGCCTGGAGTCTTGATTCTTCCGATCCGGCCTGGTTGAGCGAGGAGCGGGCCTCTTCGACGGCAGACTTTGCTTGCGCGAGGCGGAGTTTCAGGTCGGCGTCGTCGAGGCGGACGAGGACCTGCCCGACGCTGACTTTCATGCCGGCGATCGCGTCCACGGCCGTGGTGCGTGCGAGGATTCGGGAGGCGACCTCGACACGATGCACGGGTTGGATCGTGCCCGAGGCGCTCTCGAGCAATGGCCGTGTGACTCGGGCGACCTGGACGATCGGGGCATCCTTTGGTACGGTTCGATCGCGGGTTCCGGCGTGCCCGTCGCTGGTCACTTTGGGCTTGAAGGCGCCCATGAGCCAGAGCATGAGGAGGGCGACGCCGGCGATGAAACCCAGGGTGGTGCCGCCCAGGACCAGCCATCGGGACAAGCGTTTCGTACGGGGTGGTGTCGGCAAGGAGAGCTCCGCGGTTGGGGTGGTGCTAGGGGGTTTGAGGCTGAATGGAGCCGGGGGGTTCCGATGAATGCGGACTGTGGGTCACCTTGGAATGCCAAAGAAGATGCGTGGAACGGATCGACCGTCAGGAGACTCCAAGACCCGAGGGCCTCGGCGCATTGTGTGCGCTCGCGTGTGGAGGCGTCAAGGACCACTGGTCGATGTAATCATGGGAGCGAGGCGAAGGCCTTCGCCCCGAAAGGAGCCGATATGGCGCTGTGCAAGAACGTCGGAGCGATGGATCGAGGGATGCGTCTCGGCGTGGGGATCGTGGCTCTCGTTCTCGCGTTCACCTACTTCGACGCCATGAGCGGCGGCATCGCCGGGATCGTTGCGATTGTGGTGGGCGTGGTCATGCTGCTGACGGCGGCGTTGTCCATCTGTCCGGCGTACATGCCGTTCAAGATCAACACGTGCCGCACGAAAGAGTCGGCGGCCAAATAGTCCATCGCGTCAGCGTGGCGCGCGTTTGCCGGTTGAAACCGGGCTCTTGGAGCGTCGGGTCGCCGCTTGGCGTGTCTTGGTCCGTCGCCGCGTTGATCGTGTGGTGCGTGCGTTGGCCCCGTGCGAGTCCTTCGCGTTGGATGCCGAGTCGCGGATGGCGCGAAGGATCAATTCTCGAACGCGGGCGGGCATCGTCCCCTCGGCAAGGTGCGCACAGGTGTTCTGGGCGAGGTCCAGTTCCGCAAAGACCGATCGGCAGCGCTCGCAGACGACCGACTGGTCCACGGGAAAGCCGCGTTCCTGGTCCATCGCCTCGAGCTTTGCCTTGAGGAGATCGAGGCACACTTGGCGCTCGTAGACCGGCTCGACGGCCTCGTGCTTGGGGACCCGCGGACGCTCCATGATCGCCTTGCGAAGCAGCAGCCGCGCCCGGTGCACACGGGTCTTGATCGTCTCGGGCTTGACACGCAGCGCCTCGGCGACCTCGTCGATCGAGAGTTCGAGCATCTCCTTCAACACCAGCGGCACGCGGAAGTGCTCGGGAAGGGAGATGATCGCCTGATGGACGGCGATCTCGGACTCGCGCCCGATGACGGCCTCGACGGGCTGGGTGGAGTTGCTCGCCGGGAAGGTGAGATTCTGGGACTCTCCCCATGGCATGAGTTGCGAGATCGCGGGGACGCGTCGATCGACGCCTCCCTTGCGGCGCATTCTGGCTTTGCACGACCGTGCGGCAATGGCGTACAGCCACGTCCCGGGGCTGGAGTTGCCCTTGAAGGTGTGCCATTTTCGGTAGGCCTGGAGGAACACGTCCTGGACCATGTCCTCGGCGTCGGCGGCGTGGCGACAGAGGCGCGTGGCGAGCGCGTAGAGGCGCGGGCCATGGCTCTCGACGAGTCTCGCGATGGCGGTCGAGGCGTCATCGCCGGCATGCGGCACGTTCGAGGCCTTCTCTTCCAAGGCACGTGCCGCATTCGTTTCGATGTGCAGGGTCTGGGTCGCCACGGACCACAATAGGAGTGGGTGGTGGTCACTCGCGCCGAGTCGATCCCCCGGCCACGGGTCCGGCCGGCACCCGCAACGCCTTGTCCATACTTCCGGCTCAGAATCGACATGGCCTCGTCGAAATTGGAGGATCCAGATCGCTTTCTCTCGATTTCATGAGATGGACCATGTCGACCTCAAAGAGCAATGAGAAAAGGGCGATGGGTCTATCGGTCAAGATTGTGGCTCCCATGGTCCTCACGATCGTGGTCGCGGTGACGGTGAACTCCGTGGTGTTCGTCCGTGGCTACGCGAAGGACGTTCGGTCGTCACTGATGGAGAGGGCGGCGGCGTTCACCGCGGTGGCGGACGAGGCGAAGAACCACGCCTCGCGCCTGCAGAGTGACAAGGACTTCGACGGCGAGTCGCTCCTGAAGGAGGCGGTCGAAGAGGTCTCGCGCGGGAAGGGATACGACCAGACACGTTTCTACGAGACGATTCCGGTCGTGGTTGGCTGGACGGCCGTGGAGAAGGCCGCAGAGCGTGAGCACGTCGACTTCAAGGTGGTGGCGTTCGATGCTCGCAACCCCAAGAACGTGCCGGCGAGTGGGACGTTCCGGGCGGCGTTGCTGCGAGATCTCGAGGCACAGACCAGCAGCGGCGGGGAGATGTCGCTGGGCCGAATCGATGAGAAGTCCAACACGCTGCACTACATGCGGGCGATCAAGCTGGACGAGTCGTGCATGATGTGCCACGGCGATCCGGCGCGGTACGACGCGCGGGACGCCAACGGGGCGTTCGACGGCAAGGACCCGCTCGGATTCGCGATGGAGGGATGGAAGCCCGGGGACACGCACGGGGCGTACGAGGTGTCGATGCCGCTGGACACGTCGGACGCGCAGGTCGCGGGATACATCACCAGCGGACTGTGGGTCACGGTCTCGACGATCGTGGTGGCGGCATTCGGATTTGTCGTCGTGCTCCGTCGGCTGGTCACCCGTCCACTCAACTGTCTGATCGAGCGTGTAAAGGACGTGGTGACCGGCGATGGTGATCTCACGCAATGCGTCGATCTGAACCGAGGCGACGAGATCGGCAGGCTCTCCATCTGGTTCGACACGTTCGTTGGCACGCTCCACAGTCTGATCCGATCCATAGCTGATTCCACCAACCGTGTGGCGGCGGCGGCGACGGAGATGGCGCAGAAATCCGAGGCCACGTCGAGGGTTGAGAGGGACACACGCCACATGGCGGAGCTGGGTCGGCGAATCGTCCAGGACACGGTGGAGGAGATGAAGATGATCTCGGACGAGGTCTCGACGTCGGCCGCCAGCGTGCTGGACCTGGGGAAGAAGTGCGAGCGGATCGGCGCGATCATCGGCGTCATCGACGAGATCGCGGACCAGACCAACCTGCTGGCGCTCAACGCGGCGATCGAGGCGGCGCGGGCGGGCGAGCACGGGCGCGGCTTCGCGGTCGTCGCCGACGAGGTTCGCAAACTCGCCCAACGGACGACGAACGCAACCGTGGAGGTTGCGCAGAGCATCAAGGAGATCCAGCACGGGACCGGCGAGGCCGTGCGGCAGATCCAGGCGGGGAGCGGTCGCGTCTCCAAGGGCATGGACATGGTGAACTCGGCGGGCGGAGCCCTGGCGAAGGTCCTGGACGGGTCACGGAACGTGTTGGAGATGGTGTCCTCGATCGCGGTGGCGGCGTCGGAGCAGTCGGCGGCGGCGGAGGAGATCACCCGCCTGGTGCAACAGATCTCGCCGCTGACGCGTGAGAGCAACCAGGGCGAGAACCAGGCGGGGCTGGCGCCCCAGAACCTCTCGCGGAACCCCGAAAAACTTCGGGCCATCGTCGGCAGGATCAAGATCTGAGCGGTTCCACGGTCAGGATTCGAGCGTGCCACGTCTGAAGGCGGGGCCGGTTTCATTTCCGGGTGCTGGGGCTTATGTCGCGGGGTTGGGAGGCCGATAATCCAGCATGGCCCGATGCGTCGATCAGGAAATCCCCCTCTCCAAGCCCGACATCTCCGAACTTGAAGAGCGTGCCGTGTTGCAGGTGTTGCGGTCCGGGCGGCTCGCGCTTGGGCCTGTGTCGGAGCAGTTCGAGGCGTTGGTGGCGGACCGGGCAGGGTGCCGCTACGGCGTCTCCTGTTCGTCGGGCACGGCCGGTCTGCATATGGCGCTCCAGGCGCTGGGAATCGGACCGGACGATGAGGTGATCACGACGCCGTTCTCATTCATCGCCTCGTCGAACTGCATCCTGTTCGTCGGGGCGAAGCCGGTGTTCGTGGACATCTGCCCGAAGACGTTGAATATGGATCCGTCGCTGGTGGAGGCGGCGATCACGCCGAGGACCAAGGCGATTCTCGCGGTTGAGACGTTCGGGAATCCGGCGCACATGGACGCCTACGCGCAGATCGCGGCGAAGCACGAGATCCCGCTGATCGAAGACTGCTGCGAGGCGCTGGGGACACAGCACAAAGGTTGTCCGGCGGGGCACTTTGGGCGGATCGGGGTGTTCGGGTTCTATCCCAACAAGCAGATCACGACGGGCGAGGGCGGGATGGTGGTGACCGACGACGAGCGTCTGGCGGAGATGTGCCGGTCGTTGCGGAATCTGGGGCGTCCGATGGCGACGACGGGCCTTGGCCCGCAGAGCCCCTCACACGGAACCGTGGGGTCGTTCGGGGGGGTGCCGGCGGGATCGTGGTTGCGTCACGAGCGGCTGGGATACAACTACCGCCTTAGCGAGATCAACGCGGCGATCGGCGTGGCACAGATGCAGCGCCTGGACTCGATCCTGGAGAAGCGCAGCGCCGTGGCGCGGGCGTACATCGACCGACTCTGCGGGCACCCGCACCTGGTGATGCCCACGATCGAAGAGGGATCGGAGATGAGTTGGTTCGTGTTTGTCGTTCGGCTCGCGCCGACGTACACGAGCGAGGAGCGGAATCGGATCGTGCGTGGCCTGCGGAACCACGATGTGGGTGCGGCGGACTACTTCCCGTGCATCCACCTGCAGCAGTTCTATCGTGAGCGATTCGGATTCCATCCCGGGATGTTCCCGATCGCCGAGAGCGTGAGCCAGCGGACGCTGGCCTTGCCGTTTTACAACACGCTGACATCGCGAGAGATCGACCTTGTGGCGCAGACGCTGGAGGTCATGGTGGAGCGGGAGAACCTGTCGCGGGGTTGAGCGGTGACGGGCTTTCGAACAAGGTGTGGTGAAAGAGTCACGCGCGGGCGCGGATGGCGTCGAGCGCGCGGGCGATGTCGTCCGGGTGGACGTGGTCGCGGACCTCGACGCCGCCTTTGACGACGGGCAGGACGAGGCGCACAGGCGCGTCGCGGGTGCACTTTTTGTCGCGAGCGATCTGGCGCGTGAAGTCGGCAGAGCCGGGGACTTTGGCGGAGTCGGTGGGGAGGGTGAACCGAGTGAGCAGCGATCGCACGCGGTCGGCGAGGTCGTGGGTCTCGTCCGAGGCGGCGCAGGCGGCAATCAGGCCCAGCCCGACGGCCTCGCCGTGGAGCAGCGAGCCGGATTCTTCGAGGATGTGCGCGAAGGTGTGACCGAGGTTGAGCCAGAGGCGGCTCGGCGCGAGGTGTGATTCCTCGGTTCGTGACGGGGTCTCGAGACGCTCGTGGGGGTCGCGTGAGACGATGGCGGCCTTGATGGCGACGTTCCACGCGACGAGCTCGATGAGGGTGGGATTGTCGAGCTTGAGAATGGCGTCGGCGTTCGACTCGAGCCAGCCGAATGGCTCGTCGGGGATCGAGCCGCTGAGGAGTCGATTGAGCCTTGTGCCCGGCGCCGCGATCAGCGCGTGCTTGACGCATTCGGCAAGGCCAGATCGAAACTCGCGCGGCGGCAGGGTGTGGAGCGTCGCCACGTCGGCGAGCACCAGCGCGGGTTGATGAAAGGTTCCGACGGCGTTCTTGAGCAGAGTGCCGTCGCTCGCGTGACGAAGATTGATGCCGGTCTTTCCTCCGACGCTGGCATCGACCATGCCGAGAAGTGTGGTGGGGAGGGGGATCCACGCGACGCCTCGCTTGTGGAGTGAGGCGGCGAGTCCGGCGAGGTCGAGGAGCGCACCGCCACCAACGGCGAGCACGCGACCGTCGCGGGTCAGCGGCGGGTCGAGCGACGCCAGCGACGTCAGGAGTGTGGCAAGGGACTCGGGAGATTTGCAGGATTCGCCCGCCTCAAGGGTGAGGAGGCGTGACCTGACGTCGAGGCCGAGTGTTCGGGCGATCTCGCGGGCAAAGGGCTCGACGGCTCGATCGCCAATCACAACGTCGAGCGTGGACTCTCCCCATCGACGCGCGATGGAGTCGATGAGGTCGGTCCCGACCACGACGTCATACGAGACCCTGTCAGCCGCGGCCGCCGAGGCGAGTTCAACACGGATCGTGCGGGCCTCGGGCATGCCGAATCACCGGGACTTCTTGTCGGCGCCCAACCCGGCCCGGTCGCGGGTCTGCTGGTCGGGTCGCTGCCACTCGACTCGTTCGGCGTCGCCCCAAAGCATCTCCAGGTCGTAGTGGGCGCGGGTGTTGGGCTCGAAGAGGTGGACGACGAGGTCGATGAAGTCGACGAGGATCCAGGAGGCGTTCTCGTCCACGCTGGAGGCGAAGGCGCGATAGCCGTATTTCTGTCCGAGTTCCTCGACGTGCTCCAGGATGGACTTCATCTGGCGGGCGCTGGTGCCCGAGGCGACGACGATGTAATCCGTCACCTGGCTGAGGGCGCGGACGTCGAGTAGCACGACGTCGTCGCACTTGTCGTCCCGGACCATGCGGGCGGCCTCGATCGCGAACTCCCGGGCCACGGCGGGATCGGAGGCCACGATGGGGGCGACGTTCGGGGAGATCGTGTGCGTGCCGGCCGATGTCTCCGCCTGGCGCGGGTTGGCGTCGGCGGTCTGGTCCTTCGTCCGTCGAGTGGGCATGCGGGCGCATTGTAGGTGGTTGCCCGGTGGAGTGTGCGGTGCCCTCGGGCGGAAACGCCCCATCTCGGTTCGTAGAATGGGGCATGAANNAGGCGAGGGACCTGCTGAAGTCGTTTCGCATTCCCGTGCCGTCGGGCCAGATGATCACCGGCATCGACCAGGCGCCGAGCGCGTTCAAGTCGGCGACCGCCGGGCAGCCCTCGCTGCTCGCGGTGGTGAAGGCCCAGGTGCACGCCGGCGGCCGCGGGAAGGCGGGGTTCGTGCAACTGGTGAAGACCGCGGAGGACGCCGAGAAGGCCGCGCGGTTCATGCTGACGACGCGGATGAAGTCTCCGCAGACGCCGCCCGCGGCG
>JRYE01012175.1_pt1 | contig 11020 bp, 6 predicted proteins | sample 235321 | NCBI WGS metagenome assembly JRYE01 (sample SAMN03074214, study PRJNA261473) | activated sludge metagenome | biome: Common Effluent Treatment Plant; feature: Wastewater; material: Activated sludge; isolation source: activated biomass in a lab-scale reactor treating industrial wastewater at... | reverse complement strand
GGCGTCGAGGAAGGCCTTGAGGACCAGATCCCAATCGGTCGGGCCAAGTTCGTATTGCGGGCGCCAGCGGAAAGGATCGCCGAAGAACTCGCCGGCCTGCTCCGAGGTACCCAGGAACTGGGTGACGTGGTAGCGGTATTCGACCGAGCCGAGAAGGGCCGAGTCGCCCGCGACGAGGGCGTAGGGGTAACCCCGGACGGTGTAGAGCCCACCCGCGACGATCTGCTCGTTGGGGATCAGGCGGCTGCCGAGCGCGGCCTGGGCGTGGAGCGCCAGGGCGATCTCGTGGCCCTTTTGCGAGAACTCGCCGGGCGTCGTCCCGAAGAGTTCGGGGAAGAACGGCTCGAGATAGAACGAGTGGGTGGCGTCGGCCTTGAAGACGAGCCAGTCCTTGTCGGCGTCGATGCGTCCGAGGGCGTCGAGGTCGTCATCGGTTCCGGCCAGGCCGCCGATGTTGAACTCGAAGCCGGCGGTCGCGTCGGTGCGGAACGTCCCGCGATGCTGCTGCAGACGGAGGAAAACGCCGGGGACGAGGAAGTTTTCGCTTCCGGAGATCGCCGCGAGGTTGTTGTCAACGCTGACGTGCTTCAGATTGGCGCCCGCGAGGAGGTCCACGAAGAGATCGCCCTTCTGGAAGAAGTTCCAGATCGCCTGGGCGCCGAGGTCCCAGCCGTTGCCCTCGAAGTCGGCGCCGGCGATACCCACTTCCGAGGCGACGTAGTCGTACCACGATCCGGAGACACGCCATCGGAGTTCCTGCGACTTGGACCAGGGCGCCTCGTACGAGGCGTAGAGCGTGTGCGAGTCCTTGAAGTTGGCGGTGTGATAGCCGATCTGCAGCGTGTCGTCATTGTCGGTGAGTTGGTTGTGGATGAAGCCCAGGTGCTCGCGGAGGCGCGAGGTGGAGGCCGAGCCGGTGTTGGAGATCTGTCCGAAGATGAGCCATGGCTTGTTCTCGGTGACGAGGTACTCCATGTCGATGTCGGCGGGGCCGGTTCCCGCGACGCCGAGCGCGTACTCGACGAGTCGGCCCGGGTGGCGTGAGAGTCGCGCGGTGTACTCGTCCACCTTGTCGCGGCGGATGAGATCGAAGCGAGCGGGCCCGTCGGGGGCTTTCTGCTCGTCGGTGGCGGGCTGGACAGGGGAGTGCTCGAGGATCTTCGCGTGCGACGCGTTGTTGACGATCGTGTCCTTCGCGGGATCGAAGCGTTCACCCTTGGCCTTGGTCGAGAGGCTGGTCACCTCTCCCATGAGCACGATGACGGTGAGTTCGTCGTTCCCCGCGGGGCGGAGATCCACGTACCGTCGATCCTCACGCACGAGTTTGAACTCGCCCGGATCGATGTTCGCCGAGACCACCGCGTAGCCCATGTCGAGGATCCGGGCGGCGACGGCGGTCTGGATTGCCTGCAGGGTCTGCGAGTCGATGCGCGGCTCGCCCGCGGTGTCGCCGATCTGGGAAAGCGGAATCAGTCCGGCGTTCTCGCCCTCACGCGGCAGCCGAAGCACGCCGTTATCCATGACCAGCGGGATCGTTGCGGCGAGGACCTCGTTGCTCGTCGGATGCCCCGAGTTCTCGGTCGCGTATCGGACGAAAACCTTTCGGACGACGAAGGTGTCTTCCGGGACGGAAGTCGTGGTTTCTGGCGATGGTGGCGTGTCCTGGCGCGCGAGGACAGGCGTCGTCGGAACACCGGCCGAGATGAGGGCCAAGGCGACGACGGTGTGTAGTTTCAGCGAGCCGATCTTCATCACGAGAGTCTCCTGAAAGGAGTAGATGGCGGGTGATGTTACCCAACCAACCAATCTTTCCCATCTCAACGCAACGGCTCCCGGTTTGTATGGGCCGCCATCTCGAACATCGGATGATCGGGGCGATAACTTCACCGCGGTTTCGTAGGAATGAAACCGAAACTGGCGTGTTGGGCTTGCAAGTTGGGCGAGTTTCGGCGATTGTGTGAAGCCGCCCGTCGGATCGGTCGATTCCGAGAACCAGAGCGGGCACCGCTCAGACTGGAGAGGATTCGATGCGTCGCGTTGCTTCGTTTGTCGTTTTGGGGGTGGTCGGAGTTCTCCTGTGCGCGGCGGGCGGTTGCTCGTCCTCTCCGGCGCACACTGTGACTCTTGGCGCGTTGCAGAGCCGTCCGTTCTGCCTGGCCGCGGGCGACACGGTTGGTGGACAGTTGTGGGCGTACCAGCAGGTGTTGGCGACGGGCGATTCGGGTGAGTTCACGACCTTGACCGAGGCGATGCCGTCGTTCTATCTGATCGGCGAGTGAATCAAACCCGGCGATCCGCGAACGCGCGGCTCAGGCCTGGCTCGCGTCCTTGGGCGCGACGAGGAAGAACCGTCCCACGGCGATCTCGAAGAGTTCGGCCTTGTCATCCGGCGTGTCGCTCTCGCCCGAGCGTGGCGAGAGGTCGCGCATGAGGTACGTCCCCTCCATTGTGCCCCAAGGGCGCGTGAGGCGGCAGAAACTCGCATAGTCAAAGTGCTCGCCGGGCTTGAGTTCGGGCTGCTGCCCGACCACGCCCTCGCCTCGGACGACGGTGCGCTCGCCGTCGGCATCGACGATGATCCAATGGCGTGAGAGCAGTTTCACGGGACGATCGCCCTCGTTGGTGATGCGGATGCGATAGGTGAAGACAAAGAGGCGTGCGTCCGGGTCCGACTCGGTCGCGTCGTATCCGGGTGTGGCGATGACGCGGATGCCCTGGGTCATCGCGTCGGATCCTCTGCACAGGTCCATGTCTAAGGATATGAGCCTCGGGCCGACCGACGCGGAGTGCTTCGGCTCAGGGCCTGGTGGCGAGATCGCGTGCCTTCTCGAAGAGATTGGGGAGAAGAATCTCTTCATTGATCTTCCAGGTCCGCGCGTGCTTGCCATTGATAAGGATGAAAGGGACCTCTCGGATACCGAGTTGTTTGGCGAGCGTGGCGTCGCCGGTGATCTTTGTCTGAATGTCCGGGAGGTTCATCGCGTCGGCGAGCGTCGAGGGTGGAGCCCCGATCACGCCGGCGACGCCCGCAAGTGCCGCGTCGGGTTCGTAGGTCGCACGATGGGAGAGGATCCAATCAAGGGCGGCGGCGTAGCCGTTGTCACCCGCCAGGAACGCGGAAGCCTCGAGGAGTTTCGCGGCATGGCAAGCATGAGGATGCAGGTTGACCTCGGTCTGGGTGTTGCAGGCGGTGTTCACCGGAAAATGCGCGAAGGCGTAACGGATCTGGTACGAGCCACCGGAGGTGAAGGCTCGGAGGATGGTGTCGGCCTCGGCGGTCCCCTGCTCGTTGAGGTCGCCGAACATCACGACCTGCACCGGCGAGTTCGCGGGGCCGAAAGCGTGGGCGAAGAGCGACGCGGGGATCGTTGCCACGGGCGATTGCTGCCACAGGTCGATGGCTCGTCCCACGGCGTCGAGAGGCGTGTCGGTGGCGGCGGACGCGGGTGCGGGGCGTGCCGCATAAGCCGCATCGATCGCCTGGGACAGGGCGTTGGGGATGGTGTAGCCGCGGAGTTCGATGCCGTTGACGAAGATCATGGGCGTGTGGTCGATGCCGCGCGACCAGGCCTCGTCCACGTCGGCGGTGATGAGGGCCTTGAACTCTGGCGACTCCATCAGGGACATGAAGCGATTGGGATCGTGACCCTGCTTCGTGACGGCGTCGCGGAGCGTGTTCGCATCGAACGAGCCGTTCACCGAGAAGAGCCAGCGGTGCATGCGCCAGAAGGCCTCGGTGCCGCCGAGTTTTCCCGCGATCTCGGCGGCGTAGGCCGCGAAGCACGCGTCGGCGTGATAGTCCTGCGTCAGTCTCGGGTTGCACGTTGTGGACATCGGGAAGTGTTTGATGGAGGCCGCGAGATCCGGATGGGCCGCGATCGAGGCCTCGAGTTGGGCCTCGATGCTCTTGCAATCCGGGCACTGGTAATCGGTGTAGAGCACAACTCGGACGGGTGAGACCTCGGGGCCGAGGCGGTAGCGGCCCTCGAACGGCTTGGTCGTGGAGTGCGGGCTTGTGCCGATCGGTGTTGAGGTGTTCGGCGATGTGCCGTTGGTGGTGTTCGACGCGTTCGTTGGGTCTGTCTTGCCCGCGCGCGTGGCCTCGGCGATGCGTTTGGTGGACTCGGCGAGTTCAGACTTCTGCTGATCGACGACGGCGAGATACGACCCTTGCAACGCCGCGAGAGACACGAGGGCCGTGATGATGAAGACGGGGAGGACTCGCGTGGCGTGCGATGTTGGGACGCGGGTGGCTCGGCGCATGGCGATGGCGAGCGCGATCGCGGCCGTGTGATAGGCCGTGCAGTACGAGCACATCATCTTCGCGCCGAGCATGATCCCGAAGTAGACGAGCGAACCGATGGCCGCGGCGCGGGAGATCCACCCGAGCGACCGCGGGTACGGCGGCTTGGCGACGAGTAGGGCGGCGAGCATGGCGATCGAGTAGGCCAAGCCGATGAACGCCACGGGCATGCCAACCGTGGGTGGGACCTTGGCCCACTCACTCCGAGCGGCCAGATCGCAAGGGCTGCCCGCGCCACACCCGGGGGCGGCCATGACTTTCAGATGGTGGAAGGCGAGGATGCCCGTCGTGGCGACCATGCAGATCGCAAGAGCGACGAAGACCGTGCGTACCCATTCGGGCCAGGGACGTGTTTCGTTCATCGAGTCACCGGTTGGACCAGTTGTTACGCGTCGGTGACCGGACTTTCCGTGCTGAGACATGCAATATCCTTGGTCTGCTTGCGTTGGGCCTTCCCGCTCGTGGGGGGCCAATCTGGAGGCCGGGGCCAAGGCCCGAGACTTGGATTGATCGGATGCCATTCATGCATGAGCGACATGGCATACCAGAACTCCAAGGACCAGGCCTTGGCTCCGCCTCTTAGTTTGGCTCTTGTTCTTGTTGCACTCACCACGATTATCGGGTACACCATGATTCGGGGTTGAGGCGTTTCGGTGCGACTGCTTCCTCGTGACGGCACCGACAAGCACACCAAGGAGTCTCTGATGATGTGGAAACTGTCAGTCCGTCGCTTGTTCGGCGCGATTGTGGGCTGTTGCCTTCTCTCGAATGCTGCTTTGGCCCAGAACACGAACACGGGTGCCTGCTGCGTGCAGGCCAATGGAGCGATCCAGTGCGTCTCGGCGACGGCCGATGACTGCGCCCAGATGAATGGACTCTTCCGTGGTGTCGGAACCGCGTGCAGCGCTGCTGGCGGGTGCCCCGTCATCGATCCGGTCACCGGCGCTTGTTGCATTCCGAGCCCGACGCCCACGACGCCGGTCATCTGCATGCAGACGACACAGGCTGGATGTGCCGAGCGTGGGGGCACATGGAGAGGCGCGGGGACGAACTGTGTGGGCAATGGATGTGCCCCGATCCCGATGGGCGCCTGCTGCATCCGTCAGGGTGCAGTGTTCGACCGCTGCGAGGTCATGACCGCCCGGGCCTGCCTCGAGGGCGGCTGGCGCTATCAGGGCAATGGGACGACGTGCAACAACACCATCTGCCTCCCGACCCCGACGGGCGCCTGCTGCGTTGCCGGTAAGGACGGCACGTCGTGCAGCGTGTTGACCGCTCGCGAGTGCCTTGAGGCCGGCGGACGGTACCGCGGGAACTATGTCCCCTGCGGCGAGAACACGTGTGTTCGTCCGCCCCAGCCGATGGGCGCCTGCTGCATCCGTCAGGGTGCGGTGATCGACCGGTGTGAGGTCCTGACCCTTCGCGCGTGCCTCGAAGCTTCGGGTCGGTATCGCGGGAATGGCTCGGCGTGCACGGAAACGACCTGTGTCCCGCCCGCGCCCCCGACCGGCGCGTGCTGCGTGCCCGGCAAGGAGGGGCTCTCGTGCGTGGTGCTCTCCCGGCGTGAGTGCTTCGCCCGCGGCGGACACTACCGTGGCGACAACGCCGAGTGCGGAGCCGAATCGTGCGTTGCCTCGACGTGCCCCTGCGACTGGGACCACAACGGTCTGATCAACAGCAACGACCTCCGTCTGTTCGTCGAGGACTTCCGCGAGGGCAACGCGGACTTCAACGACGATGGCGAGACCAACAACGACGACGTCCGCGCCTTCGTCGAGTGCCTGGTTGATTCTCGCGATGGATGCGCCAACTAGGGGAGGCCCTCCTCCTTCGTCCCGGATCGTTCGGCCGGCCCGCGCCTCATCGCGTGGGCCGGCTTTTTCATTCTGATCACTCGCGAACTCGCTACGCGGCGGCGGGGAGTTCGCCCGGAATCACGACCGTCCCGGCCTGCAGAAGCGACTCGGGGAGGGACGCGGGTATGCTGATCATTTGCGTGACCGCACCGAGTCGGACGTCGAGGCGTGAACGTGCGGCGATGACGCTGGAGGGCGAGACCGAGATCGGAACCGAGTAGGTGGTTGGTGCATCGCCCTCGAGCGACATCCGACGAGCCGAGCGGCTGTAGACCGTCTTCGTGACGGTTGTCGTCGGAGCCGGGGCTGAGGCCACGGGCTGCGACGGCGCTGGCGGCGCACTGGGAACCGGGGGCGGCGGCGCGGCCATGTCGAGGATCTTCTGGCCCATGGCGTAGACATCGAGGCGCTTGAACGTCGCCCCGGTGTTGGTGACGCTGTCGATCTCGTCGTCGCCATCGACGATGTTCACGGCGGTGGAGGTGAGAATCGATCGGAACTCACCGGTGGTCAGACGTCGCCCCAGGACCTGGGTGGCGATCTGGTCGGCGAGGACGGCGGCGCCGGTGACGATCGGCGAGGCCTGGCTCGTGCCGGTGTACGACGAGAGCCCGCCGTACTGGTTCGGGCCATAGATGTTCACACCGGGGGCAAAGATTGGAGTCATGCTGGTGCTGCGCTGCGAGAACGGGGCGATCTTGTCGGGCGCGGCGTCGGCCCATTTCTCACCCGTCTGCCAAGTGCCCGAGCCCCCGGCGAAGACGGCGCCGACGCCGATCACGTTCGGATCGGCGGCGGGGTAGGCGACGCCCTGCTTCGAGCCGAGTTCGGCGTACGAGTTGCCCGCGGCGGCGACGACCTTGACGTTCATCGACGCGAGTTGTGCGAGTTCGTCGCTGATGGAGTACATCTGCTGCGCGGTGGCATAGTTGCCGCCGTCGCCCAGCGAGAGGTTCACCGCGGAGATGTTGAACTGCTGGGCGAAGTAGACGACCCAGTAGAGGGCCTTCTCGACCGTGGCGAAACTGGCGCCGCCGGTGTCGGTGAAGACCTTGAGGGCGATGATGTCGGTGCCCGGCGCGATGCCACCGTACGTGGGATTGCTCCCCGCGATGATTCCGGCGACGTTGGTGCCGTGCCCGTTGTAGTCGGTGGCGTTGTAGTCCTCGTAGGCGAAGTCGTACTGGATCTTGATGTGGTCGCCGATGCCATCGCCGTTGGCATCGGTCCCGAAGAAGGGATGGTCGAGATCGATACCGGTGTCGATGATGACGGTGGAGAAGCCGCGCCCATCGATCCCGGCGAAGCGTGGGTCGGCGCGGAGTTTGTCCAACCCGATGAGGGACCAGGGTGCCGAAGGCGACGGCGCGACATATGGCACGTCGGGTGGCGTCGCGGGCTGGGCCGGCGCGGGAGTCGGTGTCGGTGTTGGCTCAGGTGATGGCGATGGGGTTGGTGTCGGAGTCGGCGTTGAAGAAGCAGCCCGGCGGGTGGCACGCGTGGCGGCGAGCATCTCGATCGAGTGATCGCGTCCGGCACCACCGCCGTGATCGCCCGATGGACTGAGGCGATTCTCACGCAGGCTCATGATGATCGGAGGCGGAGCATTCTCCGGTGGCGCCGGTGGCAGGTCGATCGCGGTCGTCGAACTCAGATGCGTCCTCGGCTCGAGCGGCTCGCAGCGTGAGGAGTCGCCCGGTCCTGGCGACGAATGGCGAGAGGACGCGGGCCGGCGCGGGGCCTGACCGTTTCGAGCCACGAGCCACGACGAGATTGTCCGAGAACTGATGGTCCACCACGACGCCATAGAGCGACTCCACACAGGCCAATGAAGATGAGGGCGCAACGCCTGCATGGCAAGTGTGCGATTCGTCATGGCAGGATGCCAGCGATTCTCGCCTCGCGTGTGGTTGTGGAGATTCTCTAGGCCTCACGATCCGGTCCGGCCGGATCGGGTTTACGAGGTTCTGGGACGGCCCCTCTTCATCACTCCCCCACCACCCAGGAGTTACTCGTCGTCGATCGCGTCGCGGCGGAGCGTGAGGAGGTCGCGGAGTTGGCTGCTGTCGAGTTCGGTGAGCCACTGCTCGCCAGAGCCGATAATCTGCTCGGCGAGGGCGGTCTTGGACTCGATCATCTGGTCGATGCGTTCCTCGAGCGTGCCCTGGACGACGAACTTGTGGACCTGCACGGTTCGCGTCTGGCCGATGCGGTACGCGCGGTCGGTCGCCTGGTTCTCGACGGCGGGGTTCCACCAGCGGTCGAAGTGGAAGACGTGCGTCGCCGCGGTGAGATTGAGACCGACGCCGCCGGCCTTGAGGCTGAGGATGAGGAAGGGGGACGAGTTCGGATCGTTCTGGAAGGTGTCGATGATGGATTGGCGCTGCGCCTGGGTCGTCCCGCCGTGGAGGAAGAGGACGTCGCGCCCGAACTGGTGACGCAGGAGCGAGGCGAGGATGTGTCCCATCTCGCGGAACTGGGTGAAGATGAGCGACTTGTCCCCTTCGGCGACGACCTCGTCGAGCATCTCGATGAGTCGGATGCACTTGCCCGAGCGCTGCGAGTCGGGCGGGTTGGGCGACTCGGGGTCGTGGTCCTTGAGGACGAGCGAGGGGTGGTTGCAGATCTGCTTGAGGGCGGTGATGGCGGCCAGGATCGCCCCCTGCTTGGGTTCGCCGCCCACCTTGGTGGCGTCGACCACCAGGCTGTCGAGCACCGCCTGGTACAGCCCGATCTGCTCGGGGGTCATGAGGCAGTGGTCCAGCTCGTCGATGCGGTCCGGGAGCTCGGCGGCCACGTCGGGCTCGGACTTCGTGCGGCGGAAGACCAGCAGGCCGTTGAGCGCCCGCAGGGCCGCCTCCCCCTCGCCGGAGAGCTGGGCGATGAACTGGGGGCGTGGCCCCACCAGCCCGGGGTTGCAGAAGTCCAGGATGGCCCAGAGGTCACCCAGTCCGTTCTCGATCGGCGTGCCGGTGAAGCCGAACATCTGGGCCTTGGTGAAGAACTTCCGGATATTCTGGTGGGTCTCGCCGAACTGGCTGCGGTGGCACTCGTCGAAAATGAAGACGACCTTGGTGTCCTTCAGGTGCCCTATCTTCCCGAGGTAGCGTTCCTTCAGGACGGCGTTGTTGAGCTTCTGGATCGTCGTGACGATGAGCTTGCACGAGTCGTCGTTGAGCTGTTCGACCAGGTGGCGGGTGTTCGCCGTGCTGTCGACGCTGCCCTTGGAGAAACCGTTGAATTCCCGGGCGGTCTGGTAGTCAAGGTCCTTCCGGTCGACCACGAAGAGGACCTTGCTGACCTTCGGGAGGCGCTGGATGATCTGGCTGGCCTTGAACGAAGTGAGCGTCTTGCCCGACCCGGTCGTGTGCCAGACGTACGCGTCTTCGTCGCTGTTCTTGACCCGGTCGACGAGGCCCTCCACCGCGTAGAACTGGTACGGGCGGAGCACCTTGAGGACGCCGATCTCGGTAATCACGACATAGTGCGTGATCATCTTGGCGACGTGGCAGGGCTTCAGGAACGTGCCAGCGAACTCGGACAGGTCGGAAATCCGCTTGTTTTCGGCGTCGGTCCAGTAGAACGTCTGCTGGAACGCCTGGTGCTTGTTGTTCGAGAAGTACTTGGTGTTGACGCCGTTGCTGATCACGAAGATCTGCACGTACTGGAAAAGGCCGTGGCCGGCGTCGTACGACTCGTGCTGGTAGCGGTTGATCTGATGGAACGCGAGCTTGAGTTCGGCCCCTCGCCGCTTCAGCTCGATCTGGACGAGTGGCAGGCCGTTGATCAGTATCGTGACGTCGTACCGGTTTTTCCGTTTCCCCTCGGCGCTGACCTGGTGCGTGACCTGGAACTCGTTCATGCACCATTCGTCGCAGTTCAGGAAGCTGACGTACAGGGTTTCCCCGCCGTCGCGCTTCAAGACGAACTTGTCCCGGAGGATCTTCGCCCTTTCGACGACCGTGCCCGTGTTCAGGTGGCTCAGGATCCGCTCGAACTCCTCCGCCGTGAAAGTCACGCCGCCGTTGTGCTTCTCGAGCTGGCGCTTGAGGTTCGCGAGCATGGCGGGTTCGCCGTCGATCGCTACGCGCTCGTACTCGAGGCCCTCGAGTTGCTTGAGGAGGCTTTCTTCCAGGAGGTATTCGGACTGGGTCGTCATGGACGGTTTTTCTTATTGGATGAACATATTCCTGAGGATACCTTGCTTGTACCGCTTCGCAGATTCGAGCTGGGACTCGGCGCAGGCGATCTGGGCGTCCAGGGCGAAGAGGAAGCCGGCGATCTTGGCCTGTTCTTCGGGGCACGGATACGCTACCTCGCCGGATGAAACCACTCCCCAGTCGGCCCGCNNTGGGCCATTGCGGCGATCTCAGGCCTCTTGTGCATAGAAAGGCAGTACGCCAAGAACGCTCCGTTGACGCTCGTCCTGATGATGTTGAGATCTCCGCCAAGCGCGATCCCCGGCTCGAGGACACAAGCAGCAGTTGCGATGTCCAAAGGCGTCTCGCCGGACGCGGGGATGATCACGTCGTTCTTCCGGCTTAGGACAAGTCCTTCCGCTGCCACGTCGGTTCTGGAAACGGCGTCAGGAATGATTTGTCCGTAGGTCGTGTAAAGCTCTCCGTACAAGATGCACTTCGTACGGCCGTCGGACACTAGGTCGGACTTGGAAAGCCCTTTTCCCTTCGAGAACGTGGCGACGTCTCCTAGCGGACGCAGCTCCCAGTCAGGAAAATCTTCCCCTACATCGTTCCGGAATCGGATCTTCTGGCGGAAGATCTTCTCGGCGGTGCTCATCTTGTACTCGCGAAAGCGTGCGAGCTTCCGCTCCTCTTGCCTGATGCGCTCGTCGACAGACGAT
>JRYE01006604.1_pt1 | contig 11059 bp, 12 predicted proteins | sample 235321 | NCBI WGS metagenome assembly JRYE01 (sample SAMN03074214, study PRJNA261473) | activated sludge metagenome | biome: Common Effluent Treatment Plant; feature: Wastewater; material: Activated sludge; isolation source: activated biomass in a lab-scale reactor treating industrial wastewater at... | reverse complement strand
TTGCCCTGGATGGCGCGGATGAAGGCCAGCGCCTCGTCGGGAAAGAGCGCGCGTTCGCGGTCGAAAGCCTTGCTGTCCACCCGGGTATAGCCGTCTGCGAGCAGGATCGACTCGATGGCGGTTTCGAAGGCGGCTTCGGACGTCCGTTTGCTCGGCATCACTCGGCGCTGCTCAGCGGGTGCTTTCGTTGGTGCTCGGTGCGTCCTCACCGGTCAACACTGGCTTGCCGTCCTGCCAGATGACGGCGTAATGACCCAGGCGCCGCTTTCTCTCCAGGGTCTTCGCGGCCAAGCGCTGGAGCGTCTCGAGCATCTGGCGCGTGCTCTGCGAGGGTAGATCCTGTTTCCTGATGTTCATTTCCCGGCCTCTTCGGTCAGAAGCGCATAGTAAGCGCCGTGGACAATCTCACGATGGTCGCCCCGCTGGTCGAACACCAGCACCGGGTGTTCTCCATTGTTCATGAAACAGGCGCAGTGATCGACCCGATGACTGAAATCATCGAGCAGGTGGCGCAGGCTGCGGGGAAAGCGGCGTTCGATGTCCGCCACCGGGATGGCGTGCCCGCCATGCGCCACCCGCTCGGCCACCCGCAGCTTCGACATTTCGGCGCTAGGGAGTGCCAGATAGATCAGTTCTACGTGCCAGCCGTCGCGGCGCAAGCGCTCGACCAGTCGCAGATAGGTCCGTCCTGCCAGGGTGGTCTCGAAGGCGAAGTCTTCGCGCTCCCTGACCCTAACCTCGATCTCGCGCAGGAAGATCCGGCTGGCGGCCAACAGTTCGCGCTCCGGCGCGAGCGGCGCAAGCCCAGCGGCGATCAGGTCAGCGTTGATGAAGTGCCTGCAGCCCGCCACCTGCGGCAGGTATTCCAGCGCGAAGGTGGTTTTGCCCGCGCCATTGGGCCCGGCGATGATGATGACCTTGCGCTCCTGTGCGGCCATGGCTCACACCTCCAGCGCGTAGGGCGTTTGCTTGAAGGTAATGCCTTCGCGCGCCGTGCGACTGCCCAGGCGGTTGGCGGCGGCGTAAATCACTTTGGGGCCGTCGAAGTGCGGCAGCACATCGAACACCGGGCCGGTGAGCACATTGCCGCCGGCGACGGATTTGTCCTTGAGGATGCCGTTGTAGAGCAGGTAGATGGCGCGCCCTTAGTGCACGCCCAGCAGCGGCGATTTCATGGCTCGTGTGCTGCGCGCGGTGCCGGTTTCGGCGATCCAGACTTGCGCAGCCAGGTGCTCGAACTTGATCTCGGGATTGATTCGGCCCTGGTCGTCGAACACCTTGGGGCCGAGTTGGTAGAAACGGAAGCCACCGCCGCCTTTCCATGCCACGGCCTTGCTGATGCCGCCTTGGTCGGTGCCATCCACTACTTGCTTCAGGCGAGGGATGATGTGCGTATGGCAAGTCGGTTCAAGTTCGGCCATAATCCAACGCCGGCCCATCTTGTGGGCTACTGCACCGGTGGTGCCACTGCCAGCAAATGAATCAAGAACAATATCACCTGGGTCTGTCGCAAGGTGTAGGATCCGTTGAAGAAGCCTCTCTGGCTTTGGGGTGTCAAAGGGTTCGTCCTCATTAAAGACTTTCACTTCTGACTTGGCTTCGTGATTGTGTCCAACCTCATCATGTCTCCATACGGTTCGAGCAACTACACCGGCTGTACGGAGTTCAGCTAGGAACGTCTTTCGTGATGGAATCGCTGTTCCTTTCTTCCCAAACCACAACTCGTTATCCGCATAGAGGCGATCGAGCCTGTCATGACTATAAGCCGAGTATCGACCCTTCGGGGGGCGCCATTCGACACCGTTTGGAAAGACGTGAAGGAAGTCTGGATCGGTCCCGCTTTTGGCTTGAAGCGGCGTTGCCTTCCATGGTCCTTTTGGATGCTTGTCAGGATTCTTGTACGCCTTATCAACAGCTGCCGTACGAGTCAGTCTATTTATCGTCCAGTGTTCCTTGTCTCGAGCATAGACCAAGATGTGGTCGTGATTATCCGAAAAATACTTGGCATCGTTAGCGACTGTGTACTTCTTCTCCCAGATGACATTGGCAATGAACGAATCGCGCCCGAAGACTTCATCACAAAGGACCTTAAGATAGTGTGATTCATTGTCATCAATTGTAATCCAGAGAGAGCCGCTCCTGTCCAATAGGTTCTTCAGCAACCCAAGTCGATCGCGCATCAAAGACAGCCAGATTGAGTGCTCTAGGCCATCGTCGTACTGCTTAAACGCATAGCCCGTGTTGTAAGGCGGGTCAATGAACACGCACTTGACCTTACCGGCGAACTCCTGTTCGAGTGCTTTGAGGGCAAGGAGGTTGTCGCCGAAGATGAGGCGGTTGTCGAAGAGGTCGTGGTCGGTAACGCGCTGCTTAGCGTGGTAGCTCAAGCTGGGGTCTTCCAGCAGGATGCGCGGTTCGAGCTTGGGTCGGTTTTCCTTGCCGATCCAGGTGAGTTCGAGTTTGGGGTGTTTTTTGGTCATGGGAACTTGTAGCTGGCCAGCTTCACGAAGTGCCCGTCCAAATGGGTGAAGTCACCATCAGCAGTGATGAGGGTGGCCTGGGCCACATGTGCCGTGGCGGCGATCCATAGGTCGTTCTTGGCCATATTGCGGGCTGACATGCCTATGGGCTTGTCCTTCAATTTGCCTTGGCTGAAGGCGTCGATCTTGGCGTATGCTTGTATGAGTTGGGTGTTGGTACCGGAAATATTCACCACCAGCATACGGGCCAATAGGGCGTTCATCTCCTTGGTCTTGGGCACACCCCAACCCAGCTTCAATGCCAAGGCATGCATTTCAGCCACGGAGACCACGGAAACCATGGGCAAGGCATCTTCCTTGTCCAAGCCGTGGTCTTTTTCCATCCGGTCGTAGAGCGGGTTCTTGCGGAGGCAGTAAACCAGCGTGTTCGTATCCAGCACGAAGGCCCTCATCCTTTCAACATGCGCAGGATGGTATCCAGGTCCTCGTCGCCGGGCCACTTGCCTTTGATGTCCGGCAAGGGATTGGTGCTTCCCGCCTTGCGCCGATACTCGGCGATCTGCTCTTGCACCGTGTTCACCTCCGGTTTCCGGCTGAAGAAATGATCGCCTTCGGAGGGGGCGAAGAGCTGCTGCACTTCCACGATCTCCTTTCCGCCTGCCCGCCGGTGCAACAAGCCCTTCACGGTGACCTCTTCGCCGAGATAGGGACGGACTTGGTCCGTATGCAGGCCGGGGTTCAAGAAGCCTTCCACCCGCTTGCCATCCGCAGTATGGATCTCGATAAGGGCCTTGCTGTGCCGGAACATGTCCACCTTTCCGTTCACTACGGTGAGCACCGGTGCGGGAATGGCCACTTCCATAGAACGGATCCGTTTCAGGTCCGCCTGGTCCAATTCCAATGGCGGCACGCTGCCTTGGTTTTGGATGATCATGCGCTCCTTCGGGCCGCGGAACGCATGGCGGATACCGCGGAGTTCATTCAGCAGGCCCTTGTCCAGCAGGTCCTTGGCAGCACCGCCCCCGTCCAATGCGCGGTGGTAGGTCTCGATGAACAAGCCCATGGGGGTCTTCTTCGTCAAGGCGATCTGGTGGGCTTGGCGGAAGGCATCCAATTGAACGTTCGGCAGGGTGTCCTCCAAGGTGGCGCACTCGATCTTCAACACGTTTCCCTTCTTGCCCAAGCCCACCAGGTTCATTTCCACGGCTGCCTCCAGGCCCAGGGATTCTTTGGAAGGACGGCCTTGCACATAGCTGATGCCGCGCAGCTGCAACTGCAAAGCCCCTTCGGCCACGCGCGTAATGCTCCGCGTGATGTATGAAAGGCGACGCAGGCTGATGGCCCCTGGCTTTTCAAGGGCATCCTGTATGATCAATTCATACTGCAAAGTGGCGGTGTTGTTGTTGGTGGTGAAGAGGTTGGGGGTGTTTGGTCAAAACTACGGCGGGCTGACCGTTGCTCCGGCTTCGGCCTCGTTATTCGTCGTTCCAGCATCCACTTCGGTAACCTCTTCATTGCCAACGGCGACCTCATTGGCAAAGAAAGATTCCTCCTGTGGGAAGTACTTGGTCATCTCAGATAGGGTCAATTGGCTAGTGAGGAACTCTTTGGCACTCGCAACGATGAGTTCCACCTTGTCCTTGCCCGCATCCCCGAGACCAAGCTGTCCTAACATGTAGCTCAGGAACCTCTCCTTCGCTCTCTCTATATTCTCTAACGAAAGCTCCGGACCGAAATAGGTCACTGCAATAAGGCGCTTGTCCGTATTCCCTTGCAGTGCTTGCTTCAGAATGCCATTGATGTGTTCATCCCCGAAGCCGTACCCAATGGAAACGATCAAGCGTGCCTCAAGAGATAGGCGGCGTAGCTGATAGACCAGAAAAAGGAAGGGATCGACGTACTGGAGCTTGTAGGTGGTACCGAAGATCAGCTGACCATCGTTCACATCGATGGTGGACGTGCCATCATGATACGTGAGGTTCTGATTCGCATCGCGTACCCAATCGATCGACCCATGAAGCTTATAGAGGTACATCGAACTATTCTCCGGAGTGCCGCCTTCGAATGCTCCGGGACTCCATCTGCGTTCATTCTTCAAGAAGCCCCGTTCCGGGTATTCCCCGTATTCCGCGAGGTAAGCCTTTTCAACGCACAGGTCATAGTTCAAGGTGAAGACATGCAAAGGGAACTGGAGTTCCTTCTGGAAGCGGACCAAGCCCTTGAAATAATCAGCACTCTCATAGTTGGGTATCTCGATCCAATGATGCCGCATGCGCTTCAGTATCTCCGTCTTGAGCTTCCGCACGAGCGCGAAGTCGTTCCCGGCGACTTGTGTCAATCGAGGGTTCCATGCGCCGATGAAGGGATACAGGGGGTGCTCCTCATGTCGAGCCAATTCATCAAGCGCGACAACAAGGCTCTCGATGTTATAGGTGACATCGCCATCATACTTGCCCCGAATTCCTTCGGCGTAGAAGATGGCACTACGTACATAGTTGTATAGCGGCCCGAATTCTGACCATTCCTTGGCTATCAACTCCTCAATGTTCTCCACCATGCGCTTGGAATACGGAATGCCGGCATCCACCGATGCCCCTGCGCCAAGAAGCACAAGCACTTCATTGTTCTTGAAGTTTGTTCCCGTCGTCGTCATAAGAACCAGGGTGAGATATTATCCAGATCCACATCCTCCAGCCCAGCTTCACGGAAACGGCTAAAGTGATCAGCCACGAGTTTGGCATAGTACACGGAAATGGGCATCGACTTGGCATTGAAGCCTCTCCAGTTCGCTCCTGCGATGTTGACGGTATCCTGGAGCAATCGGCGCAGTGCATCCTCGGACAGGGGTGGCTCTGGGTAAAGAACTTTGATATGTACTGGCCTCTCGGGTTTCTTGGGTGCCTTCGAGTCACCCTTGCTCACCCCCGAGAACCACAAGAGGAATTCTTTCTTGGACAATCGGGCAACGGTACCCTCCCAAGGAATTTTGCTATTGTGATCAATGGAGAATCCGAAGAAGTCGTTATGGTCGTTGAATTTGAGCACGACGAACTCATGATGTTCGCTCTCGGCCTTCAATTCATCCATCAATGCCTTGATCGCGAGGATCTCGGCTGTCCTTGGTTTAAATGTGACGTGGAGCACGAAGGACGAATACTTTTGGCTGTGCGAGGTGAGAACTTCACGCAGATTCGCCTTTAGGCTGGACACATACTCGTCGTGATCCGTGGAGCTACCGAGGACCCGGATGTTCTCGTAGATGCCGGAAGAATCGGTCAGCACTGAGTAGGCCACATACTTCTCGATCCGGCCATTGACCATTCGATGCGCTTGCCCAATGCCCACGATGAGGCAGTTCTCGGTCGATGGCCGCACTTTCCAGGGATGACCACCCATTTTGGCGAATACAGCGAGCGCGATATTGGAGATCGACCATTTAAGGGCATTGTGGTCGCCCATTGTTCTCGTTCGATCCACGAATTGACTGGCCAATCCAGCGGACAGGAATGTGTGCTTCGCTATGACGTAGCGTTTTGTCTCTTCAGGTGAATGGTGCTTGGAGAAGGGTGCTACCGCGATCGGTACAAGTCGTTCACCGGGGAATGCATCCTTCAACGCAACACAAGCACGCTTCAAGTCGACTGGCTCAAAGCTTGTGACCTCCGCTCCGGTCACGTTGTCGTTGTTGATAGGAGTGCGGAACATCTTCTGCATCCCACTGAATGTGGAATACGTGTCCCCTCGCAACGCCTTGAACAGCTCCTGTGACTTGGCTCGGTCCCCCGGTAAGAACATGAATGCAAGCCGTGCCTTGTCCTTTAGGCCTTCATAAGGGCCATGGTCGCGGAGTCCAAAGAACTGGTTACGCGACTCTTTGCCATTGGCAAGGATGTATGTACGATTGTTCAACGTAAAAGCTGGCACCAACGTGAGCTTGCTATCCAGGGTCAGGATCGTGCCATCATGCAGTGTCAACGAGGAAAGCGCAGCGTGGTATTGGGTCAAGAAGTCACCCACCTTCTGATAATGATCCAAGTAGTAGGCCTCGTTGACCCTTCCATTCTTTTGGGTAAGACCCAGCTCCAACCGTCGGCGTTCCGTCACATCGGCATCGTTCGGCACATACAAGTGGAACCCACAGCGAAAGCCAAGCGCGCCAGTAATCTTCAGATTGTACGCACTAAGCCGCATCACTTCTCGAATGCCTGCTTCATGTCGTTGAAGAACAAAGGCCACATCACGGTACACGAGATTGTCCGACACTTCAATCTGTTCACACAAGTCCGGTTTCTGCGCCCGGCTCAGGAGTGCCTGTTGGAGCGCGTCAACGGTCAAGTGGGCATTAGTCCAAGCCTGTACCGTGACCTTCTCATAACCCTCCATTGCGGTGAATGAGATCGCATAGCGCTTGTCTTTGACATCTGACGATCTCGGAACGGATGGGTCGATTGGCAAATACCGGGTACCGGGCACCGCTGCTTCTTGGTCCGCCAGCAGCCGACGATATATCGCATACGTAAAGTCTCTCGGCTTTACCGCCAAGAAGCAGAAGGCTATGGCATTCTGAACACTCATTTTCTCCTATCGCTATTTTGACCAGCCAAGGTCTAGCACATTTCCTCCAGTCTCACCGTATCGCCCATGTTATTGTAAACACTTCCTCTTCCTTCACCCGCTGCTCCAACTTCCCCTCGATCCCCGCGATCAGTTCATCGCGGCGGCGGTCTATGGCGTCCTGTGCATCAAAAAGCGCGCGGCGCTTGGTGTTGCGCTGCTGCTCCAGTTCGCGCATCTCCTTTTGGTAGCGGAGCTTCTCCTCCAAGGTGAGCGAGGCGGCGGCGGTGCGGCGTGTGTCCTTGATCTGCTTGTCGATCTCCTTGATGTCGCGTTCCAAGGCCACCTTCTGGTCATCGGCCCAGCCATCCAGCTTGTTGGCCTCGGCCTCGTAGTAGCTCAGGTTGCGTTGGGCCACTTCGCGCTGCACGGCCTCCTTGGCTTGCTCCAGTTCCGTGGTGAGCAAGTCGCTGTGCTTCGGTGCAGTGGTTTCCTTGACGGCAGCGTCCAGGCGGAAGAACTCCTTCAGCACGTCCGGTGGCAGCACTTCGCCCACGGCGGTGTGGCCGGCCAGCAGCAGGTGGTCCTCGGCGGTGTCCATGCTTTCAATGGTCACGCGGCGCAGGGTCAAAAGGCCACTTTGCCCGGTGTATGGCTTGAGTACGCTCACATTGCCCACGTGCCCGGTGAGGTCGAAAACCACGTCGGCCATGGGCGTGGCACGGTGAAGGGCGCGATTTACCACGGTTTCTGCAAGCGGTGTGCCCATACGGTAGTCATGGGCCGTGGGGGCTATTTGCGGCAGTTCATATTCGCCCAAGGGCATGTCCAGCCCGAAAGGTTTGGTGTGCAGGGTGAAGCGGCGGTCATCCTCGAAGGTGGCAAAGGCAGCGAGCTCGTAGCTGCTGAGGCGCATCAGCATTTTTTGGTAGCGGTCCATGCTGGCTTCTGTGCGGCTGCCATTAAGCATGAGTTTTTCGCGTACCTCATCGTCGAAGTGCTCAATAAGCTGTTGGCGTGTGCGCTTCATGTCCTCGTCGATCTGGAACTGGAACTCGTGCTGCAGATCGTCGAATGATTTCTTGATCTCTTCCTTGGTGCGGCACTTCTGGTAGATGTCTGCAATGCGGCGTTCGATGTCCACGCCGCTTTCCAGTGCGCCCAGCACCTCATCACTGGCGCCGAACACGCCGTTGAAGAGCTTGAACTTTTCGCTGAGCAGCTCAAACACGCGCTCGTCTGCGGCGTTGGCGCGGTTCACGAAGTTGAGCACCACCACATCGTGCTGCTGGCCGTAGCGGTGGCAGCGGCCAATGCGCTGCTCAATGCGCTGCGGGTTCCAGGGCAGGTCGTAATTGATGACCAGCGAGCAGAACTGGAGGTTGATGCCCTCGGCCGCGGCCTCGGTGGCGATCATGACCTTGCCACGCTCCTTGAAGTGCTCGACCAGTGCCGCACGGGTGTCGGCGGTCTTGGAGCCGGTGATGCGGTCGGTGCCTTCGTGGCGCTTCAGCCAGTCCCTGTAGATCGCCTGCGCACGCTGGTCGCTATTGGTGCCGTTGAAGAGCACGATGCCGTCGCCGTATGGCGTGTCGGCCAGCAAGTTGAGGAGGTATTCCTGCGTGCGCTTGGACTCGGTGAAGATGATGGCCTTCCGGGCCGCGCCCAACCGATCCAGTTCGGCGAAGGCGCGATCCAGCGCGGTGAGCAGCGCCTTGCCCTTGGCGTTGTCGCGGATGTTGGTTGCCAGCGTTCTGAAGTGGCGCAGCTCCTCGATCTCCTGCGCGATGGCATCACGCTCGGCGCGGCTCGCTGCCTTTGTTCCCTGCTCCTGGTCTTCCCATTCTTCGGCGGTCTCGTCGAGCGACTCGTAGTCCTCGTCCAGTTCTTCGGCGAGATCGGCAACCACGGGAGTTTCATTCAGCACACCCTGGAGACGCTTGGCCATCGTCTCCAACGCACCCGCAATCGCGTGCGTGCTGGAGGCGAGCAGCTTCCACAGCACGAGCGAAATCAGTTGTCGCTGCCCCTCGGGCAGGGCCTTGAGGTTGGGGCGGCGCAGGTAATCGGCGACGAGCCTGGAAAGTTCCTGCTCTTCGCTCGACGGCGTGAACTCCTCGACGATGGCCTTGCGCGCTGTGTACGACACGTAGGGCTGAACCTGTTTGCGCAGGGTGCGCTTGCAGATGGGGGCCAGCCGGTCACGCAGGCTGCTGAAGGATTGCTCTCTGCCAGTGAATTGCGAGCGGAAGCTATCAAGGTCTCCGAACACCCGGTCATCGATGAAGCTGACCAGCCCATAGAGTTCGAGCAGCGAGTTCTGCAACGGCGTCGCGGTCAGGAGCGCCTTGGAGTGAACGCGCGACAGCGCCTCCTTGAGGGTCTTGGCGATGACGTTGCTGGTTTTGTAGACGTTGCGCAGGCGATGCGCTTCGTCGAGGACGACCAAGTCCCAGTCGATGCCCTTGACATCGTCAGCCTTGGCCTTCGCGAACTGGTAGGAACAGATGATCGGACCGGAGGCGAACAGGAACGGGTTCCGCTGCTCCTGCTTGCGGATCGCGTTGTAGCTTTTGGCTTCGAGGATCAGCCCTTGCAGGCCGAACTTGTCCTGCAGCTCCTGATGCCATTGCTTGCGCAGGTTCGCCGGAACGATGATGAGCACCTTCCGCCGCCGTTCCGCCCAGCGTTGGGAGATGACCAAGCCGGCTTCGATGGTCTTGCCCAGACCAACCTCGTCGGCGAGGATCACGCCGCGTGAGAGGGGGTTGCGGCAAGCGAAGAGCGCGGCCTCGACCTGATGGGGATTCAGATCGACCTGCGAATCGACCAAGGTCGAAGCCAGCGACTCCACCGAGTCGCCTGCTGCACGCCTGGTCAGCAGCCAAGCAAAGTACTGGCTCTGGTGCGGCGTCAGAAGCTGCTGTGTCGTCAACGGCGATCCTCCCCTTGTTCTTCCCCAAGCGTGATTCGGCGGCTGGCATGGTCCGCGCTCACTCGGCCTCCGGCTTCTTCTTGTTGATGCTTTCGGCGATCCACCGATCCAGCTCCGAGCGGCGAAAGCGCCAGGTTCCCCCAAGCTTGAACGCCGGAATCTCTCCTTTCTGGGCAAGGCGATAGACCGTCCGTTTGCCGGCTTTGAGGTAGGCCGCGACTTCCTCCAGCGTGAGGATCTCGCTCTCGACTTCACTCATCTGAAAACCATCTGGTTTGGTCTTTCGTGACTTTGGATTGCCAAGTTTGCTCAATTCTACCAAAGGGTGGTAGGCGCTAGCCAACAAGAAATCCACCAGGCATTGCGCGAATGTCGGCCAACGCGACCAACAAATCCGGTCATGCCGTAGTTCCCATTCCCTGCGGCGCAAAGCGAGAGCGCGCCACAGCATCTGGCCATCCGCTTCAACGGGGAATGGCACGATGGGACAGACCAACCGCCGCACATCCGCATGGCCTGCGCTTGCCGTGGTGTTGGCTGTGTCGTTCTCGGCGCTGCAGCCTGCCGCCGCTGCCGACAGCCTCGCCTCGGAGCGTGAGCAGCTCGCCGCGCTCGCCCGCCAACTCGACCTGATCGACCGCCTCGCCGAGCACGCCGCCAATACCGCTCCGCAGGAACGCGCCCGCTACCACTTCGACTACGCCCGACTGCGCGCCGACCTGAAGCGCGTTCGCGCCGGCCTGCAGGACTACCTCGTGCCCCAGCGCGCCCAGCCGCGCGATCCCGTCCCGCTGGCCGGCGATTACGTCCGCCGCGACCGCGCCGACGACGACGACGAGGAGCCGTCGCCATGACGCCCTCTGCCGATCAGGTCGCCGCCTTCCAGGCCAACGGCGGCTTCGCGCCTTCGGCCGTCTCTGCCGTGGTGCTCGCTTTCGTGTTCGCCGTGTTGCTGCTGTGGGGCGTGTGGGCCATGCGCACCGCCTACGTCGGCTGGGCCGAGCACCGCATCACTGAACGTCAGTTCCTCGCCGTCGTCGTGCGCTTCGTGGCGATGTACCTGGTGCTGACCTTCTTCCTCCTCTCCTGA
>JRYE01005729.1_pt1 | contig 11067 bp, 10 predicted proteins | sample 235321 | NCBI WGS metagenome assembly JRYE01 (sample SAMN03074214, study PRJNA261473) | activated sludge metagenome | biome: Common Effluent Treatment Plant; feature: Wastewater; material: Activated sludge; isolation source: activated biomass in a lab-scale reactor treating industrial wastewater at... | reverse complement strand
GGCGAAGACGACCTGCTTGGGGTTCAGGATGAGCATCGTGACGTTCCTCGGCGGAAGGCGAGTGAGAACCGGGGTTTCAGATCCTCTCGAACTGGATGATGTTGAGCGTGCGGACGGTGTCGGCGAGGCCATCGCCATCGAGATCGAGTTCGACGCGGGCGTGCTCGCGCTCCTGGCGGTACCGAGCGCCGATGGTGCGGGCACGCTGCGAGATCGGGGCATTCTCTCCCGCCATCGCTCCCGCCGCCGAGAGGACCAAGTGCAGGGCGCCGAGCGCCTCGAGATGCGTGAGCGACCTCGGATTCACGATCGCGGATTCCTGGGGCGTGCGATCGCTTCCCGGCTCGATGCCGATGGTCCGCAGGATCTGTCGGTGCACGATCGCGATCTGGGGCGTGAAACTCGTGATCGTGAACGGGTTCGAGGGTTGGTCCGCGGGCACAAGCACGGGATCATCGATCGTGCCCCGCAGGAGCGAGACCTCGGCGGCGGTTCCCGTCGTGGTCGCAAGGATCTCGTAGGCCACGCCGTTGATCAACGCGACGTGCCCCGCTTGGACGCGTGCGGCGACGAGGTCGTTGTCGGTGCTGGTGATCTCGAGCGAGCCGTTGTTGATCTTCGCCGTGCCGTTGCACAGGCGCTGCCCGACCCATGAGATGTCTCGGAAGATCGACGGCTCGATGGCCAGGATATCACGATCGGTGGCGAACATACGAATCCTCCCATGCGTGCGCGCCGAGAGATCAATGGCGCGCGAGAATGACGAGACCGGAAACCCGGATCGCGCACCGCTGGGCGCGCGTCCGAGGAGGGGAGAGAGGGCAAGGAAAGTCGGTGTGATCGGGAAAGCCCGGGATCACGTCGTGCCGAGGCTTCGGATCAGGCCGTGCGCGTTCTCGTTGCGGAACTCGAGCGTGTACTCGCCGACGACCTGACCCGAGATCGAGTCGCCCGTCGAGCCCAGGGCGCGATACTGGAAACTGCGCCCCTGCAGCGGCATCACCTGCACGCGGCTGGAGTCGAGCAAGAGGAGCGTGTCCGCCGGAACCCAGCGCGAGAGCACGACGCGGCAGACGCCGAAATCGCTCTCATACAGGCTGACCATGCTCTTGAATCGCGTCTCACTCGCGGGGAACTCGCGGACGTTGGCGCCGATGAAGTCGTTGATGCGACGCTTCTGTGCGCCGCCCACGACGATGGTGTCGATGCGTCCGGCGGACTGGTCCCAGACCTGGCGCATCGCAAAGTTGAGCAGCGGCTCGGTGAGTTCGTTGTTCCCCGTGCCGCCGCCCTGCGGGAAGCCGTTGACGCCCGGGGCGAAGACATTGGTCGCGATCTGCTTGGTGATCCCGTTCATCGAACGGCGGACGGTGGCGCCGCCCTGGGGGCTGCTCGCGGGGGCCGCCCCGTTGATGACGCAGTTCTCCAGATCGCGGAGCAACTCGCGCAGGCGTTCCTGCTTCTGATAATCGAGTTCGTCCGAGACGCCGTGCGCACGCACGGCCTGGAGCGTCCCCGAGACGCCGACGGTCGCGGAGAAGATCTGGGTGTAGTTCTGCCGGCGGAGACGCGTGGTGTATCGCGCGGACGCGGCATCGGCGCCCTCGAGCGCCGCGTTCCCCAGGATCGTGAGACGCAGGCTGTTCGACAGCGTGGATGCGGGCGTCGAGCCGTACCGGCGGACGACCGTGAGCACCGAACCCGCGACTGCCGTCACCTGCATCACCTCCGCCGAGTTCCCCGGGCGCACGAGATCGCCGACCTGGAACCGTGTGGCCGAGGTCACGGTGATGCTCGTCGCGTCCTGGGCGTTGGGCGTGAACGACGACTGGTTGATGATGTCCCAGTTGGGGATGAGCGTGTCCACACTGCTTTCCCGTCTGAACGGCCACCAATTCACTTGGGGGCCCAGCGGCGTAGAGACGAAGTAGTCCATCCGGTCCGCCGGGGGATCGCGTTGCCTATTCATGCCCGCCCAAACCCTTTGCCAGAACCGCAATTTCCCAGCGGGCTTCCTACCCTCCCTTGAATTCCGTCCAAGGCGATCGTATTCTGTTCGGGTCCTAGGAGTCTGAAGAATGGCACGAAAAATCGATCGCTCATCGGGTACCGCCGCACCGACGCTCTTCAAGTCTGAGCGGGCCGCTCGTCCTGTCACGATCGAACTGCCGGAACCCGCGGCCTGCACTCGTCTCGAGCCCCAAGGCAGTAATCAGAACCAGGGCCCATACTCAGCGTTCTACCGGGCGCTCGGGAGTTTGCGTGAGGAGTTCCATCGCATCGGACGATTCGATGACGCCAATGCCAAACTAGACGAACTGTGCAAACTCCTCGTTCTCAAGACCCTCGACGCGCGCCACCCGCTCCCCGCTGGTGGGTCGCGGCTGAGCATTGAGTATCTGCAAGCCGTCGCCGAACGCATGCATGGGTCGCCCTCTCGCCTCGCTGCGGCGATGCACACTGTCTTCGACGATGTCGGAGCACAGTTCCCTGATGAGTTTGGAGCATTCGGGCCTCGTCGCTCCCTGAACATCCACGCCGATGATGATGAATTCGCCCGCGCGATTCTGCCGCTGCTTGATGCGCTGCCCCAAATCGATGACGCCCACGTCGGGGCGTGGTCGTTCGACAGCGTGAATGAAGCGTTCGGGCATTTCGTTCAGGACAGTTTTCGCAATCGCAAGGAAGACGCACAATACATGACGCCGCCGGAGGTTGTCTCGGCAATGGTCGAGATCGTGCTGAACGACATCGTTCAAGCACCGGACTTCGCCGGAAGATCGGAGCCACTGCTCATAGGCGATCCGACCTGCGGAGTCGGATCCTTCCTGGCGGCAGCATACCGGCACGCCACCCAGATCGAACTCTCGGGCGGCAAACTGTCTGACCGACTTCAGTTGTTCGGACAGGACAAGGTTGAGCGGATGGCGCGTTTGGCGATGGTCAACCTAAAGATCTTCGCCCGGAGCGATGCTCACATCCGCGTTGGCAACTCCATCATGCCTCCAACGAGCATGGAGGACGTCGCGGGCCGATTCGACGCGATTTTGACGAACCCGCCGTTCGGTGCCACCTTCGACGTATCGGAGTTGCTTGCGAAGGCGACCCCGAACAATCTGCCGACGCTGTTCGCGATGGCTCGTTCTCGGTCGCTTCCCAAGGCACTCGACTCAGAGTACATCCTCCTCGATCGCGAACTGGCGATGCTGCGTCCCGGCGGCCGACTGCTGATGGTTGTTCCCGACCACGTTGTGTCCGGAAGCGGTTTTTCGGAGGAGTTCCGCCTTGAACTCGCGAAGCGATATGAACTTGTCGCGGTGCTCGATCTACCAGCGGAGACCTTTGCACAGGCGGGAACGCGCACAAAGACCAGCGTCGTCTACCTTCGTCGTCCTGACAAGCCGGGCGTTCGATCTCGCACTCATGTCTTTATGGCCACTGCCGAAGATCTCGGTTTCCGCGTGGTCTCACGTGCCGGAGCATCCGTAAAGCGGATGATCGGCACCAACGACATGCCGCTGATCACGGCTGGCTATGCGACATTCTCTTCTGCTTCGACAGAATCGGCCGACGTGGTGTGCCTCTCAGCGCAGCCATCCATTGCCGCAGTGTCGTCAAGCCAACTTCTCAACAACCGTTGGACCGCAGGCTTTTACCGAACAGGTCGACTTGCTGCGCTTCAGCACCTGGAGAAGTCTCTCGGCACGGGCGCGAGCCTACTCAGTCTGGGTGACGTGGTTGATATTGATCCTGACAGTTCGGAGCGCGTGCTGCCGAACGAGGACAACCGGTGCATTAGCGTCTTGCATGTGCGAGAGGACGGCTCGATCGACCTAGCGGGCGTAGAAATCTACCGTCCGACGACGGCCTGTGTTCGATGCAAGCCCGGCGACGTTTTGGTGTCGAAGATCAACCCCAGGATCGTGCGCATCGCAGTGGTACCCGCGACGCCCTGGCATGTCGGATGCTCACCGGAGTTTGCGGTGCTGCGATGCCGAGGCGATCAAATCACTCCGTGGTCGCTCGCACTTCTGCTGCGATCTTCGGTCGTCCAGAGCCAGATTCGGACGCTGACCTCCGGGACGTCATCCTCGCATAACCGCATCAAGGACCGCGATCTGGAAGTTGTGAAACTGCCCGTGCCCGCGTCGGGCACCCCGGCCTTCAAGTCTCTCCAGACGTTCGCGACCGCGTACGAGAAGAGCCTGAAGGATCAGTACGCCGCGCAGCAACAGATCGACGAGTGTTTTCGGGGAACGGAGTTGCTGCTTGGAGCAGCGAAGACCATCGGTTGAACTCGTCTATTTCTCGACCGCGCATTGTCCGTTCTTCAGCACCTGAGGATTGAAGGCAACCAGTTTGTACGATGAGACACCATCCCACTCGGCCTGAAAGAGAAGTGGGTAGCGCAGGCATCCGCAATTGTTGCGAAACACGTCAGAGTCCAGGTTGCGAGGCGGGTGCAACTGGAAATTGTCGCTCTTGATGACTCCAGCGTCGCGCTGCTCGTACCACTTTTCACAGATCGATCGGAACACGTTGTCTTTGCCCGTCCGAACCACCCAGACCCTGCACCTCTCGCGTTTGGTACTCGGTGAATAGTCCCACATCACGAAGAAAAGGAACGGCATGTCATCGAGGGTCGAAATGCTGCCCTGTTCCCCCTTTCGGCCCGACTTCAGGACTCCGTTGAAGCGGGGCGTATCAATTGCCAGCCAGACGTTCGCGGCCTTCACGTCCGAACCATCCTCCAAGTCGGCACCCTTTTTCCGGGCGATTCCCTTTAGCCCGGTCAAATGGCTCACGAGGATCTGTGACCATGCCCGCGTGTCGCAAGGGACAGGGTGGGCAGTTGTCTCCGCATACTTGGCTGCTGCAAAGAACGACGCATGGTGAACACCCAGCAGTTCGAGAACGGTCTCGATTGGGGCAGGTGCGGCGGGTTTGGCAGGCATGGATGAAGTCACTCGCTGTCTCCGGGGTCGAACCCAGCGTTGAATCATATGTGAAGTCGCATGGTTGGGGGCGGTCGGACACGAAGACCGTCTCCGATGTCGGGATCGCTTGTACGATCGGCCGTCCACGAACTGGTACGGAGCACGCTCATGACGAATATCCGGCTTGATCCCCGGGCAATCCAGAAGGTCAGCGGTCCCTCCTGGGTTCCGCTGAAGCAGACGTTTTTGGATTTGAGCGAGTGCCTTCTGAGCGTGTCGGACGAGGCAACGGCACGTCTCACCACAATCTACGTGAAGTACCAGGTGGCCTCTGAGGCGAGCGACCCAGTGTTTGCGGTTGCCTGGGTCAAGACTTCGCGGGAGATCGTTGTGGGGCTTGCATTTCCTGGGGAACGTGTTCCGGACACGTTGAAACCACCGTTGGCTGGTATGCTGTACCCCGGCTTGACTGGCTATTTGGTGCTGCGAGCTGGCGATCAAATCCCAGCGGAGTTTGGCGACTGGGCCAGAACCGCCCATCAAACGGTGCAGGGAAGAGACTGACTCATGAGGTCGTTGTGAGGGTAGTGCGGGTGGCTCGACGCAGATCGCCACTGCTGCTGTCCCACCGCCAGTTGGTCGACATTTGGGCTGGCGGCGGGCGATGCGTCGTGGCGATTGGCGAGAAAAATCATTCGTCGTCACTGCGAATCGCACCCCGCGCCGGAAATAAGGGTGTGGGGGGTGGGACTGTCGCCCGACGCCCCCCGGCAAGGAGACCACCGTGACCCGAATCGGACTGACCCTCGACGAGCATTTCGACCTCCGCGTGAAGCCCCGTGCGGGCGCGGACCCCGCCTTCCACGAGGCGGCCCAGGAGGAGCGGGACGGGATGTTCCCGATGGCGACCGTCGCGGCTTCGCACCACCTGCGATCCCGTGGCTACGACTGCCGCCCTGCACTGCTCGAAGCACTCGTCGAGCAGGGGGTGGTAACGCCGTCGCGGCCGGATGCCTGGACGCAGGCCGACGTGGACGCTGCCGCTGAGCACTTCGAGGAGTGCCAGATCTTCGTGCCGTACGCGGTGATGTGCCAGGCGCTTGGGTGCCGGTACGCCGATTTCCTGCGCCCCCTGCGTGAGGCCGCAGAGAGGGAGTCGGCCAAGTACGGGCGTGCCGTGCCCGCCGACGATCAGTGCTTCGTCATGCACCGCGTGCCGCCTCGCGGCGTCACCGGCAAGGACGGCGAACTCTTGGGCATCACCCCGGCGGCGATCTCGTTCACGCTGTGCGACGACATCCGCGAGAGGCTCGAGCGTGGCGAGGAGGTCTGAATGCCCGACCCCTCACCCACCGAACTCAAACTCACGCCCGACCTGCTTGACTACGCGCGACGGGTGGCGTTCAAGGAGGCCCAGAAGCGGTGCCGCCCTGGTGTCGATCACGACGACGCGGCACAGCAGGCCCTTCTGCACCTGATCGCCAAACCGCCCCTCTGGGATCCGGTGCGTCGCGCGACGCCGAAGTCTCTCGTCTACACGGTCATCCAGCGGGCAGTGATGAAGTTCGCCGTCCGCGAGAGGAAGACCGTCCGCAAGTTCGAGCCGCTGCGTCCGGCTTCGGAAGCAGGGCACAAGGCCACCGACGGCGTCTACCCGGATCCCACTGGGACAGAGATCGCCCGCAGCCGCACGGTCAGCCTGTCGCAGTCGTTCTGGGCAACGGAGGACGTGCTTGAGTTCATCGACAACGAAGACAGCCGTGCGCTGTGCCGCACGATCATGGAGTGCGACGCGAATGTGAGCGAGGCCGCGAGACGGCTCGGCATGAAAGAGAGCACGATCCGGTACCGGCTGAACTTACTGATCCCGAAACTGCTGGCGAAGGGCTTCAAGGTGGTCTCAGAAGGAGAGTTTCATGAACGCAAACACGGTCACGGATGACCTGCTGCTCACGGCCGCCGAGGTCGAGATCGAAGCCGCGGGCAAGGACGCCCGCCCGATGATCAGCGTCGTCGCGTACACCGGCCGCATCATGCGCGTGCCCGGCTGGGGCGACATCGCCATCGACCTGGCGGGCCTCGAAGCGGGCGGCCAGGTGCCCCTGCTGGCCGACCACAACGCCACTGTGGGCAGCGTCGTCGGCCACGGCGAACCTGCCGTCGCCAACGGGCGGCTCGTCGTCGCTGGCGTCGTCAGCGGCGCTGGCGAGCCCGCGCGGCATGTCGTGGAGATGGCCAGGGGCGGCTTCCAGTTCCAGGCGTCGGTCGGCGTCGCGCCCACCGAACACGAGCGGGTGAAGCCCAACCAGTCAGTCGAGATCAACGGGCGGTCGCTGTCGTCGCCGGGCGGGTTCACGCTCGTGCGCAAGGGGCGGCTGCGGGAAGTCAGCATCACGCCGCTGGGGGCCGACGCCGAAACGTCGGTGGCCATCGCGGCTTCACGTCAAGGACGGACGAACATGGCAGACATCGCACACGAGGATCAAATCCGCGCCGACGAGCGCGACCGGCTGAAGGAGATCGAACTGACCTGCCGCCCCATCTTTGCGGGTGGGGGCGAGCGGGACTGGGGGGTGCACCAAAAGCGGGTGGACGACATGAAGGCCAAGGCCGTCGCGGGTGACATGACTGTCAGTGAGCTCCGCGCGGGCGTGCTCGAGGTGCTGCGGGCCTCGCGCCCGGTGTTTTCCGGCGTCATCACCGGCGGCGGCTCGGGCCACATCCCGCGTGCCCGGGTGATCGAGGCGGCGATCCTCAAGCGTGCGGGCTTCGCCGCGCTCGCCGAGAAGGCCCTCGGCCCGGCGTGCATGGAGGCGGCTGACGACCTTCGCGTGGCCCACACGCTCGACCTGTGCCGGGCGGCGCTGCAGCACGAGGGGATCGACGCCCCCACCGACCGCGAGGGCATGGTGCGGGCGTCGCTGACGACGCACACGCTGACCGAGGCGCTCGGTGCTGCGGTGAACAAGGTCCTGCTCGACGGCTATCAGGAAAGCCCGGCCACCTGGCGGTCCTTCGCGGGCGTGCGGAGCGTGCCGGACTTCAAGACGGCCACGGCGATCCGCCCGTCGTTCACCGGCTCGCTCCAGCAGATCCCGCCCGGCGGCGAGTTCAAGCACGGCGGTGCCGACGAGGCGACGACCCAGTACAAGGTGGACACCTACGGCAAGATGTTCTCCATCGACCGCCGCGACCTCATCAACGACGACCTGTCGCTCTTCGACTGGGTCGCCCGCGCGATGGGCCAGGCGGCGATGCGGAAGCTCAGCGACCTGGTGTACGACACGCTGATGTCGAACGCCGGCGCGTTCTTCTCCGCGGGCAACGGCAACTACATCACCGGGGCCGACACCAACCTCAGCACCGACGGCCTGACGAAGGCGATCACCGCCATGCTCACGCAGCGGGACGCCGAGGGCAACGATCTGGACCTGCGGCCGACCCGGCTGGTCGTGCCGCCGGAACTCCAGACGGTGGCCCGCGCCGTGCTCGAGAGTGAGTACATCGCGGCCCAGACGAACCTGCCGACCGGCAACAGCCTGCGGAACGCAGTGGGCCTCGAGGTCGAGCCGCGCCTGAGCAACACGAAGAAGTACGGCACCAAGGCCTCGACGAAGCACTGGTACCTGTTCGCGGCTCCGGCGGCGAGCCCGATCATCGTCGGGTTCCTCAACGGTCAGCAGACGCCGACGGTCGAGTTCTTCGGGCTCGACCAGACGGTGAACAAGTTGGCGGTGTCGTGGCGCGTCTACTTCGACTTCGGCGCGGCCCTGTGCGACCCGCGGGCGGCGGTGCGGAGCAAGGGCGAGGCGTAATCGGTCGGCGCTGGTGCGGCCGGGGGCGGTTGCGGGCTGCCCCCGGCCTTTCTCACACACGGATCACGAATGACGCACGCCGCGCCGATCGCGGCGGCGCGATGGGTGCGCTCATGGTCGAGCAGCAGGACATCCCGCCGTCCCAGATCCAGATCGGGGACATCGCGTTCGGGATCGAGTTCATCGAGGTCCCCGATGCCGCCGCGCGTTGGAACGAGGTGATCGACCACGTCGGTGCGTGGTTGCTCGCCGAGTGGGAGCGTGAGCGACTGGAAAGCGAGCCGGAGTGACAGCGCAGCACTGCACAGAGTTCGGCATCGTCGTCGCTGCGGGCCAGCGGTACGCCCGCTGGTATGACGATGGCCCGTCACCAAGCCGATACGACGGAAGCGATCCCATCGACGTGGAGCAGGCATATAGGACAGCGTTCCTTGAGGCCGCCAGTGAGGTCGTCGGGTGGGGTGAGCCCGATGATCAAGCAGTCGAAGCCGCATGGCGGGCCAGATGCGACACCAACGACGCGGCCCGCGTCCTCGTCTCTTCGGCCGACTACTTCGGTGTGACCGATCCAGAACGGCGATCCGAGTTCCTCGGCGAGCAGGCGGTGTATCGGTTGGAACACGCCATCACCGCCGCACGCGCCCGCGGCCGTCACCAGGCGCTCGCCACATCCAACGACGCTTGGTCGCGGTTGTCTGAGCGCGGCCTGTCCGGCGATCAGATCGTCAGATCGCTGCTCCCTACATGGCTCACGGAGGTACAGGCCTGGGCGACGCAGCCCGCCAAGCCCGAGGTCGTCGCTGTCCCGCCGGTGCTGGATGAGACGGAAGCGGCGCTGCGGCTGGCTGCGCCGCATGCGGTGACACGCACGCGAGCCTCACTTGCACAATGTGCAAGTGACGAGGCTGCCTCTCCCCGCTCCTTCATCACCGAGCCCCCGTCTCCGCAGTTCATCAGTGTTCGCCAGCTCATGGCTGCATGCCCGGCGCTGCGTCCGCCCGTGATCGACGGCCTGCTCCGCGAGGGCGAGACGATGAACCTGATCGCATCGCCCAAGACCGGCAAGTCGTGGCTCGTGCTCGACCTGGCGATAGCGGTCGCCACCGGTCGTCCTTGGCTCGGCCGCTTCCCGACGGTCGCCGGCGATGTGCTCATCATCGACAACGAGCTGCATGGCGAGACGTCGGCCAATCGCATCCCGAAGGTCGCCAAGGCCCGCGGCCTCGGCACCGACGAGTTCGCCGACCGCGTCTTCATCCGGAACCTGCGCGGCGGGCTGCAGGACATCGTCTCACTTGGTCCGTACTTCCGCGCCATCGAGCCGGGGCGATTCCGCCTCATCGTGCTCGACGCCTTCTACCGCTTCCTGCCTGCGGGGATGGACGAGAACGCCAACGCCGATATGGCGTCGCTCTACAACCACATCGACCGGTACGCCGCCGACCTCGGCTGCGCGTTCGTGCTGATTCACCACAGCAGCAAGGGCAACCAGTCCGGCAAGTCGGTCACCGATGTCGGCGCTGGCGCTGGTAGCCAGAGCCGCGCGACCGATGCCCACCTCGTCCTGCGGCCGCACGAAGAGCCGGACGTGGTTGTGCTCGATGCGGCCGTGCGGTCATGGCCGCCGCAGGAGTCAGCGTGCCTGCGCTGGGCGTTCCCCGTGTGGGAAGTGGCCGACGACCTCGACCCCAAGCGGCTCAAGGTCGAGACCCCTCGCCGACGGCAGCGTGCCGACCGCCCATCCCCGCCCGAGGACTGGACCCCGGAGCGTTTCGTCGGCGCGTTCATGTCAGGCGGCCCGACGCTACGCGACGAAATCCTAATGGCCGCCGCCAAGGACCTGTCACACGCCAAGGCGAGCAGCATGCTCAAACTCGCCGAGGCCCGGGGTCTTGTTCAGCGCGTCCAGCCCGGCCCGTCCGATCGCGTCCGGTTCGTCGTGGCGCAGAGAACCGGGGGTGGCCCGTGAGGGGGGGAGGGGGGTTGCGCGCAAACACGTGCGCGCGTATGCCCCCCCGGGGGGGCATNNTAACTCGACCCCCCTCCCCCCCCGAGCGGGTCCTCGGACGAAACGGGCGTTTCCGTTTGGCCCGCGGGAACAGCCACGGGGATAGACAGACTTTGTTTCGCCTGTCCGGGCGCGGGCTGCCCCCACATGGCCCACATCACCGGAATGTGCCTGATTCGACTTGAACTTCGCCACCCATGACGCCCTCCTGTGTCCGCCGGGCGGCAATTCCGCCGCCCCGCGATTTGGAGACCTGAACATGGCCAAGAAGAACACGACCCGCAAGATGTCCAAGAGCGCCGCCCGC
>JRYE01001962.1_pt1 | contig 11070 bp, 9 predicted proteins | sample 235321 | NCBI WGS metagenome assembly JRYE01 (sample SAMN03074214, study PRJNA261473) | activated sludge metagenome | biome: Common Effluent Treatment Plant; feature: Wastewater; material: Activated sludge; isolation source: activated biomass in a lab-scale reactor treating industrial wastewater at... | reverse complement strand
GCTCGACGCCTACAGCGGCGCGAGCGTGTGGAAGCAGGACGCGATGGCGCGCCGCGGCGTGTCGCGGCCGCTGATCGTCGACGACTACGTGGTGGTCGCCGACGCCCAAGGCTACGTGCATCTGCTCGAGCGCGAGACCGGCGCCTTCGCCGCGCGTGCGCGCGCCGACGACAGCGCCATCGTGGCCGATCCCCAGCCCTACGGACGGGGTTTCGTCGTCCAGTCGCGCGACGGCGAGATCGTCGCCTATGAAGCCCGCTGAGCCGGATACGACACCGTGATACCCACCATCGTCCTGGTCGGCCGCCCCAACGTGGGCAAGTCGACCCTCTTCAACCGTCTGACCCGCACCCGCGACGCGCTCGTGGCCGACCAGCCGGGCCTGACCCGCGATCGCCACTACGGCATCGGGCGCGGCGGCGACCGCGACTATCTGGTGGTCGACACCGCCGGCTTCGATCCCATCGCCAAGGACGGGATCATGCACGAGATGGCGCGCCAGGCCGAGCAGGCGATCGCCGAGGCCGACATCCTGCTGTTCCTGGTCGACGGCCGCGCCGGGCGCACCCCGCACGACGAGCAGATCGCCGCCCGCCTGCGCCGCGCCGGCCGGCCGGTGCTGCTCGTGGTGAACAAGGCCGAGGGCCTCGACCGCGCGCTGGTCGCCGCCGATTTCCACGCCCTCGGGCTCGGCGACCCGCTGGCGGTGTCGGCCGCGCATGGGGACGGCGTCAAGCAGTTGCTCGAGATCGCGCTCGCCAGCTTCCCCGCCGAGGCGGACAAGGAAGCGCGCGGCGACGAAGGGCCGCGGGTGGCGATCGTCGGCCGTCCCAACGTCGGCAAGTCGACCCTGGTCAATACCCTGCTCGGTGAGGAGCGCGTCATCGCCTTCGACATGCCGGGCACCACCCGCGATGCGATCGCCATCCCCTTCGAGCGCGGCGGCAAGCGCTACACCCTGATCGACACCGCCGGCCTGCGCCGGCGCGGAAAGGTCTTCGAGGCGGTCGAGAAGTTCTCCGTGATCAAGACCCTGCAGGCGGTCGAGCAGGCCAACGTGGTCGTGCTCGTGCTCGATGCGGCGCAGGACATCTCCGACCAGGACGCCCATATCGCCGGCTTCGTGCTCGAGACAGGGCGTGCGCTGGTGGTGGCGATCAACAAGTGGGACGCGGTCGACGACTACCGCCGCGAGCGGGTGCGGCTCGATATCGACCGCAAGCTGGCCTTCCTGTCCTTCGCCCGCTTCCTGCCGGTGTCGGCGCTGAGGGCGGAGGGCATCCCGGCGCTGTTGAAGGCGGTCGATGCCGCCTATGCCGCGGCGACCGCCAATTTGTCGACGCCGCAGCTGACGCGGGCGATGCAGGCCGCGGTTGCGCGCCAGGCGCCGCCGCGCACCGGCGCGTCGCGGCCGAAGCTGCGCTACGCCCACCAGGGGGGCATGAATCCGCCGATCATCGTCATCCACGGGACGGCCCTGGATGACATGCCAAAATCATATACTCGGTATCTCGAACGCTGCTTCATGGAAGCGTTCAAACTGCAGGGTACGCCGCTGCGGATCCAGTACCGTTCGTCGCACAATCCCTTCGCGCCGCGCAGCTGAGCGGGGCGCCGGCGGGGCCGGGTTCCACACCGAGGTTTCGACCAGCACCGTCATGTGGCGGTGCAACAAGAAATCTTTTACATTCCTATAACCAAGAAATCACGAGGTTTCACAAATGAGCAACAAAGGGCAACTTCTACAAGACCCCTTCCTGAACACGCTGCGCCGCGAACACATCCCGGTGTCGATCTACCTGGTCAACGGCATCAAGCTGCAGGGCCAGGTCGAGTCCTTCGACCAGTACGTGGTGCTGCTGAAGAACACCGTGACCCAGATGGTCTACAAGCACGCGATCTCCACCGTTGTGCCGGCGCGACCGGTCGTGCTGCAGCAGAACCCGGGCGAGGACAGCAACTGATAGTCGCCGCCAGCGGCCGCCGGCCGTCTCCGGCGCAGGGGCGTGGCGATGTTTGAGCGCCCCTCATCGGGCCAGCGCGCGGTCATCGTTCAGCTCGACCTCGGCCAGGGGGCGATCGACGAGCGCCTGTCGGAGATCAAGCTGCTCGCGACCAGCGCCGGGGCGAGCGTGGAGGCGGTGGTGCAGGGCCGCCGGCCGGCACCCGACCCGGCGCTGTACGCCGGGCGCGGCAAGGTGCAGGAGATCGCCGAGGCGCTGCGTGCCCATGAAGGCGACATCGTGATCTTCAATCACGCGCTGTCGCCCGCGCAGCAGCGCAACCTCGAGCGCGAGCTGCAGTGCATGGTCATCGACCGCACCGCGCTGATCCTCGACATCTTCGCCCAGCGCGCGCGCAGCCACGAAGGCAAGCTGCAGGTCGAGCTGGCCCAGCTCGAGCATCTGTCCACCCGCCTGGTGCGCGGCTGGACCCACCTCGAGCGCCAGAAGGGCGGCATCGGCCTGCGCGGACCGGGCGAAAAGCAGCTCGAGACCGACCGCCGGCTGCTCGGCAACCGCGTCAAGCTGCTCAAGCTCCAGCTCGCGCGGCTGGAGAAGCAGCGCAAGGTCAGGCGCCGGGCGAGGGAACGCCGCGCGGTCCTGTCGGTCTCTCTCGTCGGTTACACCAACGCGGGCAAGTCGACGCTGTTCAATGCGCTCACGAAGGCGGGGGCCTATGCGGCCGACCAGCTCTTCGCGACGCTCGACACGACCTCGCGCCGACTCTACGTCGATGGCGAGACCGTGGTGCTGTCGGACACGGTGGGCTTCATCCGCNNCAAGTCCACCTTATTCAATGCGTTGGTGAAGGCGCGCGCATACGCCGCCGACCAGCTGTTTGCCACGCTGGACACCACGACGCGGCAGCTCTACCTGGGCGAGGCCGTCGGATCGGTGTCCCTGTCGGACACGGTGGGCTTCATCCGCGACCTGCCGCACGCGCTGGTCGCGGCCTTCCGTGCAACCCTCGAAGAGACGGCGCAGGCCGACGTTCTGCTCCACGTGGTCGACTCGGCGAGCGAGGATCGCGACGCCCAGATCGCCTCGGTCAACGAGGTGCTGGGCGAGATCGGCGCCGGCGACGTCGAGCAGATCCTGGTGTGGAACAAGATCGACCTCACCCATGCCGCACCGGCGGTCGAGCGGGGTGACTGTGCTAGAATCAGGCGCGTTTTTTTGAGCGCCAGAACGGGCGAAGGCCTTGACCTGCTGCGCGGAGTTCTGGCCGAAGCGGCGCGCCGGATGCGTACCGACGATGCCGGACGGATGGATGGTCCGGTCGATGAGCTTCCAATTCAAACGTGATAACAGGCTTACTCATGTCACTTAACGACCCACGCTGGGGCAGCCAGGGCGGCAACGATGGCGATCGCGGCGACGGCAGGCGCGGCGACGACAATCGCGGCGGCAATCAGGGGCCGCCCGACCTGGAGGAAGTCTGGCGCGACTTCAATCAGCGCCTGTCCGGCCTGTTCGGCGGCAAGCGCAAGCGCGGCGGTGGCGGCGGGCCCGGCGATGGCGGCGGCTCGGGTCCGCGCATCCCCGAGTTCTCGCCGCGACAGTTCGGCGGCGGGCTCGGCGCCCTGGCGGCACTGGTCGGTGTCGTGTGGCTGGCGAGCGGCTTCTACACGGTCGACGCGAACGAGCGTGGCGTCGTGCTGCGGCTCGGCAAGTACGTCGAGACCACCGATCCCGGTCTGCGCTGGCGCCTGCCCTATCCGTTCGAGACGCACGAGCTGGTCGACCTGACCGGCGTGCGCACGGTCGAGGTTGGCTACCGCGGCAGCGAGCGCAACAAGGTGATGCGCGAGTCGCTGATGCTGACCGACGACGAGAACATCATCAGCATCCAGTTCGCGGTGCAGTACGTGCTGAGCAGTCCGGAGAACTACGTGTTCAACAACCGCTTCCCGGACGAATCCGTCGGCCAGGCCGCCGAAACCGCGATGCGCGAGATCGTCGGCAAGAGCCCGATGGACTTCGTGCTCTACGAGGGCCGTGAGGAGATCGCCGCCACCGCCCACGAGCTGATGCAGCGCATCCTCGACCGCTACGAAACCGGCATCATGATCAGCCGCGTCACCATGCAGAACGCGCAGCCGCCCGAGCAGGTGCAGGCCGCCTTCGACGACGCGGTGAAGGCCGGCCAGGACCAGGAGCGGCAGAAGAACGAGGGCGAGGCCTACGCCAACGACATCATCCCGCGGGCGCGCGGTACCGCCTCGCGCCTGATCGAGGAGGGCAACGCCTATCGCGAGCGGGTCGTCGCCAACGCCGAGGGTGAGGCCAGCCGGTTCAGCCAGATCCTGGCCGAGTACAGCCGCGCGCCGGAAGTCACCCGCGAGCGGATGTATATCGAGACCATGCAGGACGTGATTTCCAGCGCGTCCAAGGTCATGATCGACGCGAAGGGGAGCGGCAACCTGCTGATGCTGCCGCTCGACACGCTGATCCAGCAGTCCGCGGGCGCGCCGCGCGCCGCGGCGGCCGAGCCGATGCCGGAGCCGGCCGCGTCGCAGGGCGGCGCGGCGGCGGGCGGCTTCGATCCGCGCGACCGCGAACTGATGCGCAACCGTGAAAGAGGAGAACGCTGATGCGCGACAAGATGTCCCTCCTCGGCGGCGTGCTGTTGCTGGCGATCGTGCTCGCCTCGATGTCCTTGTTTACCGTCGACCAGCGCCAGTACGCGGTGGTGTTCCAGCTCGGCGAGGTCAAGGAAGTGATCGACGAGCCCGGCCTCAAGTTCAAGCTGCCGCTGATCCAGAACGTGCGCTTCTTCGACCGGCGCATCCTGACCCTGGATACGCCCGATCCCGAGCGCTTCATCACCTCGGAGAAGATGAACCTGCTGGTGGACCACTTCGTGAAGTGGCGGATCGTCGATCCGCGCCTGTACTACGAATCGGTCGCCGGCGACGAGGCGCGTGCGCGCACCCGCCTGACGCAGACGGTCAACGCCGGCCTGCGCGAGGAGTTCGGCCGGCGCACGATGCATGAGGTGGTGTCGGGCGCGCGCGACCTGATCATGGACGCGATGCGCGAAAAGGCCGACCGCGATGCGCGCCGGATCGGGGTGCAGATCGTCGACGTGCGGCTGAAGCGGGTCGAGCTGCTGCCCGAAGTGTCCGACTCGGTCTATCGGCGCATGGAGGCCGAGCGCAAGCGGGTCGCCAACGAGCTGCGCTCCGAGGGCGCGGCCGAGGCCGAGAAGATCCGCGCCGACGCCGACCGCCAGCGCGAGATCATCATCGCCGAGGCCTATCGGGCGGCGCAGGAGGCGAAGGGCGAGGGCGACGCCAGGGCCACCGCGATCTATGCGGACGCCTTCGGCCGGAACGCGGAGTTCTATTCCTTCTACCGCAGCCTCGAGGCCTACCGCGCGAGCTTCGCCGGCAAGGATGACGTGCTGGTCGTCGATCCGAGCTCGGACTTCTTCAAGTTCATGAAGGACGCCGGCGGCGCGAGGAACTGAGCACTTGAGCGGGTCCTCGCTGCTGACCGCCTTCGCGCTGATGCTGGTGCTCGAAGGCATCCTTCCTTTCGTCGCGCCAGCCGCCTGGCGCGACGCTTTTTTGCGTCTGGCCACCATGGCGGACGGACAGATCCGTTTCTTCGGCCTGAGCTCGATGCTGCTCGGCGTGATCCTGCTCGTCCTTTTTCACTGAGTTCCACGGAACCGTTTTTCGGCTGAACATTCCATGCGCTGGGTATTGCCCGACCACATCGAGGACGCCTTGCCGTCCGAGGCCGCCCGCATCGAGGCATTGCGGCGGCGGCTGCTCGACACCTTCCGTTCCTGCGGCTATCAGCTCGTGATCCCGCCGCTGCTGGAGTATCTCGATTCGCTCACCACCGGCGCGGGTCGCGACCTGAAGCTGCGCACCTTCAAGCTGGTCGACCAGCTCTCCGGGCGCAGCATGGGGGTGCGCGCCGACATGACGCCCCAGGTGACCCGCATCGACGCCCACCTGCTCAACCGCCAGGGCGTCTCGCGCCTGTGCTATTGCGGCAGCGTGCTGCACACCCTGCCGTCCAGCCTCACCGCGACCCGCGAGCCGCTGCAGATCGGCGCCGAACTCTATGGCCACGCCGGCATCGAGGCCGAGCTCGAGATCCTGCGCCTGCTCGCCGAGGTGCTCCGGCTCGGCGAGGTGCCGGCGGTGCGCATCGACATCGGCCATCTCGCCATCTTCCATTCGCTCGCGGACCAGTCCGGCCTCGCGCCCGAGCATCGCGAGGCACTGTTCGACCTGCTGCAGCGCAAGGACGTCCCCGGGCTGCGGGCCCTGGTCGCCGACGTCGCCGAACCCGTGCGTAGCGCGCTGCTCGCGCTGCCCGCGCTGTACGGCGGGGCCGAGGTGCTGGTGGAGGCCGCCGCACGCCTGCCCGCGACCCGCGAGATTCGCGCCGCGCTCGATGAGCTCGAGCTGCTCGCGCGCAGCCTGGGGGAATTGCCGATCAGCTTCGATCTCGCCGACCTGCGGGGCTACCATTACCACTGCGGGGTGGTGTTCGCTGCATACGGGGCGGGCTCGCCGGCGGCGGTCGCGCTCGGCGGCCGCTACGACCGGGTGGGCGAGGCCTTTGGCCGGGCGCGCCCGGCGATCGGCTTCAGCCTCGACCTGCGCGAGCTGGTCTCGCACCAGGCCGAGCAGGCGGCCGGCGGCGCCATTCTCGCCCCCTTCGAGGGCGACGCGGCGCTCGCGGAGCGGGTCGCGGCCCTGCGCGCCGAGGGCGAAGTGGTGGTCGCGGCATTGCCCGGCCACGAAGGAACATGGAACGAGGCGGGCTGCGACAGGCGGCTCGTGCTGCGGGACGGCCGATGGACGGTCGAACCGTTAAAGGGAGAGTGATCAGATGGCGAAGAACGTCGTGGTCGTCGGCACCCAGTGGGGCGACGAGGGCAAGGGCAAGATCGTTGATTGGCTGACCGATCATGCGCGGGGAGTGGTGCGTTTCCAGGGGGGTCACAACGCCGGGCACACCCTGGTCATCGGTCAGACCGAGTACAAGCTCAACCTGGTGCCCTCGGGCATCGTGCGCGAGGGCGTGGCCTGTTTCATCGGCAATGGCGTGGTGCTGGACGCGCATCACCTGCTGTCCGAGATCCGCACGCTGGAGGCGGGCGGCATCAAGGTGCGCGACCGCCTGCGCATCAGCCCGGGCTGCCCGCTGATCCTCGGCTACCACGCCGCGCTCGACCGTGCGCGCGAGGCCGCGAAGGCGGCCGGCGACAAGATCGGCACCACCGGCAAGGGCATCGGCCCCACCTACGAGGACAAGATCGCGCGCCGCGCGCTGCGGGTGTACGACCTCCTCGACCGCGAGCGCTTCGCCGACAAGCTGAAGGCCAACCTCGAGTACCACAACTTCGTCCTCACCCAGCACCTCGGCGCCGAGCCGGTCGAGTTTCAGGCGACGTTCGACGAGGCGATGGCCGATGCCGAAGAGCTGCTGCCGATGGTGGCCGACGTCTCCGCCGAGCTCTACGCGATCAACAAGTCGGGCGGCTCGCTGCTGTTCGAGGGTGCCCAGGGCACCCTGCTCGACATCGACCACGGCACCTATCCCTTCGTCACTTCGAGCAACTGCGTGGCCGGCCAGGCGGCGGCGGGCGCGGGCGTCGGTCCTGGGCGCCTGCACTACGTGCTGGGCATCACCAAGGCCTACTGCACCCGCGTCGGCGGCGGCCCCTTCCCGACCGAGCTCGACATCGATACCAAGGGCGTGCCGGGCGAGCAGATGTCGACCAAGGGCCGCGAGTTCGGCACCGTCACCGGGCGCAAGCGCCGCTGCGGCTGGCTGGATCTGGCCGCGCTCAAGCGCTCGATCATCATCAACGGCGTCACCGGCCTGTGCATCACCAAGCTCGACGTGCTCGACGGCATCGACGAACTGAAGCTGTGCACCGGTTACATGCTCGGCGGCAAGCGGGTCGATCTGCTGCCGATGGGCGCCGAGGACGTGGCCGACTGCGAGCCGATCTACGAGACCATGGCCGGCTGGCGCGGCACCACCTTCGGCGCGCAGAGCTGGGAGGCGCTGCCGCAGGAGGCGAGGGCCTACCTGCACCGGATCGAGGAGATCTGCGAGATCCCGATCGACGTGATCTCGACCGGCCCGGAGCGGGACGAAACCATCCTCCGTCGCCATCCCTTCGGTGCCTGAAGCCCATCCGGTCGGGGCCGTCCTCCGGGGCGGCCTCGCCGCTTGCAGGGCGCGCCGCGCAGGCGCGGTGCGGCCTGTGCGGGGTGAACGACAATGGGGTGAACGACAAAAAGGCCGACACGCGGTCGGCCTTTGCCTGAAACTGGTGCCCAGAAGAGGACTCGAACCTCCACGCCTCGCGGCACTAGTACCTGAAACTAGCGCGTCTACCAATTCCGCCATCTGGGCAACAGCCGCGCATTATATGCTGAAGAAGAAGATTGTCAATGACTAGAAGAAGCAGAAGCGCCGGCAAGGATGCCGGCAGCACGTCCGCCGCAACGGCGCCATCCACGCGGCGGTCGGCCGCGCCGAGCGCGATCCGTCTCGCCGACCCCTTCCATGCGCGCGAGGCGCTCGAGTACGAGAACCCGCTGCCGAGTCGCGAGTACATCCTGCAGATCCTCGCCGAACGCGGCGTGCCGGTTCCGTTCTCGACCCTGGTCGAGGCGCTCGACATCCACCCGCACGAGCTCGATTACTTCGATCGCCGCCTGCGCGCGATGGAGCGCGACGGCCAGATCGTGCGCAACCGCCGCGATGCCTACCTGCTGCCGGCCAAGGCCGACCTGATCAAGGGCCGCGTCGAGGGGCATCCCGACGGCTTCGGCTTCCTGCGCCGCGACGACGGCGAGCCCGACATCTTCCTCGGCCCCAAGGAGATGCGCGAGGTGCTGCACGGCGACCGCGTGATCGTGCGCATCTCCGGCACGGACCGCCGCGGCCGCCCCGAAGGCAAGCTGGTCGAGGTCCTGGAGCGCGCCAACGAGCGCGTGGTCGGCCGCGTGCTCAACGAGCACGGGGTGCTGATCGTGGTGCCCGAGAACCGCCGTCTGGCGCAGGACATCCTGGTCGCGCCGGGCGGCAAGCGGCCGCAGCCGGGCCAGGTGGTCACCGTCGAGCTGATCGAGCAGCCCACCAAGTACGCCCAGCCGATCGGCCGCATCGTCGAGGTGCTCGGCAACTATGCCGACCCCGGCATGGAGATCGAGATCGCGCTGCGCAAGCACGACCTGCCCTTCGAGTTCTCGCCCGAGGCCAAGGCGCAGACGCGCAAGCTGCCGCTGAAGGTGCGCAAGAAGGACTGGGCCGGGCGCGAGGACCTCACCAAGCTGCCGCTGGTCACCATCGACGGCGAGACCGCGAAGGACTTCGACGACGCGGTGTATTGCGAGCGCCAGGGCCGCGGCTTCCGCCTGGTCGTCGCGATCGCGGACGTGTCGCACTACGTCGCCGCCGGCAGCGCGCTCGACGGCGACGCCTTCGATCGCGGCAACTCGGTGTACTTCCCGCGCCGCGTGATCCCGATGCTGCCGGAGAAGCTCTCGAACGGCCTGTGCTCGCTCAATCCCGAGGTCGAGCGCCTGGCGATGGTGGCCGACATGAGCATCTCGGCCACCGGCGCGATCAAGGCCTACCGCTTCTACCCGGCGGTGATCCGGTCGCATGCCCGGCTGACCTACACCCAGGTCGCCGCCGCGCTCTACGACAAGGACGCGGCGGTGCGCGCCGAGCTCGCCGCCGTGCTGCCCCACCTCGAGAACCTGGAGAAGGTCTTCCGCGTGCTGCTGAAGGCGCGCGCCAAGCGCGGCGCGATCGACTTCGAGACCACCGAGACGCGGATGATCTTCGACGACCAGGGCAAGATCGAGCGCATCGTGCCCGAGGTGCGCAACGACGCCCACCGCCTGATCGAGGAGTGCATGCTGGCGGCCAACGTGTGCGCCTCCGACTTCCTCGCCAGCCGCGAGCATCCCGCGCTGTACCGCATCCACGACACCCCCGCCGAGGAGAAGCTCGCCAAGCTGCGCGACTTCCTCAGCGAATTCGGCCTGCAGCTCGGCGGCGGCGACGAGCCGCGCGCGCTCGACTATGCGAAGCTGCTCGATCAGGTCAAGGACCGTCCGGACGCCCAGCTGCTGCAGACGGTGATGCTGCGCTCGCTCAAGCAGGCGATGTACAGCCCGGACAACGTCGGCCACTTCGGCCTCGCCTACGAGTCCTACACCCACTTCACCTCGCCCATCCGGCGCTATCCCGATCTCCTGATCCACCGCGGCATCAAGGCGGCGCTCGGCGGCGAACAGTACCGCCCCGGCGACTGGGAGGAGATCGGCCTGCACTGCTCGATGACCGAGCGCCGCGCCGACGACGCCACCCGCGACGTGGTCGCCTGGCTCAAGTGCTATTTCATGCAGGATCGCGTCGGCGAGGAGTTCACCGGCGTGGTGTCGGCGGTGGTGCCCTTCGGGCTGTTCATCGCGCTCGACGACATCTTCATCGAGGGCCTGCTGCACATCTCCGATCTGGGCAGCGACTACTTCAAGCACGACGAGACCCGCCACGCCCTGCTCGGCGAGCGCACCGGCAAGCAGTTCCGCCTCTCCGACCGGGTGCGGGTGCAGCTCGTGCGGGTGGATCTCGAGACCAACAAGATCGACTTCCGCCTCGTCGAGGGGCCGTTGCCGCGCGCAGGCGCGACGGCGGAGGCGAAGCCGGTAGAATCGCCCGCCTCCGGGCCGGCCACAGGCGTCGCCCGCAAACGCAAATCTTCCGCAAAGGGCTCCAGCCGTGGCTAAACCTGCCGACACCTCGCCTTCCTCCCGCCTGATCTACGGCTTTCATGCCGTCTCCGCCAAGCTGCGGCAGTCGCCCGAGGCGGTGTTCGAGCTCTACCTGTCGGCCGACCGCAAGGACGTGCGGGCGAAGAAGTTCGTCGCCCTCGCCGAGGCCGCGGGCGTGCGCATGATCCCGAGCGAGAGCGAGCGCCTCGACGCCATGGTCGGCACCCGCCGCCACCAGGGGGTGGTCGCCAAGGTCGACGCCACCCGGCGCGAGATCAAGCTCGCCGACGTGCTCG
>JRYE01001369.1_pt1 | contig 11120 bp, 9 predicted proteins | sample 235321 | NCBI WGS metagenome assembly JRYE01 (sample SAMN03074214, study PRJNA261473) | activated sludge metagenome | biome: Common Effluent Treatment Plant; feature: Wastewater; material: Activated sludge; isolation source: activated biomass in a lab-scale reactor treating industrial wastewater at... | reverse complement strand
GACACATGAACGACGCCGAACTCGATCACGCGATTGAGGTTTAGTTGTTCTGTGACACCGAGAAGGCCGTCGAGGTCGGCCTGATCGACTCGCCGACGGATCTCACCGAGATCGAACAGGCCTTCCAGGAAGGCCCGGCCGACCACACGATCTCGTGGTCCGGCTCGATCGTCCCCCAAAAGGCCAACCCCATGGCCGCCCTTGCCAATCCCTTCGGCATCTTCACCATGCTCGCCAAAAAGCCCGAGCAGCACCCCACCGACGACACCATCGCCGTCCTCCACATCAACGGCGTGATCGTGGACGGCGACTCGTCCTCCGGCGGACTCTTCGGTGGTGGCAGCAACGTCGGCGCCCGCACCGTTCGCAATGCCATTGAGGACATCCTCGGCGAGGACTTGATCCACGGCGTCGTCGTCCGCATCGACAGCCCCGGCGGCTCAGCGACCGCCAGCGAGACCATCTGGCGAGGCATCCGGCGCCTCGCCGAGAAGAAGCCCGTGTGGGTTAGCGTCGGCGGGATGGCGGCGTCGGGTGGCTACTACATCGCCGTCGCCGGCGACAAGATCTATGTCAACCCCAGCAGCATCGTCGGATCCATCGGCGTCGTCGGCGGCAAGATGGCCTTGGACGGGCTGTACGACCTTCTCAAGGTCCACGTCCACCCGCGCACACGCGGGCCCATGGCCAACATGTTCCGCTCCACCAAGCCATGGACCGAGCAGGAACTCACCACCGTGCGCACACGCATGACCGAGACCTACGAACTCTTCACCCGTCGCGTGAGCGTTGGTCGGGAGGGGATCGACCTGTCCAAGACCGCCGAGGGGCGGCTCTTCACGGGCAACAAGGCCATCGGGCTCCGCATGGCCGACGAGATCGGCGGGCTCGAAAAGGCGATCACGGACTTGGCCGACTCTCTCTCGCTCACCTCGTACGACGTCATGGACTATCCGACACCCAAGTCCATCGAGGAATACATGCAGGACATGTTCGGCGGCATGGCCAAGAGCCCCGTCGACGGCAAGGCCGCGATCGAGGGCATGGCCAAGACCGTCCTGGGTGACAAGGCCTGGCCCCAGGTCCAGCAAGCCCTCGAGGGCGCGGCCTTGCTCCAGAAGCAGCCCGTCATCCTCATGACCCCCAGCGTGCTCATCGAGAAGTAGCACCCGAGTTCGGTGAACGAAGGTTCCTTGCACTTGGCGGCCCGCCACTCCGAGGCGGATAACTAACCCTCGAGGTACGTGTACCCCTCAAGCCCATCGTCGTAGTACTTGAGCAGGCTCTTGCCCTCAGTGACTGTGAGCCGGGATTGCTTGCACGCCGCTTCGACGTCCTGGCGCATCGCCCGCTTCATGTCGTCGATGTCGTACTGGACATAGCCCAGTACCTCCTCGACGGTATCACCCTCGATGACCTCGTCGAGACGCCACTCGCCGTTCTCCTCCAGGCTGATGTGCACGGCATGGGTGTCCCCCAGCAGGTTGTGCAGATCGCCCAGGATCTCCTGGTACGCCCCGAGCAGGAAGACGCCCAGGTAGTACGGCTCGTGCGTCGTCACGCCATGCTCGTCGACCTTGGTGATGAGGTCGTGGAGTTCGAGGGCCTTCTTGTCGATGCGCTTGTCGACGAAGTGGTCGATCTTGCCGTCGGAATCACAGGTGATGTCACCCAGGATGCCGTGGCGAGTGGGTTGCTCGTTGAGGCGATGGATCGGGACGATGGGGAAGAGTTGGTCGATCGCCCACGAGTCGGGCATCGACTGGAAGAGCGAGAAGTTGCAGAAATAGATGTCGCTCAGGAGTTCCGGGAGGCTCTCAAGTTCCTCGGGGAGGTCGCCCTTCTTCGTCGCCCGGTCGAGAATCCGCTGGCCCACGGCCCAGAAGAGCCGCTCCGCCGCCGCCCGCATGGGGAGGGAGATATACCCGAGGGAGAAGAGGCTCATCGCCTCGTCGCGAGCCTGGGTGGCGTCGTGATAGGTCTCCATCAGATTGCGGTCGGTGATGCCCTTGTACGCGTCGAGCAGGTCGAGCACGGGCTGGGGCACCTCGCCCTTCTCGCTGCTGGCGGGCCTGGAGACCTCGGGCGTCCCGTTGCCCTTGCGGGCCTTGATCGCCGCGGGCGTGACCCCGGCCACCTCGTCCTTCATCGCCTGCTCGATCCACGCGAGATCCGGGTCGGATTCGAATCGGCTGACGCCCAGCACGTCCACCACCAGCACCGACGAGTACGCCACCATCGCACGCCCGGACTCGGTGATGAGTTTGGGGTGGGGGACCTCGGCGTCATCGCAGACGGCCTTCACGCGATAGACCACGTCTCTCGCGTACTCCGCCACGGTGTAGTTGATGGAACTGGGCCACGCCGACTGGCTCCCGTCATAGTCCACGCCCATCCCGCCGCCGATGTCCAGCATCGACAGCCCCGCGCCCATCTTGTGCAACTCGCAATAGACGTGCGCCAGTTCATTCACCGCGTTCTTCAGGACGCGGATGTCGTACAACTGGCTCCCCACGTGGCAGTGGATCAGGTTCAGACAGTCGAGCATCCCATGCGCCTTCAGGAACTCGACGGCCTTGAGGCACTCGGATACAAACAGCCCGAACTTCGACCGCACTCCCGCCGAGCCTTCCCAGCGTCCGGCGCCGCGAGCGGACAGTTTCACACGCAGCCCGATCTTCGGGCGAACGTTGTACGCCTTCGCGTGCTTGACGATCAGTTCGAGTTCCGAGAACTTCTCGACGACGGGGATGATGTTCCGCCCGAGTTTGGTCGCGAGGATGACGGTCTCGATGAACTCGTCGTCCTTGAACCCGTTGCAGATGATGGGCATCCCGTTGACGCCCGGCCCGCCCGCTGCCGCCGAGAGGCCCAGCACCGCGAGCAACTCGGGCTTCGATCCCGCCTCCAGCCCGAAGTCCAGTTCCACGCACGCCCGCGCCATCTGCTCGCAGACGTGACGCTGCTGGTTCACCTTGATGGGGTACACGCACGAGTACCCGCCCGAGTATCCCTGCTCGCCCATCGCCTCGTCGAAGGCTCGGCGGATCTCGCGCAGGCGATAGTCGAGGATGTCGTTGAATCGAAGGAGGACGGGCGTGTGGATGCCCCGCTCGGCCAGCCCGGAGATGACCTCATACAGATCGATCTGGGCCGCGGGCGTCTTGGTCGGCTGGATGGCCAGGTGCCCCTCCGAGTTCACGCTCACGAAGCCCTTGCCCCAGTCCGCCACGCCATAAAGGCCGGCCGAGTCCTGCGAGGTCCACTGTCCATGAAGGAACGCGCTGCGAGTGGAGATGGTGGCCATGGATGAGATTCGAGTGGGACTCGCGGCGAGTGGTACGCCGGACGAGGGTCGGTGCGACCGACCGCGCCATTCGGGACGCCCACGCCTCAATGCCGGCGGCCCCGCGCGATCGAATGTGTGCTCCCGCGCGTGGTGGGACAACGGCTCCACCGTTCCCCCGCTCGTCCACCCGTCGTACCTCTCTCGCCGGTCGTCCTTCACCCGGCGATGCCGACGGCCCGTCGCGTTCGCACGACCTAAGCGTATCGAGAATCGGCGGGAGAACAAGGGGAGTTCAGGAAGAAATCACCCGACCATCCGACTTAGCGCCCCGATTCCGTCGGTCGCCCGTACTCGCTCCACGGCTCGTCCTTCAGCCGTCGCTTCACCTCGTCCCACGACGGCGGCATCTCGCTCGACGCCCACTCCATCCGGGCGAACTGCCCGCGCATGATCGCCGCCATCCCATCCTTCATCGCCCGGCGATGCTCCGGGAGGGCCATGAACCCCTCGATCGCCTCGTGATCCCGCCACACGGTCATCGTCCAGGCCTCGTCCCCACGGATCGTCCGCCGGATCGAGTGCCCGATGTACCCCTCGCACTGCGGCAGTGCTTCCACAACGTTCCGGCTGTAGTCATAGAACAGCCCACGCTTCGAGCCGAGTTTCGCGTGCGTGATCGCAACCACGACCTTCGCCCCCGTGTCTGGGAGCGTCACGCCCGTGTCCTTAGAGCCTGTGTTCTTGGAGGACGCAGCCCACCGAAACGGCGTCGCCACCTCGCAGCCAGCCGCGAACAACCCCGCCAACACCAGAACCCCGACCCCGACACCCACACCGATCCACATGTACATCGATCGCCTCCCGAAGGCCCAAGCACACGGACGCACGTTCGAGCCGTGTCTGACGCCGGATTCGCTGGGGGAGAGCGAGGGGAAGTGGGCACGCCGATCGCGAATCGTCCCGGAACGCTCGCGTACAATCTCTCGCCGCCGTCACCCCCGGCGGAGCAGCACGACACAGCCCAGGGGGGTGGGCATGGTTCGAGTGCGGCATCACGCCGCGAAAGGGATCCGATCAATGCCAAACGACAAGCCCAAGTGGACGAAAAAGGACCTCCTCAGCCGCCCCGTGAAGCACGTGGATATCACGTCCTTTGACGCGCGCCCCGTCATCAAGAGTTACCGCGACATGGCCTTCTCGTCGCGCACCCTCGCCCAGGCCGCCGACATCTACTCGATGATGCTCAAGGACAAGGACTGCGGCGTGATCCTCACGCTCGCCGGGAGCGTCATCTCCGCCGGGCTGAAAAAGGCGATCGTCACGCTCGTCGAGAACAACATGATCGACGCGATCGTCTCGACCGGCGCCAACATCGTCGACCAGGACTTCTTCGAGGGGCTCGGGTTCAAGCACTACATCGCCCCGGGCAGCCCCGAGGCCCCGCCCGTCGATGATCCCACCCTGCGCGATCTCATGATCGACCGCATCTACGACACCTACATCGACGAGGACGACCTCCGCGCCTGCGACGACACGACCAAGAAGGTCTTCGATGCCTTCGCGCCGGGGGCGTACTCCAGCCGCGAGTTCATCGAGGCCATGGGGTCGTATCTCGCCAAGCACCACCCCAAGAACGAGAGCCTCGTGAAGTCGTGCTACCTCAAGCGCGTCCCGATTTTCGTCCCCGCCTTCAGCGACTGCTCCGCCGGCTTCGGCATCGTCCTCCACCAGACCGAGGCGATCGAGCAGGGCAAGCCCATGGTCGCCATCGATAGCGGCAAGGACTTCCGCGAACTTACCGACATCAAACTGGCCTGCAAGGACACGGGCCTCCTCATGCTCGGCGGCGGCGTCCCCAAGAACTTCGCCCAGGACATCGTCGTTGCCGCCGAACTCCTCAGCGAACGCAAGGGCGGGAAGGCCCGAGGCGACATCGGCATGCACAAGTACGCCATCCAACTCACCGTTGCCGACAGCCGCGACGGCGCCCTCTCCGGCTCCACCCTCCGCGAGGCCTGCAGCTGGGGCAAGGTCGACGTCGTCCACGAGCAGATGGTCTACGGCGAACTCTCCGCCCTCTTCCCCATCCTCGCCAGCGACGCCTACCACCGCGCCGAGTGGAAGAAGCGCAAGGGCTTCAAGTTCGCCGACCTCTTCGAGAAGGGCGACGGCACGCCGGACTTCATGAAGGCCACGCCACGCAAGCCCGCCAAGGCCCGCTGAAATCACCGAGAGACGATCTCAACCGACCAACCCCCGAGCGATCGGGGGAAGTTTCTTCGCTGTTGCAATCGATGACGGCCACGTCCCAATGATCTGAAGTCGCACCAGACACGGTCACAAAATGGTCCTTTCATGCCGGTTTCTGTGGTAGACTGAATCCAGTTTGGATCTTCCTCGGCAGTCCCAACCAACGGAGGGCGTCATGACGCGGAAAGCCGTTCGGGCCTTCACCCTCATCGAACTCCTTGTCGTCATCGCCATCATCGCCCTCCTGATCGCCCTGCTCTTGCCCGCCCTCGCCACGGCAAGGTCCACCGCCCGCGCCACCAAGTGCACGGTCAACGTCCGTTCCATCACCCAGGTCCTCGCCGCCTACGCCGACGATTTCAAGGAGACCTTCCCCCACTGGTCCGCCTGGCAAACTTACCACGGCGATGGCTCCACCAACGAGGACACGCCAGGCCCGGGATGGGCCGAACTCCTCGAACCGTTCATGGGCACCATGGAGGCCTTCACCTGTGCCGCACGCACGAATCCGCCGCTCCCCGTCGCGTTCTTCCTCCAGTCACGCTACACGGCCCATCTCCATGGCCAGGTCTTCTTTCGAAGCCTTCGGCTGCCCCAGGTCTTCACCACGGATGTTTTCGTCATGACCGGCGACGCGACCAACGCCTCGCTCCTCCACGAGCCATACGGCACGCCGCACCGCGTCCCCAACATGGACCCCGACGACGCCCGCTGGCAGGCCGTCTTCTACCCCGGGGAGAAACGGCCCCACATGGGCCTGAGCAACCTCGGGTTCATCGACGGGCACGCCGGACGTTTCAAAGAGTTCAACCGCATCCGCATGTCCTGGGACGGCCGCGACCACAAGAGTTGGGATCAAGTGCTCCCGAAGTGAGTGGTTCTCACTCGCCAGAGAACGCCGCGTGCGGATCAGGCGCGATCGGCTCGTTCGTCAGCACCACCTCGACGCGCTGGTTCGCCCGCGCGTCCTCGCGGTCATAGGCCTTGGGCACGACGCGATCGTTGTCCGCGGCCAGGATCACCCGGATGTTGTTCCGCTTCACGCCGCGATCCATCAGAAACTCCACGACCGACATCGCGCGATCCTTGCACAACTGCATCGCCTCATCGAACGAGTTCGTCTCAAACGGGCTGGAGTTCCCCCGGATGTCGATGATCCACCCCTGATCGCGAAGGAATCTCGCCGCGTCCTCCAACTCCACGACCGAAGACGCGCGGATCTCCGTCGAGTGGTCATCGAACGGCACCGTCACCGCCACCTTCCGCTTGTCGCCACGCTCGTTTCCGGAGACCTCCTGGTGCTGCCCGACAGGGCCCACGGACTGCCCAAGCCCCCCCGTTCGCTCCAGAATCCGACGGATGAACGGCTGGTCCTCGGCCTTCTTGGAACTCAGATCGAACGGCCGATTGAACCCTTGCCGAAGCGCGATCACGAAGTCCACCATCCGCGTGTCCGAAATCCCGCCCCCCTCGCCCTCGCCGCCCATGGGCCCCGCGGTCTTCGGCGCCATGTTCATCGCGAGCAGAATGACGAAGAAGCCCATGAGCAGCGCGACGTTGTCGGCGAAGGAAATCAGCCACTCGGGCGCGCCCTCGTGCTCCTCGTGCGCACCGCCCCCATGACCACCGCCGTGGCCGCCGCCACCACCATGGGACTCCTCGTGATGTTCCTCGTGCTCGGACATCGCTCGTGATCCGTCCTTGGGACTAGGCGGCCTTCAACTTCACACGCTGGGCCGTCGGAATGAACGCCATGATCTTGTCCTCGGTCACACGCGGGTTGTCCCCGGCCTGGATGGACAGGATCGCCTGCAGCATCATCTCACGCCCGAGCATCTCCTCGCTCGAACGCATGCCCAACTTGTCCCCGATCGGCCCGGCCACCGCGTTCGCGATCACGGCGCCGTACATCGTCGCCACGACGGCGATGGCCAACGCCTTCCCGAGCTGCCCGATGTCCGCGCTCGCCAGGTTGCCGAACAACCCGACCTGCCCGACGAGCGTGCCCACCAGCCCATATCCAGGCCCGTACACCTTGATCAGATCGAAGAACTTCTTCCCCGCCTTGTGCCGTTCCTGCATCGCGACCAGTTGCATCCGACACGTGGACTCGATCACCCCCGGCTCGATCCCGTCGATCGCCATCTTGAGCCCCGACGCCAGGAACGGGTCCTTGATGTTCGACATCTCGCTCTCGAGCGCCAGGATCCCGTCGCGACGCGCCTTCTCGCTCAGCGTGTTCACCAGTTTCAGGACCGCCGCAGGCGAAAGCCCCTTGTGGAACAGGAACCGTTTGATGTACCCGGGGAGCGAAATGATCCGGTCCAGCGGCATGGCCATGAACACGACCGACACCGAGCCGCAACCGACCATCAGCACGCCTTCGAGCGAGAAGAACATCTCGAAGTGCCCGTGCGAGACCTCATAGAACACGAAGCCAAGCGCCGAGACGCCGATGAGAACCCCAATCAGGCTGGCGATATCCAACGTCCCACCTCTTCCGCTCGAGTGAATCCATCGGCGTCCGCCGCGACCCGGCGCGGAGACTCCCGTTCAACTCGATCGGTTGGGAAGGGCATGACCTTTGTGCCCGGGATGCTCGGGCGCGTGACGTGTGGCGATCCTGCGCGCGTTGTGCCGACTGGGAGAGACCAAGACCGCCACGCCCGGCATTATCGGGCGGTGTGCTCCACGGCGACCCCTGACTCCCCCGGCTTCACAAAGGTGAGCAACGCCCGGTCCTTCACGACCCCCGGGAAACGCAGCGCCCGCCCGTGGGCCACGCAGTACACCCCGGGCGACAGCACCCCCGTCGCGAAGATCGACTCGGTCAGGTTCTGCAGCGCATCCGACCGCTTCATCTCATACGGCCTCATCGCCCCCGTCAGGATCACCGGCACCCGCAGCGAAGACAACCTCGCGTGCAGCCGCTCCCCCGTCACGCTCAGCGTGTCCGTCCCGTGCAGCACGATCACTCCCGCGCACACACCGGCGGGGGTTCCAGACCCCGGCGACTCGGCCCCCGCCGCCCGAACCGCCTCGATGATCCGCGACCGGTCGTCCTCGGTCATGAGCAGGCTGTCCTTGCTCATCAGTTCCACGACGTGGACCTGGGTCCCCTCGAGACGCAGGCGATTGGTCATCCGCCGGACGATCGACCCGCGGTTTTCCATCGTGCCCGACGTCTCGTCGAAGGTCTTCTCGATCGTGCCGCCGGTCGTGATGAGCGTGACGTGTCGCATTCGAAGCAGACGGTAGCCCGCGCGAGCACCCGTCGCGATCAGGTGAACAGCCGCGAGAAGTCAGACCAGAACGACGGATACGTCTTCCCCACGCTCGCCGGGTCCGAGATCGAGACGTTCGGCCGGCGAAGCCCGCCCAGCGACAATGCCATTGCCATCCGATGGTCGCGATGGGTGTCAAAGACGACTGGCGGAGCTCCCTCCGAGAGATCCACCCCACCAGCGGGGGGCGTGATGCTCATCACATCGTCATCGCCCGAGACGGGATGCGTGACACGCACGCCGATCTTCGCGAGTTCAACCCCGAGCGCCGCGATCCGATCGCTCTCCTTCACGCGCAGCGTCCGCACCCCTCGAACGATGGAGACCCCGCTCGCGAACGCAGCGACAACCGCCAACGGGACCGCCGAATCCGGGATGTCGTTCACGTCCGCAAGAATCGGACGGATCACCGGCCCGCCCGTGATTTCCAGATACGACTCGTCCGCACCATCGAGGTCAAAGACCAGCCCGTTGGCGTGCAGCGATCCCGGCGTGCGCACGGTCGCGCCCATGCGCTCGAGCAGTTGCGGGAATCCCGCATCACCCTGCAGCGAGTTGTTCGACACACCAAGGATGCGAACGCTCGCCCCTGGGACGAGCGCCGCCGCCGCCCAGAAGAACGTCGCCGAACTCGCGTCGGGCTCGATGTCGAGATCGAATCCATCCAGTCCGAGAGGCCGCGCGCCGTTGTGCGCTCCCGTCGGGCGCGCCGGGCCGACGCGCAGTATCCGTCGATTCTCCGAGAAAAGCACGTTTGCGCCGAGTCGTCCCAGCAGGCCCAGTGTCATCGAGATGTACGACGCGCTCGCCACCTCGCCCGTCAGCCGCAGCGTCACCCCGCCGGGAATCCAGGGCCCGATCAGCAGCAACGCCGATGCGAACTGGCTCGACATCGATGAGTCCAGATCCAGCGTCGGCCAGGGCACGCCTCGGCTCGTCGGAGGCGTGATTCGCATCGGCACACACCCCACACGCTCTAGATACTCGATCCTCGCACCCACCTTTGACAGCACGTCCGCCAATGGACCCATCGGCCGCTCTCGCAAGCGCGCGCTCCCATCCACACCCAACGCCGAACGACCCAGCACCGCCGCCCCGGCGAGAAACCTCGCCACCGTCCCCGCGTCGCGCGCGTCGAGCACGTCCGTCACCGCACGCGCGACCTCGTTCCCAACGCCGCGGAACCCGTCAACGCCGCGCACCCGCAGCACGCCGCTCGCCGAGAGTTCAACGTGGGCACCCAGGCCACGCACGGCACCCAGCATCGCCTGCCCGTCGTCCGCATCCAGGAGCCCGTGCGAGATCGTTGATTCGCCCCGGGCGAGCGCCGCGAGCAGGATCGCCCGGTTCGTGAGGCTCTTGGACCCGGGCGGGCGCAACGACACCTCGAACGCCGACGAACCCGGACGGATCCGAACCGTCGGAATCGATAGAGGCGATTCGAGCCTCGCCAAAGGACCTGTGAACGCCTCCGGCATCATCCAACATCCCGACCATGACCACGCCCGCACGGTGTCAGAGTGGACTCCCGGCGGAACGTGACACCGCGTGCTCTCCGACTCCATGCGCAATCGGTGACACCGATTGCCGCTCTCTCGATCCTCCCGAAACCAACGCCATACCAGGCCTGAGCCACCGTCCCACACAACCCTACGGAACTATCGTGCCACGGGTCGTGCCGGATCGGCTAGATCCAACCATTCGCACCGAGGTCGTGACCGGTTGAACAGAATCTCTCGGGATTCTCGGACGTTTCAGGAGCGTGGCGTGCCCGGCTCCGGGAGTCAGCGTCCGGCCCCCTCGACCTCTCGCCGGAAGACCGCCACCACGTCCTCGACGGGAATCACGAACAAGCGGTTGTCGCCCTCGAAGTCCACCGGGACGCCCTGCTTGGGGTTGAACAGGACGCGATCGTATTGGCGGATCGGATAGTCCGCGTCGCGCTCGACCTGGGCCGAGATCGCCACCACGCGTCCCGTCAGCGTCGGGATCTCGATCTTGTCGGGGAGGTGGATCCCGGATTTGGTCTGCTGCTTGTTCTCGTCCTTGCGGATGAGCACACGCTTCCCGATCGGCTCGACGATCTCGAGCGTCTTGGAAGGGCGGGAGGACGAGTCGTTCGACGGATCACGCGTGGTCATGGATGGATCGTAGAGGCGCACGACTCGGGCACGCGAACTATCCTCTGCGGCCGCGGGGCGACGCGCGGCGAGTGGAGGCCCGACGTGCAGCAACTCCGAGCGCTCATCCGTGATGTTCCCGACTTCCCCAAGCCCGGCGTGATGTTCAAGGACTTC
>JRYE01001362.1_pt1 | contig 11126 bp, 14 predicted proteins | sample 235321 | NCBI WGS metagenome assembly JRYE01 (sample SAMN03074214, study PRJNA261473) | activated sludge metagenome | biome: Common Effluent Treatment Plant; feature: Wastewater; material: Activated sludge; isolation source: activated biomass in a lab-scale reactor treating industrial wastewater at... | reverse complement strand
GCAAAACTATTTTCATCAACAAAAAATTTAGGAGCCGTAAGTTTATTTTGATCTTTGTTTTTATGATTAAAGAGCATAATCATGGCTTCTGCTGCTGCAGTGCCTTCGTCGAGCAAACTGGCATTGGCAATGGGTAAGGCCGTGAGATCGCTCACCAGGGTTTGAAAATTGAGTAAACATTCCAGCCTGCCTTGTGCAATTTCGGCCTGGTAAGGTGTGTATTGGGTGTACCATCCGGGATTTTCGAATACGTTTCTTAAGATCACATTGGGCACAATAGTATTATAGTATCCCTGCCCGATATAGGTTTTAAAAACTTTATTTTGCGCTGCAACTTTTTTTAATTCTGCCAGGTAAGCATATTCACTCATAGGCCCGGAAACATTGGGTTGATGCTTTAGCCGGATATCTTTGGGTACGGTTAAATCAATTAATTCATCTATGGAGTTGATGCCAATTACTTTAAGCATTTCGGCAGTTTCCGTATCGTTTGGCCCTATATGTCTATTCTGAAATTCGGATTGCTGGAGATCAAATAAATTCATATATTAATAATTGATAAATTAAGGTGTAAAAAATGCCCTGGAAAATTTTTGCAAATTTACAATAAGCTGTTAACATTTTTGGCTGATTACAGTTTGATTGTATATTAGTTGTGGAAAAGCTTTATTGGTAAATTTTAAATCAACCAGGTGGATCGTCAAATTGATTTGCTTAAAAACTGGCAGGCTAAATCAAAGGCCCGGAAAAAGCTATATAAACAGTATTTGCAAAGGGCAGATAAAAACAAAGATTTAAAGAGGTTGCCTGCTTTGCACGATGAGGCTTTTAGTAAAATAAATTGCCTGGATTGTGCGGCATGTTGTAAAAACTATTCGCCAAGGTTTAAAACGCCGGATATTAAANNTTTTAGGGGAGGGTAATCAATGCAGTATTTATGATATGCGCCCATCCGACTGCCGACAGTTTCCTTACACCGATGTAGATGTATTGCTTAAAAGACAGCAAATTACTTTGAAAAATGCTGAATTTTGCCCGGCAGTATATTACGTTTTAGAAAAGCTGATGGAGTAAAGGAATTCATCCAAAAAAATAAAGTAAGTACAATTTACTTTTACGTTGAACTCTTTTTTACAGTTTTTTTATTTGGTTTTCCCTAAATCTTTCTCCAATTATACTTAAAGCTTCCTTGCTTAGTGAAGTAGTCCTCATTAAAATGCCTAAAAAATAAGATACTTCTTCATTGCTTGCAGGGCANNAAAACGGGATGCCTTGTTTATTGTCGCCGTTATATTGAAGGCGTATATCATCTGCCCCGGGGGTTTGCAAATTTATTTTATCCTTTGATTCATCCACCACTAAATGCACCGTAACAAAATTATCATCAAAATACGTTTTTACTGCGGGGTCTTGCATGGATGCATCCATTTTTTTGCACCAACCGCACCAGCTTGCAGAAAATTTTACAAACACTTTTTTATGTTCTTTGCTGGCCTGGGAAAAAGCATTGGCCAAAATTTCTTTTGCAGTTTGTGGGTTTTGTGCCGGGCTTACGGAAAAGAAAAAGCTAAAGAGCAGGGAGAAGAATAATGGTTTCATTTTTATTTATTTTAAGTATTATTTCATTTCTGTATGGTATTGTTCTGCAATGGCTTTTGCTTCTGCTGCAAAATTTTCATTGGTTCCGGCATAAATAATGGCCCGGCTTGCGTTTACTAAGATACCACAATCTTTGTTCATGGCATGAAGGCTTATTTCTTTAAGGCTGCCGCCCTGGAAACCCACTCCGGGTACTAATAAAAAATGATCGGGGAGGATCGTTCGGATGTTGTTAAATTCTGTAGCCTGCGTAGCGCCAACCACAAACATGAGGTTGTTGGGAGTACCCCAGGAAGCCACTTTTTTCAAAACATTTTCATATAAGTATTCATTCCTTAATGCCGAGCTATCTTCCTGTGTAATATGGTTCACCGAGTCGTTAACCAATTTTAGCATTTCAAAATCACCGGCTCCTTTGTTGCTGGTTAGCCCCAGCACAATGGTCCATTTATTTTCATACTCCAAAAATGGCCGAATGCTGTCTTCACCCATATACGGCGCTACGGTAATAGCGTCAAAATTAATGGTTTCAAAAAAGGCTTTGGCATAGTGAGATGAAGTATTGCCTATATCGCCACGCTTGGCATCGGCAATTTTTAAATGCGTAGAAGGAATGCAGGCTACGGTTTCTTCCATGGCCTGCCAGCCTTTTACTCCCAGGGCTTCGTAAAATGCAGTGTTTATTTTGTAGCTTACGCAATGATCTTTTGTTGCATCAATAATTGCTTTATTAAATTCCACTATAGCATTTGGGTGCGATTGTAAATGTTTTGGGATTTTTGAAAAATCGGTATCCAGGCCTACGCACAGGTACGATTTTTTTTGATTTATTTGTTCAACTAAAATATTTCGATGCNNACTTCAATTGTAAATCCTACAATCGCTTTAGCCATTTGGTTTACATAATCTGCAGGTAAATTTTCAAAAGAAGCGGCCGTGCCTTTGCCAATATGCCGGTCGGTAACTTCCCGCAAGGTATTTACGGAATCTTTGCTGTTCAGCAAATGCATAATGCCGGTAGCCTGTACGGTGATATAATTAACCGTACTGGCCTGGCCCGGGTTGCCGTACCAATTGGCATCTATATAGGCATGTGGGCTGTAAAAAATCACCAGTACATCCGCATTTTTTTCAAAAGCCTTATGATGTGCCGTGTTACGCATAAAATGGCCGGATAAAATGATCTTCCCCGGTTCTTCAATAATTTCCAAAGGCNNAGGGCCATTATTTCATCCATATTGCGTTGCTGAATTGCCCCTTTTTGTAAGGCTTCACTATACCGGATATGAGGGCTGAAGGTAACCATGCTGTAGGCCGGTATCCATTTGCCGGGATATTTGGCGCTGAATTTTCCTTCAATTTTCTTTTGTAATAAAAAAATGGGGTCGGCAACTTTATCCCTCATCTCCACAAAATTATTCAACGCCAGGTCGGCAATGGCATCGGCATCGGGTTTTCGCAATGATTCATATTCGGGTAATATTTTTTCCCAGTCATCCGCATACTTTTCTATAAGCGCATTTAATACGGAGCAGTCTTCAAAGCCGGCATTCATGCCCTGCCCGAAAAAAGGAACAATAGCATGTGCGGCGTCACCTATTAAAGCAAAATGGTTGTTTCTAATCCACGGTAAACATTTTACGGTTACAAGGGAAGAAGTAGGGTTGTGGTAAAAATCTTCTGTTAAAGTAGGCATTAAATTTACGGCATCCGCAAAATGGGTTTCAAAAAATGATTTTATTTTTTCTGTTGTGTTCAGGGATGCAAAAGAAGGGTCTCCTTCAAAAGGGAAAAATAAAGTGCAGGTAAAACTTTTATCCATATTGGGCAAGGCAATGAGCATATAGTTGCCCCTGGGCCAAATGTGTAAGGCGTTTTTTTCAATGGCAAAATCATTATTTTTTGTGGCAGGTATTACCAGTTCTTTGTAGCCGTAATCAATATAGTATTGCTGGTATTGAAAACGATTGTGCTGCAGTTGATGGCTGAGCCTTGCCGCAGAGTAAGCGCCATCGGCGCCGATTAATAGTTGATAATGGATAAGGGATAATTGATCGTTAGTTTCAAAGCTAATTTCCTTTTTACTCCAGTTAATATGTTCGCACTTATGGTTGAAATATATTTTTACACCGTGTGACTGGGCAAGGTCCATGAGTTTCTTGTTCAGTTCGGCCCTGGATACCGAGTTGATAAACTGTCCTTCTTTACCATAGGGTTGAAATGCTGTGCTACCATCGGGTTGATGCAGGTAACGGCCATGCATGGGAATGGCAATTTTTTTGATTTCGTCCATGATGCCCACTTCTTCAAGCGCTTTTATGCCCCTGTCGCTTAAGGCAAGATTGATAGAACGGCCTGCACTCATCGCTTCTTTCCTCATATCGGCACGGCGTTCATAAACAGATACGGTATAGCCTCTTTTGGAAAGATAAATAGCGAGCAATGAACCCACTAATCCTGCCCCAATGATAGTGATTTCTTTTTTCATTTTTGTTGTTCGTTTCCAGAATTAAGTAAATAGTACTAAGTATATCGTTATTCAGGGAAGGTACAAATATCCTTTAAATTGTAGAGTAAGAGAATTTGAAACTGTTATTTTTTAAAACGCAAAAAATTTAGGCGGCTATATTATAATGAAATATCAAGATACTCTTTAAGCCTTTTGAGAATATATGCAGGGCTGATTTGATTTGTATTTTGATAATATTTGGTAATTATGTTTTTTTTTTTAGTATTGCTAAATATAAATTTATAGAAATGCGTTCTAAAACCTTTTTAGTGAATTTTGTTTTTATTATTGCCCTATTTTTTATAGGATGTAATAAAACCACTACTGAGTTACAAGCTGAGTCACAAGTGGACAAGCTCTTTAATTTGGCTAAAGACGATACGTTACTTTTTGCCTATATGAGTACAGTTAAAGCAACTACTCGTTTAATGAAAGAAAATATTATTGCTCATCCGTTTAAAGATACTTTAATTAGGAGGAAATATGGCAAAATGCCATTAAAAATACTAATGGATTCGCTTGGTTATACAGGATACGATAAAATGAGTGATTTAATGAGAATGAATATGCAATATTATTTCAAGCTCAGTGAAAAGTATCCAATTCTTGTCAACTTCTCAAAGGAAGAAAGCCGGGAATTTTTTAGGAAGATTGTTGCTTATTACAACGGACGTAAATCATTGTATCCTAAAGTGCCTTTAAACCAAAATTCAATTATGAGAGAATTATGAAAAAAATCCAGTTAATTTTTACTTTATTTTCTTGCTTTTTTAGCTTAAGTGTTTCAGCAAAAAAAATAAATGAAAAAGCGCCTTTTGACTTGTTTGAAAAGGGTATTTCAAGTTCAATAAAGATAGAAACGATTAGTTTAATACGGCCAATTCCTTGTTGTTTAGTTATTGCATTGAACCAGATGGATATTCTGGATGCAGCTTCAACAGGTTTATACTATGATTGTATTAATGCAGGTGGGTCGCCGGTAAGTTGTGGTCAAATGCAATCTGCTTTTTGGAATGCCGGAATGGCCTATATTGAGGCAGGTTTAAATGATTGTGAACAGGGTGATGGAAATATGGAATGTGGAGACTTTTAGTGTTAAGCTTTTAGGGATTTTCGTTTTGAAAGTAATTGTTTAATATATTTCCAAACTTCCACACATCTACATAGCTATTGTAGAGCGCAACAGGGGCTATACGGATCACATCGGGTTCACGCCAATCGGCTATTACAGAGTTTTTCTTAAGTTCATCAAATAATTTTTTGCCGTTTTTTGTAATCAGCAGGCTTACCTGGCAGCCGTGTTCGGTTTCTTTGCGTGGGGTAATTATTTTAAATGCTTCACCAGGTAATGAATGATTCACCTCATCCAATACAAACCATAAATAGTTATTGAGCGCTTTTGCTTTGGCAAATACATTTTCCCAGCCTGCTTTTTCAAAAACATCCAGCGCAGCCTTATGTGCCGCCATACTTAAAACCGGTGCATTGCTCAGTTGCCAGCCCTCGGCAGATGGAATAGGCAGGAAGCCTTGTTCCATAAGAAAACGGTTTTCTTTATCGTGCCCCCACCAGCCTGCAAAACGTGGAACTGAGGTATCGGAAGAATGCCGCTCATGAATAAACACGCCAGAAACGCCACCCGGGCCGCTGTTTAAATATTTATAACTGCACCAGCAGGCAAAATCCACTTGCCAATCATGTAACTGCAATGGAACATTGCCGGCAGCATGTGCCAAATCAAATCCTGCAAAGGCTCCGGCTTTATGTGCTGCTTTTGTAATGGCGGGCATATCAAATAACTGGCCGGTATAATAATTAACGCCACTAAATAAAACCAGGGCAACCGTAGATTTATTTTTTTCAATGGCCGATAAAATATCTTCGGTATGGATATGCTGTTCTCCTTCTCTCGGTGTAACTTCTATCACTGCGTCTTTATAATCATATCCATGAAATTTTACCTGGCTTTCCATGGCATACTGATCGGAGGGAAAGGCTTTTGCTTCGCATATAATTTTGTAGCGTTGCTTTGTAGGCCTGTAAAAACTCACCATCAATAAATGCAGGTTTACCGTGAGCTGGTTCATGGCAACCACTTCATGTGGCAAAGCGCCGGCAAGTTTACAAAGCGGGGCGGTAAACATTTCATGATAGGGCATCCAGGGGTTACGGGCATAAAAATGACCTTCCACAGCAAAATTGGCCCAGTCTTCCAGTTCATTTAATACATAATCCTGCGTTTGCCTGGGCTGCAGGCCAAGCGAGTTGCCGGTAAAATAAATGGCTTCTTTACCATGCATTAACGGAATGTAAAATTGATTCCTGAATTCTTGTAAAGGATCCAGGCTGTCTAAATACTGTGCATAGGCCAGGGTGTTTTTAAACTCAATGGGCATTCCAACTTTTTGTTCCATATTATAGTGTAGCAATTACTTTTAATTCGATGGCAATAGGAGTGGGCAGGCTTTTCACTTCCACGGTTGTGCGGCAGGCATCCACACCGGCAAAGTATGCCCCATAAATTTTATTATAAACCGGAAAATCTTTTTTCATGTTGGTGAGAAAAACGGTTACGTCCACAATGTTTTCCCAACGGCTGCCACTGGCTTCCAGTACTGCTTTTACATTGGCAAAAACCGAATGACACTCCGCTTCAATATCGTATTTCACTATATTACCTTCTGCGTCAAGTTCTAAACCGGGTATGGAATTATCCGTGGCCTGCCTGGAGCCAATACCGGAAAGAAATAATAAATTACCTACTTGTTTTGCATGTGGATAAGCTCCAAGCGGCTGTGCGGCTTTACCGGTGGTTATTGTTGATTTCATAATTTAATATTCTATACAAATATTCTTTGCTTCTGTAAAAAATTTAAGGGCTTCCCAGCCACCTTCCCTGCCCACGCCGCTGTTTTTTACGCCTCCAAAAGGCGTACGTAAATCTCTTAATAACCAGCAATTCACCCATACAATTCCGCTTTCCAGTTTTGCAGCCAGGGTATTGGCCCTGGAAATATCCTGCGTCCAAACCGTTGCCGCAAGGCCATATTCAGTGGCGTTTGCCAATTGCAGGGCTTCCTCCAAAGTATGAAAGGGCTGCAGGGTTACAACGGGTCCAAAAATTTCTTCGGTATTGGTTTTGCAATTTGGGCCTAATCCTTCAATTATAGTGGGTTCAATAAAGTAACCATTGGAGCACCGGCCTGCCGGCTTTACGGCATTACCACCCAATACTATTTTCCCGCCTTCCTGCTTAGCGGCTTCAATACAATTTAAAATTTTATCAAAATGTACCTTGCTTACAATTGCCCCCTGTTTATTGTTTTCCAGGGGGTCACCTACCGTTAATTGTTTTGCCCGATCAATAAATTCCGTTTTAAATTTTTCATACACGCCAGCTTCAATTAATATTCGGCTGCCACACAGGCAAATTTGGCCCTGGTTGCTAAAAGAAGACTGTAATGTGGTACGCATCATNNCATGGGCGCTGCAATAGATGCAATACGTTCTCCTGCCCTGGTACTGCCGGTAAATGAGATGGCTTTTATTTTTGGATGTTTTACTATGGCTTCGCCGCAATTGGGGCCTGTGCCGTGCACAATGTTCAAAACGCCATCCGGGAGGCCTGCTTCTGTACAAATTTTGCCCAATAAAAATGCCGTTACGGGTGTTACTTCGGAGGGTTTAGCTATTACGCAGTTTCCTGCTGCTAAAGCCGGCGCTATTTTCCAGGTGAATAAATACAGGGGCAGGTTCCAGGGAGAGATGCAACCCACAATACCAATGGGTTGCCGCAGGGTATAATTTATGGCTTTGCCTTCCATATTATGGCTATCGGCGCTAAAATGCATTTGACCGCCGGCTCGGCAAAGAATCTAAAATTGGCAGCAGCCCGGTAAATATCCACTTTTTTGCTAAGCCATAGCGGCTTGCCATTGTCGTTGGTTTCTGCAAGGGCCAGCGCCTCGCTATTTTCATCAATGAGGTCTGCTATTTTATTTAAAATTTTAAAACGGCTTTCGGCAGGGGTAGCTGCCCAGGATTCCAGAGCTTTTTGGGCAAAGCTTACTGCCAAATCCACATCTTTTTCATTGCTATCGGGTATTTGACTATACACTTCACCGGTTGCCGGGTTAACATTATCCATAAACCTGCCGCTTAAAGGGCCAATAAATTTTCCGGCAATAAAATTTTCGAGGTGAAATGGAATGGTGAATTGCATAAGTATAAAGGTAAGAAAAGTTAAGAGGTTTCAAAACGCAGCAAGGCTTAATGGATGTATATTTTAAGCCGAAAAAGGGTTTGCCGCACAAGGGAGTGACACAACGATGATGCATAAAGTTATGCTGCCGGTTGCCAAAAAATTGTTTAACTTACACAGCTTAAAATTATTATTATGGCCGTAATAGCTCCTTTTAACTTAAAGAAATGGGTGGATGAAAACCGGGATTTACTGAAACCTCCCGTGGGCAACCAGTGTGTTTATAAAAATGCGGAAAATTTTATTGTAATGGTGGTGGGCGGGCCCAATGCCCGTAAGGATTATCATTATAACGAAAGTGAAGAACTGTATTATCAACTGGAAGGAAATATTGTTCTAAAGATTATTGATGATGGGGTGCCAAAAGATATTGCCATAAATGAAGGGGATATGTTTTTATTGCCACCCAAAACACCGCATAGCCCTCAGCGTGGAGCGGGTACGGTAGGCCTGGTGATTGAAAAAATAAGGGAAGATGAAAAAGATGGTTTTTTGTGGTATTGTGAAAAATGCGGCAATAAGTTGTATGAAGAGTTTGAAGTGATCAATGATATTGTAACGCAACTTCCTCCAATTATGAATGGGTTTTACAGCAACGATCACAAGCGTACCTGCAACAAATGCGGCGCAGTAATGGAAGCGCCGGTGAAAAAGGGGTGATGCTTTGCCATTAAAGGTTAAGTTGTTTATAGGTTTAGTTGTTTAAATGTTTAGTTGTTTTTCGTTTGTTTTTTTACGAAAAACGCCTGGTATTTTCTTGCCGGGATAGCGTTTACGATTTAAAATTTAGCCAGTAAATTTTTGAATGAAAATTGATATTCACACCCACATTATGCCGGATGAGATGCCCAACTGGGTAAAGAAATTCGGCTATGGTGAATTTATACATTTGGAACAGCGTAACTGCAAGGCCTGTATGATGAAGGGCGATAAGGTTTTTAGGGTGGTGGAAAATAATTGCTTTGACGTAAAGCTCCGGCAAAAAGAAATGGATGAAACCGGCGTAAATGTGCAGGTATTATCTACCATTCCCGTTTTGTTTAATTATTGGGCAAAGCCCAAAGACGGACTGGAAACATCCCGGTTTTTAAATGACCATATTGCCGCATCGGTAATAAAATTTCCACAAAGATTTATAGGAATTGGAACGGTGCCTTTGCAGGATGTGGATCTTGCCATTGCAGAGATGGAACGCTGTGTAAACGAGTTAAAAATGCCCGGCCTGGAGATTGGTAGTAATATCAACGGCTCCAACTTAAGTGAAGAACGGTTTTTCCCTTTTTATAAACGTGCCGAAGAATTGGGCTGCTCCCTTTTTGTTCACCCCTGGGAAATGATGGGCGAAGCGCAAATTCAAAAGTATTGGTTGCCCTGGCTGGTGGGTATGCCAGCCGAAACATCCCGGGCTATTTGCTCAATGATTTTTGGAGGTGTATTTGAAAAATTTCCAAAACTAAATGTGGCATTTGCGCATGGCGGGGGCTCTTTTCCGGTTACCATTGGCCGCATAGAACATGGATTTAACGTAAGGCCGGATTTGGTGGCGGTTGATAATAACGTAAATCCCAGAAATTATCTCGGTAAATTTTGGATTGACAGCCTGGTGCATGATAGAAAAACACTGCATTACATTGTTGACGTAATGGGGGAGGATAAAATTTGCCTTGGCAGTGATTACCCGTTTCCTTTGGGGGAACATCATCCGGGCAGGTTGATTGAAGATTTATTTACAGGCAGCGCTATTAAAGAAAAACTCCTGCATGTAAATGCGCTTAAATGGTTGGGCATTTCATGATCCTTCTTACCTGAATTTTTCAGAAACCGTATAGCAAATTTTATCGGTGATGCGTTTAAACAATAAATAGTTAAAGCGCCTCAGTCTTTTTGTATTACTGCCATCCAGCAAAAGACCATTTTCATCAAAATGCTGAGGTTCGTCAAAATAGGCCAGCATATAATATTTTGGCGGCGAAAATGGCCTTCGGATCACTTTGGGTTTAATACTAATGAAAATGAGCCGTTGCTCTTTGTTGTTCACATAATAATCATAACTGTTCAGCCAGGTGCATTTAATGGATTGCATGGTATTAATGAGCCAGGTGATTTTTTCGGCATCATATCCAAATTTTTGCAGGCTGTCTTTTAATCGGGCGTCTTTGGTATTAAATTCATAAATGTAGGTAAGGCTGTCGGTTTTCAGTTCTACCGATACGATTTGTAAATTGTTACTGGTAAAGGCAATAGCAAAGGGTTTTTGATCGTATAAATATTTATAAATGGTTTCAATATGCATTAACTCCTTTTGGTTTTGGGTATAATAATTGGTGGAAATAATTTTAGAGGTGCAGGAGCTTATGCCTGCAATTACGGTTAAACAAAAAAGTATAGCGCCCGGTTTAATTTTCATTTGCTGTTACAAGGATGATACCAAACAATATTTTTCTGAAAATCTTAGTACTCATTTGTCGTAATGTATAGCCGCCACTGTCCCAATAAACCAGTGTAACGGTACCCTTGTTTTCCTCAATTTTTTCAAGTATTACAAAATGCGTGGGGGTGGCAAACTTTACTTTTTCATGATTTTTTTTATGAAGTATGCGATTGTTAATATACAATACCGCTACTCCTTTTGATAGGCCGTTTTGCAAATATGCAACTGTATTTTTCAAACGGGGATGTATTAAGTCGCTACCGGCAGAGGTTGTTTTAAACCCGGTAATGGCACGGGTCATTTTGTTGAATTTTTTCAAATTGGTT
>JRYE01005684.1_pt1 | contig 11149 bp, 11 predicted proteins | sample 235321 | NCBI WGS metagenome assembly JRYE01 (sample SAMN03074214, study PRJNA261473) | activated sludge metagenome | biome: Common Effluent Treatment Plant; feature: Wastewater; material: Activated sludge; isolation source: activated biomass in a lab-scale reactor treating industrial wastewater at... | reverse complement strand
TCGACAACCGCGGCAGCCAGTTCTACCTGGCGCTGTACTGGGCGCAGGCGCTCGCCGCGCAGACGGACGACGCCGAGCTCGCGGCCCGCTTCGCGCCGCTGGCCAAGGCGCTCGCCGACAACGAGCAGAAGATCGTCGAGGAGCTCACCGTGGTGCAGGGGCAGCGGGTCGACATCGGCGGCTACTACGCCGCCGACCCCGAGAAGTGCAAGGCGGTGATGCGCCCGAGCGCCACCTTCAACGCCATCCTCGGCGCGGCGCGCGGCTGAGGGTGGCGCCGGCCGGCCGCCCCCGCGGGGGCGGCGGCTGGCTAGAATACGGCTTCCACGCGTTCCTTCCCCGTGCCTCCGAGCCCGCGCAAGTCGGGCGGCACGCGGGCGGGCCGCAGTGTGGTTTTTCATCGGAGTCAGGTTCATCAGGAGGGAGTAGGCATGAGCGCATCTCACATCAAGGTTCCGGCCGGTGGCCGGAAGATCGTCCCGGGTCAGGCGACGCCCGACAACCCGATCATCCCCTTCATCGAGGGCGACGGCATCGGCGTCGACATCACCCCGGTGATGAAGAAGGTGATCGACGCGGCGGTGGCCAAGGCCTACGGCGGCAAGAAGCAGATCCACTGGATGGAGGTCTATGCCGGCGAGAAGTCGGTCGAGCTGTACGGTCCCGATCAGTGGATCCCGCAGGAGACCTTCGACGCGCTGAAGGAATACTCGGTGTCGATCAAGGGGCCGATGACGACCCCGGTCGGCGGCGGCATCCGCTCGCTGAACGTGGCGCTGCGCCAGGAGCTCGACCTCTACCAGTGCCTGCGCCCGGTGCGCTACTTCAAGGGCGTGCCTTCGCCGGTGAAGGACCCGAGCAAGACCGACATGGTGATCTTCCGCGAGAACACCGAGGACATCTACGCCGGCATCGAGTGGCAGGCCGGCTCCGAAGCGGCGAACAAGGTGATCAAGTTCCTGCAGGACGAGATGGGGGTCAAGAAGATCCGCTTCCCGCAGGACTGCGGCATCGGCGTCAAGCCGGTGTCGGTCGAGGGCTCCTCGCGCCTGATCCGCGCCGCGATCAAGTACGCGATCGACAACGACCGCAAGAGCGTGACCCTGGTGCACAAGGGCAACATCATGAAGNNGAGTTCGGCAGCAAGCGGCTGGTGCGCCAGGCGATCCAGTACGCCATCGACCACAACCGGCCGTCGGTGACGCTGGTCCACAAGGGCAACATCATGAAGTTCACCGAGGGCCTGTTCCGTGACGTCGGTTACCAGCTGGCGCAGAAGGAGTTCGGCGCGCAGCCGATCGACGGCGGCCCGTGGTGCTCGTTCAAGAACCCGCAGACCGGCCGCGAGATCGTCGTCAAGGACGCGATCGCCGACGCCTTCCTGCAGCAGATCCTGCTGCGCCCGGCCGAGTACGACGTGATCGCCACGCTGCAACCTCAACGGCGACTACCTCTCCGACGCGCTCGCCGCGCAGGTCGGCGGCATCGGCATCGCGCCGGGCGCCAACATCTCCGACCAGTACGCCGTGCTTCGAGGCGACCCACGGCACGGCGCCCAAGTACGCCGGCCAGGACTAGGTCAACCCGGGCTCGCTGATCCTCTCGGCCGAGATGATGCTGCGCCACCTGGGCTGGCGCGAGGCGGCCGACCTGGTGATCAAGTCGATGGAGGCGGCGATCGGCGACAAGATCGTCACCTACGACTTCGCCCGCCTGATGGAGGGCGCGACCGAGGTCAGCTGCTCGGCCTTCGGCGACGCGATGATCGAGCGCATGTAAGCGCCGGCAGCGGCGCAGCAGGCGCCCGCCGCCACCCCGACCCCGCCGTCTCCTCGCGAGACCGCGGGGTTTTTTGCGTCCGCCCAACATGGGGACGGAAACCATCGCCCGTCAGAAACTGTAAGGAATAAGTAAGTTCGATGAGGCCATAATCCGATCGTGGCTGCATGAGTTCATGCTCATGCAGCCTCCAACGATGAGGCGATCCGGCTTCGATAACTAAAATGGAGGTGACTTATGGAAGCAAACAGCGCCGGCTACTGGAAAGCCACGCTGGGCCTGCTGACCAAGATCATGATCATATGGTTCCTGGTCTCTTATGGCGCCGGCATCCTTTTCCAGCCCGTGCTCGATACCATCAAGATCGGCGGCTATCCGCTCGGCTTCTGGTTCGCGCAACAGGGTTCGATCTACATCTTCATTGCGCTGATCTTCTATTACGCGAAGAAGATGGGCGAGATCGACCGCAAGTTCGACGTACACGAAGACTGACGGGAGCCCAAGCAAAATGGATCTACAGACCCTGACCTACCTGGTCGTCGGCGCCTCGTTCGCCCTTTACATCGGCATCGCCATCTGGGCGCGCGCCGGCTCCACCAGTGAGTTCTACGTCGCCGGCGGCGGCGTTCACCCCATCACCAACGGCATGGCCACCGCGGCCGACTGGATGTCCGCGGCGTCCTTCATCTCGATGGCCGGCCTGATCGCCAACATGGGCTATGGCGGCTCGCTGTTCCTGATGGGCTGGACCGGCGGCTACGTCATCCTGGCGATGTGGCTCGCGCCCTACCTGCGCAAGTTCGGCAAATTCACCGTGCCCCAGTTCATCGGCGACCGCTACTACTCCAAGTCGGCGAGCACGGTGGCGGTGGTCTGCCTGCTGATGGCTTCGATCACCTACGTGATCGGCCAGATGACCGGCGTGGGCGTGGCCTTCTCGCGCTTCCTCGGCGTCAGCAACGAGACCGGCATCTACCTCGGCATGGCGATCGTGTTCGCCTACGCGGTGTTCGGCGGCATGAAGGGCATCACCTACACCCAGGTCGCCCAGTACATCGTGCTGATCGCGGCCTACACCATCCCCGCCATCTTCATCTCGCTGAACCTGACCGGCAACGTGTTCCCGCAGCTCGGCCTCGGCGGCACCCTGGTCGGCACCGACACCACCCTGCTCGAGCGCCTGAACCAGATCGTGGTCGATCTCGGCTTCGCCGAATACACCACCTCGCTGCCGGGCAGCCGGCTGAACATGTTCGTGTATACCGTGTCGCTGATGATCGGTACCGCGGGCCTGCCGCACGTCATCATCCGCTTCTTCACCGTGCCGAAGGTGTCGGACGCGCGGTACTCGGCGGGCTGGGCGCTGATGTTCATCGCCATCCTGTACACCACCGCGCCGGCGGTTGCGGCGATGGCCAAGTACAACCTGCACCAGACGGTCAACACCGCGGTGGCCACCGGCGGCGACCTGCACGCCCCCGAGAGCAGCCTGGTGTACGAAGAGCGCCCGGCCTGGATGGCGCGCTGGGAGAAGACCGGCCTGCTGAAGTGGGAGGACAAGAACGGCGACGGCCGCATCCAGTACTACAACGACGCCACCAAGAACGCCGACGCCGCGGCCAAGGCCGAGCAGGCCGGCTGGAAGGGCAACGAGCTGACGGTCAACGCCGACATCATGGTGATGGCCAACCCCGAGATCGCGTTGCTGCCCAACTGGGTGATCGCGCTGGTCGCCGCGGGTGGCGTGGCTGCTGCGCTGTCGACCGCGGCCGGCCTGCTGCTGGCGATCTCCGCCGCGGTGTCGCACGACCTGATCAAGAACGTGATCAAGCCGGACATCTCGGAGAAGGGCGAGCTGATGGCGGGCAAGCTTTCGATGGTGGGAGCGATCATCCTCGCCGGCTATCTCGGCCTCAATCCGCCGGGCTTCGCCGCCGGTACCGTCGCGCTCGCCTTCGGCATCGCCGCGAGCTCGCTGTTCCCGGCGATCATGATGGGCATCTTCTCCAAGAAGATGAACAAGGAAGGCGCGATGGCGGGCATGCTCTCCGGCCTGTTCGTGACCCTGTTCTACGTGTTCGCGCACAAGGGCATCTTCTTCATCAAGGGCACCGAGTTCGTCGATCTGATCGGCGGTCCGAACAGCTTCTTCGGCATCACGCCGGAAGCCTTCGGCGCGGTCGGTGCCCTGGTCAACTTCATCGTCGCCTTCGTGGTCGACAAGGTGACCAAGGAGCCGCCGGAGCACATCCAGCACATGGTCGAGAGCGTGCGCATCCCGCGCGGTGCGAAAGCGGTCGACGGGGCTCACTGAGACCCACCGCAGCAACAGGCCCCCGGTGCCGGTCGCCGGGTCCGGGGGCGGGGGCGCAACGAGAACCCCGCCGGCGGCAATGGCGGGTTTTTTCACCTTGTGGCACCCTGGGATCGACGGCCACCCGGCCGTCGCCTCCGAAGCGGAGTAGCGTATGACCTTCGATGTGGGCGTTGCCCTGACCTGGATCCTGTTCCTGGCCCTGTTCCCGATTTCCTTCTTCTGGTTGCGCCGCGCGTGGCGCATCGTCGTGCGGCACGACTTCTCCGAGGTGGGGCTCAAGCGCGGCGTGCCGCCGGCCAATCCCGCGAAATTCGCGCCCTTCACCGCCGCGGTCAACCTCATCGGCGGCGGGGTGATCCTGTTCGTGATCCTCGGCGTGCTCGCCGGTGCGCTCGGCTACGAGAGCTGGAGCGCGATCGCCGGCAGCACGATCTGGTGCAAGTTCATCGCCGACTTCATCGTCTCGCGTCACGCCCACCCGACGGGGTGGGGCCGCAAGCGCAAGACGGAGGAGTCCGCCGGCGCCGCCGGGAAGTGAGACCGTACCGGCGTGCGCGCGGCGCTCAGCCGCGTTCGCGCGAACCGTAGCGGCGGTCGAGACGGTTCATGACGAAGACGTAGATGGCGACGATCGCGAGAAACACCAGGATCGCGCCCTGCGCGAAGACGTAGAAACCGAGCGGAAACCCGAGGAAGCTCAGGCGGTTGAGTTCGGCCGCGTACAAGCCCGCGACGAAGGGCACCACGAACCACACCGCCAGCAGGCTGGCGGTGAGGATCAGGTTCGCGCGCCAGTAGGCGCGCTGGCGCCGGCTCAGCGTCATCGCGGGCCGCTCCGCTGCGCGGAAGCCGGCGCCGCCGGCACGTGCCGGCGGCGCCCCTGCGTCCTACTGCCCGCCATGCGCGTTGCCCTGCTCGGCGAAGACGCGCGCCAGCTGGCTCTGTACCTCATGCGGCGCCGGCTCGTGGCCGCCGGCCTCGAGCACGAACTCGCTCTCGCCGGCGCAGATCGCCTTCAGCCGGCTCTCGAAGCCTTCCAGCGCCGCCATCGGCACGCGCGCCGAGATCAGCATCCAGCCCGGCGCCGGACTGTCGGTGCCGGTGAGCCGGCCACGGCGGCCGGCGATCTCGCCGCTGACCTCGCCGAACAGCTGCTCGGCGACCTTCACCTGCAGATCCACCATCGGCTCGAGCACCAGCGGCCGTGCCGCGCGCACCGCTTCGATCAGCGCATGGCGTCCGGCGGTGACGAAGGAGACCTCGTTCGAATCCACCGCGTGATGCTTGCCGTCGGTGATCACCACCCGGATGTCCTGGAGCGGGAAGCCGGCGAGCGCGCCCTCGGCGAGCGCCTGGCGCACGCCCTTTTCCACCGCCGGCATGAAGTTGGTCGGGATCACCCCGCCCTTGACCTCGTCGCCCAGCTCGACGCCGGCGCCGCGTTCGAGCGGCTCGACGCGCAGCGCCACTTCGCCGAACTGGCCGGCGCCGCCGCTCTGCTTCTTGTGCCGGTAGCGCGCCTCGGCGACGATCGAAATCGTCTCGCGATAGGGGATGGTCGGGGTGGCGGTGTCCACCTGCAGGTTCCAGCGCGTCTCGAGCTCGTCGAGCACGATCTTGAGGTGCTGCTCGCCGAGCCCGCGCACCACGGTGCGGCGCTTGCCCGGGTCGAAGCTCACCTCGAGGCAGGGATCCTCCTCGGTCAGGCGGGCGAGCGCTTCGGACAGCTTGGATTCGTCGGCGGGCTTCCGGGTGATCAGCGCCAGACCGAAGACCGGCTGCGGGTAGCTCGGCGACTTGAGGTGGTAGTGGTCCTCGTCGTGCGAGTCGTGCAGCACCGCGTCGCGCTGGATCTCCTCGACGCGCGCCACCGCGCACATGTCGCCGGGCACCGCCGAGCTCGCCTCCACCGCGTTGCGGCCCTGCATGCGCAGCAGGTGGGCGACCTTGAAGGGCTTGCGGCCGTCGCCGACGTAGAGCTGCGAGTTGGGCGTGACCGTGCCCTGATGAACCCGGAACATGCCGATCTTGCCGCGGTAGGGGTCGCCGATCACCTGGAAGACGTGGGCGACCACATGGCGCGCGGCGTCGGGCTCGACATTGACCGCTTCGGCGGCGGCGCCTTCGCCCTTGAGGAACTGCGGCGGGTTGCTCTCGGTGGGGTCGGGGGCGAGCTTGCCGAGAATGTCGAGCAGCTCGCGGGTGCCGGCGCTGGTGCGCGCGGAGACGAAGCAGACCGGCACCAGATGGCCTTCGCGCAAGGCCTGCTCGAAGGGCGCGTGCAATTGGTCGGGGTCGAGCGACTCGCCCTGCTCGAGGTACTTCGACATCAGCGCCTCGTCGAGCTCGACGATCTGGTCGACGATCGCATCGTGCGCCTCGTGCACGCTGGAGAAGGCGGTGGCCGCGCTTTCGTCGGGGGCGAAGAAGCAATCCACCACCTTGCCGCCGTCGGGGCTCGGCAGGTTGATCGGCAGGCATTCGCGACCGAACTCGGCGGTGATCGAGGCCATCAGGCCGGCGAAGTCGACGCCGCTCGCGTCGATCCGGTTGACGATGATCATCCGGCACTTGTCCTGGGCGGCGGCCATCATGCGGCGCGTGCCGCTCTCGATGCCGGTGGCGGCGTTGACCACGATCGCCGCGGTGTCCGCCGCGGGGAGGGCGAGCAGGGCGCGCCCGGCGAGGTCCGGCAGCCCCGGGGTGTCGAGCAGGTTGATCCAGTGGCCGGCCCATTCGAGATGCACGAGCGCGGTGCGCAGCGTGTAGCCGAGCGCCTTCTCCTGCGGGTCGCTGTCGGCCACCGTGTCGCCGCGCTCGATGCTGCCTGCGACGGGAATCTCCCCGGCCGCCGCGAGCAGGGCTTCGAGCAGGCTGGTCTTGCCCGCGTTCGCGTGGCCGAGGAGGACTAGGTTACGGATGTCGTGTACCGAGCTGGGGGTCATCGTGCATCTCCCTTTGGAAGGCGGATGCGGCAAGTTTCCGCCTCCCGTCGTACGAAGGCAATGCGCCAGGTCAACCCGCCATGCCGGATGCGTCAGAGGCCCTGTACGAGAGGCCGTGTAGGAGCCCTGCCCCCAGGGCGATAACAGCCGTCATCGCCCGCACCACCGCCGTCATCGCGCACAGGGGTGCGCTCCTACAGTGCCTGCGGCGGGCGCCTCCCGTGTAGGAGCCCTGCCCCCAGGGCGATAACGGCCGTCATCGCCCGCACCACCGCCGTCATCGCGCACAGGGGTGCGCTCCTACAGCGCCTGCGGCGGCCGTTGCCCCGGGGCGATCACCGGGCGTCTCAGGCGCTGCGCAGGCCGGCGAGGCGGGTGAGTCCGACCGCCGCCAGCGGCAGCAGCAGGCCGAGCAGGGTCACGCTCAGCAGCAGCAGGCCGAGCTCGCCGTAGTCGGCGGGCACGCTGACCGCACCGGTGGTGGCGTCCCTCACCTCGCGGGTGACGGTGAATACCTGGTTGAGGTACTTGGTGCCGAGCTGCGAGGCCGACAGCGCGAGGTTGGTGAACGAGGCCATCACCGCGAAGAAGGTCGCCTTGAGGTGGGGCGGCGCCGAGTTCGCGATCCACGCCAGCATCGGCACCATCGACACCTGGCCGAGCGGCGATTCGAGCGCGGTATTGGCGATCGCGATGAAGCGGGCATCGACCACGCCGCCGGTGTGCGCCGCGGTCCATTCGTGCAGGCCGTGGAACATGCCGATGATTGGCGCCGACAGCAGGGCGCTGGCGAGGGTGAGGAAGATCACGATGTGGGCNNGACAGGAAGCTCTGGTCGAAGCCGAGTTCGTCGATCATCCACCAGCTCGCCCCGGCGCCGGGGCCCGGCAGGGCGCGGAAGGCGAAGATGATGATCACCGTGCCGAGCAGGGTGCGCGCGGCCTCGGGCGAGAGCTCGCGCAGCAGGCGGCTGATCATGAAGCCGATGATCGCGAACGAGGTGGCGAAGATGATCTCCTGGCCGTATTCCATGCCCGACAGGCCGACGGTGATGGTGAGCGCGACGAACGCCGCGCTGCCGCCGAGGATCCACCAGTTGGGCGCGGTGGTTTCGGCCGGCGCGTGCACCAGCCGGTCGATCTCCGCGCGACTGCGGCCAAGGGCGCGCAGCCGCCGCGCCTCGCGCCGCTTGAGCCAGCCGGCGAGCAGCACCCCGCTCACCGACAGCAGCGGGATGATCAGGGCGAGCTCGTAGATGCGGACGTAGATCGCGACCTTCTCCGGCTCCGACAGGCTTTCCGAGCCGCTGAACATCGCCACGTTGGCGAGCGACACCAGCACCGTGCCGCCGATGATCGCCACCCGGCCCAGCATCTGCATGGTGGTGTGCATCAGGCGCACGGTCTCGGCCGGGTAGGCCGCGCCCGCCTCGTCGACGCGTGGCACCGCCTCCACCGTCATCGCGTCGGCCACCGCGTCCTGCATCACGTAGCCCACCGGCGCGAGCAGGGTGGCGAGCACGAACCAGGCCTCGACCGGCATCATCGCCCGCATCGTCTCGGGTTCGCCGATGAGGAAGATCATGATCATCAGGCTGGCGGCGATCAGGCCGGCGCCGAGGTAGACCAGGCCCGCCTTGTGCCGCCACAAGAGGTCCACCAGGTGGCCGATCGGCATCTTCAGCGCCCACGGGATGCCGGCCCAGAAGCCGAGCGCGGCGAGGAAGGCCGCCGACAGCCCGAGGTAGTCCTTGACGAAGAAGGTGCCGACGATGCCGGTGAGGCCCGACACCCCCGCCGCGCAATACACCATGAGCGGCGGCAGGTAGGACAGCCGCATCTCGCGGCCGAGCTCGAGGAAGTTGCGGTCGATCCAGCGGTGGAGGGCGCTCAGGGTGAAGGCGGTGGGCACGGGCTGTTCCTGGAAAAGGGGAGGGGCCGGGCGGGCTCAGCGACCGAACAGGCGCTCCGCCCAGGGCAGGATCCAGGGCAATGACAGCGCGGTGAGCAGTCCGTTCAGGCCCATCGCCAGCGCGGCGAAGGCGCCGGCCTGCTCGCTGACCTGGAAGGCGCGCGCGGTGCCGATGCCGTGCGAGGCGAGGCCGATCGCGAAGCCGCGCACCGCGTGGTCGCGGATGCGCAGCCAGCGGCAGAGGTAGCGGGTGCCCACCGCGCCGAGCACGCCGGTCACCATCACCAGCGCGGCGGCCAGGGCCGGAATGCCGCCCAGCGGCTCGGCCACCGCCATCGCGATCGGCATCGTCACGCTCTTGGGCGCGAGCGACATCAGCGAGGCGTTGCTGGCGCCGAGCACCGCGCCGATGCCGTAGGCCGACAGCGCGGCGGTGAGCGAGCCGATCAGGAGCGCGATCGTCAGCGGGCCTGCCATCGCCTTCAGGCGCGGCCATTGTGCGTACAAGGGCACGGCGAGCGCCACGGTGGCCGGGCCGAGCAGGAAGTGGACGAACTGGGCGCCGTCGAAATAGTGCTCGTAAGGCATGTCGCTCACGAGCAGCACGGTCACCAGCATGGCCACCGACAACATCACCGGGTTCGCCAGCGGGTGGAAGCCGGCGCGCTCGTAGAGCCACTGCGCCGCCTGGTAGGCGAGCAGGGTCAGGCTCAGGCCGAGCAGTGGCGAGGCGGCGAGATAGACCCAGATCTCGGTCAGGCGCGGGGTCATTGCGGCGTGTCCCCGTGCGCCGCGCGCCGGCGCAGCAGCGCGTTCAGCACCAGCGCGGTGACCGCGATGGCGAGGAAGGTGCTGCCGACCAGCGCCGCGGTCAGCGGCAGCCACTCGCGCGCGAGCAGCTCGCCGTACAGCACGATGCCGGTGCCGGCGGGGATGAACAGCAGCGACAGGTGCTGCAGCAGGCCGCCGGCGGTCTTGCGCATCGCTTCGCTCGGTCCGCCGCGCAGCAGCAGGAAGAGGAAGAACAGGCCCATGCCGATCACCGGGCCGGGCACCGGCAGGCCGATGGCGCGGACGAGGACTTCGCCGGCAAGTTGGAACAGCAGCAACACGGTCAGTGCGAGGATCATGACGGGCCTCTCGAGTCGGGCGGGACGTGGGGCGGGAAGTGGGGCGGTGCGGGGTGCGGCCGGCTGCGAGAGCTTATACGGCCGCGCGCGGCGGATCAAAGCCGCGGCGGGACTGGTGCCGCCGCGGCCGGGCCGGATGTTCAGGCGCCGATGGCGTGGCCGAGGGTGCGGGCGGCGATGCCGACCAGCGCGCCGAGGGTGGCGGGCTTCCAGACCTGGGCCACGCGCGGTCCGGCCGAGATCAGGATCGCCAGGCCGCCGACGTCGAGCGGGTGGGTGAGGAAGCCGGCCGAGGCGTTGAGCGTGGCCACCGAGGTCAGGCCGCTCTTGAGCATCTCGTCCATCACGCCGACCATCGCGGTGCCGCCGGCGATGTACTTGGTGAGGGTGAGCGGGATCAGCGCCGGGTCGATCCCGAGCAGCGACAGCAGCGGCGAGAGCAGGGTGGAGAGCACGTCGATCGCGCCCAGCTCGCGCAGCGCCATCACCCCGGTCAGCGCGAGCACGATCATCGGGATCGCGCCGACCGAGATGTTGAAGGCCTCGGTGCCGGCGCGGTTGATCACCGCCAGGGTGCTCTTGGCGCTGTCGGCGACCGCGTGCGGCAGGTGCTCGTCGAGCGCGCCCTCGGCGCTCGACAGCGTGCGGCCGAAGCCGTGGTAGGTGACCGCCGCGGCAATCAGGCCGCCGATCAGCGACAGCGCGAGGGTGAAGCCGAACTGCAGACCCAGCGCGGTCATCGGAAAGGTCGCGTTGGCCTGCGCCATCGCCATCACCATCGCCAGCGTCGCGGCGAGATGGCGGTCCGAGGCGCCGCGCCGCTCCATCATCGTCAGCGTCGCCANNCGCCCAGCCCGGTGAGGCCGACCGGGCGCAGCAGCGGCGCGATGCGCTCGACGACCCAGTCCAGCACGCCGCGCGCCTCGAGAATGCGCATCAGGGACAGCATCACCACCATGACCGGCAGCAGGATGAACAGGCAGAGCTCGATCGCCGATCGGCCGGCGAGCAGGATCAGCTGGGTGAAGGTTTCCATGGGCGAAAGGGATTTGCTGCAGTGCGCAATA
>JRYE01014650.1_pt1 | contig 11157 bp, 10 predicted proteins | sample 235321 | NCBI WGS metagenome assembly JRYE01 (sample SAMN03074214, study PRJNA261473) | activated sludge metagenome | biome: Common Effluent Treatment Plant; feature: Wastewater; material: Activated sludge; isolation source: activated biomass in a lab-scale reactor treating industrial wastewater at... | reverse complement strand
GGCGATGCCCGGCATGTTGTGGTGCTCGGCCAGCCAGTAGCGCTTGAAGCCGAGCGACTCCACATGCTGCGCGGTGCGCACGGCAATGGCCAGCGCATCGCCGACGCTGCCGCCTTCGCGCACGGCGACCAGCTCGAGCATCGCGGCGGCGGCGGGTGGATCGGTCTCGGCACTCAGGGCGCGGATGAGCACGTCGGAGCCGCCCTCGGGAACGAGTTGGTTGGCGAGCGTGGCGGCTCTTGCTCGGAGCGACGCGTTGCGGCTTTCGAGGAGCGAGAGCGAGGCGACGCCGACGGCCGGGTCGAGGGGGGTGCCATCGGCGAGTTCGCGCACGGCGAGTTCGATGCCCAGAGATGCGACGCTGATCTCGGGATCATTCAGGAGCGCCACGAGCGAGGGGGCGCGATCTTCGGGGGGCGTGTCGAGATAGTTCGAGCGCAAGGCGTTGATCAGCCGGTCTCGAGCGACGGCTGCCTCGTTCGACAACGCGTCGGCGCGGGCGCCCTGGGCGGCGGCGAGTTCGGCGAGCCAGCGCGTGTCGTTGAGCGTCTTCACGCGATCGAGCCACTCTGTCCACGCCTGCACGTCGCGGGGCATGTCGGTGTGCCCGGAGAGACGTTCGAGGGCGGCATACGCGGCGGATTTCACCGCGGGTGGGCGTGCGGGGGACGCGAACGGAAGGATGGATTCCGCCACCGAACGGAGGCGGTACGAGGCGAGGGCGGCGATGAGTTGTGGGAGTTCGGCCTCCCCGGTGGAGTTGAGTCGGGCCTGGAGCGGAGCGAGCAACTCCGGCGGCGGATCGGACGAGAAGGCCACGGCATTGAGGAGGACCGCGCCCGCGGAATCCGGCGAGGCTTGCTCGGCGAGAACGTTCGCCAAGGCGCTCGCGACACCTGCGTCGCGGACATCGCTCAGGAGTTGTTTGGCGGCGGCGAGGCGCGTGGGGCGATCGGCCGACGCGTCACGCATGGTCGCCAGGTTCTCTTTGGCACGCTGGGGGAGGCGGGACTCGCTCGGGATGCGAGGTTGGATCTGAGGCGAGGCGAACGCGGCATTGGCCCCACCCCAGGGCATGCCCAGGGTGGTTGCCACCACGATCACGATCATGCCACGACCGATCCGCACACGCATACTCCCAAATGATCCGACCGTGCCGCGCCCGACGCTGTGGACATGTTGTATCGGCACGAGGCCCGTTGGCACTTCATGCTACACCGTCCACACGGTGTGGATGCGCGACGTGACCAACGACGTCACGAAGTCGGGTTGTCGGACGGGCGATTTGTGGCTTGAGAATCGGAGGATTCGGCCTCGGCCTTGGCCTCATCGCGTGCGAGGAACCGGGCGCCGAGCATCCAGAGGATGCCCGAGACCAGGATCATGATGCCGACGACCATGAACGAGGTGTTCATGTTGCCGTTGGGCCTGGCTTCGGAGCGTGTGAGGTCGGTGATGAACCCGATGATGGGGGGGCTGATGGCATCGCCCAGGACGTGGATGGTGAAGATGGTGAAGGCGTAGGCCGAGGCACGGATGCCCGGGGCGGTGACGTTGGCGGTGATGGTGTTGGAGGGGCCGGTGTTGAGGAAGATGAAAAAGATGGCGCCGGCCATCAGGAACCAGGCGGCGGGGAAGGGGACATAGAGCGTGGCGACGAAGAGGGGGAAGGCGATGAGCATCCCGGCGCCGGAGACGATGAAGTAGGCGCCCTTGAGTCTGGGGCGGAGGTAATCGCCCAGGAGCCCGCCCGAGAGCGTTGCGAGGAGGCCGGCGACGGCGGTGATGGCGCCAAAGGTCAGGCTGACGGCGGCGAGTCTCTCCTTAGAGGGATCGTCGAAGCGGAATCGCGCGACGTAGCGGGGCATCCAGAAGGACATGCCGCCGACGGCGAAGGTCATGGCGGTCATGCCGAGGGTGTTGAGGATGTAGGACGGGTTTCTACGGAGTTTGGCGAGGTCGCTCCACTTGAACTTCTTGGCGCCGGCGCCTCGGGGCGGATCCTTCATGACGAAAGAGAGGAGGCCCAGGAGGATACCGGGGATGACGACGCTGTAAAAGGCGGAGCGCCAGCCGAAGTGCTTGGTCATGATCCCGCCAAGCCCATAGCCGATGGCGCTCCCGACGGGGAGGGCGAGGTAGAACCACGCGAGTTTTCGCCCGCGCTTTTCGATCGGGTACATGTCGGCGATGATGGTGGGGGCGACGGGGCCGTACGCGGCCTCGCCCACGCCGACAAGGATGCGGGTGAGAAAGAGGATCATGAACGTCGTGGCCAACCCCGAGGCGCCCGAGGCGAGGCTCCAGACAACGACGCCCGCGCCGATGATGATCCAGCGGCGTGTCTTGTCGGCGAGCAAACCGAACGCCGGGGAGAGAACCATGTACGAGACCATGAACGCCGTCGCGAGCAGGCCCATCTTGGCGTCGGCGATCGAGGAATCCGAGGGGTTGGGGAAGAACTCCTTGCTGATCTCGGGCTCGGCGGCGGCGAGGATGTAGCGGTCGATGTAGTTGAAGAGGTTGATCGCGAGGAGAAGTGTGAGCGCGCGGCCCGCGCCGGGAAAGGACGGGCGTGGGGTGGCGGGCATCGCGGTGGGCTGTCTCATGCCGCGGATCGTACCGGCGGGAGCGAACGCGTGGGGCGTGATGTGACAAGTCGAGAGCCGCGTGTCGTTTAGGGCGCTTCCTCGCGGGCGATCTCGGCCTCGGCGGCGATGCGTCCGAAGTTGATCCACGAAGGTTCTTCGACGAGGCGCACGAGCAGGCGGTGGTAGCCCGCGTTGTCTCCGTTGAACTTGCGGAGCATGGCGACGCCGTACGCCGCGCCCTGGTTGAGGGGTGTCGTGGTGTCCTGCTCGTTCACGAGGTCGGATTCGGGGATGTATCCGTTGATGATGAGGCAGAGACGGTAGTAGGTTTTGTTCTCGCGGACATCGAGGCCGGGCGTGATGGGGGCGATGACGTGCTTCGCGTCGGCGTCGCGGGCGAGTCGCATGAGGCAGAGCCATCGCCAGTAGGCTGTCGCCACACGGAGATCGTCGTTGGAGATCTTGAGGCGGTTGCGCTGGTCGAAGGCTCGCTCGGCCTCGTCGAACGTGCCGCGGAGATAGAGGACGATGCCGAGGTGGTAGTAGACGCTGGTGTGGAGGGAACTCCGGGCGGTATCGGCGTGTTGATCTTCGGGGTCGAGTTGGTCGGGCTGGCCACGGATGAGCGACTCGGCCTTGCGGAGGTCTTGCTCGGCGAGGTCGAGTTGGCGCGTGGTGATGTATCGATGCCCGCGATATCGGAGGAGCCAGGGGCTGTCGGGGTGGGACTCGAGCGCGGCGGAGTAGACACCGATGGCCTCTCGATAGCGGCCGAGCGCACACAGGCACCGCGCGTGCTCGATCGCGGCATGCTCATCGGTCGGTGCGGCGTCATGGGCTTTCTTGGCCGCGACGAGCGACTTCTCGAGTTCGATTCGTTTGTCGGGCTCGACGCCGGGGCGCATCAGGGGCTGGCCCAGGAGGGAGAGGGCCTCGTCGTCGGGGCCGAGGGCGAGGGTGGCGGTGGTGTCGGTCCGAGATGCCGGCCTTGGCATTGACGATGAATGACACGAAGCGACGATCGTTGCGGCGGCGAGAAAGCCCAGCGCGATCACGATGGAGCGTGGCGTCATACGTGACTGTACACAGGGGACCTGCGTCGCCGGACGTGCCTCAGTCGAACCGGCCTTGGGCGTGCACGATCTGGAAGTCCATGATGCCCGCGAGGTCTTTGGCGGTCCCGCGGTCGAGGCCACTGAATCGCTTCACGAGATCCTTGGGGTTGTCGCTCGCGAGGCGACCGAGCATCTCGAACTTGTGCTTGAGGACGTCGTTGAGGTCCACGCGATCGGTGCCGAGGTGGTTTCGGGCGTGCCCGCCGGGGTACATGACGAGGCCGCTGTCGTGGGTGGCGCCCTGATCGTCGGTGACGACGATGGAGGTGGGGATGCCGTCGGGATATTTCGCGTCGTAGTCCGTGCCGCCGTGCTCGAAGGTCATCTTGCCCATGAGTTCGCGCGTGAGCGGGTCGTTGAGGCTTTTGGCGTCGAAGTCGTAGGGAAGGAGCATGAGTTCCTTCCAGCCCAGGGGCTTCTTCGTCGCCGTGCGGAGCTCGAGGGCCTTCTTGAGCATGGTGCAGACGAGGTAGAGCATGGAGTGGTCGGCGGACTGTCTCGTCTTGGGGTCGCGCTTGGCGGGGTCGCCGATGATGCCGAAGGCCGGCTCGTACGCCCGGACCTTGATCGCGGAGATGCAGTCGCCGGTCTGGTCGTCGAGGAGTTCGGGCTTGCGGGCGATGATGTTGATGAGGCCCTGGAGTGCGCCGGCGGATTGGTGCTCGTACAGCCCGAGTTTGAAGTGCATGCCCATGACGGCGAAGTCGTCGCCCTTGCGCCCGAGGACGAGATCGAAGGGCGAGGCATAGCCGGTCTTGGTGGTGGCGTCGGGGATGCCCGTGCCGGCGGACTGGGTCTTCTTGAAGAGTTGTCCCGGGCCTTCGAAGAGGCGGAAGATCGCCTCGGGATTGCGGAAGATGTCGCGCGGGCCAAGGAACCCGGCCATGCTCCGCTTCACAGAAAGGATCGCGGCCTCGGTGCTGATGGCGGCGCTGGCGCCCTTGCTGTCGGAGAGTTGCTTGCCCGCGCGGATGGCGCGGAAGGGGATGTAGTGGGCGACGACCATACCGATGGCGCTCTCGATCTGCTCGTCGGTGGCGCCCATCATGGCGCCGAAGGTCGCGGCCGAGGCGATCGCGCCGTGGACGACGTGGTCGATCTTGTAACTCTTGAGGCTGAAGACCTCGGCGAGTCGTCCGCGGATCTCGTCGAGGAGGACCATGCCACGAAGGGCGTACGCGCCGCTCTTGCCCCGCATCTGGGCGGCGGCGAGCGCGACGGAGTAGAAGTCGTTGTGCCCGAACTCGCCGGCGGTGTGCCCGAGATCGGGGTTGAAGCCGAAGTTGGTGCCGTTGCTATCCCATTCGCGCACGGCGGCGCAGTTCGCGGCGATCGCCTTCTCGACGGCGACGTCGATCGTGCTGCCGAAGACGGGCACGCCGGCGCGGACGCAGTTCTTGGCCCACGAGACGCCCGCGAGGGTGCCGATCCCGGAGACGGGAACGCGATACTGCTGGGCCTCTTCGCGGAGGATGGTCGGGGCGTTGGTGTTGAGGGCGAGGGCCGAGAGGCCGCAGAGACAGGCGTCGGTGAAGAACTGGTTGGTGCGTTCGAGGACGCTCTTCGATGGCTCGCCACGCGTTTTCGGCGCGTCGCCCATGAACTCGATGGCGTATCGGGCGAGGCCCAGGGCCTGGTTGGTGTCGGCGGGGAGGGAGACGTGGGTTTCGGGTGAGATTGGCATAGGGCCGAAGCGTAGGCCCCATGAAAAATCACTCGACCGCTTGAGGGAAGGTGCTCACCCCGCCATGCCGAAGGGTGAGGCGTCGAGGTCTTCGGTCCCGCAGTAGAGGCACTTCTGGTGGCGGACCGAGACGGGCCTCTGGCAGGATGGACACGCGCGGGCACGGGGCGACGCGTGGCCATCTTCCTGGCCATCACGCGCGTCGATCTCGCGCATTCGGAGGTTGAGTTCCTCGTTGGTGATTTTGTGGTGCTCCTGGAGGAACTCCCAGAGGGCCATGCACGCGAGTTGGAGACGTTCGATTCGGGCCTCGAGGGACTCGATGCGCGAGAGGTCGCCGATCGAGGTGGTGCGGGCGTTCTTCATCTCGCCGGGCGTGGGGCCGGTGGGGTCTGGGTGCCACATGATTGTGGGATCGGCGAGATTGGGTGCGATGTTCAGATGGAGCGGGTCACAGAGTTGCGAGCATGCTCTTGCCACGGATGTTGGAGGAGAAACGGAGATACTGGCGTGACGCCTGAGCCACGAGGAGAGGGAGCGTGTGCTTATTGGACCGTGCCGTGGTAGAGCGCGCTGCCGAGGCCGACGGTGAAGACCCAGCAGCCGTAGAGCGCGTGCTCGAGGGCGCTGGCGAGGGTGGATCGTGTGCGTGTGTAGGTGTGGGCGAAGAGGATGCCGCCGATCGCTGTGAGCCCCAGGGCGATCCAGTTGTGGAAGATGATGTGGGCGAAAGAGAACGAGATGGCACTCGCCCAGATCATGCCCCAGCGTGACGGGAAGACCGACTGGTATCGATGGAAGATGAACGTCCGATAGACGATCGACTGCGGATAGACGCTGAGGATCGGATACGCGACCATGACGAGCGCCCAGAGCCAGGGCTTCGACGCCGGGAAGTTGAAGAGGTGCTGGCGGTGGAACTCGTAGACGAGCCAGGTGAGGGCGGCTGCCGCCACGACCCACACGCCGACGATCCGTGGGACCGCGGGAGGGATCTCCTTCGAGTTGAAGAGCCGATCGCGATTGAAGGACTTGTCGAGAAGGAGGAGCGCCAGGCACGTCAGCGACGACGACCAGATCAGGATCCAGACCGGCGGCGACTGCAATCGCCATGCGGCGGCCGCGGGAACCGCGAAGAAGAGAAGCACGAACTCGATCAATCGCCAGGAGATACCCAGGGAATCCCACAGGCTCAAGACGCGGGCACGAAGAGGTNNGTGTCATGAGAGGCGACCTGCACGCCCGGTTGTTCGGAGATCGGTGGAGTCGATTGCGGCTCGCCCGACGACCCGTCGCCCGATCGGCTCGCCTCAAACTCCGGGGTGACGTGATTGTGTGGCATCGTCTGCGGTTCTTGGACGTCGCAGGGACGGATTCGGTTCGTGACAGGAACTATGCTCTCTTGATGGCCGTGATCGGCTATGAACTGAAGGGATTGTGATCAAACCCGAACATCTTCCGTGTTCGGCCTCGTGACGTGCGGGTCTTGCCTTTCGGGCCCGAGTCGCGGTCGGATGAACGGAAACGAAAAGGAGCAGTGGAATGTCGAGCTCGAATGTCCCGGTGATTCTGGCGGCGAAGCGGACGCCGATCGGCAAGTTCTTTGGCGGCCTGTCTCGCGTCCCCAGCCCGCTCCTGGCGAGTTACGCGCTGCAGGGCATCTTTGCCGAGCATGCCGCGCTCAAGAAAGAGGCCGAGGCAGGGCACTTTGATGAGGCCATGTTCGGCTGCGTGCTGCAGGCGGGGCTGGGGCAGAACCCGGCCCGTCAGGCGGCGCTCAAGGCGGGCCTTCCCGACACGACGTCGTGCGTCACGATCAACAAGGTCTGCGGGAGCGGTCTGCAAGCGGTCATGCAGGCGGCCATGTCGATCAAGGCGGGGGACAACCAACTTGTCGCGGCGGGCGGGTTCGAGAGCATGACGCGGGCGCCGTACTTTGCCTCGCTGCGTGACGGCGCCGGCGCACCCAAGTTCGGGCCCACGACGCTCGAGGACCACATGCAGTACGACGGGCTGCGCTGCGCCTTTGAGTGCTGGGCCATGGGCAACGCCGCGGACCACATCGCGAAGAAGTTCGAGGTCTCGCGCGCCGAGCAGGATCGCTACTCCGCCCGCTCGCACCAACTCGCGGCCGAGGCGACCAAGAACGGGTGGTTCAAGAGCGAGATCGTCGCGGTGACGGGGGAGCAGTGCCTCGACAAGAAGTCGCCGGGCGTGTCGGCGGACGAGGGCATTCGCGCCGAGTCGACCGCGGAGGGTCTGGCGAAACTCCGCCCCGTCTTTGACGCGAAGGAGGGCACCGTCACCGCCGGCAACNNAGCCTGGTGCCGCTGGCGCTGCTCCTGGCCGTGGCGTGGCCACTGGCGGTGCGGATCCTGGCCCTCGCCTGGGTGACCACCCCCGACGGTGGCCTGGCCGCCGGCCACCTGTCCACGTGGTCCGACGGCAGTGCCCACCTGGCCTACGCCGGCCGGTTCTCCGGTGGCGGCGTGGTACCCATCGATTCGCCGATCGCCGCCGGCGAGCCGGCCCGCTACCACCTGCTGGCCGACTTCTTCGCCGCCCAGGTGAGCCTGCTGGGCGTCTCACTGCCCAGCGCGCTCGCCATCACCAGCCGTGCCCCCGCGCTCGCCGTGCCGGCGGTGCTGAAAAAGGCGAACCTCGCGATCAAGGACGTTGACCTCTTCGAGCTCAACGAGGCCTTCGCGGCGCAGGTCCTGCAGAACATGAAAGAGGGCGGCATCCCCGAGGAGAAGGTGAACATCTGCGGCGGGGCGATCGCGATGGGGCACCCGATCGGATGCTCCGGGGCGCGCGTGCTCACGACGCTGATCCACCAACTCAAGCGCACGGGCGGGAAGCGCGGCGTGGCGGCCCTCTGCCTGGGCGGCGGGAACGCCGTGGCGATGCTGGTCGAGGTGTGAGTCCCGTTCGGGATGATGACGTGGTCGCGCCCGGGGCGTGTCAGCACATCGTCATGCCGCCGTCGACGCAGAGGGTCTGGCCGGTGATGAAACCGGCGTCGTCGCTGGTGAGGAAAGCGGTGGCGTGGGCGATGTCCTCGGGGGTGCCGAGGCGCTTGATGGCCATCAGGCTTGTGACGTGGTCCTTGACCTGCTGCGGCAGATTGTCGGTCATGTCGGTCGTGATGAACCCCGGGGCGATGGCGTTGCAGGTGATGCTCTTCCCGCCGAGCTCGCGGGCGATGGTCTTGGTGAGTCCCAGCATCCCCGCCTTGGCCGCGGCGTAGTTCGCCTGGCCGGCGTTGCCCACGACGCCCGATGTCGAGCTGATGTTGACGATGCGTCCGAACCGGCCCTTCATCATGTGGCGTGCCGCGGCTCGGATCGCGACGAATGCGGATTTGAGGTTGGTGTCGAGGACAAGGTCCCAGTCCTCGTCGCTCATGCGGAGCGCGAGCCCGTCCTTGGTGATGCCGGCGTTGTTCACGAGGATGTCGAGTCGTCCGTGGGCCGAGGCGGCGCCATCGATCGCGGCGGCGAGGGCCGTCGAATCTGCGACGTCGCACGCGGCGACGCTGGCCTTCCCGCCGGTGGCCTCGATCTGGGCCTTGAGGTCGTTCAGCGGTGCAGCGGAACGCGAGCAGAGGACGACGTGGCGTCCCTTCGAGGCGAGTTCGAGGGCGATGGCCTTGCCGATGCCGCGGGAGGCTCCCGAGACGAAGGCGACGCGTGGTTCAATGGTGGTGTTCGATGCGGTCATGATGCTTGCGAGGTGGGTTCAGAGGATGATTCGATGATCAACCACCGCCGGGCGACATCGGCGCGGGGGCGATTGGAGTCTCTCCGGTGCCCGGGCTGGGTTCGGTGTCGGGCGTGGGTGAGGGCGCGTTGGGGTCGGTTGGGGTTCCGGTGTCGATGCCCGCGGCACCCTTCGCCCTCGCCTTGGGCTTGCCCTCGAGGTCCGCGATTGCCAGGCCATCCCAGTCCTCGGCCCGGCGCTTGGTCTCGCGGGATGACGGGGCGCCCTTGAAGAACCACGCGTCGCCGACGCGGGCCCCGGACCAGCCGGTGAGGTACGACGTTCCGATCTCCTGGACGGCGATATAGAGCACACAGGTGTACGCCGAGTCGGTGTCCGGCGGCGATTGCTCGAGGTAGACCACACGGATCTTCTCGATCTTCGCGGTCGCGGTCTCCCAAGCGCCCTCGGAGAGGAGGCGTTCGAGGTCTTCCTTGGCCGAGGGGTCGCGCACGCCGCGGAGTATGTCGGCGTTGCCCTTGGCGATCGCGTCGCTCAGGGTCAGGATGCCACGGGCGAGCGCTGGGTCACGCGGGGCGAGCGACTGATCGAACTCGATCCGACGATCCGCGTTCATCTCCTGCATGAGCGGCTCGATTGTCACCTGATCAGGAACCGGCGGTGGCGGTGGTGGCGGCGGTGGTGGCGGTGGCGGTGCCTTCTTCTTGCATCCCGCGAGCATGACCAGAGGCAGCCCCGCGCCCAGCGTGAGGACGCCCACAAGCGAGGCGGAGGTGATGAGCGTGGCGCACGCGTGGAGCGTGGCCGACGCCACGAGCGTGTGAAGGGTTCGATTGGGGCCGCGTCGCGAGTGATTGGGCATCGGTGAGGGACCTCGTGGCGTTCTGTGGATCGTGATCGGAGGGAGCGTCGGCAAGTGATGAACGGGACCGTGTTCGACGAATCAGGGCGCCGCGTCCGGCGGCGAATCGTCGCTGTGGATCTTGATGGACTTGTCGATCCTTCGCATCAGCCCGGCGAGCGTGCGTCCTGGCGCCGGCTCGCGCCACTGGGCCGACGCGTGCCTTGCGGCGAGCCATTGGCAGCACTGCGCCCAGCGCACGGGACTTGTCAGTTGCTCGACGAGCCTTCGACGGATGGAATCGGCGAGGTTCAAGCCGCCTTGGGCGGTGTGCGGCTCGGCCGTCACGTTCGACATCACCGGGCAGCGGGGCTCGGCGATCGCCGTCTTTGTCAGGGCCTCTTCCAGCCTCATCGCGGCGGGACGCATGAGCGGCGAGTGGAACGCGCCCGCGACCTGGAGCACGGTGGCCTTGCACCCCTGGGTCGAAGCGACCTCCGCCGCACGCTCACAGGCGGCACGGTGCCCGCTCAAGACGATCTGTCCCGGGGCGTTGAAGTTGGCACAGACGAGCACGTCGCCCGCGCGGGCCTCGTCGCAGATGCGCTGCGCCTGCCCTTCGTCGGCGCCGATGATCGCGACCATCCCGCCACCGCCGCCCGATGTGGCCGTCGGAGCCTCGGCGGCGTCCTGCATGGCGCGTCCGCGGAGGGTGACAAGTTCGAGGGCGGCGTCGAACGCCATCGCGCCCGCGAGGTGGAGCGCGGTGTACTCACCGAGGCTGAGTCCCGCGGTGGCGGCGAGGGGGAGTTCGCCATTGCCCATGCCGAGTTTCGCCAGAACGCCGCGCCACGCCGCGACGGAGGCGACGAAGATGGCGGGTTGAGAGATGTCGGTCCGGTTGAGGGTCTCGGCCGGCCCCTCGAAGCAGAGCGTGCGGAGCGGGCTTCCCAGGCGATTCCCGAGGATCTTGTCGGCCTGGTCGAAGACAGCGCGGGCCTCGGGCGAGGCGTCGTGCCAGGCGCGGGCCATGCCGACGACCTGAGAGCCTTGCCCGGGGCAAAGGATGATGGTGGGGGCGGCGGACATCCTCGGATGATATCGAGAAATCAGGTGCGGGGCTTGGCCCGCCGCACATTCGAGGTGGGGGGGACTCGGTCAGACCTGCCAGAGGCTGCTCGCCCACGTCAGACCGGCGCCGAA
>JRYE01016395.1_pt1 | contig 11166 bp, 10 predicted proteins | sample 235321 | NCBI WGS metagenome assembly JRYE01 (sample SAMN03074214, study PRJNA261473) | activated sludge metagenome | biome: Common Effluent Treatment Plant; feature: Wastewater; material: Activated sludge; isolation source: activated biomass in a lab-scale reactor treating industrial wastewater at... | reverse complement strand
GATGACGATTTCGAGGTTAGGGAACCGCCTGTCGAGGACTTTCAGTATGTCCTTTATCGCGGCCCCGGTCGGGGAGGTTACGATGCCTATCCTGAACGGTAGGTCTGGCAGGGGCCTTTTCCGGGCTTCGTCGAAGAGGCCTTCGGCGAGTAGCTTTTCCTTAAGCTGTTCGAGCGCGAGGGCCTGAGCGCCGACGCCCCGGGGCTCGATGTCCCTGACGTTGATCTGATAAGCACCCTGTTTCTCGTAAACACCTATCTGACCGGCGCATATGACGTCCATGCCGTTTTCGGGGAGGAATTTGATCCGTTGATTCGACCATTTAAAGCAGACGGCGGATATCTGGCTGTTCTCATCCTTCAAGGTGAAATACCAGTGCCCGCTCGTATAGTTGTTCCTGAAATTGGAGACTTCGCCCGAAACCCAGACGTACTCGAAACCGATCTCCTCTTCGATAACTTCTTTTATACGTGAGGTGAGCTCGGAGACTGTGTATATCCTGGCCTTGAGGAGGTCCCTGAACGATATCTGATCTTCCATCGAGAGAAGTATTTTGGATAGGGGAGGGATAGTCAAGCCGGGGGCCGGGCGCGGCCGGCACTAGTGCCGGTCAGTCGAGGAGGCCGGGGCTGGATACGGATATCTGCTCCAGGAGAAGCGGGTCGAGCTTTGCGCCGCGAAGGGTCGCGGCTTCTTCGAGCTGCGCGGCAGTGAGCTTGGAGCAGCCCTTGAGGTCCGCGTTCTCGAAAACGGCTTCCCTCAGATTCGCGAGCTTAAACGCCCCGCCGCTGACGTCGGCCCCGGAGAGATCCGCGCCTATAAGGTGCGCGCCCTCGAAGTTGGCCCCGGCCATGACGGCGCCCGTGAGCCTGGCCCCTTCGAGATTGGTGCCGTAGAGGTTGGCCCCCCTGAGAATGGCCCCGTCCATCGCGCACCCCTTGCAGAAGGCGAGCTTCATTAACAAGCTGCTGCTGCGTGCGGTAGCTGTCGAACTTCATACCCGAGAAGCCGAGGATCAAACCAAGGATCACGAGCACAATCAGGACTTCGGCCAAAGAGTAGCCGGCNNCGTTTTCATGCTTATCTCGAAGCCGCAGTTGTTGCATTTTGTCGTCTGCATCTTTCCTTTACCTGGCTCTTTTGAGCGCGGGGGCGACGAGAGCGGGATGATGCCTTCCGACCTCGGCGGCCAGCATTGCAGTCACGTTCTTGATGTCCCACTGCGCCCCTTCGGACATCCTGAGATTAATCAGGTGATAGAGCTCCCAGAGGCTGAAGCCGCCAACGACGCGCCTGTTGTGCGCGTTGGTGACGGCGTAGACGGCGGACTCTGAAAGGCCTTCGCCGACGAGCTTGCCGTAGAGGTCCTCGCTCGCCTGAGTTGCTTCAACGAGAAGAGCCGTAACGCCCGCGCCTTCGATGTTCGGCGGGACGGTTATGCCGTGAGAGACGGCCGGGTCCTGGAAGAACCAGTCGGTCTTCCTGTGCCTTAGGAGCTGGTGCCAGCAGGCCTCGCTTATGACGAATTCGGCCGTGTAGCCGACGAGCCTCAGCGCGGCAACGGGGTTATCGTACTTTCCGAGCTTCTCGACGGATTTTCTGAATATCTCCGCCTTGTCGTCCGGGGTCATGCGCGAAAGCTCTTCGCTTACAGCCTCGTAGGAAGCCCCGGAGCTCTCGTAGACAAGCGCGCCGGCGATCTTGCCGAGGGCGGCGTCCTCGGCGTCGGGCGTTCCCTTGCCCGTCCAGTCGATAAGCGTCACGGGGCGCGGGCTGCCTGCGTCAGACCCCGCCCCGTTCGCGGGGGAGGCCGTTATCTGCGACAGGCCTTCCCTCGTCCCGGTGATGTACTCGTTCTCGTTCGCGTATTTTACGAGAGTCGGGACGGAGAACCTGACTTCGTCTTTTATCTCCCCGGCCCTCGTGCGCACTTCCCCGAACTTGCTGGATAGTAGCTTCGTCAGAGAGTCTTCCATGGCGCGGGCGTTGCCCGTCATGCCGAGGTTCGTGAACGTGGCGAGGGTGAGGGCGTAGCGGGCGTCCTCGAACGCAATCTTTTCGAGCGCGCGGAAGTGCGCCTTTTCCTCGACGCCTTCCGGCACCGGCTGAGTGTCCTTGAGATAGACGAAGAGCTCGTCGTTTATTTTGGCGTAGGTGTCGTAGAGGCTGTTATTGAGGACGACGAATTCTTCCTTGAGGGCCGGATGCGAGTCTAGCTCCGTGGGAACGTAGAAATCTCCCTTCTTCGGCTTCTGATAGCGCTGGGAGTATTCGGTGAACGAGAGGTATTCGTTCGAGAGCTCGAGAAGCGACGAGAAGTGCCGGGATACCCTTTCGACGCCGACGTGCACGGCGGCGTGCTCGGCGACGGAGGAGTGGCCGTAGTTCAGCACCCATTTTTCGTGGAACTGGGCGGCCCTTTCGCTGCCGAGCTGCTCTTCCTGTATGACCACGCCGATGTTGTCGCGGAAGCTCTTCGCGCTCCGGCTGACGTAGGCGAATATGACGGCAATGACCTCTTCTGGGATATTGCTTACGGTGTATATGTCCCGGTCGGTGTTGGATACGTATTTTTTAACTTCGGCGTTCAAAGGACTTCCTCGGTCGTTTATTCTCCCCGGGGATCAAGGCGGCGCAGCCGCGCATGAAAGGGGAGTTAGAGAAATCTAGTATACACGTCAGGTGATTGTAATGCTTTCCTTCATCTTCTTCAGGATGTAATTAAGCACCTGTCCGGGCCTGCCCGATATGACGGCGTCCACGTACTCGTCGGCGGGGGTTTCCTTCTCGCCGATTATGACGACCTTCGCCTTGTTTTCCTTCGCGAGGAACGGATAGGACGCGATGGGCTCGTTGTCGAGGTTCGCGCCTACTATTAGAAAAAGGTCCGCGGTGTGGAGCCTTATCCACGCCTCCCGCGCCTCCCAGTGGGGAGGGGGCTGGCCGGGGAACGAGATCATGGGCTTCATCTGGTCGCTTCCGCATTCTCTGCACGCGGGGATGTCAGCCCCTTTTTCGAGGAGGTCGATTATCTCGTCCAAAGCATAGTCCTTCCCGCAGCCGGTGCACGTGACCCAGAGGATGCTGCTGTTGAGCTCGATGACCGTGGAGCTGCCGGCCTTGTGGTGAAGGCCGTCCGTCGTTTGTGTGAAGATGCAGTCGAGGTTGGCTATCATTTCGAGCTCGGCGAGGGCCTTGTGCGAAGGGCCGGGCTCGGTCGAGGAGAGGAGAGGGTAGGCGTCCCGTATCTTCTTCCAGTACTCCGCCCTTACCGCCCTGTCCTCGCGGAAATCCCGCACATGCGGATTCATTGCAGGGTCCGCAAAATCGGGCAGCCCGCACTCTGCCGAGAGCTCTGCCCCCGTGAGAACGACCATTTTCCGGGCCCCTGTTATCCACTCCGCAACCGTTGCCGCAACATCAGTAGCCATGCAAGGGATTATACTATTTTACGGCGAGTGAAGTCAACGAAAGGGCGCGCCGCCGGCGCGGGGATTCAGCATTTCGGCGGCATGCTGGTAAAATAATTTATCAACCAGAACGAGCGCGGGAGACGAGAACCGATGAGCAATAAGCCTGCCCAGATTACGGAGTTCAGCGACAAGGTGCTTTCTATCGTCTGGGACGACGGGCACGAGAGCCTTTATATATACGAGGACCTCAGGCAGGCCTGCCCGTGCGCCACGTGCCGCCAGGAGAGAAAGACGAGCAAGAACGGGAGGCTTCGTTTCAAGAAGACCATCCCGCTGCGTGCGAAGCCCGAGGGGATCAAGCCGATGAGGGTCGAATCCATCGGGCAGTACGCGCTCAAGTTCCACTGGAACGACAAGCACGACACGGGTATTTACAGCTTCGAGTTCCTCCGGGACATATGCAGCTGCGAGGCGTGCACCGGCTCGCGCGAAAGCTGACCCTGCCTATTCAATCTCGAAGACTATGTTCACCGTCGCGTTGATCGTAAGCTCGCCCGGCTCTATGGGTGTGGGGGGCGGCGGCGCGGCTCCTTCCCTGGCCGACATGGCGTAGTCCCTGTACACGGGCACGGGGTAGTCGTACGAAGGCGAGAGCTGGAGTATGCGGGTTATCTTCACGCCCGCAGCCTGGGCGAGAACGTCCGCAGTCGCTTTGGCGTCCTTTACGGCTTCGGCGAGGGCCTTCTTCCTGAGCTCGGCGCTCTTCGTGGTATCGAACCTGAGCCCCTGGATATTGTTGAGCCCGGCTTCGGCCGTGGAATCTATTATAGCGCCTATCTGCTTCAGGTCGTGCACCTCGACAACGATCTGGTTACTCGCCTTGTAGCCCTTGAATTCGGATTTGTTCGTCTGGTTGTTGTATTCGTATATCGGGGAAAGGTTGTAGCCGGCCGTGGACGCCTTGTCGTTCTCGCCGAGCCTGGCCTTTATCGCCTCGATGACGCTGTTCGTTTTTTCTGCGTTTTCCTTTACCGCCTGTTGTGCGCTCTTGGCCGTGGTTTCGACGGCGAGGTTAAGATAGGCGACGTCGGGCGCGGCGCTCATCTCGCCCTTGCCGTTAACCGTGAGGGTCTGCTTGTCGTACTGTGCGTTCTGTGCGCGCGAAGGAAGGCTCACCGCGAGCGCCAGAATGAGCGTTGAAAGTAAAAGTGCCGTTTTCGAAATCATGTCTCACCTCGTCTGTCTTTTTTTACTCCGGCGAGTGCCGGAATAATTATACTCTATACGTACGATCCACCGGCCGAAAAGATTCCGGCGGCGTCCCAGCCCTTGTAAGTCTTTAAATCCATTGTAAAATCAAATATAATAGGTAGTTATAGATGTTTAAAGCCACCCCCGACGGCGGCGATAATACGAAGATTACGTAACCCATGATCGAGAAGAAGTTAGGATATACATTCAGAGACGAGGGGATACTCAAAACAGCTCTGACCCACAGTTCTTTCGCCAACGAAACTTCGGTCGAGAGTAACGAGCGGCTCGAATTCCTGGGCGACGCCGTGCTCGGCTTTATCGTTGCGCGCGTTTTATACGACCTTTTTCCCGAAGCGGCCGAGGGGAAGCTCTCGAAGATGAGAAGCGCCATAGTGAGCCGCATGAATTTCGCCCATTTCGCAAAAGAGCTCAAGATAGACAAGCAGATACTCCTCGGGAAGGGTGAGGAGATAACCGGCGGGAGAAAGAGGCAGTCGAATCTCGCGGGGGCTTTCGAGGCTGTCATCGGGGCCGTGTACATCGACGGGGGATACAGGAAGGTATACACCATAGTATCCCGGCTCTTGAAGGACTGTCTAAACGGCAAGGAAGAGATCTTCAAGGACTATAAGACGAAGCTCCAGGAAATCGCCCAGAGGCAGTTCAAGAAGGTCCCCAAGTACAAGGTCGTCCTGGAGGAAGGCCCGCCGCACGACAAGTGTTTTCACGTGGAGGTCAAGCTCGGCAGAAGGGCCATAGGAAAGGGCGTGGGGAGTAACAAGAAGCAGGCCGAGCAGGCCGCCGCGAAAGAAGGGCTCGAAGAGATCGAGCGCAGCCTGAAAAATTCCTGAGCGGTTTCTTCAGTCGTCTTCCTGAACGTTAAGCCCGAGCTCGTCTATTTTCTTGGACAGCGTATTTCTGTTTATGCCCAGCACCTGGGCTGCCTTTTTCTTGTTGCCTTTAGTGACCTGGAGTATGGATTGTATGAGCGGCTTTTCTATCTTCTTCAGTATTATCTCGTAGACTGAGCCCTCGGCGTCGCCCGGACCCAGAAGGTATTTCACTTCGCTGTAAATTATCTCGGAAAGGTTTTCGTCCTCCTGCCTTCCGCCGTCTTCCATGTGAGGAGCGGCGACGAGAAGCGTCTCCTTCGTTATCACAGTGTCGGACGTGAGTATGAGGAGCCGTTTTATCATGTTCTCGAGCTCCCTCACGTTGCCGGGCCAGTTGTAGTTCTTCACCATCTCCCTGGCTTCGTCCGAAAGCGTCCTGGTGGCGACCCTGAGCTCTTTGGAGTATTTGGCGAGGAAGTGCTCGATGAGCGGGGTAACGTCTTCGAGCCTGTTCCTGAGCGGCGGGATTTTAATCGTTATCGCGTTAAGGCGGTAGAAGAGGTCTTCCCTGAACCTCCCTTCGGCGACTTCCTTTTCGAGATCCTTGTTCGTCGATGCGATTATTCTCACGTCGACCGGCGTCGGCCTCTCGCTCCCGAGGCGGTAGAACTTCCTCTCTTCGAGTATCCGGAGGAGCTTCGTCTGGAGCTCTGCGGGCATGTCGCCTATTTCGTCCAGGTGGAGCGTCCCCCTGTGCGCCTCTTCGAAACGCCCCTGCTTCGAAAGCGCGGCCCCTGTGAACGCGCCCTTTTCGTATCCGAAGAGCTCGCTTTCGAGAAGGTCCTTCGGTATGGCCGCTATATTCACGGAGACGAGCTTTTCGTCGCGCCGCGTGCTGTTGGAATGTATGGCTTTGGTGACGAGCTCCTTGCCGGTGCCGCTCTCGCCGATAATGAGGACGGTGATGTCTCTTTCGGCCACGCGGCCTATCATCTTGTATATGTTGAGCATGGCCTGGGATTTCCCGACTATGTCGTGAAGTGAGTCTGTTTCCCCGGGCTCGTGCTTCAGGAATTCGAGCTTCTTCGCGTTCTCGTAGCTTTCGATGGCGCGCTGTACCGTGATCCTCACCTCGTCCAGGTCGAAGGGCTTGGCCAGGTAGTCGTAGGCGCCCTGCTTCATGGCGTCTATAGCGTTCTTGACCGTGTTCTGCGCCGTGATGATTATCACGGGCGGGTCGATGTGTCTGTTCCTGAGCTCGTTAAGGACGTCGAACCCCGTCATGTCGGGCATGGTTATGTCCAGAATGATGGACGAGAAGCCGCCGGAGGACGCCGACTCTATGGCCTGCGTGCCGTTCTCGGCGTACTGGACCTCGAAGCCGGCCTTTTCGAGGCATTTGCCCAGCACCCATCTTATGCTTTCTTCGTCGTCCGCTACGAGTATCTTCTTTTTCATTCCGCTGACTTCCGATTCGTCCGCCGGTAAGCGGCGGCCGGTACATACTTAATCATAACTGCAATCCGCCGGAATTTGCATCACTTTACAGAAATCGGCAGAAAGACCTTGAACGCCGCGCCTTCACCCGGCTGGCTGTCGACTATTATTGCGCCGCCGTGTTTGGCGATAATCTGATAGGCGAGAAAAAGACCGAGGCCGGAGCCTTCTTTTTTCGTCGTATAGAACGGGCTGAATATCTTTTCCGCGATGTGCTTCTCTATGCCGTGACCGCTGTCTCTTATTTCGACCGACATCGTCTTCTGGCCCTTGAGATGCTCGGTCATCCACTTTGTCGAGACGTTTATACGCCCCTTTCCCCCCACGGCTTCGTACGCGTTTTTGATGAGGTTGAGGAAGACCTGCTTCAGGGAATTTCTGTCGCCCAGTATCGGCGGAAGGGTGACGTCGTAGTTTTGCCGTATCTCGACGCCTTCGCGCGATTTCGGCATGGATTCGAGGTATATGATTTCCATCAGGAGCTCGTGCACGTCGACGGGGACGAATATGTCCTTGGCGAAGGGCTCTAACTGTTTCAGCGTGTCGAGGAGCTCCTTCAACCTGTCGGCTTCTCGTATGATGAGCTCGGCGCATTTCATGGTTTCCTTGTCCTCGCTGTCCTCGGCCAGGAGCTGCGCCGCTCCCCTTATTCCGCTGAGCGGATTCTTGAGCTCGTGGGCGAGGCCGAGGATCAAGTGCTCGAACTTAAATGCAGATATTTCCTGGGTGTTCTTGCTGCTGAGGAACTTGCTTCCCGAGAGGTCTTTTATCTGGATTATTGTGCCCTGGAGCTCGCCGCTGAGGGTGAAAAGCGGCGTGGCCACGGGCTGTATGGCTACCCTCTCGCCGCCCCTGAGCGCAGGGTTTATCTCGTCGCCGAATATTGTTCGCGACTCCTCCATTGCCATGAGGGCGACTTCCTCTATTTCCCTCGGCATGAAGGTGCTCGAATGTTTGCCGTACGCCTTTTCCCTGGATATCCGGAAAGTGCCTTCGGCGTAGTCGTTCATTTCGAGGACTGTGAAATTTTTGTCCACTATGATTATCGACTCGGGCAGCGTGTCGAATATTTCTTTATGGTTTATCTTCTTTCTCATGTGTGCGCTATCCCCTTGCCGCCGCCCGCCCGTATTCGTCTTCGGCGGCGCCGGTCTATCCGGCCCGGCGGGCTGTCGGCGTAACCGCCGCGTGTTGCCAGGGCTTAGCGCGATGAGGACCGGTTAGAGGTCCTCGATACGAAGGAACATAGTCCCCGGCCTTATGCTCGATAACCGTCCTATTTGCCTTAGCGCTTTCAGCAGGTCCTTTTCCCGGGCCTCGTGAGTCATTATGACGACGGGGACGTCGCCGCCGCCGTGGTGTCTTCCCTTTTGTATTACCGATTCGATGCTTATGCCGTTCGCGCCGAGCCCGCCCGTGATCTTCCCCAGAACCCCCGGCCTGTCCTCGGCCTGGAACCTGATGTAGTACTTGTTCACCGTGTCGCTCATTTTTATGAGCGGCAGCGAACTTTTTTCGGCGTAGAACCTGGGCGGTGACAGGTGCTCGTTCCCGAGCGAGAGGTGTTTTCCGATCTGAAGGATGTCGCTTACGACGGCGCTGGCCGTGGGCATCATGCCCGCGCCCTTGCCGTAGAGCATTGCGGGGCCGAGCGCGTCGCCGACCATGTATATGGCGTTAAACGCTTCTGAGACGTCGGCGAGCTGGGTGCCTTTCTTCACCAGCGCCGGGTATACGCCGGCCTCTAGACCTTCGTCGAGCGCCTTGGCTATGGCCAGGAGCTTTATCTTGTATCCGAGCTCGTCTGCGAAGGATATGTCTACAGAGGTGATGTTCCTTATGCCCTCGACGTGAATCTTGCCGAAGTCGATGAACTTGCCGAAGGCGAGCATTATGAGTATCGAGAGCTTGTGCGCGGCGTCGACGCCGTCCACGTCGAAGGACGGGTCGGCCTCGGCGTAGCCCTCTTTCTGGGCTTCCTCGAGCACGTCTTCGAATTCGGAGCCCTCGTCGGTCATCCTGGAAAGTATGTAGTTCGAAGTGCCGTTTATTATGCCGTGTATGGAGAGTATGTTGTTCGCGGCGAAGCTCTCGAGGGTGGACTTTATTATCGGAATGCCGCCGCCGACGCTGGCCTCGAACCCTACCTCGACGCCGTTTTTGGCGGCCGTGGCGAATATCTCCTTCCCGTGGTGAGCGAGGAGGGCCTTGTTGGCCGTGACTACGTGCTTCTTGCTCTTGAGTGCCGCGAGGACGAGGTCTTTGGCTATGGTCGTCCCGCCTATGAGCTCGATTACGATATCGATCGACGGGTCGTTCAGGAGATCATCCGCCTTGCGGGTGATCTTGCCCTTCGGAATCCTTACGGGCCTCTTCCTGCCGGGGTCGATGTCGGCTATTTTCTTCAGGTTCGGGGTTATGCCGGTCCTCTTTTCTATTATCTCTTTATTCTGTTCGAGGATCTTTATAACACCGCAACCTACTGTACCTGCGCCTATGAGGCCGACATTTACCACACTCATGAAACAGTCTCCTTGTTGTCCCTGGGGTTTCAGGGCGAAAATTATACATCATTAATATTTGACTTTAAACGAACGGACGCTTAAATTATTACCTTCCTCGGGGGCCGTAGCTCAGTTGGGAGAGCGCATGAATGGCATTCATGAGGTCGAGGGTTCGAATCCCTTCGGCTCCACCAATAACTTATCTATACTGTGAGACCCCTGCATTTTATTATTCTTCACGATTCGGTTAAAATTTGTTGATATAGAGGATTCGGGCAGAAACTGTCGATATGGAAAGAGCTGTAAAGCATATTGAGTCAAGGGTAAAGGACAAGCAGCTTATAGAAGTCCGCAGGATGGAGATAGTGAAAGCTGCGGTAGAGCTCTTTGTTCGAAAGGGCTTTCACAGAACTACTGTGCGGGAAATCGCACAAAAGTTCGGAATGAGCATAGGAACATTGTATGAATACATCAGGACCAAGGAAGATATTCTCTACCTTGTCATCGATTATATTCATTCGACTGTCAGCGAGAGGGTGAGGCCTTCGCTCAAGATTAACGGCACTGCCAGAGAGAGATTGGAAAACGCTATCAGGTCTTACTATGCGATTATCGATGAAATGCAGGACTACGTGTTATTCCTCTATCAGGAAACAAAATCCCTGTCGTATAATGCAAGAAAGTACATATTCAAGTCCGAAGAAGAAATGACATCGATATTCGAGGAAATCATTCTCCAGGGTATCGAGGACGGAACATTTTCCATCAGTAAAAAAGACGTCAAATTTCTGGCCAATGAAATTATGGTTGCCGGACAAATGTGGGCTTTCAGACGCTGGATAGTGCAAAAAAGTTACACTCTAGAGAGGTTTATAGAGTTAAAAAGCGACCTGCTCATAAAGGAACTATCCTCTCGCAATTCTCGTAATTGACATTTCCCTCCGTGGTCCGTTTGCAATCTCACGCCTGAAATAGTTTTCGCTTTGAATTAATGCGGGGAATGGGATCGATCGGTCGTTGTTTCTATATGCATAACGAGTGAACGTTCGGTCGACATTTCCGGAATGTAAAATCGGTGCAGTTGCGCGTTTTCATCCCATGATCCGACGTTGAGCCATGCCATGTGTGCAAGATAACCACCTGTTAATATTGTACTATTGCAAATACCTTCAAATTGCCGCCTAAAAAAGCTTGACATGCGGAAAGGAAATATATTAAGATGGATATACTGAACAAGCGCTCAGTCGCCGAGCGCCGGTTGAGAATAAACTGCAAGGAGGGTTAGTAACATGGGATTGCAAGCCAATGAATACAGTAACCCTTGGTTGAGTGATGGAGAGGTGCCGCCTCTGCCGCTCGACAGGGATCGGATTCACATTATTAGTCAGGGTGTCGCGGACCCGCAGTATGACTACGATGTCATTCCTCTTACGTATACGGAAAGCCGCTGGATGGCATTCGTTGTCCGGGCCGATATCGAGGCCATGAAGTCCGTCGTGCCGGATCCGATCAAGGTGGAAGACGATGTAATAGAGTTCTGGTACGTGATACACAGGAATACCATGATCGGACCGTATATGGAAATGGGCGTAACCTTCGCCGCTTCCCTGGAGGGGGGAGACGGTAAAAAATATCTTGGCGGATACTACCCGTATATGTACCTCT
>JRYE01024853.1_pt1 | contig 11207 bp, 10 predicted proteins | sample 235321 | NCBI WGS metagenome assembly JRYE01 (sample SAMN03074214, study PRJNA261473) | activated sludge metagenome | biome: Common Effluent Treatment Plant; feature: Wastewater; material: Activated sludge; isolation source: activated biomass in a lab-scale reactor treating industrial wastewater at... | reverse complement strand
CTGGCCAAGCAATTAAAAACCTGCGATGTTGCGGTAGGCGCTTTAAGTGCGGATGGCGGGCAAACACCCATGGTGGTAACAGAAGAAATGGTAAGTGATATGCGGCCCGGCAGCGTAATTGTGGATGTAAGTATTGACCATGGCGGATGTTTTGAAACCAGTATGGTTACCACGCATAAAAAACCGGTTTTTAAAAAGTATGATGTCATTCATTATTGCGTACCCAATATTCCCAGCGGTTTTGCCCGTACAGCTTCGCAGGCCATTAGCAATGTTCTAATGAGCTTATTGCTGGAAACCGCAGATGCAGGCGGGGTGGATAACCTGATTTGGCATCAACTCAATATACGCACCGGTATCTACATGTTTAAAGGCGCCTTAACCAATTTTTACCTCAGTGAAAAGTTTGATATTAAATATACCGACCTTAATTTATTAATTGCCAGCAGGAGATAATTTTTTTTCATTATGCAATCAAAAGCAACAACGGTAGAGCAGTATATACAAGAACTGCCTGCCGACCGGAAGAAAATAATCCAAAACCTTAGAAAAGAAATTAACCGCAATATTCCCAAAGGGTTTAAAGAAGAGATGAGCTATGGTTTTATTGGCTGGGTTATTCCGCATAGTCTTTATCCGCAGGGTTATCATTGCAATCCCAAACTGCCCTTGCCATTTGTAAATATTGCATCACAAAAAAATTTTATTGCATTGTATCACATGGGTATTTATGCCGACCCCAAACTTATGGATTGGTTTACCGAAGCCTATACCAGGCAATTTTCTAAAAAACCCGATATGGGTAAAAGCTGCATTCGATTTAAAAAGGAAGAAGAAATACCTTATAAACTTATTGGCGAGTTAATGAAAAAAATTACGCCAAAGGGCTGGATTGAAACTTACGAAAAACAATATAAAAAAGTCTAAGTACTAAGTACTCAGTACTTAGTACTTAGACCGGCCCCAGCTTCTTTGTAGTCTTCCATTTTTAATACATTGTTACAAAACTCGTACTCGTTTTTATCGTTACTGCTGATGATTACTATTCTGCCGGCGCTATTTTTTTTAATAAGTTGGTGATACAGTGCAATTCCATTTGCATCCAGGTTGCTGGTAGGCTCATCGAGCAATAAAGCAGGTGTATGGCTAAAAAAGGCAATGCCCAATTTTAAACGTTGTTTCATTCCGCTGCTATAATACCGGATTTGTTTTTGGGCCGATGCTGATAAATCTACGGTATGCAGTATTTCATCGGCAGGGAGCGTAAGCGCTACAAATGATTGGTGGAATTGTAGCAATTCCAGGGCTGTCATTTCCTCTATCAATTCTAAATAAGGAGCAGCAATGGAAAATTGGCTATGTATTTCTTCTTCGGGTATTTGCTTTTCAGCCCGGGTATAAATGGCTTCACCTTCACTCTTCAGTATAGCTCCGCTGATGATTTGTAAAAGGGTGCTTTTCCCGGATCCGTTGTTGCCGGTTATAGCATAAGAAGAACCGGTTTCAAAATAACCATTAAATTTTCTAAAAATCCATTCCCGGTTGTACCGCTTGCCGGTATTTACCAGTTTTATTTGCATGGGAGGCAGTGCAGTTGTAAAGCTGATGTTATTCTTCATCAATGGAGCCTTTTCCATATTTTTTAATAATGCCCCGCCCGCTTTCCTGGATAAAGGTTACAATTTCATCCCTTTCATCTGTTGCCGGTAATTCCTCTTCAATATAATGCAATGCCTGGGTGGTATTGAGGCCACGGTTATAAATAATGCGGTACACATCCAATATTTGATTAATACGGCTTACGGTAAAGCCCCTGCGTTTTAATCCTACAGAATTAACTCCTGCATAACTCAAAGGGGTGCGCCCGGCCTTAATATAAGGCGGCACATCTTTGCTTACCAACGATCCGCCGGCAATAAATGCATGCTGGCCTATTTTTACAAACTGGTGAATGGCGCACATGCCGGCAAGTATGGCATGATCACCCATTTCCACATGGCCGGCCATTTGGGTATTATTGCTCATGATGCAGTAATCGCCCACTTTACAATCGTGTGCAATATGGCTATAGGCCATAATGAGGCAATTGCTGCCCACCTGGGTTACCCATCTGTCTTTACTGCCCCGGTTGATGGTTACAAATTCCCGGATGGTAGTATTGTCGCCTATTTCAACGGTGGTTACTTCGCCTTCATATTTTAAATCCTGTGGGATGGCCGATATTACCGCACCCGGAAAAATGCGGCAATTTTTACCTATTCTTGCGCCATCCATTATGGTTACATTGCTGCCTATCCAGGTACCTTCCCCAATTTCCACATTGGAATGTATTACACTAAAAGGATCAACTTTTACATTTGTAGCCAGCTTAGCGCTGGGGTGAATGTAAGTATGGGGATGTATCATATAAAGTATGGCTTGAGGTTACAGCGCTTTTTTTGCATTGCAAAAAAACTAAACTTCCGGAAAATAATATGCAATTATTTATTAATTTCTGATTTTTTTATGAAAAATCCCATTCATCTTAACTTCTCTTAACGAGTTGGGCCGTAAATTCTCCTTCCGTACAGAGTTTATTACCTACATATACGCTGCCTCTCATTACGCAAATTCCTCTTCTGATGGGTTCAATAAGTTCCATTTTAAGGATCATAGTATCGCCGGGTACCACTTTTTGCTTAAACTTACAGTTATCTACTTTTAAAAAATAAGTGTCATACTGGCCTTCAGGCATACTGTTTATGCATAAAATTCCGCCGGTTTGTGCCAGCGCCTCTATTTGCAGTACGCCGGGCATTACCGGGTTGCCGGGAAAATGGCCCTGGAAAAAATACTCATTAAAGGTTACATTTTTGATGCCAACAATTTGGGTATCGCTCAGCTGAATGATTTTATCCACCAATAAAAAAGGGAAGCGGTGGGGCAGGGTTTTTTCAATTTGCTCAAGCGTAAAAATGGGTTGTTGGCTGGGGTCGTAAACCGGTATGTCTTTGGTGTGCTTGTTTTTTTTGATGTATTGCTTGATTAATTGGGCAAATTTTACATTGCTGCTATGGCCGGGGCGATTGGCAATAATATGGGCTTTAATAGGAACACCAATAAGCGCCAGGTCGCCCACTACATCTAAAAGTTTATGCCTGGCAGGCTCATTGGGAAAACGCAGTTCCAGGTTATTTAAATAACCTTCGCTTTTAATTTCCACTTTTTTTCTGCCAAAAGCTTTTGCCAGCCGGTCCATTTCTTCTGAAGTTACCGGTTTATCTACAACTACAATGGCATTGTTGAGGTCGCCGCCTTTGATGAGGTTATTGTCCAGCAGCATTTCCAGTTCATGTAAAAAACAAAAAGTACGACAAGGCGCAATTTCATTTTTAAAATCACTGATTTGTTTCAGCCCCGCATGCTGTGTGCCCAGTACCGGAGAGTTGAAGTCAATTAAGGTGGTTATTTCATAATTCATGGATGGCATGGCCACCATTTCTACATTCTTTTTTTCGTCGTAGTAGTAAATATTTTCATCAATACTGTACCAGATTTTTGCTGCATCCTGTTCTACAACGCCAGCTTTTTCTATGAGCTCAACAAAGGGTTGTGAGCTGCCATCCATGATGGGCATTTCGGGTCCGTTTATTTCCAGCAAGCAATTATCAACTCCCATTCCAACCAATGCTGCTAATACATGCTCCACCGTGCTTACTTTGGCTCCATTGCTTTCCAGTGTAGTACCACGACTTACATCTGTTACCAGGTCGCAGTCGGCTTTTATAATGGGTTGATCGGGCAAATCCACTCTTTGAAATTGAAAACCAAACCCCGGAGTGGCCGGTTTCAATGTTAAATGGGCCATCACACCTGTATGCAATCCGGTTCCGGAAATAGAAGCGGCAGTTTTTAGCGTATGCTGTTTATTGGCGTTGAAGGTTGCTGCCATTATACTACCATTGGCATTTTTGGTTTCTGCTTGTGAAATCATAAAAACAAAGATAGTTAATGAGTGGGAAAGGGAGAAGGTGGAAAGCAAACGGTAAAGTTGAAATGGAAGAGCTACGAGGTGATTTTTTCACTAATTAATTGTTTTACCAATATTTCAAGCTCTTTTATTCTTTTCTCCATTTCCGGAAGTGTGCGGGCTACTGCCTGGCTGCGTATAGCTTGCCCGTAATCATAAGCCGGCGATGAAGTAACGGCTGCGCCGGGTTTTAAAGATTTTCCTAAACCTGCCTGTGCGTTTATCTTGGCACCATCGCCTACGTGTAAATGCCCGGCCAGTCCGGCTTGTCCACCTATCATTACGCCATTGCCAATTTTGGTACTGCCGCTAATGCCCGCCTGAGCCGCAATAACGGTACTGTGTCCTACCTCTACATTATGGGCAATTTGTATCAAATTGTCGAGCTTGGCTCCGCTTTTGATTATTGTAGAGCCCATCGTTGCCCGGTCAATGGTAGCATTTGCACCTATTTCTACATTATCTTCTACTACAACATTTCCTATCTGTGGTACTTTTTGCAAGCTGCCATCAGCCTGTGGGGCAAAGCCAAATCCATCGCTGCCAATAACTGTACCTGCATGAATAATCACATTGCTTCCAATCTTACATCCATGATAAATTTTTACGCCCGGATGAATGATGGTATTGTCGCCCACGGTTACCTGGTCGCCGAGATACACATTTGGAAAAATTTTTGTGTTGTTGCCTACTGTTACGTTTTCGCCCAAAAAAGCAAAGGCGCCAATAAAAACCTGTTGGCCATATTTTGCGGTTCGGGAAATATAAGATGGTTCTTGTATGCCGGTCAATTGTTGTTGCATAATTTCCTGATACTTGCCCAGCAAGGTGGCAAATGCAGTATAAGCATCGGGCACTTTTATTAATGTAGCGTTTACTTTTTGTTTCAAATCATAAGCCTCATTGATGATGATGACGGAGGCTTTTGTACTGTATAAATAATCTTCATATTTAGGATTGGCAAAAAAAGTGAGTTGCCCTTCCTGTGCTTCTTCTATTTTTCCAAAAGCAGAAACGGCAACATCGGGATTGCCTGCTACTTTACCATTTATCAGCAGTGCTATTTGTGATGCGGGAAATGTCATATATTTTTTTTGGACTGAGTTTTTTTAGAAAAGTAAAAATGAATGATGCAAGTAGTTATGGATTCACTTCAACTTTTCAATGTGCAAAAATAATATTTTTTTACAGTGTCTTTCAGATTCTGTTGTATCAATGCGTTGTCCACCTGCGATATGTCTTTGATGGTTCCATCCTTGAACAAGATATTGATACGTTCATCTTTGATATTATATGTGGTAATACCGGCTTCACCTGTAAAAACAAAATACGATGCATCCGCTTCCTCAATTGCTAATTGTGCTGCTACCTGCTCTCTGGTTTGAGCGATCAGGTCTGCCGCAACCGGCTCCGCCTGTAGTTTTACTTTCAGCAATTTTCGTTCCACTAATAAACGGCAAAGCATTGATAATATTTTGTCCTCGTGCATTTGCCAGTATTTAATGGCACTCATCACATCGTGGTCGTCTAATTGACAAAACTCAAATAACCATTGCTGCACACCGCCTTTTATTTTTTCGCCTCCTTCTAAAAAGATGTTCAGAAAAGGGGAAGGCGCTTTTGCGTTTATTTCTTTGGCTCTTTGCAAAATCTTTTGCAACATTTTTTCGGCACACAAAACGGTTTTGTGCAGGTACACCTGCCAGTACATCAACCTGCGGCTCACCAAAAATTTTTCAATGGAATAAATGGCTTTTTCTTCTACCATCAGATTATCATCTTTTACGGTCAGCATTTTTAAAATACGATCGTAGCCAATTACACCTTCTGCTACGCCGGTAAAAAAACTGTCGCGGTTCAGGTAGTCCATACGGTCCACATCCAACTGGCCGGAGACCAACTGGTGTAAAAATTTTTTAGGATGTTTATCTGTAAAAATTTCTATTGCCGTAGTCAATTCTCCCTGCATTTCATGATTGATTTGATTCATCAATAGCAATGAAATCTCTTCATGACTTACATCCTGTATCAATTCTTCTTCCAGTGCATGAGAAAAAGGCCCATGGCCAATATCGTGTAGCAGTATGGCAATTTTGGCACCTAGTGCTTCATCTTCTGATATAGTTATGCCCTTACTTTTCAGTTCGTTCAATGCAATACACATCAAATGATACGCACCCAGCGAATGATGCAAGCGGGAATGAACTGCCCCCGGGTACACCAAATGTGCAAAGGCCATTTGATGAATATTGCGCAATCGCTGATAAACGGGATGAGATATAATTTCTAAAATCAATGGATGATCTATGGTAATAAACCCATAAACCGGGTCGTTGATGATTTTGCGAATGGAATTCATTGTTGCTTTTTTGTTAAAGAGGATTGCGCAAAGCTATAATAGCCCGCCATAATATGCTAAATTCGCTAATCTGTAATTTTAATCATAAATAATCTTTAATGACAATTGCTAAAATAATTTGGGTGGATGATGAAATTGAAAGTNNGGTACTGATAGATGAAAGTATGCCCGGTATAACCGGACTGGAAACCCTGGCCAAAATAAAAGAAATAAAACAGACGCTTCCGGTTGTTTTGATAACCAAGAATGAAACTGAAAACTTGATGGATGAAGCCATCGGCTCACAAATAAGCGACTATTTGATAAAGCCTGTAAATCCCAATCAGGTGTGGCTCAGCCTTAAGAAAATAATTGATAACAAAAGATTGGTTGCCGAAAAAACAACAACCGCTTATCAACAACAGTTTCGCAACCTTTTTATGGCACTCAACAGCAATCCCGATTATAATGAGTGGATGGATATTTATAAAAAATTAGTGTATTGGGAATTGGAGATGCAAAAAAGTGATAGCCCCGAGATGCAGGAAGTGCTGCAAAGCCAGAAAGGTGAAGCCAATACAGAGTTTTTTAAGTTTGTTTCAAAAAATTACGCATCCTGGGTAGCACCAAAAAGTACCGAAGGGCCGATTATGAGTCATAACCTGGTGTCGCTAAAAGTGCTTCCTCATGTTGAAAAAGGAACACCCTTGTTTTTTATATTGATTGATAATCTCCGATTTGACCAGTGGAAAGCGATACAGCCCATTTTTGCCGATAGCTTTAGAATACTGGAAGAAGAAACCTTTTATAGCATTTTGCCTACAGCTACTCAATATGCACGGAATGCCATATTTAGTGGATTGCTGCCGGTCGATATTGAAAAAAATTTTCCTGCACAATGGAAAAATGATGATGAAGAAGGGGGAAAAAATTTACATGAAGAAGAATTTTTCAGGGCACAGTTAAAAAGATTAGGAAAAGAAAGTTTAAAAGTTTCTTATACAAAAGTGGTGAACAATCAGGCGGGACTTGAGTTGGTAAATAATATTCACAACCTGCTTACCAACGACCTAAATGTAATTGTGTACAATTTTGTAGATATGCTGAGCCATGCCCGCACCGAAATGGAAGTGCTGAAGGAGCTGGCCGGCGATGAAATGAGTTATCGCAGCATTACTACCAGTTGGTTCGAACATTCGCCCCTGCATCAGGCATTGAAAAAAATTGCCGAGAAAAATATAAAAATTGTTTTGGCAACCGACCATGGCAGCACCAGAGTAAAAACGCCATACAAAGTAATTGGCGATAAGCAAACAACTACCAATCTGCGATATAAACATGGCCGCAATTTGCAATATGAAGCAAAAGAAGTATTGGCTTTTCGTGACCCAAGAGTGGCCGGATTGCCGGTACCCACCGTAAACTCGTCATTTATTTTTGCCCGGGAAGATGGGTTTTTGTGTTATCCCAATAATTATAATTACTATGTCAATTATTACCGCAATACTTTTCAACATGGTGGTGTAAGCCTGGAAGAAATGATAGTGCCCGTAATAAAGATGGAAAGTAAATAATTGAATGGTGAATGTCTGTGGATAAGAACAAATATAGATTCTCAAAATTGCAATAGATGAGAATTAAATTTGCTAAACATTCAAAATAGTTGTTTCAGATATGAAATATAATCAGACTACCCTAAAAAATTTGGAAGCTATTCCCGAATCCTCAGGTTATGTGTTGCGTTATGAAAGAGGTACTTTCCAAAGCGGATATTGTATTCTGGAATCCAAGAAAGTGGTGGTGCTTAATAAATTTCTACAAACAGAAGGTCGCATCAATACATTGATTGATTTGATTCCTCAATTGGAAATCAATACCGAAACATTGGAAGCAGATACTGCAAAGCTTTATCACGAAATCATCTCCAAACTGGAAACGGAGGCAAAATAATTGTACGTCACTTTAAACGAAATTCCACATAGATTAAAATGATTCCAGACTTTCAGACAATAATGCTTCCATTTATGCAATGTATTGCTGACGGACAAGAGCATACTACGACAGAAATCAACGACCGCTTAGCTAGTCAATTTAATTTGACAGATGAAGAAGCCAACCAGTATTTGCCAAGTGGTACTCAAAAAATTTTTTATAACAGGGTGTTTTGGGCTAAGGCACATTTAAAAATGGCAGGACTTATTGAGAACATTAAACGAGGACATTTTAAAATTACCCAATTAGGAAAAGACGCGTTAAACAAAAACCCGAAAGAAATAAACTTAAAATATTTAAAACAATTTCCTGGTTATCTTGAAAATGCAGGAAGAACAAAAGAAGGCGAAAAGACAGTTGAACCTGTCGTTGACTTAGAAATTAAAGAAACTCCAGAAGAAATTTTAGCTAACAATTTTTTAAAAATTCGGAAAAATCTTGCATTAGAATTATTATCAAAAGTAAAAACTTGCACACCTATATTCTTTGAAAATTTAGTGGTTGAACTCTTAGTAAAAATGGGCTATGGTGGAACAATTAAAGAGGCAGGTAAAGCAACCCGTTTGACAAATGACGGTGGAATTGACGGCATAATAAAAGAAGATAAACTGGGGCTTGATTTTATTTATATTCAAGCAAAACGATGGGACAATCAATCGGTTGGCAGACCCGACATTCAATCTTTCGTTGGTGCATTAGACGGGCAAAGAGCAACAAAAGGCGTTTTTATCACGACATCAAAATTTGCTGACACAGCATTGGAGTATGTAAAGACAATCACTAAAAAAGTCATTTTAATTGACGGTGAACAATTGACAAATTATATGATTGACTATGGACTTGGTGTTTCAACCTTTACAACTTATGACTTGAAAAAAATTGACAATGATTATTTTGGAGACTAGTCGTGTAAGATAGAAAGGGGAACGTACAACATGCGGTTTGCTGCTATTCTAAAGTACGTTTTAAAATTCCGCACAGCAGCAAGCTGTCAACATTCAGCATTATTTTAATTTATGACGGCAGCTTGTTTCACTTTTACCTGCTAACTTTAGACCTTGAGCTGTCCACCACTTCATATTGTTTTTTTGGGCACAGGCACCAGCAGTGGCGTACCCATGATAGGTTGCGATTGTGAAGTATGTCTGTCATCTGATAAGAAAGATAATCGCCTTCGCTCCAGCATACTGGTACAATCACCCACTACCACTTTGGTGGTAGATACAGGCCCCGATTTTCGGTACCAAATGCTGCGTCAAAACATAAAAAAACTGGATGCCGTTTTATTTACACATCCTCACAAAGATCATCTGGCAGGGCTTGATGACATCAGGGCATTTAATTATTTTATGAAAAAGCCAATTGAAGTGTATGCCGATGCGCTTACTGAAGAAGCCGTTCGCCGTGATTTTTATTATGCATTTACCGATACAAAATATCCCGGCATACCGGAGTTGAACTTAAACCCCATCGCACTGGAGCCATTTGTAATTGGCGACATTCCCGTAACGCCCATTTTGGTAAGGCATCTAAAAATGCCCGTGCTGGGTTTTCGTTTTGGCAATTTTACTTACATAACCGATGCAAACCGGATTGATGAAGCTGAGAAAGAAAAAATAAAAGGAAGCCACACTGTTGTTTTAAATGCGCTTAGAAAACACAAGCATATTTCCCATTTTACCTTAGATGAAGCCGTGGCGCTTGTGCAGGAATTGAATATTCCGAATGCCTGGTTTACACACATATCACACCAGCTGGGGCTGCATAGCCAAATAGATGCCGAGCTACCCAACGGAATGCACCTTGCATTTGATGGATTGGAATTGAATTTTGTGGGATAAAAAATTTTCAGCCTAACAGTTGTTAGTGTTTTAAAAATTTCCTCTATATTGCACCGCTTTTCAAAAGCTAAGTCGGGTGGAATGAATACCCGGCCAATACTAACTGCGATTGTTTGTCAACATAACACTATGCCATTCTTGAGGGAGTGGCATAGTTGTTTTTCAAAAATGGAACTATGAATTTTCAATCCACAGAACTTACCCAACAAGTGGCATTATCTGCCCGTGATTTTGCACTGCAACATATAAAACCACACTTGATGGAGTGGGATGAAAGTCAGGAATTTCCGGTGCCAGTATTTAAAGAATTGGGCAAACTGGGTATGATGGGCGTGCTGGTGCCCGAAGAATATGGCGGCGCCGGACTTTCTTATTTCGAATACAAAGCGATTATAGAAGAGATTTCAAAAGTTTGTGGGTCGGTGGGTTTAAGTGTGGCCGCACACAATTCACTTTGTACCGGTCATATACTTTCATTTGGTACCGAAGCACAAAAAAGGAAATGGCTACCCAAGCTGGCTACGGCCGAATGGATAGGCGCCTGGGGACTTACCGAAGCCAATACCGGAAGCGATGCGGGTAATATGAAATGCACCGCTGTAAAAGATGGAGATGAATGGGTGATCAATGGTACCAAAAACTGGATAACACATGGAAAAAGCGGCGATATAGCTGTTGTAATTTGCCGCACCGGTGAACCACGTACAAAAAATAATTCAACCGCTTTTGTAGTAGAAAGAGGAACCAAAGGTTTTAGCGCAGGCAAAAAAGAAAATAAACTGGGCATGCGTGCAAGTGAAACTGCCGAAATGATATTTGACAACTGCCGCATACCCGATAGCAATCGTTTAGGTGAAGTGGGTGATGGTTTCAAGCAGGCTATGAAAATTTTGGATGGCGGCAGAATCTCTATTGCCTCACTCGCTTTGGGCATAGCCAAAGGAGCTTATGAAGCAGCATTGCAATACTCGCAGGAGCGTTATCAGTTTGATCAACCCATTTCAAATTTTCAGGGAATTTCGTTTAA
>JRYE01024941.1_pt1 | contig 11229 bp, 9 predicted proteins | sample 235321 | NCBI WGS metagenome assembly JRYE01 (sample SAMN03074214, study PRJNA261473) | activated sludge metagenome | biome: Common Effluent Treatment Plant; feature: Wastewater; material: Activated sludge; isolation source: activated biomass in a lab-scale reactor treating industrial wastewater at... | reverse complement strand
TTTGGGGTTTGGTGACTGCCTTTTGTAAAAGCGGTGCAAAGATAATTGAATTTACCTCAGTAGGATGATGATTTAATCCCTGAGGTTGTAAGAAATGATAAAGAAAAATTTATTAACAAGTTTTTGTAAATCAACCGAGTGCATCCAAATGTTGCTGTAAATCCAGTTCTGTTTTTATCAACACATCTCTGGCCTTACTGCCTTGATTGGGCCCTACAATGCCCACAGCTTCCAATTGATCCATGAGCCTGCCGGCACGATTGTAACCCAATTTCATCCTACGTTGTAAAAGTGAAGTGGATCCTATCTGATTTTGTACAATCAGTCGGGCAGCATCTTCAAACAATGAATCCCTGTCGGCCATATCAAAATCTTTGCCCTCCATTTCTTTTTCATCCACATATTCGGGCAATAAAAATGCCTGAGGATAGCCCCTTTGGTCGCCAATATATTCTACAATTTGCTCTACTTCCGGAGTATCTACAAATGCGCATTGCAATCGTGTAATTTCACCATTATGAGAAATCAACATATCGCCCTTCCCTATCAATTGCTCGGCACCACCTGCATCTAAGATCGTTCTGCTATCAATTTTTGAAGAAACTTTAAAGGCAATACGTGAAGGGAAATTGGCTTTGATAGTACCTGTAATAATGTTTACAGAAGGTCGTTGTGTAGCAATGATGAGGTGAATACCTACCGCACGGGCAAGTTGCGCCAGACGGGCTATGGGCAATTCCACTTCTTTACCTGCTGTCATGATCAAGTCGGCAAATTCATCAACTACCAATACAATAAAAGGAAGATACTGATGTCCTTTTTGCGGATTTAGTTTTCGCTTAATGAATTTTTCGTTGTACTCTTTTATATTTCTGGTGCCGGCTTCTTTCAATAAGTCATATCGATTATCCATCTCAATACAAAGTGCATTGAGTGTATAAACCACTTTTTTAGTATCCGTAATAATGGCATCTTCCTCGCCGGGGAGCTTTGCCAAAAAATGTTTTTCTATTGCACGATAAATGCTAAGCTCCACTTTCTTGGGATCAATGAGTACAAACTTGAGCTGCGACGGATGTTTTTTATAAAGCAATGAAACCAGCAGCGCATTTACTCCAACCGATTTTCCCTGACCCGTAGCACCGGCCATGAGTAAGTGTGGCATACCTGCAAGATCTACAATAAAATTTTCGTTATCAATCTTTTTGCCGATAGCAATGGGCAAACTGAAATTATTATTCTGAAATTTCTCAGAAGCCAGCAAGGTTTTCATGCTCACAATCGTTTTGCGAACATTGGGTACTTCTATACCAATAGTGCCCTTGCCCGGTATAGGTGCAATGATGCGTATGCCAAGTGCTGCCAGACTCAATGCAATATCATCTTCCAGATTTTTGATTTTAGAAATTCTTACACCCGGTGCCGGTACTATTTCATATAGCGTAACGGTGGGACCAACGGTGGCACTTATTTTTTGAATCTCTATTGAATAATTTCTAAGTGTTGAAATAATCTGGTTTTTATTATTTTCCAGTTCGTTGCTATCTTGAATAATTTTTTCGCTGCCATGTGCTTCTAAAAGTCCCAGTGTTGGATATTTATAATCTCTTAAATCCAACGTAGGCTCATATGGTGGCAGATTCTCCACTNNTTTCAGGTGCTTTTATTTCAAGCTCCAATGGACCGGTTGGTTTTTTTACAGCAGGTTTTGGCGCTTGATGCAAAGTTGTTTCCGGATCAGTTTCTGTATTATTGTTTATATCTAGAGCATCTTCCTGTTCATCTGATTCAGGTGTATGCTGAAGTAAAATGTCGTTCACAATTTCGCCTTCAACAGTAGGCTGCTTCGATTCTATTTTTTCAAGCTGTGTTTCTAATGATTCATCTTTCTCCACTAATTCAAACTGATGTATTGGGACCTGCTCGTCAGGGAAATTGATAACAATGGGAGCTTCACCCGTTAATTTGTTACCACCAATTTTATTTTCAGTATTATTAATGTTTTCAATTAAAGTTTGGCTATTTGTAGTGGCAATGGCAGGCATTAATGCACCATTGTCCGCTTCATCGTTTTCTTCTTCATCAGCTTCGTCTGCATCCGATAATTGATTTTTTGCAGGCAAATTAAAAGAAGGATTAAACTGCCAAATGAAATAACCTGCTGCAAGCAAGAGCAAGACTGCGCCGGTGCCAAAACCGCCTAAAGCCCCGGTCATTTTTTTACTAATCATATCTCCTACGCCGCCGCCAAACGGAAAATTGCTACCTGCAAAAACAAAAGACAAAGCGATAGATAAAACCAATAATCCAACAGTTACATATTTCAGGTTTTTCCAGATGGAAAAAACTTTGCGGCGCATCAATAGATTTACACCTACTACAAAAAAGAAAGTACAGATAAGGAATGCAGCCAATCCAAATCCATTAAATATGAATAAGTGAGAAATAACAGCTCCAAAGGTCCCCAATAGATTAGAAACTTTTTTGCCGCTATCTAACAAGGCGCTAAAGCCTTGTTGTGCAATAGCCTGATCTTGCTTCCAGGTAAAGAGGTAAGAGAAAAATGAAATAAATAGAAATACAGAAAGCAGTAAAGAAAATGCGCCAACAATTTTCCAGGTTCTTTCATCGCGGGCAATCGCTTTCAGATCAATTTTATCTTCCTTCTCAGCCCGAAAAGGTGTAACATCGGATTTTGCTGGTTTTTTCTCAGGACTTTTTTTCGATTTCTTTTTCGACTTGGTAGCCATGTCTGCAAAGATAGAAAGTTTAGAAGCAAAATTATTAAGTGAAATCAGATTTCATCGGGGAACACAAAATTGTATAAACCTCAATTTCTTTCTAACAAGAAGGTAGCTATTGCTTCTTTCTTAAGAATGAAATTAGAAGCAGCAACCACCCGACAATTAAGAATAAGCCACCCACAGGAGTAACCGGCCCTACAATTTTTGAAATACCACTTTCATTTATTTTCAAAAATGTAAGCAGGAAGAGTGATCCGGAAAAAAGCAAAATACCTGTGATAAAACAAGTACCCGCCCACCTCAACTGTTTCGCTGGCAATTTATCATAGATTAATCCCACAAACAGGAGTGCCAGTGCATGATAAATCTGGTATTGTACGCCGGTTTGAAAGGAGTGCAATATTTTTTCATCCTGCGTCAACCTTTGCAGTCCATGTGCGCCAAAGGCTCCGAGTGCTACGCCCAATGCGCCGAAAAATGCTCCTGCAACTAAAAATTTTTTATGCATGAAATATCTTTTGAATCAGATTTTCTAAAAGAACAGGTGCTTCATCTATTTTTATTTTTGCCTGTTCATAAAATATTTTTCTGTCAGCCATTTTTTTGAGTATAAAAGCATACAACTGCTCTTCATTCAAATTTTTTATTAAAGGTCGCTTTGATTTTTCTTTGATCAGTCTATCTAACAAAATTTCTGAGGGTGTATTGATCCAAACGGTAATGCCCGATTGATTCATGTAATCAATATTATTGAAAAAACAAGGAGTGCCGCCACCACAAGCCAATATAAATTTATCGTGTCCCTCTGTAATCATGTACAGGGCTTCTTTTTCTAATGTCCTGAATTTTTCCTCACCATCCTGTTCAAAAATTTCAGTTATTGATTTATTGGCCAATCGCATGATCATTTCATCCAGATCAAAAAACGGAAATTCCAGTTTTTTGCTTAATTGGCTGCCCCAGTATGTTTTGCCGGAGCCCATAAATCCCATTAAAAATATTTTCATATATAAAGAAGCGGCAACGGCTGCCCGTTAACTAACTATTTAAAAGCATTGATGCCCGTAACATCCATTCCTGTAATCAACAGGTGAATATCGTGCGTACCTTCATAAGTGATAACGCTTTCCAGGTTCATCATGTGTCGCATTACAGGATATTCGCCTGTGATGCCCATGCCACCCAGCATTTGTCTGGCGTCTCTGCAAATATTAGTTGCTACTTCACAGGCATTTCTTTTTGCCATACTTACCTGTTGTGGTGTGGCTCTCCCTTCACTCATCAATACCCCCAGCCGCCAGTTTAATAGTTGCGCTTTGGTGATTTCTGTTACCATTTCGGCCAGTTTTTTTTGTTGTAGCTGAAAGCCACCAATGGGTTTGCCAAATTGTTCTCTTTCTTTTGAATAACGCAATGCAGTATCGTAACAATCCATAGCTGCTCCAATAGCACCCCAGGCTATGCCGTATCTGGCTTTGGTAAGACAGCCCAATGGGCCTTTCAGCCCTTTTACATTGGGAAAAATATTTTCCTTTGGTACTTTTACATTATCAAAAACCAATTCTCCAGTGGCTGAAGCACGCAGGCTCCACTTGCCATGTGTAGTAGGTGTGCTGAAGCCTTCCATACCTCGCTCCACTATCAATCCATGCACTTCGCCTGCCTCATTTTTTGCCCAAACTACTGCTACTTGTGAAAAAGGAGCATTACTAATCCACATTTTAGCACCATTCAAAATAACATAATCTCCGGCATCTTTAAAATTGGTTAGCATACTCGATGGATCGCTGCCATGATTTGGCTCCGTCAACCCAAAACAACCCAACCACTCACCACTTGCCAACTTGGGTAAATATTTTTTTCGCTGCGATTCACTTCCGTATTGATAAATAGGAAACATAACCAGGCTTCCCTGTACCGAAGCGGTTGAACGTACGCCACTATCGCCACGCTCCAGTTCCTGCATCATCAACCCATAACTTATATAATCTAATCCACCGCCGCCATATTCAACCGGCACGGTTGGACCAAAACAACCAAGATCGCCGAGTTGTTTTACAATCTGCTGAGGAAACTCAGCTTTCTGTGCATAATCCTCAATAATAGGTGATATTTCTTTTTTTACATAAGCACGTACCGCTTCACGAATTTGTTTGTGTTCTTCGGTAAGCAATTCATCAAGTAAGAAATAATCAGGACTTTGAAACATGTCAGTACGAGCAGCCATAGTAATTCCATTTTTTTTAATTTGACAAGACAGCGCAAAGGTAACATACTGTAACTTAATATAGAAGCAGCATGATTCACCTTGTGATTTAAACGTTCTTCATTAAAAAAATCTACAACTTATTTCCAAATTCATAATTTTAGATAATACAAAAAAGAAACCATTTCAATTATGAACAAGAACCGCATTATGAGAAATATAATTGCTGAAATTGTCGGCTTTTTATTAGGTGCTGCCATTTTTTGGGCAGGGGCACTTATTTCACTTATTGCTTTAGCACAAGGCGTCAGCCGAGATCATGATTCCAACAGCATGATGAATAGTAGCACCAACTCCTATCTTGTTCTTTGCTTAGTTGCTATCATTGCTTCCTTTTTGGGTGGCTTGGTTACAACACTTATGGCTGAAGATAAAAACTACAAACCGGCTATGATAACTGGAATATTATTATTGATCATGGTGCTTGCTTTTAATAACTATGTGGTTAACGCAAATTCAGCCATACTATACGCATGTATGGGCCTTCCCGCATTATTGGGTGCATATTTGATTTTGAGAAGAAAATCTGTATAAGAAATTTGGTTGGGATTGAAAAAGCTATTTCTTCCCCGAGCCACTCATTTCTATATCACGATTAATTTCTTCTATATTTACCGGTCTTGCTGTTTCATCACCCATCAGGTATTTTGAAAAATAATCAGCCGTTTTCCAAAACCAATATTCACTCATATCGCCAAACCCATGACGCTGTGTAGGTAAAATCAGCATTTCAAATCTTTTGTTAGCCTTAATTAATGCATTCACAACACGCATTGTATTTGCAGGAGATACATTGTTATCAATTTCTCCATGTATCAGACATAAATGACCTTTCAGATTTTTTGCCAGATCCTGATTTCTTTCAATAGAATAAACAAATGTAGTATCTCCTTTTTCGCTGATTTCTTCTTTTACACCATTATGCTTTTCGCTCCACCAACGGTTATAAACTGAGTTATCATGATTACCTGCATTACTTACAGCCACTTTAAAGAAATCGGGATAAACCAACATGGCGGCCGTACTCATAAAACCACCGCCACTGTGTCCATGTATGCCCACTTTATTTATATCAATAAAGGAAAAGCGATTGGCTAATTGTTCTGCTGCCGATTTTTTATCAGCCAGACCATAATCTCTTAAATCTCCATATCCATAATTGTGATACCATTTGCTTCGAGCCGGGCTGCCTCCGCGGTTGCCTACCGTTACTACAATAAAACCTAACTGCGCCAGGCGATCTATTCTGTCCATGCCTCTGCCCCATGCTTTGTTCACCGACTCAGTCTGAGGGCCGGGATAAACATATTCAATCAAAGGATATTTTTTATTGGGATCAAAATCATAAGGCTTGTACATCACACCATACAAATCGGTAATGCCGTCATCGGCTTTTACTTTAAATATTTCCGGGAATTTATATCCCGTTTGCATTAAAAGACTAAGATCGGCAGTTTCCAATTTCAATACAGTTTTACCTTCATTATTTATCAACACCGACTCGGGAGTGGTATTTACTCTTGAAAAATTATTGACGAAGAACTGTTCATCATCATCCATCAAAAACTGGTGATCGTAATTGCCTGCATTGAGCAACTGAAGTCCGGAGCCATCAAAATTCACTTTATATAAATGCAAATAATAAGGATCCTCTTTGGTTGCGACTGTGCCCTCCTTTTTATCGGCCGCAATTGTTTCTCTGCCATTGGCGGAGAAGTAAAGTACTCTTTTCTTTTCATCAACACCCATTATACTTTCACAATGAAAAGGACCGGATGTGATTTGATTTTTTAATTTCCCATCTCCGTCGTACAAATAAAAATGACCCCAGCCATCTCTTTCACTCCACTCAATTATTTCTTTACCATCATTTACCAATTCTGGTGTTCTTGTTTCAATGTAAGTATTTAGCCGCTCTTCTATTACTGCCACGGAAGTATCTGCTCCCACATTCACGCTACATATATCAATCCGCTTTAAATCGCGGCTGGTGCGACTAAAAAACACCTGATTATTATTTCCAAGCCAAAGTTGTGGCGAAAAATCATCATCTCGATTTTTCTTCAGTGGTGTTTTACGAAACAAATCCAAAGTCTGGTCTTTAAATCTGCCGGTTTTAATGCGTGTTTGTTTTTTTGAAACTGCGTCAAAAAGATAAATTTCATCTATGGGAGCGGTTGTTTCACCCGGCATCCAATATTTGTATGATTCTAATGTAGGACGAGGTTCAGCAGCACTGTTGATCACCCATAAATCCTTCACTTTTCTTTCATCTGTTCTTTTTAATATAAAATGTTTTGAATCAGGCGACCATAACACAGCTACACCTTTTCTGTTTTTCTTATTTTTTTCTTCATCAACATTTGTTTCACCAAATCCTTTAAAATGCCATGAATAATCTGCTACCCCATCGGTGGTGATGGCATGTTCAACTATTGTAGTGTCTTTATCGTTTATCTGTGCCTTTTTATAATTTTCAAAATCCATCCAATAAAGATTGTTGTTTCTACCAAACAGCACCAATGAGCTATCGGGAGCTACAGAAGCCCACATAGCTTTGCGAAGTGGCCTTTTGAAATCGGAGAGTGTATCTAAAGTTCCATTATTGAGGTTGTATTCAAAGTAGAAAACTTTTTTTTCTTTTCTGGGAGGTGTATCTTTTTTCTTTGATGAAGTGTCCTTGATGATAACATCAATTGTGCTTTTTACCTGAAAACGTATTTTGGTTTCATCGCCTATAAATTGCAGGCTGTCTATATCAAGATGCTGCCCATCTATCGGGTCTTTGATGATGCGTGTAAGTTGTGCTGCAAGTTTATCATTGTCAAATAGTTTCTTTTTTTCAGCCTTTACCGGATCAACCAGATACCAGTTACGCCCTTCTGTAGTTTGATATGAATACCAGAAGCGATTTGATTTTTTCAACCAATGTGGATCTACACTGGTGGAGAATACCATTTTATTTACCCTTGCCGGTGAATATTTTGCAGCTTGCTGATAATTCGCTTTTGTAACTTCTGTCCGTTCTTGCTGTGCGTGCAATGAAATAAATAATCCTGACAACAGTAAAAGCAAAACTGTTTTCTTCATAATGCTTAGTTTAAAGTGTGGGGCTTAAGGTAAGTATTTTTCCATTTCGTGTTGAATAGCAAAGGCTTCATTTCTTGCTTTTTCGGCAAAATCTACTTCAGCGGAAGCATAGATAATTGAACGGCTGACATTTACCAATATGCCGACATCTTTGGTCATTGCAATTTTAGAAATTGATTCCAGGCTACCGCCTTGTGCACCCACACCGGGCACCAGAAAGAAATGATCGGGCACCTGTTTTCTGATACTTTCAAAAGCTTCCTCCTGAGTAGCGCCTATTACAAACATCAGATTTTCGCTACTGCCCCACTCCGCTACTTTCTCAATTACTTTTTCATAAAGGAATTCGCCCCCTGTGTGTAGCATTTCAAAATCCTGTGCTCCTTCATTTGAAGTAAGACCCAGCACAATAGCCCATTTGCCTTTATGTTGCAAAAAAGGTTTTACACTGTCGGCTCCCATATAAGGGGCAACGGTAACAGCATCAAAAGGCATTGCTTCAAAAAATGCTTTTGCGTACTGGTTTGATGTATTGCCTATATCGCCACGCTTGGCATCTGCTATTTTGAAATGATGATCACCAATAAACTGAACCGTTTTTTCCATAGTGGCCCAGCCCTTCAATCCCTGTGCTTCATAAAAAGCTGTGTTGATTTTATACGACACACATAAATCTCTCGTCGCATCTATTATTTCTTTATTGAAGGAGAATACAGGGTCCGGTTCACTCAAGAGGTGAGTTGGTATTTTTGAAATATCAGTATCCAATCCTACACAGAGATAGGATTTTTTTTCTTTGATTTCAGCTACCAGTTGATGACGTGTCATGTGGCAAAGGTATTCAGTTATAAGGCATTCAACTTAGCCAAAATTAGTTGTTCTATGAATTCAGATTCCCAGTTATCATTAATTCCACCCCGCTGCATTATTTCCTGCATTATGGCTTCTTGTTTATTGCCCCGCTCCAGTGCTTCGCTGTACCGTATATCGGGCCTAAAAGTAACCATGCTATAAGCAGGAATCCATTTGTCGGGATGCTTTTGATGCAAGTTTGCTTCTATCTTTTTTTGTAAAAGAAATTTTGGGTCGGCTACTTTATCTCGCATCTCTATAAAATTATTTAATGCCAGTTCGGCTATGGCATCGCCATCGGGTTTTCGTAACTCCTGAAAGGCTGATAAAATTGTCGACCAGTCTTCACCATGATTATCCATCAAACTGCTGAGAACAGANNGTTCATACCCTGACCAAAAAACGGAACAATCGCATGTGCGGCATCTCCTATCAATGCAAATTTATCTGCACGTATCCAGGGAAAACATTTTACGGTTACCAATGATGATGTCGGATTTTGAAAAAAATCTTCAATCAATGTTGGCATTAAGTTGGATGCGTCTGCAAACTGATTGGCGAAAAACGATTGTACTTTTTCTTTCGTGTTCAAAGAGGCAAATGAAATTTCACCTTCAAATGGGAAAAATAGTGTGCAAGTAAAACTTCCGTCAATATTGGGCAGGGCAATCAGCATATAATTTCCACGAGGCCAGATGTGCAGTGCATTTTTTTCCAATTGAAATTCACCATTTTTACCTGGCGGAATATGCAATTCCTTATAACCATAATCAATATAATATTGTTCATATTGAAACCGGTCGTGCTGCAATTGGTGTTGTAGTCTGGATGCAGCAAAAGCCCCATCGGCCCCAAAAATCAAATCGGATTTTTGAGAAACCAATGTTGCTTCTTTTGTTTCAAAAGTTACCGTATTTGTACTCCAGTCTATTGCTTCACATTTGTGATGGAAATAGATTTCAGCACCCTGTGCTGCCGCCAATGTCATCAATTGCTTATTCAACTCCCCTCTTGAAACCGAATTGATAAACTGTCCTTCTTTTCCATAAGGCTGAAATGATGAATGGCCATCGGCATTATGAATAAAACGGCCATGCATGGGAATGCAAATCTTTCTGATGTCGGACATGATGCCTACTTCTTCCAAAGCTTTGATTCCTCTGTCGCTCAATGCAAGATTGATAGACCTGCCGGCTGCTATATTTTCATTACGCATGTCTCCCCTGCGTTCAAAAACTTTTACTTTATATCCACGCTTGCATAAAATGATTGCCAGCAACGAGCCCACCAGGCCGGCACCAATTATTGTGATACTTTTTTTCAAATTTTCGCTAAAGATTTTATTTAACTGAGTTGTTGTTTTAATAACACACCAAAACGGTAAATGTCTTCAAATGAATTGTACAAGGGCACAGGCGCTATGCGTATTACATTCGGCTCACGCCAATCGGCTATTACTCCTGCTTTGGTGAGTTCTTCAAATATTTTTCTTCCGTCTTTTTTCATAAGTAATGAAACTTGACAGCCTTTTTCATTTTCATTTCGCGGTGTGATGATGGTTGCTTCGTTATCTTTTGCATCTGCATTACAACTATCAATTACAAAAAATAAATAATCGGAAAGCTGTTTTCTTTTTTCATGCAATCGCTGCATACCAGCTTCTTCAAATACATCCAAGGCTGCTTTGTGTGCCGCCATTGACAAGATAGGTGCATTACTCAGTTGCCAGCCTTCTGCTGTGGGTATAGGCTCAAAACCTTTTTTCATTTGAAATCTTGTTTCCTTATCGTATCCCCACCATCCGGCAAACCTGTGCAATGCTTTATTTGCAATATGTTTTTCATGAATAAAAACACCAGCTACACCACCCGGTCCGCTGTTCAGATATTTATAGGAACACCAGCAAGCAAAATCAACCTGCCAGTCGTGAAGTTGCAGTGCTACATTTCCGGCAGCATGAGCCAGATCGAAACCGGCATAAGCACCCACGCCATGTGCCGCTTCGGTTATCTCCTTCATATCAAACACCTGGCCTGTGTAATAATTTACACCACCAAATAAAACCAATGCCACACTGTTTCCATGCTGCTGAATAATTTGAAGTATGTCCTCATTTCTGATGCTATGTTCACCGGCTCGTGGTGCCACTTCAATAATTGTAGCATCAGGATTCAATCCATGAAATTTTACTTGCGTTTCAATAGCATATTGATCGGATGGAAAAGCCTTTGTTTCGCAAATGATTTTATATCTTTCTTTTGTTGGCCGGTAAAAACT
>JRYE01017138.1_pt1 | contig 11238 bp, 19 predicted proteins | sample 235321 | NCBI WGS metagenome assembly JRYE01 (sample SAMN03074214, study PRJNA261473) | activated sludge metagenome | biome: Common Effluent Treatment Plant; feature: Wastewater; material: Activated sludge; isolation source: activated biomass in a lab-scale reactor treating industrial wastewater at... | reverse complement strand
GGCGGCTGGGGCGGCCGCGGCGGGCGGTGCGGGCGACGGCGGTGAATCGGAAGCCGGGGTTGTTTGGTGATTACGGTGTGGGGGATATGGTGCGGGTGGTTCTGGACGGGCCGGGGGTGGATGGGTATTTTGAGCTGCTGGGGATGGAGTTTAGGCCGGAGGATAATACGTGCGATCTGGCTTTGGAGGCGCGATGAGCGGGCCGATGGAGCGGCTGTTTTTGGGCGGGAATCTGGTGGATCGGGTTGAGGCGCTGGAGCGGGCGGGGCGGGCGCTGGAGCGGCGGGTGGCCGCCGGGGAGTTGCGGACGCTGGTGGATGGTTGGCGGCGGACGGATGTGGCGGCGGGGTTGAGCGGGGCGGCGGTGAACCGGTTTGGCGGGAGCGCGGACGGGGATTTGATTTTGCCGGTTGCGGTACATGTTCGGGGGTTGATGGTGTCGCTGAATGCGGCGCGGACGGCGGGGACGTTGGCGGCGGTGGTTTATGTGGCGGGGACGGCGACGGAGTTGCGGGGGGAGTTTGGGGCGGGGAATACGCAATATTCGTATACAACCAGTATGGCAGTGTTGGCGGCGGCAGGACAGGTGATCGATATTCGGTTGACGACGTCGGGGGATTGGGCGCCTGCTTCGGCGGATTTGTTTGCGGCGCTGGTGATTGAGATCGCGGGCGGTTGAGTTATGTCAGAGGAGCTGGCGGAGATCTATAGTGAATTGCGCGAAGTGCGGCGGGCGTTGTTCGGGGATATGCTGCGCCAGGAGACGGGATTGGTTAAACAGGTTGACGGGGTGATGCGGGTGGTGGTGGGGCTGGAGCGGACGCAGGGGGATTTGGCGCGGATGGTGCCGCTGGTGGAGGAGCTGAAGCGGTCGGATGATGAGCGGCGGCTGGAGAGGAGGCATGTGGAGCGGAATTGGTTGAGCCGGGAGGCGGGGGAGGTGGTGCGGATTCTGGCGGTTATTTTGATGACGTGGCCGGTGATGGCGTGGGATTGGCGGGCGTTGTGGGGGGGGGGGGGGTGGGGGGCGCCGGTGGGGGCGCTGGTGGGGTTGCTGGCGTTTTTTGCGGTGATCAGTATTGTGGCGCGGAGGAACGGGCATCATGGGTGACGGGTTATGAATCTGATCAGGAATGGGGATTTTGCCGAGGGGCGGGAGGGCTGGGGCAATCACCGGTGCGGGTTGAGTGTCGTGGACGGCGCGGCGCGGGTGACGGTTGATGAGCCGGGGGACAATCTGCAGCTGTATCAGGCGGGGATTGTGCCGGAGGCGGGGACGCGGTATCGGCTGACGTTTTGGGCGTCGTCGAATGACGGCAGTGATATGGGGGTGTATCTGCACCAGCATGATGCGCCGTATGCCGATTATGGTTTGGGTTATGTGGCGTGGCTGGGCAGCGAGAGGGGGGAGTATTCGGTGGAATTCATGACGCCGGATGTGGTTCCAGCGGAGGGGCGGTTGCGCTTTTCGTTTGGGAAATATGCAAAGTCGGGGACGGTTTATAGCATTGATAACGTTCGGCTGGAGGCGGTGGTTGCGGAGCTGCCGCAACGCCCGGCGCGGCGGATCCACGTTATTGCGCCTCGTCTGGAGGCGGGGGATGAGGTGGAGGTGCGGATTGTGAGGCCGGGCGGGATTGTTTTGACGGCGGGGGGGGATATTGATTGGGATGCGACGCGGTGGAGGCTGGTGGCGGTTTATGCGGAATATTCCGATTGACGCCATGCCCGGGCAGGGGGAGACGATGGCCGCGCTGTATGGCGCGGGGGTGCGCCCGGCTTTCATTGCCGCCTATACAGGCCGGACGGCGAACGGTGTGACGGGCTGGCTGAGGCGCAATGGCGGTTATACGTCTCGCCGGATGTCGGCGGAAGTGCGGGAGGAGATTGAGCGGTTGTATTACGACGGTTTGAGCATTGAGCAGATAGCGCGGGCGGTCGGGCGGTCGCATGGCGGGGTGCGTTATTATCTGCGTTCGCGGGATTTGTATTTGCCGGAGCGGGTTCATGTGACGGCGGCCATGAGGGGGAAGATTCGGCGATGGTATGACAGGGGGGTGAAGACGGGGGTGATTGCCGATCGGGTGGGTGTGGGGGCGTCTACGATTTTCAGGCATGTTGAGACGGGGCGGCGGCGGGCGGTATCGGAGGAGGAGCGCGGCCGGATGGTTGCCGCGTATGTGGCGGGGGGGTATGTGGTGGATATTGCCAGGGATACGGGGCGGGATCATACGACGGTGCGGGCGGTGTTGGCCGGCGCGGGTGTGTATGAGCCTTATCGGCAGGGGCAGCGGGTTTATCGTGGGTGGAATAACAGAATACATAAGGAGTTTTGATATGAGTGAGCAGATTACGGTTGCGGCGTTGGTGGCGGTGTTGGTGTCGCTGGTGCTGGAGTGGTTTCCGTCTTTGCGGGGCTGGTGGGACAGGTTCTCGGAGTCTCAGAAGCGGGGGCTTATGGCGGCGGCGGTGGCGGTGATTTCTGTCGGCGTGGTGGGGGTGAATTGCGCGTTCTATCAGACGTGTCCGGCGGATTGGCTGGTGGCTGTGCGGGATATTGTGCTGGTGTTTATTGCGACGGCCGCCGGGCAGCAGGGGGTGCATCTGTTGACGAAGCGGGCGATCTAGCGGGAGCTATTGCCCGGCGCGGTTTGTCCTCCGGCCGTGGTGGGTGTGGTTTCGGGGCGGCCGCCTGGAGTTGAGTCCAGGCGGCCGTTTTTGTTGGGGGTGCCACGAATGGTCACGAATGGCCACGATTTTTCCGGCCGGGCGTGGATGTCCCGTTCGCACAGGATGCAGCGGCCGTTGCGGGGGGGGTGGCCGGTGGCGGTATAGAGGATGCCGCAGCGGGGGCAATTTTTGGTGCGTTTGTTGTCTGCTTGAAGACGGCATGGGGGGAGGTTGAGCAGGCGGATGCGTTTGCTGACCTGGCGGTAGTCGCGGCCGAGGGCGGCGGCGATTTTGGTGATGGGGGCGTTGTCGTTTTTGCGCATGGGGGTGATCCGGGCGTCTTCGGCGGGGGTGAAGGGTTTCCAGGCGCCGAGTTTTCGCCATAGAAACCTCTCATAGGGTACTCCCCCTTTCAAGGGGGAGGGGAATGTGAGCGGCGCAAAGCGCCGTCTCTTTCGATTTGCATTGATAGAACATATGCGATATAATTCGTTTATGCAGACTAAACGAACGCGACATAGCGCCTACAACATCAATTATCACTTCGTTTGGATACCAAAATTTCGCCGTCCCGTTCTGATTGGCGGCATCCCGGCCAAACTTGATGCGTTGATTCGCGCCAAGACTGCCGAGCTTGGCGGCGAAGTAATTGAGCTTGTTGTCCAGCCCGATCACGTTCACCTGTTTTGCTCTTTCCCGCCGACGCTGGCCCCGCGCCAGATTATGCATCGGCTCAAGGGTTTCACATCGCATGAGCTTCGCCGCGAGTTCCCTTACCTGAATAGCCGATTGCCGTCCTTGTGGACGCGCTCGTATTACGTCGGCACGGCGGGCAACGTCTCGGCAGAAACGATTAAGCGGTACATTGACGAGCAAAAAGGCAAGTAGATGATCCGCACGTACAAATACCGACTGCGCCCGACGAAGAAGCAAACTTTTTTGCTCAGTCGCCTCTTTGCGCAGATGCAAACCGTCTACAACGACGCGCTCAACGAACGCCGCGTCAAGTGGCGAGCATCCCGCAGGTCGGTGACTTACGTCCAGCAGTGGAACCGGATGCGCGACGAGCGCCACGCCCTGCCCGACGAGATGGGGATGCTCAACGCCACGTCGATCCAGCAGATGCTTCGTCGCGTCGATAAGGCGTACCAGTCGCTCTACAAAGGACGTGCCGGTCATCCCCGATTTAAGAATGTTAAGCGATTCAAGTCTGTCGAATACCGGCCCGGCGACGGGTGTAAACTTTCCGGCGACAGACTCTATATTCAGCACGTCGGACAGATTAAGGTCATCCTGCACCGAGAGATTCCCGGCGAAGCGACAATCAAGCACGTCGTCATCAAGCGGTCGCTCGGCAAGTGGTATGTTTGCCTGATGATGGAATTGCCGGATGTTGAACCCGTCGTCACGAATCGCCCCGACGTTGGTATTGACGTTGGCTTGCATCACCTGCTGGCCCTGTCCGATGGAACGATCATCGACAATCCGCGCTGGTTGCGTTCCAACCTTGCCGCCTTGCGCGTCGCTCAACGACGAATGTCCCGCCGTAAGAAAGGCGGTTCCAATTGGAAGAAAGCGGCGCGGCAAGTCGCCGTGTTGCATGAGAAGGTCGCCAATTCGCGGCGCGACTTCTGGCACAAGACGACGCGCTGGATCGTCAACACCTACGGCAATATTGCTATTGAGGATTTGTCCCTCGCGTTTATGACTCACAACGGCAATCTGTCCCTGTCCGCACACGACGCGGCTTTGGGCGCGTTCCGGTCGATGCTTGAGTACAAGGCTGAAAGCGCCGGTACTCAAGTGATGGCCGTTAAACCCGCCCGAACAAGCCAACTCTGTAGCGGTTGTGGTTCGATTGTCGTCAAAGGTCTGTCCGTTCGTGTTCATCATTGTCCTAATTGCGGCCTCATCGAAGATCGTGATGTCAATGCCGCTTGTAATATCCTTGCGCTCGGACGGAGCGCGTGGGCGTTAACGTGTCCCGTTGGGGAGAGCGTTGCCCAAGAAGCTCCCCCGCTTTAGCGGGGAGAGTGCGTCACGATTTGGGCGTCTTCGATGATGGTGAAGGGGCGGAAGGGGGTGGGCATGGTTTTATCTCCTGGGGGTGCCCCGCCTTATCCCGCGAGCGCATAACGGGATAAGGCGGGGCGGTCTCTTAACACAGGCGGTTGTACTGGCACAGACATTGCGCTCTGACCGGCCGGGCAGGTCGCCTACGCCGGGTTGACGGGGCGGTTTTGACTGACCACCCCGGCGATTGTTTTAGTGGCCATTTAGGGGTACTACATGGCATTGACGGAGATCGGCGAGGCGGGCGTGGCCGTCGTCGTAGAGGATGACGCCGTGGGTGGCGTTGCCGGGGGGCATGGTGATGAGCCGGGCGGGACGGTTGTTCTCGTCATGCAGTTTGTCGTTGATTTTCCAGTTGTGCATTTCGTCTGTATCTCCTTTGTTCTGATGTGCGTTTGCACCGGGTTGAGCAGTAGCGGGCGGCGCGGCGGCGTTTGGCGGGGGGGTGGGGGTCTCCGCAGACGGCGCAGACGTCGGGCCGGTCGTTGTGGGTGCCGCGGCGGGCGGCCTGGTCGCGCTTGCACTGCGGGGTGCAGTATCTCGCCGGGTGTTGGGCGGTGAAGATTTGGCCGCAGTGGAGGCAGTGCAAGCGGTAGACATGGGGTGATTCTCCTAACGGGTTCCGTTGCCGCGGCTGTGGCCGTTTGGGTAGGTGGCGGGTTCTTTCTCCAGCGTGGGGATGGGGGGCTGGGGGGGGAGCCGGCCGTTGTCGATTTGGTCGCGGAGGACGGGGTGGGTGACGCGGCCGTAGGGGTTATCGAGGGCGTCGGGGCGGCCGTTGCCGTCTACGTCGGTGCGCAGTTCGGCGATTAGTTCGTCCATCATGGCGGCGCTGATTTCGGCGGACATGGTCTTTTGTACGGCGATGCGGCGGGTTTTGAGGTCGCTGAGGGCGGCGTCGTAGATTGCGTCCTTTTCGGTTTGGTAGGCCATAGCGCGGCGGGCCTGGTTGTCGCCGAGGTGGAAGACGAGGACGCCGAGGACGTTGATGATTGTCCACAGGCCGATGCCCCATATGGCGGCGGAGCCGAGGAGGGCGGGGGTTTGGGCTAGTTGCTGGCCGTCCATGAGTATTTCGGCGATGACCATGAGGCTGACGCCGATGAAGTTGATGAGGGTGAGGCCGATGGCGACGGCGCGCTGGATGGCGCCTTCTGCGTAGCCGAGGAAGACAAGGAGCCAGGCGATCATTCCGACGTCGAAGACGACGAGGCCGAGGAGGGGGACGAGGAAGAAGGTGTTGGGGAGGGCCATGCTGAGGAAGCTGTAGGTGAGGCTGGATGTCCAGGTGAAGAGGATGACGCAGACGGCGTAGAATACGAATTTGGCGATGGTTTTGTTGAGCATTTCGTTCTCCTTTGATTTTTGTCGGGAGACCGTTTATTATGGGTGTACGGTCTCCCTTTGTGATGATTGGGTTGACGGTTGAGCCGGTGTGCTGCCTCCAGGTGCGCCGGCTCGGCGCATTTCAGGAGGGAGGGGGTTAGTGTATTACGACGTCTTTGAATTGCGGCGGGATTATTTGATCATAGGCGGTTGTTCTCCTGGGTGGCGGGTCGCCGTCGAGCATTTTGCGGATGGCGAGGCCGGGTGATTTGGCGGCGGTGAGGTGTGCTTCTACGTAGTCGGGTGGCATGTTCCAAAGCGGAGCGGTGGTTTTGTTGCGGGTTATGCCGGCTTGCTGGAGCAGGGTGGCGGTGGCGTTTGTGTAACGGGTTGTGTCACGAAAATGTAACGAATCGTTACATTTGTCTGCTTCTGCTTCTGCTTCTGTATCTTCTTTCTTGAAAGTAACAGGGGAAGAAGAAGCAGAAGCAGAAGAAGAGGCGGCGGGCTGTGGATAACTTTGTGGATAACTTTCGGCGTTGCGGTGACGGCGCGTTCGTTCGGCGGATGTCATGGGGGCCTGGCGTTTTTCGTAGCCGGTGAGTTTCCAGCGTTCGCGGTCGCCGGTTGTGGCCACCAGTTCGACCAGCTCGCGGCGGGCGAGGGTGGGGAGGTCGGATCGGAGTTGCTCTTCGGTGAGCCGGAGGCGGAAGGCCATGTCGGGGAGTTCGGGGAGGAGTCCTCCGCGGTCTTCGATTCCGGCGATGATGATGAGCTGCACGAATCGCCATTTTAGCTCGGCGGGGAGGGGGCCTAGCTTGATGTCGTCGATGATGTCGTGCCATAGCTTCTCCCAGTGTCGTGATTTCATGTCGTCCTTTTGTGTCATAATCGTTTTGGGTTAGAAATGCCCGGCCGGTGGTGGCCGGCCGGGTTGCCAATAATGCCTCCGGTTTTGGTTGGCATGTGGGGCCATTCAGTCTGGAGGTGTGATCATGGAGACGTTGGTGTGGCTGGCGGCCGTCTCGTTGCAGGAGGCGGTCGGGTTGGCGGTGGTGGACAGGGCCGGGTTGCCGGCGGTGTCGGCGGATACGGCGCGTTGGTTGCGCGGTGGCGTGAATTCGCTGGTGCGTTTCCTGGGTGATGATCGGCCGATTGATCGGGTGTCGGTGCAGGATGTGGCGCGTTGGGTGGCGGCTGAGTCGGGGCGGGGGCTGTCGGCGGTTAGTGTGAATTCGAATCTGCGGGCGGTGAAGACGTTGTATTCGCGGTTGCAGTCGAATGATGTGATTGGGCATTCGCCGGCGAGGCCGGTGCGATTTTTGCCGGAGCCTCCTCCACGGCCGCGGGCGGTGGCGGTGGATGATTATATGTCGATGCGGGATGCGGCGACGTGCGCCCGGGATCGGGCGCTGGTGGATGTGTTATGGGCGAGCGGCTGCCGGCTGGCGGGGTTGCTGTCGATGCGGGTTGATCGGATGGAGCGTTGGCGCCAGGATGGGCGGGATTGTTTTGCGTTGCTGGTGGTGGAGAAGTTTGGCCGCTCGCGCTGGGTGTATGTGGGGCGTGATCCGTTGCAGGGGGTGAGCCTGGCGGAGTGGCTGGAGGAGCGGCCGGCGGTTGGGGAGCCGTGGGTGTGGCTGGCGTTTGCGGCGCCGTTTGGCCGGATGGCGGCATCGACGGCGCAGGCGGTGTTGAGGCGTTGCCGGCTGGCGGCGGGTATTCCCCGGGAGCGGCCGTCGTCGGCGCACAGTTTTCGCCATGCGTTTGCGTTGCGGATGCTGGATGAGGGGGAAGACCTGGCGGCGGTGTCGGCGTGGCTGGGGCATCATTCGCCGGAGTTTACGGCGGCGGTGTATGCGCGGCGGGATGAGCGCCGGTTGAGGGAGAAGATGTTCCGGTATTGATGTGGTGTTACAGGAGCTTCCCAAGCTGTTAGCACGGGTTCGAATCCCGTATGCCGCTCTTCCGCTGCCCTACTGTGGGCGCGGATGTGCGATCAGTTTGGTTGTGCCTGGTATTCGGTTGTTCAGGTGCGATCAGCATATCGGGGCCGTCAATGGTGGAACAGAGGCGGCCTCGGTTGTTATTTAGTTGGTTTTATCTAACGTTTCGCGTTGGAACTTCTCGACGGCGGATCGTGCAATTCGGTAGTCTCGCCGGAGGGGTTTGGTGCGTTTTGCCTCCAGGCGGCCGCTGTATATCCATCTCCGGACGGTTGATTCGTCGACGCCGAAGTGGGTTGCCACCTGGGATACTGTTAGATATTCGTCGTGTGTGTCGTGCATATCCGGCAGTATAGAGGACGGTAGCGGGCGCGTCAATCGGTAAACCTTAAAGGTTGGAATATTTTAAGGATGGAGGGCGGATATGAGTGAAAAGGGCGTGAACAGGGGGGCGGGTGTGAAGGCGGGGTTTAGTCGAAGTTTTCATAGCAAGATTAGCGGTACCAGCCACAAGAATTCTGACGGGTCGGACAGGCAGGACTATATCAAGCGGTATGTGAAGGCGGGGGATGAGCTGGTGCTGGCGCCGGAGCCGTATAATCCCGTCTCGCCGGCGGCGATTGCGTTGTTCGTTTTTAGGGAGACGGGGACGTTGCGGAAGTCGAAGGAGGCGTTGCAGTTGGGGTATGTGGCGGGTGAGCTTGCGCCGGAGATCCATCGGATGTGGGCGGNNCTGGAGAATGCAAAAGAGCCGCTCGGTTTTAAGGCCGGGCGGCTCTTTTGTTTGGGGGGGGGAGTGCCCGACAAGCGGACAATGTCATAATAGCATGATTTACGATGTTTCAAAATGAAACATTATGGAATATTGTGCTATTATATCGCCATGTCGGGATACGTGGCGGCGACGCCGCCAGTTCGGCGAAGATTGTGGGAGCGGGTTTTGGGGTCGGAGCGGGTGCCGGTTCTGGACGTGCGGCCTCGGTGGGTGGAGTTCCGGGATGGGCCGGCCTGGGGGTATGATGTGGCGGTTAGGGAGCTGCATGATGGGCAGGTGTGCCGGCTGGCGGCGTATATGTCCAGGGTAAACCGGACGGATTATGATGAGACGCGCCGATCGATTTTGGATGATGGCGTGGTTGTGGTGGGATTGTACGTTGTGGATGATGAAACGGCCGATGCGGGTGAGCATCGGCCGTTTCGCTTTGGAGGGTTGTGATGGCTCGGAGAGCTGCCCGGGCGTGTGCTGTGGCGGGTTGTTCACAGGTGGCGGTAGGCTCGGATTATTGCGCGGATCATGCGAGTATGAAACGGCCGCGGGATGAGCGGGAGAGCGCGGCGGCTCGTGGGTATGGGTATCGGTGGCAACGGCAGAGGAGGATGGTGTTGGCTCGATCGCCATTGTGTGCCGATCCGTTTGGTGTGCATTCGGCCGCTGGTGTTGTGGAGTTGGCGACGGATGTGCACCATGTGGTGCCGTTGGCGTCTGATGCTCCAGCGGCCGTTCGTCATGGTGAATCGAATCTGGTGGCGTTGTGTCACTCATGCCATAGCAGGATCACGGTTGGCGGAGATTCTGGTTATGATGATGGTGGTAGGGGGTGGTAGGGGCGGCAGGGGGTGGTAGGGGCGGTCGGATACTTACAGCTCACAAAATACTAGACCGCCGCTTTTAGCCATTTTAATTCGGCCGCAGGTTTCGGTGTGGGGGGGTATGGCAGACGCAATGAAGATATGTGAGCTGTGTAACGAGGAATTCTTACCAAATTCACGAACGAAGAATCGGCAGAGATTTTGTAGTAAAAAATGCAACCGGCAATGGCAATATGAAAATGGCATCCATGAGTTCACTTGCCAACGCTGCGGCAAGGTCTACGTGGCTAAGGAGAAGAATCGGGACAAGTATTGTTCGCGGACGTGTGCCTTTGCAGACATTGGGGCGTGGCGCAGAAAAGACGCGGTGGAGATGGCAAGCTGTTTGGCTTGTGGGGCTGAGTTCAGGAAGTTAGATGGGGTTTTCAATTACAAGTATTGCTCGCCCGCCTGTCATGTCACGGCAGAGACGAAGGCGTGTGTTGTATGCCAACAGGATTTCATTCCCTTAACACATGGCATGACTTGCAGCCCGGAATGTAGGGCTGAATATGCCCGACGGCGCGCGCGTGAGATCGAGATAGAGAAGCATCGGAGGAAGGCGAAGGTTTGTACGTGTAAGGTATGCGGTGTGAAGTTTTGCCCGTTGTATGGAACCAAGAAGAGACTGTTTTGTTCTGATAAGTGTGCGATAAAAGGCCGAGTTTCTTATGGGAGTAGTAATATCCAGCGGGCGAAGCATTTTGGAGTGCCTTACAAGTATTTTAGCGAGCGGAAGATTCTGGAGCGCGACGGATGGCGCTGTTATCTGTGCGGGTGTGACACGCCAAAGGAGTTGCGGGGGACTTACGAGGATAACGCGCCGGAATTAGATCACGTAATTCCGCTGTCAAAGTGTGGGCCTCATTTGCCGGACAACGTTCGGTGTTCGTGCAGGGCTTGCAACATAAACAAAGCCGATAAAGTAAGAATGGAGCAACTGGCGATAGTGTTTGCGTAACGCAAACACATCCGGAGGTGATTATGGGCACTAGAGGCCCGGCGCCGAAGCCGACGGCGCTGAAGGTGCTGCAGGGCAACCCGGGGAAGCGGGGGCTGCCGAAGGGGGAGCCGCGCCCGGCGGCGGGGAAGGTGCCGGCGGCGCCGCGGTGGCTGGGGGAGGAGGCGCGGCGGGAGTGGCGGCGGGTGGCGCGGGCGCTGCACGGGGCGGGGCTGCTGACGGAGGCGGATCATGATGCGCTGGCGTTGTATTGCGAGACGTTTGCGAGCTGGCGGCGGGCGGAGGCGCAGGTGCGGACGAAGGGGGAGGTGGTGCGGACGGCGGGGGGGAATGTGATCCAGAATCCGTATTTGTCGATTGCGAACAGGGCGAAGAAGGATGCGCTGCTGCTGCTGAGGGAGTTTGGGATGCCGCCGGCGGCGCGGACGCGGATTAGTGTTGAGGGGGGCGGGGATGAGCCGTCGTTGGCGGATTTATTGTTTGAGGCGGTTGGAGGTGATGGGCGGTGAACTGGATGAGGGATTATCAGCTGGTATGGTGGTGGCCGGAGTGGAAGGGGATCGGCCGTCGGCGGTTTGTGGGGAGTTGGGCGGGGGTCTATCGCTGGTCGGTGTGGCTGGGGTTTGTGGAGGT
>JRYE01015234.1_pt1 | contig 11240 bp, 9 predicted proteins | sample 235321 | NCBI WGS metagenome assembly JRYE01 (sample SAMN03074214, study PRJNA261473) | activated sludge metagenome | biome: Common Effluent Treatment Plant; feature: Wastewater; material: Activated sludge; isolation source: activated biomass in a lab-scale reactor treating industrial wastewater at... | reverse complement strand
CGCCTTCGAGCGTGAGATCGGCGAGCGAGGTCATCGTGTCATATCGGGCTTGCGGCAGGAGATCGTCCTCACGCAATCTCTGGTTGCAGACCTCGGTGAACGCACGGGCGAAGGCCTCGAGTCGATCGGTGCGGACCTTAAGTCCCGCGGCCATCTCGTGCCCGCCGAAGGTCTCGACGTGGTCCTTGCACGCCTCGATCGCACCGTGGAGCGAGAAGCCGTCGATCGATCGCCCCGAGCCGTGGCACATCTCGCCGTGGTTCTGGAAGAGGATCGTGGGGCGGTGGAACCGCTCGACGAGTCGTGAGCAGACGATGCCGACGACACCCTGGTGCCACGTCTCGTGCGCCAGGACGATCGCGCGATGGTCCTGGCCCGTCATGCCCGACTCGGACGCGAGTTTTTCGGCATGATCGAAGATCGCCCGCTCGGTTGCCCGGCGGGTGTCGTTCTGTCGAGTGAGTTCCTCGGCGATGGCACGGGCGCGGTCGCCTGTTGCCGTCGTCAGCAGCTCGACGGCCTCTCTCGCGTGTCCCATCCGGCCGCAGGCGTTGAGACGCGGGGCGAGTTTGAAACCGACGTCCTCCGCCTGGACGCGCTCGCCACCCATCCCGCTCGCGTCGATCAACGCGTGCAACCCTTCCAGTTGGGTCGATTTCATGCGTGAGAGGCCGAAGCGGGCGATCACACGGTTCTCGCCCACCAACGGCATGACGTCGGCGATCACGCCCAGCGACGCGAGCGCCAGCATGTCGAGGAGCGTCTCACGAACACGCGGCGCGACCCGTTCCCCATCACCACCCGCGTGGAGCGTTGCGATCCGCCATGCGAGTTTGAAGGCGACGCCCGCGCCACAGAGGTCGGTGTTGGGATAGCACGCCCCAGAACCGCGCTCGATCGCCGGATGCACGCACGCGAAGGCGTCGGGGAGTTGCACGCCCGCCTCGGGCGACATGGTGTGGTGGTCGGTGATGAGGAGATCAACGCCGCGGGATCTGGCGACGCGGGCGGGTTCAAAGGCCGTGATCCCACAATCCACGCTGACGATGACGCGAGCCCCGGCGTCGGCCAGCCGCGCGATCGCCTCGGCATTCAATCCATACCCCTCGTCGATGCGGTGCGGGACATACGTCTCGATGTTCGCGTCGGGATGGAGCGTGAGGAGCGTGTGATAGAGGATCGCGGTCGCGGTGACGCCATCGACGTCGTAGTCGCCATAGATCACGATCCGTTCGCCAACGCGGGCCGCGCGGAGGAGCCGCTCGGCGGCACGGTCGATCCCCTCGAGCAACGTGGGGTCGTGCAGATCCTTGAGCGAAGGCGTGAGGAACCTCGCCGCCTCGGGCGAACCGCCCGCGTGACCACGGGCCGCGAGGATTCGGTCAACGAGCGAGCCTTCGCTCGTCATCGGTGCCTCGGGACCGATCCATCGCGCGCGAAGGCCACGAACGGAACGCGCCAGACCCGAGTCACCACCACGCGGCGTCTCGACCGACACGACTCTCGAATCGGCCTCCGCTCCCGGCATCCATCGCTCCTCACGACCATCCACAAGCAATGCCCTCCGTGAACACCTTTCCCAGTGGGCACCTTGTCGATCGTCATCCTACTGTCGCACCGAGGGCATTTCCGCCGAGTTCACCGAGGCAGCATGGTCAAACTCACGAAAATCTACACCCGCACCGGCGACNNCGGCGGCTCGCCCCTCGCGGCGTCGCTGCACCTGGCGCGAACCATCGTCCGCCGGGCCGAGCGCCTCGCGGTCTCGCTCCATGCCGCCGCACCCGGGACCACGAGCACGGAGCCGGTGCGATACCTCAACCGACTGAGCGACCTCCTCTTCGTCATGGCGCGGGCGGCGAACGACGACGGCAAGGCCGATGTGCTGTGGGTGCCGGGGGCGAACCGCACGCCGTAATCGCGCCCGACGCGAGATGCCGATTCGCGTGACCGACGCCTACCCTTGCATCCACCGGTCGGGTGCCAGAGTGGTCTAATGGGGCGGATTGCAAATCCGCTTTCCGTGGGTTCGAATCCCACCCCGACCTTTCCCGCTCCTCCAGAATCGAGTCCAATCGCCTCACACGAGCATCCCACCCCGGCGGAGCGTGGTCAGCACGAGGTCCTCCACGGACGCGTCGCTCGAGATCGGGATGAACGCCACGCCGCGGCGTGAGCACTCACGTTTCAGAGTCTCGGTGTGGGCGCGGACCCGTGATCGATACGCGTCGAGCATCGCCGGCGTGATCGAGACCTCTCGGGCACGCCCCGTCTCGACATCGGTCAGTCGGACATCGCCTAGGAGCGATCGCCCGATGCCGCCTCCATCGCCAACGCCGCGGCCAGCCGCCGGGTCGATCTCCGTCGGCGAGAGCACCCGCACGAAGTAGCCATCGGTCCGCTGCCCGCCCGCACCGGCCGAGGCGAGCACATTGATCGCCCGCGTCACGCCGCCCTCCTGGAGCGCGTCGGTCAGCAGGACGACCACGCCGCGCTTTCCCGTGCCGGCGCGCGAGAGCATCGATCTCGCGACGGCCTCGTTGAGATCCATCGCCTCGAAGGCGCGGTTCTCCAGAGTCGATCCCTCGAGGGCGTCGAGCAACAGCCTTCCCACGATCCGCACGCCCGCCCGTCCCCGCACCGGCGAGATCTGTCGCACGAGTTCCCGCGTCGCGGCCTCCGGTCGCCGCCCGCCGAGAATCGCAACCGAGACGCGATTCTGTCGCACCAGTCCGACATAGGCGAGCGCCATGGCCAGCCGGGCCGAGAAAACGAGTTTGTTCGTGGCACTCTCACCCGCATCCATCGACGCCGAGGCATCGACGAGCAGGTGGAGCGCCAGGTCCTCCTCCTCGCGAAAGATCTTGATGAAGAGCCGATCGAGTCGTGCGTAGACGTTCCAGTCGATGTGCCGAAGATCGTCGCCCGGTGTGTAGTTGCGAAAATCATCGAACTCGACGCTTTTGCCGCGGCGTTTGCTGCGTCGCTCGCCGGGCATCGTCCCCGACAGGAGCGTTCGCGAGGCGAGGTCCAGCCGATCCAGCCTCGCGGCGAGCGCCGGGCCGATCAACTCGTCCACCGTCTTCGGCTTGTTCCCCTCGCTGGAAACGATCATGCAGCAGTGTACCGAACCTCGTGTCGCTCGACGCGACCGATCGTCTTGCCGATGCCGATCGCGTCAGTTCGTCACCCGACCGGAGCGTGCCTCTCGCGGATTCGATGGCCCCAGCCCGTCGGCGAACTCCCACACCACGACGTTGAGCCGCTGGCTCCCCCACTTCAAGGCCGACTCGTGCGTGGGATAGAGCACATCGAGGCGGTATCCCTTGATCGCTCCGCCACAGTCGAGCACGGGAACGACGTGCCCGTCGTCATACCCCGGGACCGAGATCATCGACCCATACGGCAAGATCGTGGGATCGGCCGCCACGAAGTGCCCGCCATTCGTAGATACATGGTGCATCGTCGCGGTGCGCCCGTCCGCGTACTTCCCGCACGACCGAGCATCGGGGGAATACGCCGTCACCAGCATCGACACCGACCTCGCGGGACGGATCGGTCGCCCCTGGAACCAGCGGACCGTGGGATCGAACGCGAACACGGCCAACGCGTCGGACGCAGGTCGGAATCGTTCGAGATCGTCGAGCGTGCTGACACGCGGCTCAAAGATCGCGGCAACTTCAGCGCTCGGCGTGACGACCGTCTCGGGGTGCAGGGGCAGAACCGACGTCCCCGAGTCCGGAGCCACCGAGATCGGTGTGACCGCGGCGAGAGGCGGCGCGTACCGCATCTCCTTCGCCAGGATCGCCGAGCCGATGGTGAAGCCCAGGACCACGGTCCATGCGGCCACCCACGCCCAGGTCCGGGCTCGTTGCAGGCGCACCAAGGCACCCCGCAGGGATCGCGCGTTCGGCATCGTGCCGTTCGACACGGTGACCNNGTGGGCCGATCGGTAAGTCCCGACTCGTCGCCATAATACTCCGATTCCAGGTTCCCTGCTTTCACAAGGCTGTCGGTTGGGGTCACGCGTGCTCCATCTGCCACTCTGGCAGGACTTGTGGGCATTCTGCAGCGTCAAGGCCGCCTCGGAACCCTGTCGATTGGCATGGGCGCTGCTGCGAATCACATCCTTCGAACCACGTGACCGCCAGCGACATCGAATCCGAAAACACCTTCTTCCGAACAACACGAAGCAAAATCAGACCATCCACGATCGCTCACTCGAACGGCACACACCATGGGAAAGACCGCGAACAACCTCAAGACACTCGTTCTCATGCTCGCCATGATGGGGCTCTTCCTCCTCGTCGGTGCCCAGTTCGGGCGCGGCGGGATGCTCATCGCGCTCATCTTCGGCGGCGTCAGCAACCTCATCGCCTGGTTCTTCTCCGACAAGATCGCCATCGCTGCCATGCGAGGGCGCGAGGTTACCCACGATGACTCCGGCGAGGCCCTGAATCTCTACGCCCTCGTCGATGAACTCCGCACGCGAGCGGGCCTCCCCATGCCCCGCGTGTACATCTGCCCCCATGAGGCGCCCAACGCGTTCGCAACAGGACGCTCGCCCCGCAAGGCCGCGGTCGCCGTCACCCAGGGTGCGTTACGCCTGCTCTCTGAGCGCGAACTCCGGGGCGTCATCGGGCACGAACTCGCCCACGTCAAGAATCGCGACACGCTCACGTCCTGCGTCGCCGCCACTATCGCGGGCATCCTCGCGTACATCGCGCAGTGGGGCCTGTGGATCGGCGGCGGGAACAACCGCGACAGCAACCCGCTCGTCGCCATTGTCACGTTCCTGCTCGCGGGAATCGGCGCCGCTCTCATCAAAGCCATGATCTCGCGAAGCCGCGAGTTCGTCGCCGATGCCGACGGCTCCGCGATCGCCGGCGAAGCCTCGGGCCTGATCTCCGCCCTCCAGAAACTCGAGGTCTACGCGAAACAAATCCCCCTCCGCCAGCCCAATCCCGCCCAGAACAATCTCTTCATCATCGAGCCCTTCGCCGGCGGCTCGCTCGTCAGCCTCTTCGCGACCCACCCGCGCACCGAGCTCCGCATAGCGGCCCTTCGCGAGGTCGACGCACGACTCAACGCCGCTCGCGAGGGTCGGGCGCTCTAAGCCGACGCTGTCGATTCATTCGGAACGGTCGTTTGCACTGGCCGATCGCCTGGCCCCGCGACCGGCCAGCGGCCGTGCGTCTTCGCTCGCAACCTGGACCGGAGCTCCAGACGCATCGTGTCCACCTCGCGCTGCAGCCTCGCGAGCGCACTGTTCGCACCGTCCGCGAACAGTTCGTCATAGGGGATGGGCTTGCCGTATTTCACAGCGAGACGCACGCCGAAGAGCCGGGGTTTCCCGCCGGGCGGATACGCATCCCAGCACCCCTCCACCGCCGCGGGCACGACCGGGCATCTCGCCTTTTTGACGAGAACGATCACGCCCCGCTTGAACTCGTGCATCGCGCCGTCGGTGGTCCGCGCCCCTTCCGGGAAGATCACAACTCCATGCCCGTCGCCCAGTCGTCGGAGCACCTCGCGGATCGCCGCGGCATCCCCCTCGTTCTCGCGAAGCGGGATCGAGTTGAGCGACCCGATCAGCCACGCGAACGGCTTGTACTTGAACAGCCCCGACCGTGCGACGAAGTGCATGTGCCTCCGCACACCTCCCCCCACCAGCGGCGGGTCGAGATATGACTGGTGATTCGACGCGATGAGAAGCGAGCCGGTCTCGGGCACGTTCCCGGCATCGATCACCTCCACGCGCCCCCACACGCGAAAGAGAATCCGGCAGAATCCGCGGCAGAACGTGTAGAGCAATCCCTGGAGCATCGCGGGCAAGAATATCGCCATGACTCGCGCGGAACTCGTGCTACGGAGCCGCCGCGAGTTCCATCACCTTGGCCGCGAGCACGTCAACGACCTCCGCCTCGGTCAGGCGCGTCGTGTCCACGACGATCGCCCCCTCGGGCACCCGGAGCGGCCCATCGGACCGCGCCTTGTCGCTCGCGTCGCGCCGGTTGATCTCTTCGAGCGTCGCCTTGAAGTCCGCGTCGATCCCTTTGGTCGCCTTGAGTTGCAGCACCCGCCGCCTCGCCCGCTCCGACGGGTCGGCATCGACATAGAACCGTGCCTGGGCGTCCGGGAAGACCACCGAACCCTGATCGCGACCCTCGCTCACCAGCCGCGGATGCCGGTTCGAGATCTGTCGCTGCTTGGTCACCATGTACTCACGCAACCGCGGGATCGCCGAGACCGGCGAGACCAGCCTCGTCACGTCGGCATCTCGAATCCGGTCGTCCACTGCGCGATCAAAGATCACCACCGAGGGCGTCTCCCGAGTCCAGTCGATGTGCAAGTTCGAAGCCTCGACCCGCTCGAGAAAACGATCGGTGTCGTCGATCGGGATCCCTTCAAGGATCGCGATCAGTGTCGCCGCGCGATACATCGCGCCCGTGTCGAGGAACTGCAGATCCAGCCGCTCCGCCAGCCGACGCGCCACGGCCGACTTCCCCGTCCCCGCGGGGCCGTCGATCGTCACGATGAGTGGCCCGGTGAGTGAGAACATCTCTATGGAAACGGTACGCCCATTCGCCAGGGGCATGATCGCCCGTTGGCTCAACGCCGATCGACCGGTCGATTCCGATTCGACGTGTGGCATGCGGGCCCTTCCCCGTGCGGTTCACGGTCTCGCGACACTCCAGCATACCACAGTTTCTCCACCTCGGCGAGTGCAGAACCGTGAGTGATGCCTCCGCCCGGAGTCCGCCTCGCCCGCCCTACTCGTCCGAAGCCTCGTCCGCCTCGCCGAACTCCGCTTCCATTTCCTCAAGGATGTCCTCGAGCGCGGGGTCCTCGTCGCTCAGCGCCGCCTGGAGGAGATTCCGGCTCTGGTTGATCCCCTCGATGACGTCCCCAGGCCCGCGATAGTCCACCGCCAGCGGGCGATCGAACCCCACCGAGATGATCGCATCGACCATCGGGCGAAGGTCATACGCCGTGTGCACGAGCTCGTCGGAGTCCTTCCCCTTCTTCGCCCCCTTGGGCTTGCTAAAGCCCGTCGTCGTCGCCGAGACCGCCGAGGCATAGGGCGTCAGCCGCCGCAGATACCCCTCGGCATCTCCGGAAGCATGGGCCATGGCGAAATCGGGGAAGGTTCCCAATCGGAACCCGCCCACGCGCTTGATGAGGTCCGTCACCCGATCCGGCTCGGCCGTCAGTCCTTCACGCGGCGTCAGAAGCAGATTGATATCCAACCGCTCCGCACGGGCCGCCACGGGCTTCAGCCGCGTCACCACGCGCAGGGTCGAGTCTTCATCCGCCTCCGCGATGATCGGCATCGAGACCGCCGAGCATCCCAGAATGTGCGCCGCCTCGAGCACGCGCAACATCCGCTCCCCGGCCTTCGCCGCCGCCCCCTCGCCCAGGCTCCCGAAATCCTGCGGCTCGGGCTCGATCAGGAGCAGGCACGCGCAACTCGCCTTGTCCCCGCGATCCCGGATCGATTCCAGGAGCGCCCGATCCGCCCCCGTGAGGAGGTCCGTCGTCAGGTTGATCCCCGCAAGCCCCAGCGACTCTCGCGTGTACCGCGGAACATCGAGAAGCGACAACGCCGGCTTCTTGCCCTTCTCGGAAGGGTGAAGCAGCGGACGAAGGCACGAAACGGTGAGTGTCAGAAGCATCGTGCAACGGCAGTGTACGAGCGGGAAGGGCGGATCGACAAGCGGGCACGACCGATGGCGGCCACGATTCGCCTGCGGACAACAGCCGCGAAGGACGAGCCATCTATCGGACATCGACGCCCCCCGGCGTGACGCCATCTCGAACTCCCGAATCCGGCGACGCCTTGCCGAACGAACCCGAGGCCGGCGTACGATCGTTCCCGGACGGCCTCAACGCCGCCCCACGCTCGACCTTCGCCCGTTTCCCGTTGTTTCTGGAGCACCCAAGGCATGTCCTCACCCAGCGATCGCACGTACTCCGAATCCCACGAGTGGCACAAGGTCGATGGCTCGACCCTCACCCTCGGCCTCACCAAGTTTGCCGTCGACCAACTCACCGACGTCACCTATGTCGAGATGAAGAAGCCAGGGACCAAGTTCAAGGCCGGCGACCACATCGGCGAGGTCGAGAGCGTCAAGACCACCAGCGACGTCTATTGCTCGTGCGACGGCGAGATCACCGAGGTCAACCAGGATGTCGTCAGCGACCCCAGCCTCCTCAACACCGACCCGTACGGCAAGGGGTGGCTCGTGAAGGTCAAGATCGCCTCGCCGGACGCCCTCTCGAAACTCATGAACGCCGCCGCCTACGACAAGGCGCACGGGGCCCACTGACACCTCGATCTTGAACCGGAGGCTCGCCCCTCGTGCTGCGATGCGTGAACGTGCACAAGGCCTACCGCCGCGGCGGGAACGTGGTCCCCGTCCTCCGGGGCGTCGATCTTGAGATTCCCGACCCCGGGTTCTACGCCGTTATGGGCGCCTCGGGCAGCGGCAAGTCGACTCTGCTCCATCTCATCGGCGCGCTCGACACGCCCGACGCGGGCGAGATCCACGCGTGCGGGCGGGCCATCCATGCACTCAGCGAGAGCGAGGCCGTCCACTATCGTCGGCGCGAGATCGGCATCATCTTCCAGCAGTTCAACCTCATTGCCACGCTCTCCGCGCGAGAGAACGTCGAACTCCCCGGCATGCTCGCCGGCGACGATCCAGCGTGGTTGCGCTCGCGATCCGAGGCCCTGCTCGAACGCCTCGGCTTGTCGCCCCGAGCCGTGCACCGACCCGACGCGCTCTCGGGAGGCGAGCAGCAGCGTGTCGCCATCGCGAGGTCACTGCTCTATTCCCCCAAACTCATCCTCGCCGACGAGCCGACGGGCAATCTCGATTCCGTCAGTGCCCAGCGCCTCTGGGATCTCCTCGGCGAACTCGCCCACGAGCAGGGCATGCTCGTCCTCATGGTGACCCACGAGCCCGCCGCCGCCGCACGCTGCCGTCGGGTGTACTTCCTCCGCGACGGGCAACTCGCGGGTGATCTCGAAACGGAGGGACTCGATGCGGCCGGAGTGGCGGCTCGCTACCAGCAGTCTGTCGGCGCTGCGTAGCCGTTCCATCCTCCTTGCCCTCTCGGTGGAGCTCTAGGCGGCCTTGATCGCCGCGGTCTCCTGCGCCATGCACTCCATCCAATCCGCCGCACGCACCCAGGCGAGCAGCCTCGTGGGCGCCGCCGACGCTTGGATCAAGCCCCTGGGGACCGGTGCGCTCCTCGACGAGTCGCTCTCCTCCCTCGCCAAGACCTGGCCCGAGGTGTCCTCCGCACGAGGCCGCGCCGAGGCCGCCCTCAGCCTCTCCGCCCAACTCACCTTCCTCGAACCCACCGACGAGACTGACTCCACCTTCCATCGCGCACGAGGCAAGGTCTCCGCCACCGCCGTCGGCATCGCGCTCGCCAACCTCTCCGAATCCGACCTCACCCTCCTCGCCGGCACGGTTCCCAAGGCCAAGGGCGAGATCGTCATCGACGAACAACTCGCGCGCGGGCTCACCCATCGCTGGATGAAACAGCGTCACGCCTCAAACCTCCACGGCGCCCTCGGGGCCGACAAGTCCCTTCTACTCGACGCCACGCCCGAGATCCCCGAATCGTCCGTGGATCCGAAGACTGTCGAGGCCATCAACACTCGCGTCGGCGTGCGAATCGGCGACACCATCCAGATCGCCCAGCAGGCACTCCCGGATGTCAACATCTCAGCCGTCCTCGCCGATCCGGCCCGCGCTCGCACGCTGGCGAAGGAGGCCGGCATCGAGTTCTCCGCCGCCAACATCCTCTCGATCTTCTCCACGCCCCTTGACGTGAAGGTCGTCGGGATCTGCAAGTCGCCACCCTTCGGCGGGCGCTGGCGCTGCTACACCACCCTCGAATCGCTCGCCTGGATCACTCGCCAGAAGTCCCCGGGCTTCGCCCAGATCGACCTCCGACTCCGCGAGGGCGTCAACGCCGAGGCCTTCGTTGAAGCCCACGCCACCGATCTCCCCACCGGCGTCATCATGCAGCCCAGCGCCAGGGTCACCTCGGGCCTCGACCAGAACATCCAGGCCAGCCGCCTCGGATTCGTCCTCGGCACCGTCATGGCCTTCCTCTGCGCCGCCTTCATCATCACCACAGGCATGAGCACGGGCATCCTCGAACGCGTCCGCGAACTCGCCATGCTCCGCTGCGTCGGCGCCACACGATCCCAACTCGCGCGAAGCCAACTCCTCACCGGCGCGATCCTCGGCATCGTCGGCGCCGTGTTCGGCATCCCCCTCGGCCTCCTTGTCGCCTGGGTCCTCATCGAACTCATCAAGTCCCGTGTCGAGGTCCACTTCGCGATCCTGCCCATCGGTCTGGTCGCCGCAGGCCTTGGCGCGATCCTCAGCGGTGTGCTCGGAGCGGCCTACCCCGCGTGGCGCGCCGCGCGAGTCTCGCCCCTTGAGGCTCTCAGCATCCGCGCCGCCGCCCCATCTCGACGAGGTTGGATCACACTCCTCCTCGTCGGCATCGCCTGCCTCATCATCCACGTCGCCATCGTCACCTTTACCACCAACGGCCAGGTCCGATTCTGGACCTATGTCACCCTCGGCATCCCCGCGCACTTCTTCGGCTACTTCGCCCTCTCCGTCCCCATCGGCATGGGCGCCATCCGACTCCTGGCAGCACCGATTTCTCGAATCCTCCACCTCCCACGCACCATCGTCGCCCGCGAACTCCTCGCGCGACGCTATCGCTTTGGATTCACCGCCGGCTCCATGATGATGGGCCTCAGCCTCCTCGTCGGCCTATGGACCCAGGGCGCGGCCATCCAGCGTGACTGGATCGGAAAACTCGAGTTCCCAGACGCCTTCGTCACGGGCCTCAACCTCTCTCAAAGAAGCCAGGAACTCGTCAACGCCCTCCCCGAGGTCAAGAGCACCTGCGCCATCACCCTTCGCAAGGTCGAGACCGATACCTTCGGCGTCCATGCCCTCCAGTCCTATCGCTCCACCTTCATGGCCTTCGAGCCAGAGACCTTCTTCGACATGGTCCATCCGCAATGGGTCCAGGGCGACCCGCAGACCGCGATCCGACGCCTCCGCGAGGGTGGCGCCGTCGTCGTCGCCCGCGAGTTCATGGTCGCACGCGGGCTCGGCGTGGGCGACACCTTCCGATGCTCCGTCGCCGGCTCGCCCCACGAGTTCGAGATCGTCGGCGTCGTCACCAGCCCGGGA
>JRYE01005679.1_pt1 | contig 11273 bp, 7 predicted proteins | sample 235321 | NCBI WGS metagenome assembly JRYE01 (sample SAMN03074214, study PRJNA261473) | activated sludge metagenome | biome: Common Effluent Treatment Plant; feature: Wastewater; material: Activated sludge; isolation source: activated biomass in a lab-scale reactor treating industrial wastewater at... | reverse complement strand
GCCGTCATAATTTCCCAGTACACTCACCCGCCTCAGCAGCCGGCATTGAACCGAACGAGGTAGTACAACAGGTCGTCGATCGTCACATCGCCGTCGGTCATGCCGCTGCCGCTCCCGTCGTCCACGTCCGCGCCGGAGTCGCCGGAGTTGAAAATGCCGAGGTAATACAACAGATCGTCCACCGTGACGCCGNNGCCGTCGTCCACGTCGGCCACACACCCTGATACACCGTGGCGACATAGTTCGCCACGCCCGTGTTCGTGTCGGGCCCGAAGGAGAACAGACTCCACACCGAGCCATCGTTGAACGACGCGTTGCTGGTGTAGAACCCTACGGCCTGTCCGCTCGCCGTGCCCACCTGGAACCCGAACTGACCGTTATACGCCCAGTTATTGAACGAGACACTCCACCCGATGTTGTTGAAGCCGCCAGACGTCACGATCGAGGGCAGGGGAATGCTGAGATCGAAGTACGACGCCTCGCCGCCCGCGACCGGCGCCGCGGGGAGGTCGATGGTGATCGTCGTCGAGTAGAACTCCGTCCCGGGCCCGAAGACCAGCCCGCTCGGGTCCCGTCGTTGAACGTGAAGACCAGTTCCGCCGAGCCGGGCGTATCGCTCCCGAACGTCGCCAGCCCGAGAACCATGCGATTGCACGTGAACGTCGGCGTCCCGTCGCCGATGAGCCCCAGCCACCCGCCGTCGCCATACGTCACCGTCGTCGCGTTGCTCATGTTGAACGGCGTGAAGTAGCCGTTGTCCGAGGTGTTCTGGAAGACCACGGTCTCTGCCGCCCCCGCCATCGCCACGGGCAACCCGACTGCCAACGCCAATGCCAGTCCCTTCATGTCCAAGTCACCTTCACGTGGGCCATCGCGACAAATCGCCCTGCCTCGGTGACGAATCCCCACGAAGCATGCCCGGAGGAATACGCCCCCCCGGGCGCATCAGTCTACCGGTGTGCAACACTGAAGACGAGAACAGGCCTTCGTGGTCACTCTCCCGTTCCCTCCCGTTCGGCGTCAATGTGGAGAGGTTGGTCATCGAGGCAACGCCCGAGAATCCCACCCAACGTCCCCACACCCCAGCACGGGCAACACGCACCCCCCGCCCAGTCGGCACAACCCGCACGCCGGACGCTCCCCGGTCTCCCGTCACTTGAAATCACGCCTCCCGCAACCGATCTCTTCTCTCGCCGGGTGAGTTGTTCTTCTCGGCGTTGGTCGGTCGGACGCGTGAGCGCCCGATCCGAGATTGGGCCCAGACGCGGCGTTCGCTTTGGGTCGTGATTGTGTGTGGCAACGGCGGCCGAAGGACGCGTCGCACGGGCCACGTTTCGGGTCCCATTTCGAAGGAGCATCATGATGCGTTTCCGTTCTCGTAAGTTGAATAAGGCGTTCACCCTCGTCGAAATTCTGATCGTCGTCGTCATCCTCGGCATCCTCGCCGCGATCGTGGTCCCCCAGTTCACGAACGCGACCAACGACGCCCAGGCCGGCAACCTCAAGAGCCAGCTCAAGACCCTTCAGAACCAGATTGAGCTCTACGCCGCTCGCAACAACAACGCCTACCCGGACTTCGCGAACACCGGCTGGACCGACATGATCAACGGCAACTACGTGAAGTCGGCTCCGGATAACCCTGCCTTCACCGGCACCGGCACCCGGTCCTCGATCTCCGTCGCCGACGCCACCGGCTCCGCGACGACCGCTTGGGTCTTCTCTACCGCGGCGGCCACGACGGCCCCGATTCCCAACCAGCTCTACGCCTCCAACTTCAACGAGACCACCGGCGTGATCTCGGCGACGACCACCGACTGAGTGTCGTGTTCAACTCTNNCCCCGCGCGTGGATCGGTCCTGCTACGCTTCGTCCCGCGGCACGTCGACCGTTGCTCGCGGCGCTCGATTCGCTCCAACGACGTTGTGGTCTCGAACGAGAATCAGATCGAGCGTGCGGCACCACTAGCCGCACACGACACCCTTCCCGCCTCGACCAGCACGTGCGAGACCGCGACTCCCGGTCTACTCCTCGCGTCTCTCGCCTCGGTCGATCGACACCCTTGAGAAGTCCTGGATCTGCCGCGCGTGGTCGCTCACGCCCCCAACATCATGGGCGTCGAAGAGCAGCACGTTCATATACCGGAAGATCGGGGCGAGGGGGAACTCGTCCTCCACCAGCATCCGCTCGGCCCGGGTCTGCAGGTCGTACCGCTCGCGTAACGTCGTCGCCCGCTCGGCCTGGACCAACAGCGCGTCGTACGCCGGGTTGGAATACTGCCGGTCGTTGTTGTTGTCGCCGGTCCGGTTGATGTCGAGAAAGGTCTGCGGGTCGCCATAGTCCCCAAACCACGACGCCCGGCTGACCATGAAGTTGCCGTTCTTCAGATCGTCGCGGAAGACGCGTGTCTCCTTGACCTCCAGGCGGACCTCGACGCCCAGGATCGATCTCCAGTCGCGCTGCACAGCCTGGGCGATCAACTCGTGCCCGCCCTGCTTGTTGAGCAATATTTCGATCACGGGCAGACCCTCACCGTTGGGGTGCCCCGCCGCCGCGAGCAGGCGCCGCGCTTCTTCGGGGTCAAATCCACACCCCTTGGGCGACGCGTACCCATCGATCGCGCCGGGTGGGATGACCGTCGTGGCGGGCGTCTCGCCGAGGCGGCGTACGTCGTCGGCGATGCGACTCTTGTCGATCGCCAGGGCAAAGGCCTTGCGCACGCGAGCGTCGGCGAAGGGGTTGGGCCGCCCATCGCGCAGCCGTGGCGCACAGTTGAAGTTGTAGAAGTACATCCCATACGCCGGGAACGCGTGGATGCGGCTCCGAGGGTCGCGTGGGAGGGCCCGGTCGATCTCCAACTGGCTCGCGCCCCTCGACCGCATCTCGTCCACCCGCGACTGGTGCTCGGCGTAGAACTCACGCTTGGCGGCGAGCATCTCGGCGACGTACGGCGCGGTCACGTCCGCCACCATGTCCGCTGCCCCGGTCTCGTACGCGAGCACCTGCGCCGAGGGATCCTCGATCGACGGGATCTCGATGGAGTCGATGGCGACGCGATCCGCCGCCCAGTAGTTCGGGTTCTTCGCGAGGCGCACGTCACGCTTGAAGCGAAGACGCGAAACGACATACGGCCCCGACGTGCACAGATGCTCCGGCGTCAGCCACGCCGGGTCCGTCGAGACCACGCCCGAGCGCTCGTCGAGGCGCTCGAAGCGCCCGATGGTTTCCACGTCCACCGCCGCGAAGGGCGCAAAGGCCACGATGTCGAGAAAGTGCGGCGTGGGATGCTCCAACTCCACCACCAATGTCCTCGCGTCAGGCGCTCTCACGCCAACTGTCTCGTCGAACCGGCGGTAGGTCTCGTCCAGCAGCGCCCGCGCCGAGCGAAGGTGCTCCGCTGGCCCCCTCCTCGCCTTGGGCGACGCGTTGGTGGGGAACTCGCCTGTCCGGGCGCGGACTTCGGCGTACAACGCGAGCGCCCCCGCACGCCACGCCGTGAACTCGCGCCCGCCCTTGAGCAGGCCGAAGAGTTTGTCGTAATCGTTCTTGGCGTCGGGGAGCATGGCACGCCGCCACGACTCCCGCACGTGCTCCGCCGTGAGCGGTCGGCCGTCGGACCAACGCAGCCCCTCGCGCAGGTGGAACGTGAACGTCGTCGAGTCCTCGCTCTTCTCCCAAGACTCGGCCAGCCCCGGCATGACGCGCATGTCACCCGCGAGCACGTCGTGGCGCACCACCCCCTCATGCAAGAGCCGCGCCAGGCGGAACTCCTGCGACCACGACATCTGGTGCAGGTCGAGCGTCGACGAGTCCTTGTCCACGATTGTCAGCGCCGCCCGAGGCAACGCCCGATCCGCCAGCGCCGACACCGCCACGACCGCCGCCAGCAACACCACGGGCATCGCCATCGTCACCCACGACCACCGCCCACGGCGATACAGGCGTGACGGGAGCGATGCAGGCGACGACATCGGCGATGGTATGGAGGATGAGCAGAGGCAGAGAGACGAAGAGGTGATTCCAGGTGCCTCCAGTCGGCGGTGTAGTTCCGACTGGCGCCGCTCAGAGGCGAGACTCAACGTTCGATCCGTGTCACAAATGCTGGATCACGTCTCCACAGCCATGGCCCTACGACTTGTCTCGAATCCACCTGTTCTCACTTCGTCTTGAACGTCTCCGTTTGGAACGAAAACGGCGGTTTGCCCAAGGTCCCACCCGCATCGACGTGCTTCTTGGCATCGATGGCAAACTGGGCGTCGTCGCGAACCGTGCCTTTTCGGAGGGTGTCCCCAAGGTTGTATGTACGCACGCTCACGCCGCTCCCGGTGTCGAGTTGCGACGCCGCCGCCGCGATGACCGTCTCGGCCGCCGCCGCAACCTGAGCGTACATCTCGCGGGGCTGGATCATCGCACCCTCAATCTCCGAGAGACGACTCCCCGAGGCCAGCACGCGGATGGCGTGGGCGAGCGACTGACCCGCGAGGCGCGCGGCGGCCTTCGAGACCTCGGGATTCTTGATCGACGCCGACTGGTCACGCTCGGTCAGCAGCGCCAGGAGCATCGCCTCCAGCATCGCCGGCGAGAGATCCTTGTTCCCGCTGACGTCCGCCCGCGACTCCATGCCACTCGCCAGGGACACGAGGGCCCGCGACCGGCTCGAGGCGAACTCCGTCTTCGTGTTCTCCGCCGCCGCCGCGAGCGCCCGCACGAGCGCCGCGACGACCATCGGCTCTTTCTCGGTCTTCAGCCATGATTCAAGCGTCCGGACATGTCCATCGACCGCGTCGGCTCGGATCGGGCTGGCTCCCGCCGAACCCGCGGTCTGGAAGACCCGCATCGACGCGTACGCCGCCTCATACCGAACCGGCGCTCCCGGGGACCGCATCCCCGCCTCGATCACGCCGAGCGACTCCACCGTCGCAAGATCACCCGCGATCACGAGCGCGTTCACCGCCGAAGACTCCGCCGTGCCGCTCGCCGCGTTCGTCAGCGCCGATTTCAGGCGAGTCGCTAACTCGATCCGCACCGGAGCCGTCACCTGCGGATCTCGCAAGGGCTTCACCAGCGCCCGCCGGGCCTCGGCCACCTCAACCGCGCTGTCCGAGGACAATCCAGGAAGCAGCGACTCCACGAACGCACCGACCTCCCCTCGCTGAGACTCGGTCAACGATCCCGTCGATCGGACGATCTCCACCGGAAGGTCCGCCGCGGCCACGGCGCCGAACGCCTCCGACGCGCGAGCGATCACAAGAATCACGCAGGCGAGAATCAAAGAGAATCGCACGGCAGTAGGCTCCATCGTGAGCGGAACAAGGACCGCGAAAAATCGTGGAAAAGGCATCCGGATGCGGGCGGGTCAAGCCGACACGTCGCCACAACCACCGGGCGAAAAGGATAGGCCCATACCACACACGAACAACCACCCGACACACGCCACGCTCGCCGCCCGGGCGACTTGGACGATCGCAGTTCTCCGCCTCGTGGATTGCCTCGAGTCGTCGAACCAGCATTCGGCATCGATGGCTCGGTCCCACCAGGCCGACTCGGGTGAGACTCATCGCACCCTGGATGGCGTCATCGAGGACATGCCATTCGCTCGTTCTAAGACGAGTCCAGGAACGTCTTGAGCCGATACAACATCGAGTTGGACCAGGAGCAGGTCTCTCCTTGTCCCCCCGCGACCCAAGGAGCCCCTATGGCCTTCACTCCCGCCGCCAACGAGCAGTACACCATCCGCCGAAAGGTCTTGAAACTCTTCGGGGCGGCCTTCCACATCTACGACGCCCAGGGAGCGGTCGTCGGCTACTGCAAGCAGAAAGCCTTCAAACTGAAGGAGGACATCCGCATCTACACCGACGAGTCGATGTCCACCGAACTCCTCCACCTCTCGACGCAGCAGATCATCGATTTCTCGCCCAAGTTCACAGTCCGCAACGCCGCCGGCCATGTCCTGGGCATCCTCCAGCGAAAGGGCCTCGCGAGCACGTTCGTCCGCGATGAATGGCTCATCCTCGACGCCGCCGGCACACAGATCGCCACACTCCGCGAGGACTCGACATGGCTGGCGATCCTCCGCCGACTCCACGAACTCTTTGCCGCCCTCTCGCCGCAGAAGTTTCACGTCCTCGACATGCAGGACAAGCAGGTGGCGATCTTCCGCCAGCATTTCAACTGGTTCGTATACCGTTTGGGTGTCGCGATCGACCCCGCCGTCCTTGATGGCCAGGGCGACGACGACATCGATCCCATGCTCATCCTCGCCGCGGCCTGTCTCATCAGCGCCATCGAGGGCCGCCAAGCCTAATCCGGCGTTCGTTGGCATCCAATATTTGTACTAATTATGTTCGTAAATGCCCAGCACGTTGAGTCAACCCAGACTCACACACGTGCCCTGGTCGGGCTTCGGTCGGATTCACCACGCCAAAGTTCCGTCATACATAAACCACTATCTACAAATGATTTATGCCGAAATTACCCCCTAGACCAAAAAAAAGTTCCAACTTTCCTGGTATTTCTCAAAACATAGCGCACATTCCCACTGTCTTGTCTCTCTCTCCTCCTATGACTCGGCCGTGGGTTAAGTCCGACGACCGAGTTTAAGAAACGAAGGATTCTGTTCGGGTCCTTACCGTTACGACGAAGTCTTGTCTCTCTCCTCCTATAGACTCGGACGCAGGGAAACCCGCGACCGAGTTTTTTTCGTTTTGGACGAAGACACTGGGCCTCCGGCACTTCGAACACAGCATTCGGACACCGCCGTGACACTGTGCCCTAATTTGGCCGTTTGGTAGTTTGTTCATTTGGCCATTTCCCAGCCTCGCTGGCCTCCTTCACTCCGCTCGACTGGGGCGTCATGGGCCTCTACGCCCTCGTGCTCGTCGCGACGGGTGTCGCCTTCTCGCTCAAGAAGCAGCGGGACACCTCGGACTACTTCCTTGGCGGGCGCTCGATGCCCGCCTGGGCCGTGGCGATCTCGATCCTCGCGACCGCCCAGTCCGCTGCGACGTTCATCGGCGTGCCGAGCATGTCGTACGACGCCGACCTTCGCTACCTCTCGAGCAACATCGGCGGCATCCTCGCGATCGTGGTCCTCGTTCGCGTCTTCATTCCCGCGTTCTATCGCCATCGCGTCTTCACGCCGTATGAACTTCTCGAGACGCGTTTCGGGCGACGGGCGAAGACCGCCTCGAGCGCGATGTACCTCGTCGGACGCATCTTCTCGACCGGGTCGCGCGTCTTCATCGGCTCCATCCCGGCCTCGCTCATCGTCTTCGGCGACACGTCGGCGACCCACCTCGCGCTCGCCGTCGGGCTCATGACTGTGCTCGGCATCGCCTACACGCTCGTCGGTGGGATCCGCAGCGTCATTTGGACAGACGTGATCCAGGCGGGGATCTATCTCGGGGCCGCCGCCTTCACGATCTGGTTTCTGCTTCGAGAAATCCCCGCGCCGACGAGCGACATCGTCCACGCGCTGCTCCATCCCAACGACGCCAAGAACGTGCCCTCGAAACTCCTGCTCCTGAAACTGGGGATTGGACCCCAAGGCATCGACTTCACGGATTCGTGGACGCTGCTCGCGTCGGTCACGGGCCTCTTCCTCCTCGCCCTCGCGTCGTATGGCATGGACCAGGACCTCGTGCAGCGCATGCTCACGTGCAAATCGCCACGCGAGGGTGCTCGCTCGGCGATCCTGGGCATGCTCATCGGCATCCCGGCGGTCGCGATCTTCCTCGTGATCGGGCTCTTGATGTGGATCTATTACCAGCGCCCGGATCTCGCCGGGGCCGAACACGCCATCCGAACGAAGGAGCAGTGGATCTTTCTGACGTTCATCCTCCACGACATGCCCCGGGGCGTGGCGGGACTGATGATGGCGGGCCTCTTTGCCGCGGGCCTCTCGACGGTGTCGTCCACGCTCAACTCCATGTCCGCGACGTTCGTGAGCGATTTCTACAAGCCGCGTTTCGCAGGCCGCGACGAGCGTCACTTCGTCCACATTGGCCGCCTCGGCGTTATCGGTTTCGGTGTGCTCCTCGGCGGCTTCGCCCTTGCCTGCATTACGCTCTATGACCCCAAGACCCAGGGACTCATCGACTTCGCGCTGGGCGTCATGGGCTTCGCCTACGCGGGACTCCTCGGCGTCTTTCTCACGGCACTCTTTACAAAGATGGGCAGCGAGCGGAGCGCCGTCTCTGCCCTCGTGGTCGGGTTCGTGGTCGTCGCGTGCCTGAACCCCACGATTCGCCTGTGGATCGCCGGCGTGGTCGAGCAGTACCGCACGGGGCAACAGCCTGTCGCCTGGCTCCGCGAGTCGATCGCGTTTCCCTGGTCGCTGCTCGCCGGGACGATCGCCGCGACAATCGTCTGCATGCTCGGCACACCCACTGGACGGACGCTCGACGCGGAGGCGCCATCATCCACAGGCGGATTCGAAGACACCAGCCGTGATCACACGACGAGAGGTCCGCGTGATACGTGAGCCTCATCCGCCGATGCTCGTCCCCTCGCCCCGGCGTCTCACGCTCGGCGTCGGACGGTGCCGGGCACGGGCCACATGGCGTGTCCGTCTGGAATCACACGTCCCAACCGACGCCTCACCCTCCACCTTTGCCACACGTGGCATCGAGATCCATCATCATTCCGACGCCGATGGACACGCTCGCATCGATCCCACCTGCGGCATGCCGGCGGGCGGTTATCGCCTCACGATCAACGCACGCGACGAAAAGGACGGCATGGGTCCGCTCCGCATCCTCGCACCCGACTCGACAGGCGTCCGCCACGCGCTCCAGACGCTCTCGCAACTCGCCACGCAATACCACGAGATGCCATCGCTCGAGATCGTGGACGAGCCGGGGATCGCGATCCGAGGACTGATGCTCGATGTCTCGCGCACTCGTGTGCCGACGATGGAGCATCTCCGCGAGGTGATCGACACGCTCGCGCGTCTGAAGATGAACCATCTCCAGTTGTACACCGAGCACGCCTTCGCCTATTCCGGGCACGAGGACGTGTGGCGTGAGGCGTCGCCGATCACGCCCGACGAGGTGCGCACGCTCGATGCCTACGCCCGCGACCGCGGCATCACCCTTGTCGCGAATCAGAACTGCTTCGGTCATCTCGCTCGCTGGCTGAGACTGCCGAAGTACACGCACCTCGCCGAGACGCATGGCGACTGGCAGTTCCTCTGCTGGCCACGCTCGGGGCCGTTCTCGCTGTGTCCAACCGATCCGCGCTCGCTGAAGTTCGTCGAGGCACTTCTCGATCAACTCCTCCCCTGCTTCTCATCGGACCTCGTCAACATCGGCTGCGATGAGACCTACGACATCGAGTTCGGGCGCAGCAAGGACGAGGTCGCGCGGATTGGTCGCCACACCGTCTACGCGAAGTTCGTGAGCGGCATCGCGCATGCCGTGCTCGCCCGTGGGCGGCGTCCGATGTTCTGGGCTGACATCGCGCTCACGCACCCCGAGGCGTTCGAGATGCTCCCGAAGGAGTTGATCGCGCTCGCGTGGGGATACGAGGACAACTCGCCCTTCGCCCGCTGGTGCGAGACGATCCGCGCCCACGGACGCGAGGCGTGGGTGTCTCCGGGCACTTCGTCATGGCGAAGCATCACGGGACGAACGACCGAGCGCCGTGCGAACATCGCGAACGCCGCACGTGATGGCCTGCGACATGGCGCGGCCGGCTTCCTCGTCTGCGATTGGGGCGACACCGGACACCACCAGCAGTGGCCGATCACGCTCAACGCCCTCGCCCAGGCCGCCCAGGCGGCGTGGAACCCCGAGCGCGCCGACGACGTCGATTGCCGGGCCGTCTCGATGCACGTTCTCGGCGACGAATCGCTCCGACTCGCGGAGCTGCTCGACTCGCTCGGCGACGCCGACCTCACCCTTCGCGAGACCTGCGGCGATCTCGCCCGCGCCCTCAACGGCCCTTCGATCGGCACGCGACTTCGCAACCAGACCGCTATCTTCCTCGATCTTCTCACACCAGATCCAATGTGGCGTGAAGTCGGAGCAATCGACCACTGGGAACACGCGGTCGACGTAGTCCGGGGTGTCGCACGCGATGTTCCCACAGAGATACACTCGCTCATTCGTGATGAGGTGGCCCACACGTTGGCGTACGCCGAGTTCGCCGCCGAGCGAGGGCTTCGCCGGCGGACGGCCTCGGGAACGGATCGTCCGTCGCTCGCCTCCGCGTGGGCCGATCGACTCCACGCCCTCGAACGTGAGCACACACGCCTCTGGCATCTTCGCTCGCGCCCCGGCGGGCTTGCCGAGAGTCGCGGGCACTTCGAGACCATGCGCCGGAATCTCGCCTCGACTCCACAGGCGGGCACGTCGTCGAGCCATGTGCCCTGATCCAGGTGAATCCCGCCTGCCGCACGTTCGATTGACGTTTTCAATCTCGCACGACACCGGATACGCTCGATCAATGACTCCCGGCTCGGATCCACCTCCCCCGCCACTATCCACCCCACCCGACCGCGCACACGTCCTCACCGAGCAGCGCAACCCGCGGACCATGAATCTCCACACGCTCGGCGTGCGCGAACTCGTGGACACGATCCAGCGCGAGGACCGGGCCATCGCCGACGCCATGGAGAAGGCCGCGACGGCGCTCGCCGCGTACATCACCGCCATCGAGCCGGGCTTTCTTCGCGGCGGACGCCTCGTGTACTTCGGCGCGGGCACCTCGGGCCGACTCGGCGTCCTCGACGCGAGCGAGGCGACACCGACCTTCCAGGTCGAACCGGGACGCATCGTCGGCCTGATCGCGGGCGGCGACGTGTCGCTGCGAATCTCCAGTGAGGGACGCGAGGACGAACCTTTCGGCGCGATCGAAACGCTTCAGGCCCTCAACCTCACACGCGACGACGCCCTGCTCGGCATCGCCGCGGGCGGCACCACGCCGTATGTCCTCGGCGGACTCGCCTTCGCTCGAACACTCCCCACGCCTCCGATCACGGGACTGCTCGCCTGCACGCGCGTCGAGACGAACCACGCCGACCACACGATCGTTCTCGAGACCGGGCCCGAGGTCATCACCGGCTCCACGCGCATGAAGGCCGGCTCGGCGAGCAAACTCGCCCTCAACACCATCTCCACGACGCTCATGATCCGCGCCGGCAAGGTCCACGAGAACCTCATGGTCGATCTCCGCGCGACCAACTCAAAGCTCCGCGACCGGGCCGCGAGGATCATCTCCACCCTCACAGGCCTTCCACGCGACGCGGCGTTCACGATCCTCGACGAGGCCGGCGG
>JRYE01008311.1_pt1 | contig 11276 bp, 12 predicted proteins | sample 235321 | NCBI WGS metagenome assembly JRYE01 (sample SAMN03074214, study PRJNA261473) | activated sludge metagenome | biome: Common Effluent Treatment Plant; feature: Wastewater; material: Activated sludge; isolation source: activated biomass in a lab-scale reactor treating industrial wastewater at... | reverse complement strand
CCAACGTGGAAGGATACATCGTGGCCGTGAGCCGCTGGGGCGACATTTAACGGCGGCAGGTGGCCTGTACTTTGGCAGCGTTCACCCCGGAGATCACCGATCAAGTTGATACGCTTTGTGCCAGCGGTACCGGCAGCTTCCAATGGTACCTCGATGGCGATCCGCTGCCGGATACCACGGCGTGCATCGCCGCCTTCCTGCAAGGCAGCTACACGGTGGTGGTGACCGATGGTTTCGGCTGCGTCTCCAACACCTCGGCACCGGTGCAGGTGATCCACACGGGCGTGGCGAACACAGTTGCCGAACCCTCCTTCCGATTGGTGCCGAACCCGGCTTCGGGCCAGGTGCAGGTGGAGCGCGCAGAAGGCACATCAGCCTGGATTACGGTGCTGGATGTGCAGGGACGTGCAGTGCTGGAAACGCCGATCACCGGACCTTCCGCCATGCTGAATGTCTCCGGATTGAAGAGCGGTGTGTATGTGGTGTGGATCGCTGCGCCGGAGGCGGTTGACGTGGGGCGGTTGGTGGTGGAGTGAAAGCTCCCAGCCCCGGCATCGTCTCGTGAAAGCATAACCGTTCACGATCATGCAGGATACCCGAAGTATCCATAACCTCATGCCCCTCACTCGTTGGTTCGAAGCCCATCATTTCACGCCTGCCGAGTTCAAGAAAGGCAAGGCCTGGGTATTCACGCATGATGGCGGAAGCATCTTCAGCTACAAGCTGCGGGAACGGGTGGGTTATTCCACGTGGTACAAGGAAGCGGCCGGCGGTAGCCTGATCGTCCTTGAAGTGACAGAGGATGAATTCGGGGTGAAGTTTGACGGCTATTGCCCCTTGCTGCTCTTCGGCATCTGGGAAAGGAAGCTGTCGTTCAAACCCGATGCGGGCTGGCTAACGCGCTACCGCAAGGAGGGTTGGGAGTTGGCGCAGGCATTCAGGCAGCATTTGGCGAAGACCGACGGGACATCAACTTTTGACCCATGACCAAGCTCGACCCCATCATCGCCGTTGCCAACGTGGAAGCCAGCGCAGCTTGGTATGCACAAGTCTTCGGTTTGCGCAACGATCACGGCGGCGCCCACTTTGCCACGCTGCGGGATGAACGCGGCGAGGTGGTGATCTGCCCGCACCCCTGGGAAGCCCACGGCCACCCCACCATGGCCGATCGCAGCATTCCTCCGGGCAACGGCTTAATCCTGTATTTCCGCACGGCGCAATGGGAGGCCATAGTGAAACGCGTACAAGCCCTGGGCGTGAAGCTGGAAGAAACGCTGCACACCAACCCGAACTCCCATAAGAAGGAATTCTCCTTCCGCGATCCCGACGGGTATTATTTGACGGTAACCGAAGGCCATGATTACGAGGGGTGAAATTGAAATCAATCCCGGCTCAGGGTCCCCTTCGGGAGACCGCTGAGGGAACCAATACCAACCCATGCCCTATACCACCTTCCTCCTCCTCTTCCGCGGCGTAGGCGGTCCCGTGCAACTGCCGGTCGCCGAGCTGCGCGCAGCGCTCACCAAGGCTGGTTTCAAGCAGGCCACCACCTACATCAACAGCGGCAACGCGCTGGTACGGAGTGCGCTTTCGCGCGAGGAAACCTTGGCCAACGTGGCGGAGATCTGCCTCAAGAAGTTCAAGTACGACCGGCCCATCTTCGCGCCCAGCGCAGCAGAGTGGGCCACTGTGCTGAAGCGCGACCCGTTCCCGCAGAAGGCGGAAGGCAAGCACGTGCATGCGGTGCTGCTGGCGGAAAAACCGAAACCTGAAGCCGTGGCCAAGTTGCAGGCATTGGCAGTGGGCGATGAGGCGTTGCTCGTATTGGATAAACCGATCGGCGCTTACCACGTGTGCTACCTGCACACCCCGAACGGCCTCATCGCGTGCAAGCTCGGCGAGAAGTTCGACAAGGGCATCGGCGTGGTGAACACCGCGCGCAACTGGAACACGGTGGTGAAGATGCAGGAGTTGGCGCAGGGGTTGGAGGGGAAGTGATCAACCCGGCGACCGCGACCTTTGCACCACCCAAACCCGATGCCGGAATTCCCCGGCACCGGGTTTCGGGCGTTTGGGGCCTTCCTTAGCCTGATCCTTGCTGCGGCCGCGTTGCCCTTGTGCAACCGCATGCGCGTTCAAGCGGGCGTTATCTTGTCCAGCACCTCCTTGGCAAATTCCACGTCACCATGAGTAGCCAGCAAGATGAAAGCACCCGCATTGCCGTCTTCCAACGCAAGGAAGTGCGGCGCACGTTGCACAACAACGAGTGGTGGTTCGTCATCGCCGACGTGGTGGCCGCGTTGACGGACTCCGCCGACGTGAAGAGCTATATGCGCGACATGCGTAGGCGTGATCCGGAACTCGACAAAGGGTGGGGGAAAATTTCCCACCCCCTTATCGTTCCGACCAGTGGTGGCGCGCAAAAGCTGAACTGCGCGAACACCGAAGGGCTGTTCCGCATCGTCCAAGCGATCGCCAGCCCCAAGGCCGAACCCTTCAAGCGCTGGCTGGCGAAGGTGGGCTACGATGTGGTCCACGTGGCGCACGTAGCGGCGGGTACAGCGGATGAGGGTGTCGTGGCTCTTGCGAACAAGACAGGTCGTGCGATCTTGACCTTCGATGGTGATCTGGGCACATTGGCCGTGCAACACGGCGTGGTGGCGCAGGAAGGCATCGTCTACTTCAGGCTCATGCGGTACAAGCCTACTACGCCAGCTGAAATGCTGTTGGCCTATCTGTCCGCGAACCCCGGGGCTGAGTTGTCCGGTAGGATCACGGTGTTTGATCCGCCCCGGGTTCGGCAGCGCAGGCTGTAAGGCTTCCCCCACTGGCCGTGGCGTTGCGCGAGTCAGAGCGTAGCCTGCTGCTACGCTCGGCAAGCATAGGGACCCGGTAGCCATGCATTCGGCAGGCAGGCCTGTGGCTACCTACCCTTTGCCCGTAGCATGGCCCTTATTTGCGGCTGGGAGCGGTACGATGGCCACAAGCCACGGAGAGCTTGAGTGTTGTGTGTATCCTCAGACTACGCTCCGTTGGGCCTATTTTCACCCAATGAAGCCACCACCTGCCATGCGCACCCTCTTCATCCTCGCGCTTTGCCTGTCGCCCACCGTGTTGCTGGCACAGGGCAAGAAGGACCGTATCCTCGCCCGCCAGCTGGTGCAGGATGATACTGTGCGCGTGGAGGAGCGCTACATGGAGCGAGGTGGTCAGGTGGTGAGCCGCAGGTTCTATGTGGGCACCCGGCCTGTGGGTACCTGGCAGGAGTTCGATCGGCAGGGCAAGCTGCTGGCCGTGCGCGAATTCAACAGGATGAACTACCATGTGGCCACGGAAAAGGCCAAGGAGGCCGCACCGCCCGATACGGCCAAGATGACCGTGGTGAGCGAGATGCCCCAGTTCCCGGGAGGCGAGGCCGAGCTGTTCAAGTTCCTGGCCCGTGAGGTGCGGTACCCCACCGAAGCCCTGGATGAGGGCATCTCCGGAGTGGTGTACGTGACCGGCGTGGTGGATGAAGATGGCACATGGACCACCACGGAGATCCTTCGGGGGGCACACCCCTTCCTGGACTACGAGGCCTGGCGTGTGTGCGACCTCATGCCGCGCTGGTCGCCCGGCAAAGTGGATGGGGAAGCGGTGAAGGTGCAGTACAACCTGCCGATCCGCTTTTCCCTACGGTAGCGCGGAGGGTCCGGTGCATCAAACCTCGGATGGGTCGACCGAGTCACACGGGGACCATGCGCCAACAAGTTCGGTCCGCAATCTTTTGATGCAGAGGTCCATGGTACCGGAGCATCCCATTCCTTCCCTCTGCCCGAAGCTTAACGCGAGTCTGTGCGGAGCCGAATGCTACACGCAGTAGGGGGTCTGAATGGGGGAGGGGCAACGCGGACCACCCTGCCCACGTCTTTCCAAGTACACCACCGGAAACCCTTGCACCCATGACCAGCCTGGCCGCTTCGTATCGCACGATGCGCATCCTGTTGCCCATTGTGCCTGGTGTGATGGCCTTCGCCTTGCACCACTCGGCCCGGGCCCAGAGCTTCCCCTTCACCAGCGGCCCCATTCCCCTGTGCGACACCAGCACCTTCACGGCCAATGTGAGCGGGATAGGCACCTTGGTCAACCCCGATTGGGACTATGGGTACTATCTCGACAACGTGGTGCTGAACATCACCACCGACCATCCGCAGACGCTACAGATCACGCTGACCTCCCCGGAAGGGACCACGCTCCTCCTCTCCGCCTTCAATGGTGCTGGCGGCCAGAACTACACCAACACCACATTCCCTTACTGGGGTGGGGCCAACATCACCTCGGCGGCGGCTCCTTTCACGGGTTCCTACTCACCTCAGGGTGGTTCCCTCTCCGCCTTCAACTACGAGTATGCGGATGGCATCTGGACCATCACCGTGATCGATACGGCCTGTGCGATAACGAACCCGGCGCCGGGTGGTGGCTGGACACCGGGTTGGTTCAATGGCGGCGTGGGTGGTGGTGACTTCTCCTTTGGTTTTGCGTACCCTCCTCCGCCATGCACTGTGGAGATGGGGGATCAGACCATTACGCTGTGCCCGGGCGAAACGGTCGATATCCTGAGCGGATATGAGGCGAGCTATGGCGGCAACGGCGTGCAGTTGACGGTGACCGATTGGGGCGGCCAGCCGGTGGACCCCTATGCCGTGAGCGGCCCGGGCTCCTTCTACGTGGAAGGATACGAGTGGTGGGGGGATTGCTACTACTTCGCGTTCGTGGATGTGTTCATGGCCCCGGAGATCGTGTTGGGCCCGGATCAAACCGTGGAGCAATGTGCGGGTGCCGCACCAGTGGACCTTGCAGCGCTCTTCGACCTTTCCGGCGCCGCCACCGTGGAATGGACCCTGGACGGGCAGCCCATCGCGCCATCAGGAGCGTCTTCCGCCACCGTGCCGGGGGTCTATACCGTATCGGCCTCCAATGGGGGCTGTAGTGATGAGGCGCAGGTGACCCTGTCCATGAACGCCCAACCGGTATTGGGTCCCGACCAGGCCGTGGCCCTTTGCCCCGGTACGGCAGTGGACCTGGACGCTCTGTTCGTTTCTACCGGCCTCTCCGTCACCTGGACCTTTAACGGGGCGCCGGTGAACACTCCCCCCGCCGCCACCGAGGCCGGTGTGTACACGATCAGCGTGGTCACGGCAGATGGCTGCACGGACTCCGCCGACGTGAACGTAGCGGTGGAACCCTCGCCCGCGTTGGGTCCGGACCAGTCTGCGGACCTGTGCGGCAACGCCGTGCTGGACCTGACCACGCTCTATGCCACGGCAGGCTTCTCCGCTTCGTGGACCCACCTTGGCCTGCCGGTTCCCAACCCCGCCGCCGTGGACCAGGCAGGTACCTATCAGCTTGTGGCGACAAGCGCTGCAGGATGTGCCGATACCGCCCTGGTGGTGGTGAGCGTGAACGAGGAGCCAGTGCTGGGTGCCGATCAATACCTCGCCATCTGCCCTGGGGAGACGGCCGATCTGACGACCTACTACAACACCGCAGGTCTCTCCACGGACTGGACCCTGGCCGGTGTGGCGGTGCCGGACCCCGCCGCTGTGGATGCACCGGGGGTGTACACCATAGTGGTCACCGACGCCATGGGTTGCAGCGCCACGGCCCAGGTCGAACTGGAAGCATCCCCTTTGCCAGTGCTCGGTCCTGATCAACAGGTGACGGTCTGTGCCGGCACCACCATCGACCTTGATGCGCTCGTTCCCTCCGGCGGCTACGCAACAGCGTGGACCTTTGATGGTGAGGCTGTCAATGACCCCGGCGCGGTGGTTTCGCCAGGGAGTTACGTGCTTACCGCCACCACGTCCGCAGGATGCTCGGCCTCTGCGGAGGTGATCGTGCAGGTCGATCCATCGCCCACCTTGGGTGCGGACCTGGCCGCAGGCACCTGCTCCGGGACACCTTTCGACCTTACCGGGCTGTACGCCACGGCAGGGCTTGCCACCGCTTGGACCCTGGGCGGCAGCCCGGTGGCCGACCCCGCTTCGGTACTGACCCCGGGCAGCTACCAACTGGTGGTGTCCAATGCCTTCAACTGCACCGATACGGCCACGGTGGTGCTGACCGTGAACGCAAACCCTTCGCTGGGCGGTGATCAGCTCTTCACCTTGTGTTCTTGGGGGGCCGTGGACCTCACCACGGCCTTCCCGGTGACCGGCATGGACGCCACTTTCACCCTCGACGGCATGCCGGTAGCGGATCCCACTCAGGTGACACAGGCGGGTGTCTACACGATCTCTGTGATGGATGCCGCTGGATGCAGCGATACGGCCACCGCCACGGTGGTGGGCGTGGAGTGCCTGTGCGAAGCGGACTTCACGGTGGTGGCGCCCTGCATGCAGGAGCCAGCGCTCTTCACCCTGCTCGCGGATTCGGCCGTGGTATCGGCCTACTGGGATCTCCACGGTGCGGCGGCCAACAGCACGGAGCGCGACCCGGTGGTGCTCTTCACCCGGGCGGGCGAGTGGCGCGTGACGCTGCGGGCTCAGCTCACGTGTGGTGAGGTCACGGTGGAGCGGACCGTTCGGATCGAGGACTGCGCTGACAAATGCAACATGTACATCCCCTCGGCTTTCTCGCCGGATGAGGATGGCATCAACGACCTCTGGGCATGGAACGGAGAGTGCATCCCGGAAGCCTTCGCTGTGGATGTCTTCGACCGCTGGGGTCAGGTGGTGTTCACCTCCACCGACCCATTGAGCGGGTGGGACGGCACCATGGCTGGCAAGGACCTGCCCACCGGCGTCTATGCATACCGCGTGGCCTATCGACTGCCGTATCAGGAGCCGAAGGAGGCCGTGGGTTCGGTGACGCTGTTGCGTTAGCGCAGGCACGCTGTGCTTGGCGTGGCCAGGGTGCGGACGTAGCCGCAGGCCAGGGGCTTGCTCACAGGAGCTATTGCAAGCAAGCTGTTGTGAAGGTGTCCCTGCGCAGCGCGAAGGATCAACATTGTTGAGGCGCTTTTACGTGCGCGGCCCATGTTCCATATGCGGCTCCCGAGGATGCCTCTGCGCACCACTTGCCGCGCTTCCTGCTCCGCCTTCTTCTCCTCCACCGTAGGCCACGCCGGTGCCGGGCGTACCGGGAGCCACCACCTCGGCCGGGTCGCGCCGGCAGGCGGCCACCATCAGTCCGATGGCAGCTGGCAGCAGTAAGGTCTTCCGGGTGTTCCTTCCCATCCGCAGGTCCTGTAGAAGGCAGGGGTCTTCCGCCCACGCCTACGGCATTAAGCACCGTTCCGCGCGACCCTGTTGCCTCAACGGATCACGATGAACGACACCGCCCTGTCTGGGCCACGGAGCACGTAACCGCCCGGGGCCAGGTCCGCACCGAAGGTGTTCCGTCCGTTCCGAAGCGCCACCCGCTCCACAAGCCTGCCCAGGGCATCCCGGACCTCCAGGGACGTGCCATCCGCCGCATCCCCCTCCACGGTGAACGGTCCCTGCCCGGGATTGGGATACAGCTTCAGGACATGGTCCACCTCGGCCTCCGGCATGGCGTTCCCACCACCCCAGAGCGCCAGCGAGGCCGCGACCACGCCACCGGCCTGCTCCACCTCCACCTGGGCGATGCAGCCGGCAGCCAAGTGGATTACAGCCTCACTGACCTCCAGGGCCGCACCGTGCAAAGCGGCCAGTTCAGCGGCAGCCACGCCCAGCTCAGCGTGAGCGCGTTGCCCACGGGGCTCTACCACCTCACCCTCCGCAACCAAGCGCTGGTAAAGACCTTCGCCGTGCAAGTGGCACACTAATTAGCTGCACTTTCTTCGCGTGCCCGGGGCCGCCTCCAACGAGGCGGCCCCGGTGCGTTTTGGGCTGGTAGTGCTTCCCGTCACCTTGTGCAGGACAGTGGGCAGCGCAGCGTCGGAAAGTCCTCAGACGACCATCCACAGGGCGTCGTCCGCCCCCTATTTCTGATGATCGACACCTACGGCATGGAAGTCATTGTTTGGGAATTGATCGTTCGGTTCTTCCGCTACCCAGGAGCCATGTTCCTTTCCGTGGTTACCCCAAAGAGTGCATCTTATTGGCTGGGTCATGATAGTATGTGTATCGGATTGCTCTACTTGGCTTCGCCGTATCGGCACTCCTCATTGGGGTTATGACGTGGGCCTCGTGGTGAGGGATGAAATTGGGTCCCCCACGCGAGAACCTGTGCGACCACATGACCGACCTCGAACTGGTCTTCTCCATGTTCGGCGGGGCCGCCAGCACCCCGGCTCGGAGCCGGGGCAGGCTCAGATCGCCCGCGATCGTGATACACAGGGCTTCCCGGAGCACAAGAAGGCCGCCCGCACCGGTGGCGAAGTGGCCGACAAGGCCCGCCGCGACTTGGAGACCAAGAGCGGACGCAAGGTGGTGACCAACGAGAACTACCTGTCCTGGACGCAGGGGGAGAAGAAGCGTTCCACGATCGCGCCCGCCAAGGCTGCGCGGAAGAAGCGGAAGTGAGGGGGGCTGTACCCGTAGCTTTGCGCCATTCCCGAACCCGATGCCCGGATGTGCCGGTATCGGGGTTTGGGCGTTCGTGCGACGATGAACTTGCTTAACCTGCTAACAGTTACGGTCTGCTTGGCGACTCTCACGCCTTGCGCTGTTCATGCGCAACACACAGTTGATCTATGGCGCGGCGATTCCCTCGTTATAGGATGGTATGACGCATCCTTGTCAATGGACAGTTCCTATATGGTGACATTGGACAATGCCTACAACGAATTCAGGAATGACACGACCGTAGTGCGCATTTTTTGGGATCCAACTATGTCCAGAATCGCTTCTGAGATGAGGACAAGCGGCGATAGTGTCCATTATGCCTACTACTACAGATCAGGCCAGCTCATGCGTCGCAACATTGAGAGTCGAACGAACCTGACATGGCTATTCACCGAAGACTTCCATCCCAACGGCCAACTATGCTCCCGCTCGTGGCCTAGTCTAGACACGCTGCAAACATTGACACGATACTATGCCAATGGGCGAAAAGAAATACAGGGTTGGTGGTGTGCGGGCCGTGCTTTCAATGATTGGACTGAGTGGTACGAAGACGGTCAGGTGAAACTTGAAGCACACTATGAGCCTTGGCCGATAGTTGAACCTCCATATCGCATGTCTCTACCAATCGGTGAATGGCGCTACTACAAGCCCAATGGCGACTTGGAGAAAATTGAGGTCTATGATGACGGCAAGCTGAAGGAAACGAGAGCGAAGTAGATGACGCCCACACTGACCTCCCTCCCCGACCTCCTCACCCTCTACCGTTCCGACGCCCGCATCGCCCGCGTCACCGATACCCTGCGCGAAAAAGCCGCCCGCGTGCAGGTGGCCGGCACCATCGGATCGTCACAAGCGCTGATCGCACAGGCCGTGATGCAACAGGCACCCGGCGTACACGTGTTCGTGCTCCCCAACAAGGAAGAGGCGGCGTATTTCCTGAATGACCTGGAAGCCCTGAGGAGTGAAGAGGTGAAGAGGAGAGGAAGTGAGGAAGACAGAAAGAGAGGAGGTGAAGAAGCAAGGAACCCAGGGCAGAACTTGTATTTTTTCCCGGCTCCTTCGCGTACGCCATACGACCCTGACGGCCACCACGACGGTGAACGAGTTAGCCGCACGGAGGTGCTGGAAGCGCTCATGTCCAGGGCGGGCGGTACGGCCACTTCTTCACCTCTTCACCTCCTCTCCTCTTCCCTCACCCTCGTCACCTACCCCGAAGCCCTCGTGCCCTTAGTGGTGGCCAAGGAAACGATGGCCAAGAACACCCTCACCATCAAGCGCGGCGAGGAACTGCCCATCGACATGCTGGAGGAATGGCTGCAGGAGACCGGTTTCCAGCGCACGGAGTTCGTGTACGAGCCGGGCAAGTTCAGCATCCGCGGCGGCATCGTGGACGTGTTCAGCTACGGCAGCGACAAGCCTTTCCGCATCGAGCTCTTCGGCGACACCGTGGAGAGCGTGCGCCGCTTCAGCCCGGAGGACCAGCTTACCGTGGAGTTTCTGAAAGAAGCGGTGATCGTGCCCGATATCATGGCTTCTGGGTCCCTAGTTCCATCAAGGTCTCCCGCAGGGGACCTTGAGGCCAGAAGCCACCAACTCTTCTTCGATCAACTCCCCGAAGACGCCGTGATCTGGCTGGGCAACATGCAGGCCATCGGCGATGCGGCCAAGGCACGCCTGAAGCTGCTTACGGAGGCGTACTCCAGATCGCCCGAGAAGGAGAAACAACCAGCCCCTGAAACGCTGCTCGCCACGGACAGCGCGTTGATCAAGGGGTTGCTGGGGTTCAGGAAGGTGTTTTGGGGAGGACAGTTGTCAGTTGTCAGTTCTCAGTTGTCAGGCGGGCAAGCGACTACCCGCAACGAACGGCGAACGACTGACAACCAACAACTGACAACCAACAACCAAGCACACAACACCGTCGATTTCCAACTCCGCCCCCAACCCGCCTTCGCCAAGGAATTCAAGGTCCTCGCGGGCGACCTGCACAACAAGCGCAACGCCGGCTATACCAACCTGATCGCCTGCAACAGCGCCAAGCAGAGCGAACGGCTGCACGCCATCTTCGCCGATATGGAAGGCGGGGATGCCGCCAAGGGCAACAGCAGCTTCACGCCCCTGATGCTCGACCTGCACGAGGGCTTCATCGATCCCGAACTGAAGCTGGCGCTCTACACCGACCACCAGATCTTCGAGCGTTACCACCGCTACCGCCTCAAAGAAGGTTTTCGAAAGAACGCGCAGGCACTTACACTCAAGGAGCTCACCCAGCTGAAGCCCGGCGACCTGGTGGTGCATATCGATCATGGCATCGGTGTGTTCAGTGGGCTGGAGACCATTGAAACACCGCGTGGCCCTGGGGAGCCACCCATCCGCCAAGAGGCCATCCGCCTGAAATACCGCGACAACGACATCCTCTACGTGGGCATTCACAGCCTGCACCGCGTCAGCAAATTCAGCGGTGAGGAAGGCGGCAAGGCGCCCAACGTAAGCAAGCTCGGCAGCCCCGCGTGGAAGAACCTGAAGGAGAAAACCAAGGCCAAGGTGAAGGTACTCGCCTTCAACCTGATCCAGCTCTACGCACAACGCAAGAGCAAGCCGGGCTTCGCGTTCCTGCCGGACACCTACCTGCAGGCCGAGCTGGAGGCCAGCTTCATCTACGAGGATACGCCGGACCAGGAAAAAGCCACCGCTGATGTGAAGCGCGACATGGAAAAATCCACGCCGATGGACCGCCTGGTTTGCGGC
>JRYE01002061.1_pt1 | contig 11467 bp, 14 predicted proteins | sample 235321 | NCBI WGS metagenome assembly JRYE01 (sample SAMN03074214, study PRJNA261473) | activated sludge metagenome | biome: Common Effluent Treatment Plant; feature: Wastewater; material: Activated sludge; isolation source: activated biomass in a lab-scale reactor treating industrial wastewater at... | reverse complement strand
GCAGCGCGAGCGCCTCGAGGCTCACCACCGGCGCCACCCCGAGACCGGCCCCGAGCGCGAGCCCCTGGGCGAGACCGCAGGCCAGGCGCAAGCCGGTGAAGGCGCCCGGACCGCTGCCGAAGGCGACCGCGTCGAGCTGGCCGACGGCGAGGCCTGCCTCGGCCAGTAGCTCGAGGATCAGCGGCAGGACTTGCTCGGAATGGGCGGCGTTGCCTTCGATGGCACGCTCGAGCAACTCGTCGCCGCAGCGCACGGCGACGCTGCCGTGCTCGCAGGAGGTTTCGATCGCTAGCAGATTCATGGTGCCGCCATTCTAACGGCTCGGCGGCGGATTCAGACGGCGGCGAGCGGCGCCGGGCTCAGCGCGACTTCTTGCCCTTGCCGTTCTTGTTCCGGACCTGGGGCTGCTTCGAATAGCCGTCGCGCGAGGCGTCGCGCACATCGCGTCGCAAGCGCTCGCGCTCCTCGTCGCTCAGCCTGCGGCGGCCCGCCTCGCGACGCTCCGCGTCCGGATCGACGGTCAGCATCTGACGCCATTCGAAGCGCTGCGCCTGTGGCGCCGCCACGTCGCGCGGCGCGCCGGGGGGTTCGGCATGGGCGCTCACGCCATGCAGCGACGCCATGAGCGCAAGCGAAACGACGCCGCAACGGAAGGCCGCGGCAAAGGGCCGCGCTTCCGCTGCGTGGGGCTGGAAATGCAATGACTTCATCGATCTCTCGAGGCGGGACAAGCTCCGTCCTGGCTGGGGGCACAGGACGGACCTTACGCCAAAACCCCTTTCCGGTCATGGCTCCGCACCCCCGCCTCGGCCCGCCTTTGTAAGGCGATGTTGCCCGGCTTCGGGGTCCTTACGAAGCGTTACCCGGCCGCTTCTCCCGCCCTGCCCGAGACGCTGGCACGCCGCTCGAAGCGACGATACGATGCCGCCATGAACGGAAAGAATCGATATCGCGTACTGGTGGTGGACGACGATGCGCGTCTGCGCGACCTGTTGTCCCGTTACCTGCAGGAGCAGGGGTTCTCGGTAAAGGCGGTGGGCGACTCGCCACAGATGGATCGCGCGCTGCATCGGGAGCACTTCGACCTCATCGTGCTCGACCTCATGCTGCCGGGAGAAGACGGGCTGAGCATCTGCCGGCGCTTGCGGGCGGCCGAGGATGCCATCCCGATCATCATGCTCACCGCGAAGGGCGACGACGTCGACCGCATCGTCGGCCTCGAGATGGGCGCGGATGACTATCTTCCCAAGCCCTTCAACCCGCGCGAGCTCGTCGCACGCATTCAGGCCGTCATGCGACGCCAGCCGCAGACGCTGCCGGGCGCGCCCACCGCGGAGGACGAGGTGGTCCGCTTCGGCCGCGTCGAGGTCAACCTGGGCACCCGCGCCCTGGTGCGCGACGGCGAGGAGATCCAGCTCACCACCGGCGAGTTCTCCTTGCTCAAGGTGCTGCTGCAGCACCCGCGCCAGCCGCTGTCGCGCGACAAGCTGATGGAACTGGCGCGCGGCCGCGAGTACGGCGTGTTCGATCGCGCGATCGACGTGCAGGTGTCGCGCCTTCGCAAGCTGGTCGAGGACGACCCCTCCAAGCCGCGATACATCCAGACGGTCTGGGGTTTCGGGTACGTGTTCGTGCCTGACGATGCCAAGGCCGCCGAAGCCGCCGAAGCCGCCGAAGAGTGAGCGCTCCCTCGCTCGCGTCGCGTCTGCTCACCGGCTGGCTGCCACGCAGCCTGCTGTGGCAGACCTTCCTGATGATCGCGATGCTGTTCGTGCTGGCGCTCGGTGCCTGGTCGCAGATCTTCCGCTATTTCGAGGAGCCGGCGCGCGCGCGCGACGTCTCGCAGATCATCGTCAGCGTGGTCAACCTGACCCGCACCGCGCTGATCAACGCCGACGCCGAACGGCGCACCGATCTGCTGATCGAGCTCGCGGCGCAGGAGGGCATCCGCATCTACCCGGCCGAGCCGACCGACGAGATCCTGCCACTGCCCGACACCAGGCCGATCCGCCTGCTGATGGCCGAGGTCCGCGCCCAGCTCGGTGAGCACACCCGCTTCGCCTCGCGCTGGAAGTCGCTCGACGCCTTCTGGGTCAGCTTCCGGCTCGACCAGGACGATGAGGACGAATACTGGGTCATGCTCGCGCCCGAGCGCTTCGAACGCATCGAGGCGCTCGAATGGCTCGCCTGGGGCTCGGCCGCGATGCTGGTGGCGCTGCTCGGCGCCTATTTCATCGTGTCTCGCATCAGTTCCCCGCTGCGCCATCTGGCCAGGGCTGCGCGCCAGGTCGGCAGTGGACGGACCCCGCCGCAGCTGACCGAGACCGGTCCGCAGGAGATCGCCCTCGTCACCCGCGCCTTCAACCAGATGGCGGGCGACATCGCCCGCACCGAGGCCGACCGCGCGCTGATCCTCGCCGGCGTGTCGCACGACCTGCGTACCCCGCTCGCGCGCCTGCGGCTCGGCGTCGAGATGTCGGGCGCGCCCGAGGACGAGGTCACCGCGATGGTGAGCGACATCGACGAGATGAACCGCATCATCGGCCAGTTCCTGGACTACGGCCGCGGCGAACCGCAGGAGCCGGTGCAGCAGGTCGATCTCGCCGCGCTGGTGCGCGAGATGACCGAACCCTACCGCCTGCGCGGGGTCGCGCTCGACACCGAGCTGCCCGACACCTTGCTCGCGCCGGCGCGCGCCCTGCCCTTGCGCCGCGCGCTGGCGAACCTGATCGACAACGCGCTGCGCTACGGTGCGCCCGAGGGCCCCTTGCTGGTGAGCGTCTATCCGGAGGGGCGGGAGGTCTGCATCGAGGTCGCCGACCGCGGGCCGGGCATCCCCGAAGCCGAAGTCGAGCGGTTGCGGCAACCTTTCTCCCGTCTCGAGGTCGCACGCAGCAACACCAAGGGTGCGGGGCTGGGCCTGGCGATCGTCGAGCGGGTCATGCGCAGCCACCAGGGCCGCCTCGACCTGCTGCCGCGCGACGGCGGCGGGCTGCGCGCCATCCTGCGGCTTCCAGCACGGGCGAGCGAGGCGGGACGCGTTAGAATGCGCAACGCGCCCGACCGGGGCGATGACAAATGAACGAAATGCAGACCCGAGAGAACACCTCCCCCACCCCCTACGAGCTGCTCGGCGGCGAGGCCGCGGTGCGCGCGCTCGTCGACCGCTTCTACCAGCTGATGGATGAACTGCCCGAGGCGTGGGAGGTCCGCAAGATGCATGCCGCGGATCTGGGCGGCTCGGCCGAGAAGCTCTTCCTGTTCCTGTCCGGCTGGCTCGGCGGACCCAATCTCTACGTGGAGCGCTACGGGCCGCCCTTCCTGCGGGCGCGTCACCTGCCCTTTTCGATCGGCAGCGCCGAGCGCGACCAGTGGATGCTGTGCATGCGCCAGGCGATCGACGAGCAGGTGGCCGACCCCGCGCTCAGGGCCCGGCTCGCGGCCGCCTTCGCCGGGCTCGCCGACCACATGCGCAACCGCGCCGAGCCCCCGCGCGACGGCCAATCGCTATAATTCCGCGATATGAAATTTCTTTTCGATCTGCTGCCCGTCATCCTGTTCTTCGGCGCCTACAAGTTCGCCGGTGCGAACCCCGAGGCGTCGCTTGAGCTCGCCGCACGCTGGCTCGGCGACGGCATCGCCGTNNAAGGTGGACACGATGCTATGGGTCAGCCTGGCGATCATCGTCGTGTTCGGCGGTGCGACGCTCTTCTTCCACAACCCGACCTTCATCAAGTGGAAGCCGACCGCGCTCTACTGGTTGTTCGCCACGGTGCTGGGCGCTTCCGCGCTGCTCTTTCGCCGCAACCTGATCCGCCGCATGATGGAGGTGCAGATCCGCCTGCCGGATGCCGTCTGGGGACGGCTGAACCTGGCCTGGATCCTGTTCTTCGCGCTGATGGGGGTGCTCAATCTCTACGTCGCCTACAACTTCAGCGAGGAGGTGTGGGTGAATTTCAAGCTCTTCGGCGGCATGGGGCTGATGTTCGCCTTCGTGCTCGGCCAAGGCTTCTACCTTTCGCGCTACATCGAGGAGGAAGCACACTGATGCTCTACGCCCTGATCGGGGAGGACGCGCCCGGCAGCCTCGAGGCCCGGATGGCCTCGCGCCCCGCGCATCTCGCCCGCCTCGAGGCCCTGCGTGACGAGGGCCGCCTGCTCGCCGCCGGGCCAATGCCGGCGATCGATTCGCCCGACCCCGGGGCGGCGGGCTTCGTCGGCAGTCTGGTGGTGGCCGAGTTCGACGACCAGGCCAGCGCCGAGCGCTGGCTCGCCGAGGATCCCTACGTCAAGCAGGGGGTGTTCGCCCGCACCACCGTGCGTCCGTTCAAGAAGGTCCTGCCGTGAGCGTGCCGGAACGTATCCGCGCGCGCCTGGCGGCGCTCTCCCCGATCGAGCTCGAGATCCAGGACGACAGCGCCCTGCACGCCGGTCATGCCGGCGCGCGCGACGGTGGTGGCCACTACCGCCTGTACATCGTCTCGGCCGCGTTCGAGGGCAGGAGCACGGTCGCCCGTCACCGGCTCGTCTATGAGGCGGTCGGCGACATGATGAAGAAGGAAATCCACGCGCTCGCCATCCGTGCCGTATCGGCCTCCGAGGCCGGCAACTGAAACCACCCCACAAGGAATCCAGATGAAACCGTTCCACAACCGTCTCGCCGTCGCCGTCCTCGCCGCCCTCCTGAGCCTGCCGGCGGCGGCCCAGTCGGTCGCCACCGTCAACGGCGTCGCCATTCCGACCTCTCGCGCCGACGCGATGATCGCCGAGCAGAAGGCCCAGGGCGCGACCGAGAGCGCGCAGCTGAAAGACGCCGTGCGCGAGGAACTGATCCGCCGCGAAGTGCTGAGCCAGGAAGCGAGCCGCAAGGGGCTCGACAAGAAGGCGGAGGTGCAGGCGCAGATGGACATGGCGCGCCAGGCGATCCTGATCCGCGCCTATCTGCAGGACTACGTGAAGGCGAACCCGGTCAGCGATGCCGATCTGAAGGCCGAGTACGACACGATCAAGAGCCGTCTCGGCGACAAGGAATACAAGGCCCGTCACCTGCTGCTCGAGACCGAGGACGAGGCCAAGGCCGCGATCGCCAAGCTGCAGGGCGGGACCAAGATCGAGGACCTCGCCAAGGATTCGCGCGATCCCGGCTCGAAGGAGCGCGGCGGCGACCTCGGCTGGGCCAACCCGAACTCCTTCGTGAAGCCGTTCTCCGACGCCATGGTCGCCCTCCAGAAGGGCAAGTTCACCACGACCCCGGTCAAGAGCGACTTCGGCTATCACGTCATCCTGCTCGAGGACGTTCGCGACCTGAAGGCGCCCGCGTTCGACGAGGTCAAGCCGCAGCTACAGCAGCGCCTGCAGCAGCAGAAGATCGAGCAGCACATGATGGAACTGCGCAACAAGGCCAAGGTGCAGTAAGCCGCACGTTCGGCGCGGCGCACGCCCGGACGCAAGAAGGCCGGCGGAATCCCGCCGGCCTTCTTCGTTTGCGCCCGCCCCGGAGGGGGCGGGCGACTCAGGCTCAGAACAGCTCTTCGGGCATCTCGAGCGCACCGGCAGCGCCATTGACGACCGTGTAGGACAGGCCGGCCGCCTGCGACATCACGTGGTCCGCGTAGAAGCGGGCGGTGATGATCTTGGCACGATAGAAGTCGGCGTCGCCCTCGCCCGCAGCCAGCTTCGCCTGCGCGACGAGCGCGGCACGCGCCATCTGCCAGCCGCCGGCGACGATGCCGAGCAGCTTCAGGAAGGGCACCGACCCGACCGAGGCGGCCTTGATGTCGGCCTTGTAGGTGGCGAGGATATAGGCGACCGCCTCCTCGACGGCGACGATGCCGGCGGCGAGCGACTTGCCGATCGCGGCGAAGCCGTCACCCTCGGTCGCGGCCACTTGGGCCCCGACCGCGCGCATCTCGGCCAGCACCATGCCGATGACCTCGCCGTTGTCACGCGCGACCTTGCGGCCGATCAGGTCGTTGGCCTGGATCGCCGTCGTGCCTTCGTAGATCGGGGTGATGCGCGCGTCGCGGAAGTACTGCGCCGCACCGGTTTCCTCGATGAAGCCCATGCCGCCGTGCACCTGCACGCCGTTCGAGGTGACGTCGATCGAGTTCTCGGTGAACCAGCCCTTGACGACCGGGATCATCAGATCGACGAAGGCCTGGTTCTGCGCCCGCACCGCCTCGTCGGCGTGGCGGTGGGCCTTGTCGCTGGCGGCGGCGACCACGAAGGCAAGCGCACGCATCGCTTCGGTGTGGCTGCGCATCCACATCAGCATGCGGCGCACGTCGGCGTGCTTGATGATCGCGACCTTGGGACCGCCGCGCACCCCGGCCTCGGTGCCCTGGATGCGCTCCTTGGCGTACCGGCGGGCGAGCTGGTAGGCGCTCTCGGACAGCGCCAGGCCTTCCAGGCCGACCGCGAAGCGGGCCTCGTTCATCATGATGAACATGTACTCGAGGCCGCGGTTCGGCTNNTGATGAAGATCTTCTGGCCGAAGATCTTGTAGGTGCCGTCGCCCTGCGGCTCGGCCTTGGTGCGCACCGCGGCGAGGTCGGAGCCGGCGTTCGGCTCGGTCAGGTTCATCGTGCCGGTCCACTCGCCCGAGACCATCTTGGGCAGGTACATCGCCTTCTGCTCGTCGCTACCGGTGAGCAGCAGCGCCTCGATCGCGCCATTGGTCAGCATCGGGCACAGGGTGAAGGAGACGTTGGCCGAGTTCCACATCTCGGTGACCGCGGTGCCCACCAGCGCGGGCAGGCCCTGGCCGCCGAACTCGGGTTCGGCCGCGAGCGCGGCCCAGCCGGACTCGGAGAACTGGGTATAGGCGTCCTTCCAGCCGGGGACGGTCTTGACTTCGCCGTCGACCCACTTGGCGCCTTCCTGGTCGCCGATCCAGTTCAGCGGAGCGAGCACCCCGCTGGCGAACTTGTCCGCCTCTTCCAGGATGGCGTCGACGAGATCGGCCGAGACTTCCTCGTTGCCCGGCAGGGCCGCGACTTCGTCGAGGCCGGCGAGCTCGCGCATGACGAATTGCATGTCACGGATCGGTGCAGAGTAGTTGCTCATTGTGCTGGAACTCCAGGTTAGTCATCAGGCGCGGGCGGGAGAACTTCCCGCTCACAGGGTTTCACTTGTTCGACAGGTAGCGCTTGTCATCGAAGGCGGCGACCAGCCCGGGCCGGTAGACCACGAGCAGGGTCACCACCGCCCCGCTGAGCCAGGCCTCGGCGAAGCCGAGGAGCAGGAAATAAGGCAGGTAATCGGTACTCAGGAATTCGGTGCTGTAGGCGCCTGCCAGCATCAGCGCGAGCGACGCGAGCAGCCCCTGCGCCATGACGGTCAGCGCAGCGCCGGCGAAGCTGATCACGAAAACGAAGATGAAGAAATGGGCCGGCAGCGCTCGCTCCACGAATCGCTGCAAGGCCCATGCGACGCCGACCGGGCCGGCCACCATCAACACGAAATTGACCGGCCAGGCCGACCATTCGATTGCACCGTTGAGGGTGACGCCGGTCAGCGCGAGTGCCATCACCAGCATCGCAAGACGTGGCCCGTAGATCAGGGTGGCAGCCATCGCGCCCAGCAGATGCAGGTTGAGACCGGGCTTCACCCCGGCGTTCATGCTCCAGAGCAGGGCCAGCGCGACCGCGCCGGCGAGCGCAGCATGCAGCAGACCCTGGTCGGACAGCCGCGACCAGGGCGCACCGCGCAAGGCTCGATACAAAATGACGCCGGCGATGACGAGCATGAAGCCATGCCACGCGGAGGAAAACAGCGAAGCTGTCAGATTCATGCCGTCGTGCCGCTACCGGCGCCTTTCCGGCTCAGCCGATGGCGGCGGTGAGTTCGGGCACGACCTGGAACAGGTCGCCCACCAGGCCGTAGTCGGCCACCTGGAAGATCGGCGCCTCCGGATCCTTGTTGATCGCCACGATCACCTTCCTTGGAGTCCTTCATCCCCGCCAGGTGCTGGATCGCGCCCGACACGCCCACCGCGATGTACAGCTGCGGGGCGACCACCTTGCCGGTCTGGCCGACCTGGTAGTCGTTCGGGCAGTAGCCCGCATCGACCGCCGCGCGGCTGGCGCCGATCGCCGCGCCGAGCTTGTCCGCCAGCGGCTCGAGCAGGGCGTGGAAGTTCTCCGCGCTGCCCAGGCCGCGCCCGCCCGAGACGATCACCTTGGCCGCGCCCAGCTCCGGACGCGCGCTCTTGACCAGCTCGCGACTCTCCAGCGCGCTCAGCCCCAGGTCGGCCGCCGCCGCCACCGTCTCGACCGCCGCCGCGCCGCCCTCGCCCGCCGCCTCGAAGGCGGTGGTGCGCACGGTGATCACCTTCACCGCATCGGCGCTCTTGACCGTGGCCAGCGCGTTGCCCGCGTAGATCGGACGCACGAAGGTGTCGGCCGACTCGATCGCGACGATCTCGGAGATCTGCGCCGCATCGAGCAGCGCCGCCACGCGCGGCGTCACGTTCTTGCCCGTCGGGGTGGCGGCGGCGAGGATGTGGCTGTAGCCGCCGGCCAGGCCCCTGACCAGCTCGGCCAGGTTCTCCGCGCCCTGCGCCTCGTAGTGCGGCGCATCGCACACCAGCACCTTGGCCACGCCGGCGATCTTCGCCGCCGCCTCGCCGACCGCGCCGCAGCCGGCGCCGGCCACCAGCAGGTGGACCTCGCCGCCGAGCTGCGCGGCCGCGCCGACGGTGTTGAGGGTGGCCGCCTTGAGCGACTGATTGTCGTGTTCAGCAATAACCAGAATCGCCATGTCAGATCACCTTTGCAACGTTCTTGAGCTTGTCGACCAGCTGGGCCACGTCGGCCACCATCTCGCCCGCCTTGCGCTGCGCCGGCTCGCTCACCTTGAGCGTGGTCAGGCGCGGGGCGACGTCGACGCCGAGATCGGCCGGCTTGACCGTCTCCAGCGGCTTCTTCTTCGCCTTCATGATGTTCGGCAGGGTCGCGTAGCGCGGCTCGTTCAGCCGCAGGTCGGTGGTCACCACCGCCGGCAGCGTCACCGACAGCGTCTCCATGCCGCCGTCGATCTCGCGCGTGACCGAGGCCTTGCCTTCAGCGATCGCCACCTTCGAGGCGAAGGTCGCCTGCGGCCAGCCCGCCAGCGCGGCCAGCATCTGGCCGGTCTGGTTGGCGTCGTCGTCGATCGCCTGCTTGCCGCAGATCACCAGCTGCGGCTGCTCCTTGTCGCACACCGCCTTGAGCAGCTTGGCCACCGCCAGCGGCTGCAGCTCGGCATCGGTCTCGACCAGGATGGCGCGGTCGGCGCCCATCGCCATCGCCGCGCGCAGCGTCTCCTGGCAGGCCGGCAGGCCGCAGCTCACCGCGACGACCTCGGTCGCGACCCCGGCTTCCTTCAGCCGCACCGCCTCTTCCACCCCGATCTCGTCGAACGGGTTCATGCTCATCTTCACGTTGGCGATATCCACACCGCTGCCGTCCGCCTTCACGCGGACCTTCACGTTGTAATCGACCACGCGCTTGACGGGAACAAGGATCTTCACTATGCCGCGCTCCTCTTCAGGTCGTTTTCAAGCAGGACCGGCGGGTCGCCGGCTGCCGCGATTATCTCACTGCAGCCCCAAATTGACACTCGAGCTGCCGCGGAACACAAGTCATCCATACGCGTCGGTATGGTTCGCATACGGTAGCGTATGGGTCCGCAATCGTCAATACTACGCCGTATGGAAACGACCCCCAAGAAGCCCCGCACCCAGCTCGACCGCTCCGCCTGGACGCGCGCCGCCATCGAAGTCCTCGCCGAGGAGGGGATCGCCGGCCTGCGCGTGGAGGTGCTCGCCAAACGGCTCAAGGTCACCAAGGGCAGCTTCTACTGGCATTTCCAGGACAGGCGCGACCTTCTGCTGGCCATGCTCGAAGAGTGGAAGGACGGTCGCATCAAGGACATCATCAAGCAGACGCGCGCGGTTCCCGGTCGCGAGCTCGAGCAGATCTACCACGTCATCGATGTCTATAGTACGAGCCGCAGCCGGCGCGGCATGCTGATCGAGCTCGCGGTGCGCGACTGGGCACGGCGCGACCCACAGGCGGCGGCGATCGTCGCCGAGGTCGACGAGGTGCGCCTGAAGTGCGCGCGCGAGCTCTTCCTCGCCTGCGGCCTGCCGCTCGAAGAAGCGTCGAGCCGCTGCATGCTGCTCTATGCCTACGTGTTCGGCATTTCGCTGATGGTCTACGACAAGTTCGAGGCCGACATCCCGCGGCTCAAGCAGGACATCGCCGACGTCATCGCGCGCTCGGGCAACGCGCGCTACGCGCTACCGAGCCCTGCGGCGTAGCCAAGCCGCGGCAGCGCCGCCAGCGCATTGCGCATGGTCGCCTCGACCACCTCCTCCACCTCGATTCCGCGCAGGCGAGCGAGGACCTCGGCGTAGCGCCGGATGTTGGACGGTTCGTTGCGCCGCCCCTGTCCCCAGACGGGCGGCATGTCGGGCGCATCGGTCTCGAGCACGATCGACTCGAGCGGCAGCGTGGCGGCCAGCGCGCGGATCCGGGTCGAGCCCTCGAACGTCATCGCGCCGCCGAAGCCGAGCCGGAAGCCGCGCGCGATGAAGGCTTCGGCCTGCTGGCGGCTGCCATTGAAGGCGTGCGCGATCCCGCCCGACACCTCGATCCGCCTGAGCTGTTTCAGGATCGCGTCCTGCGCGCGCCGCAGATGCAGGATCACCGGCAGCCCGTGCTTGCGCGCCAGCCGCAGCTGGGCGACGAAGTAGCGCTCCTGGCGCGCCGGGTCGACGTCGGCGACGAAATGATCGAGCCCGATCTCGCCGACCGCGACGACCCCGGCCTCGGCGAGGCGCTCGTCGAGGCGCTCGAGGTCTTCCTCGCGCGCGCCGCCCACGTACAGCGGGTGAATGCCATAGGCGTGGGCGATGTCGCGATGGCGCTGCGTCAGCCGCGCCACCGCCTCGAAGCCGGCGGCCTCCACCGCGGGAACGACGAAGGCGCCGACCCCGGCAGCGCGCGCCGCCGCGATCACCGCCTCGCGGTCGGCGTCGAACTCGGCGGCGTCGAGATGGATGTGGGTGTCGACCAGCACCGGCGGGCCGGGCTCAGCGCCCCTTCCATTGCGGCGGGCGCTTGGCGATGAAGGCATCGATGCCTTCCGCGGCGTCCTCGCTCATCATGTTGCACGCCATCACCTCGCCGGCGAGCTGATAGGCGGCGTCGAGTCCCATCTCGAGCTGCTTGTAGAACATCTGCTTGCCGGCCGCGATCGCCACCGACGACTTCGCCACGATCGCGCCGGCCAGGCGGGCGACCTCGTCGTCGAGCTGGTCCAGCGGCACCACACGGTTGACCAGGCCGCGGCGCCGGGCCTCCTCGGCGTCGATGAAGTCGCCGGTGACGAGCATCTCGAAGGCCTGCTTGCGGCCCATGTTGCGCGACAGCCCGACGCTGGGCGTGGCGCAGAACAGGCCGACGTTGATGCCCGACACCGC
>JRYE01000500.1_pt1 | contig 11498 bp, 13 predicted proteins | sample 235321 | NCBI WGS metagenome assembly JRYE01 (sample SAMN03074214, study PRJNA261473) | activated sludge metagenome | biome: Common Effluent Treatment Plant; feature: Wastewater; material: Activated sludge; isolation source: activated biomass in a lab-scale reactor treating industrial wastewater at... | reverse complement strand
AGGTCGCGGTTCACCCTTCGGAAAAGAACGACGTACACGAGTTCTTCCTGATGTGCGATGACGTGGTGAAGTTTGCGGCCGAGATGGAGCGGCAGGGCGTTGAGATAGGTCCTGTCCAAGATCAGCCGTGGGGAAAACTTACTCAAGTCACCTTACCGGGCGGCGGAAAGTTGGGTGTTTACGAGCCGCGGCATCACCGGCCGGAATCGACCGGAATCAAAAGCTGATAGATTCCTTTCAAACGGGTGCGGTGAGCCCATTGTGACGATACCGCGGACCACCGACGGGAGTTAGGTAGAAATGCTGACTAACGAAGAATTGATAGTGCGGTTGGCGTTGGCGGCCCTTTTGGGTAGTGCTGTCGGGCTGGAACGCGAACGGCTTGAACGCGGAGCGGGACTGCGGACGCATATGCTGGTGGCTGTCGGCGCAGCACTTTTTATGCTCGTCTCGGCATTCGGCTTTGCGGACGTGCTTGGCCATCAGAATGTGGTACTTGATCCCTCGCGTGTTGCGGCACAGGTCGTGAGCGGCATCGGCTTTCTAGGAGCCGGTACGATCATCCTCCGAAAGGAGATCGTGCACGGCCTTACAACGGCGGCGAGCCTTTGGGCCGTCGCCGCGATCGGCTTGGCAACCGGCGGCGGGCTATATATTGCGGCGGTCGCCGCAACGTTCGTTGTGCTGTTCATCCTGCTCGCGATCAAGCCTGTTGAGCGGCATCTGTTTTTGAACCGCCGTCCGCGGACACTTACACTGACCATCGAACGAACGGATTTCACTCTATCTTCGCTTGAGTCGGCTCTCGATTCTGCGGACCTGCATTTGCAGAGCATTGTTTTCCAGTCGGGTGACGCGCAAACGGAGATCATCCAGTTAACGGTAGATCGAGTCACACCGGACAAACTGACCGATCTGATCGACGATCTGCGGGGGATGCAGGGCGTTAAGGAGATCCGCAGAGACAGCGAATGATAAGCTACGGCCTCACCATTGAGGAGATAACGGTGTTGACGTGCTGGGATGCGGATCGCCTGGACCTAGGCCGAGTTGGCATTCGGCCGAATGCCAGATACCTATGTACGGAGCCGGCCAAGGATCCGGCATTTATAACGTGGGCATACGAGCGCAGTCTGCTCCGTAACGGCTAACAAAGCAGCCGAAGTTAATAGTTATGACAAAAGGCACACATTGTGCGATACTGATCTGGTGAAACCGATCGTCTGGAGCGCCGAAAAGAACGACATCCTGAAAGCCGAACGCGGCATTTCCTTCGAAGACGTCGTGTTCCATATACGGGAGGGCGACATACTTGAAACGTTCGATCATCCCAATCAGGAGCGGTACCCCGGTCAATGTGTTCACGCGGTAGTAATCGAGGAATATGTATACCTCGTCCCATTTGTCGAAACAAAGGATGAGGTTTTTCTGAAGACGATTATTCCGAGCAGGAAAGCTACGAAGCGATACCAGAGTAAAGATGATGAGTAAGCTTGATAAGGAAGAGAAGGAGATTCTCGATGCGTTTGAATTGGGAAAGCTCAAGCCCACGAGCCGGGCGAAGGCTCTACAGAAGCGACACCAGAAGTATGCTGATGCAATGTTTCGGAAAGACGCGAGGATCAACATTCGGCTTTCGTCAAGAGATCTTCGAGGACTTCAGAAACGGGCGCTGGCTGAAGGCATTCCGTACCAAACTCTTATTGCGAGCGTGCTGCACAAGTACGTTGATGGCCGCTTGCATGAGAACGGCGACTAACCATTCGCAGCGGGCGGACAATAATTGATATGTCACTCCTTAGCAATGTCGCCTTTTCGCGCCGTGAATTTCGGCAACCTCTTAGAACCTGCTATTAAACTCCGTTGATAAACTTCTGTCCGCCGTGGAGGAAATCCTGAAGATCCCCATCGAGTCCGCTGCCGTGAGCCGACGGCATCAAAACCTTTACCGTCGCCTGAAACTTTCCGCCAAGCAGCGTTAGCGGCTGAGAATAATAGCTTGCCGGCGGCGGCAGAGCACCGATAACCGTCCCGAGCGATTTTAAGAGCTGGCCGTATGCTTTTGCGGCTACATCGGGCCGGTTTGCAACGTCCTTTTGGTTGAGAACCTGGATCGCCTCGTACACGTCCTTCATCTCGGCGTAGTAAACCTGAAAGTCTTCGCCGCGTTTGATCGCTTTGGCGGCGTCCAGGATCTTCTCGTGTACGCGGGTCGGTATCAGATACTCCCAACCAAACTTATATTGTTCATAGAACTTTATGAGTTTGGATATCTTGTTCAATGTTTCGATCAGACTATTTCTGTCGATCTTTCTGTCCCATGGCCAGTTCATTTAATTTCACCTCACTCTATTTGGGGATCGCGTTCAGTCTATCCATCTAGATCATCTGCTTCCTTCGTCCTTTTCGTCGAATACGGCAAATAAAATACGTAGAAAGCTTCCGAGCCTGAATTACGAAGCGTCGTTTCTGGGTACTCAACGGTCATTCTACTCCTGATCCGGCTAAACCAACGTGAGAAAGAGGGTTATTGCATTGCCGGGAACATGTCTTTTTCACTTCCAGAATCGATCGAGTTGCAAATCGGGCAGTGCATAAGCACACCCATCCCGCGACATTCTTAAGCCGCGCATATTGTCGAATAAGATAACTTCCGTAGTAATATTGCGTATCCGTTGGTGAAAATCCGACATATTTTGTGTTGATCGGCGACTTTTTTTGCGATCTGGGCATCTTTAGCCAAAACTAGGGCAAAACTCCATATGGCAAGCATCGGTAAAAATCGGCTAGAAGCCTTTAGCGACGGCGTGATCGCGATAATCATCACGATCATGGTGTTGGAGTTAAAGGTCCCGCATGGCGACAGTATCGAAACTTTGGTTCCGCTTGTTCCGGCATTCCTGAGCTATGTGCTCAGCTTTGTTTACGTCGGCATCTACTGGAACAACCACCACCACCTGCTCCACGCGGTGACGCATGTGAGCGGGGGCATGCTCTGGGCGAACCTGCACCTGCTCTTCTGGCTGAGCCTGATTCCGTTCACGACGAGCTGGATGGGCGAGTGCGGCTTCGAGAGCATTCCCGTGGCTTTGTATGGGCTGAATCTTCTGGGATGCGCCGGATCGTGGGACATCCTTCGGCGTCTCCTCGTCCGTCACCACCCGCCCGATAGCGAACTGGTCCGCGCCATCAAGCAGGGCAGCAAGGAATGGATCAGCCTGTCGCTCTACGTCTCCGGCCTGCTCTGCTCGCTCCTACTCGATGGCGAGGGCGGTCACGGGGGCCATGGCCGCTGGATCGCCCTCTTTCTCTTCGCCGTTGTCGCCGCGATATGGCTGGTGCCGGACCGACGCATCGAGCGGGCGCTGGCGTCGCACTGATCCCCCCCCCACACACACTCCACACCACACCTCGTCACCACTTCACCTTCTCACCTAGCCTTCCGGCATGAAGTCCGACGCCGCCAGCGTGAAGGAGTATCTCGCGTCCCTGCCCGAGGATCGCCGCGCCGCGGTCGGAGCGATCCGGAAGGTGATCCTGAAGAATCTCGATAAGGATTATGAAGAGGTGATGCAGTACGGGATGATTGGGTATGTCGTGCCGCATCGGGTGTTTCCGCAGGGGTACCACTGCGACCCGAGCAAGCCGCTGCTCTTCGCGGCGGTGTCGTCGCAGAAGCACTACTTCGGGGTCTACCTGATGGGGATGTACATCGAGGCTGGCGGGGGCAATGCCACGAGTGGCGGTGCCGAGGAAGCCTGGTTCCGCAAGGCATGGGCGAAGACGGGGAAGAAACTCGACATGGGCAAGTGCTGCGTCCGCATTAAGCGGATCGAGGACGCCGCCCTTGACGTCATCGGCGAGGCGGTCCGGCGGATGCCGACGAAGAAGTACCTCGGGTACTACCTGAGAAACCTGGAGACGCAGCGCGGGAGCAGGGCACGGAAGGCGAGCGCCGAGGGCACAAAGGGATCGGGGACGGTCGCGAGAGGGAAGAGTGGGAAGAAGGTCACACGGAGATCGGGCGCGAGCACCACGGCGGTGATGAAGAAGACCTCGAAACGAGTCGCGAAGAAGGTCGGGAAGAAGATCAGAACCGCATCGGCAACGAAGGCCGCCCGAAGGGTCTGAGCACCACTTGTGGACGCGTCGGGGCGACTGTGAGCGACAGCAGGCCGCCGCAACCTCTCCGGCCTCCCCCGTGTACCATTCCCGAATGCCGCGTGGCCCGGAGTGGGCCTTGTGCGGCCGATCCTGTCCTTTTCGCACGAGGAGACCTCCCATGCGTCGCTCCCTTTGTTCCACGTTCGTGCTCGCCTCTTTCGCCGCGTCCACCTTGGGCGTGGCCAGCGCCCTCGCCCAGCACTCGATTTCTGCCCCCCCGGCCACAACCACACCCGCGGCGCCGGCTTCGGCCCCCGGCATGCCCTCGCTCGATTCCATCTTCGACAATGCCGCCAAAGCCCTGGGCGGGAAGGCGGCGATCGAGAAGATCAAGACCCTGCACGCCAAGGGCAATCTGGAGTTCGGTGGGCAGAAGGTGGAGATGGAGCACCTGTGGTCGCGATCCGGCGGGCGGCTCTCGAAGACGACGCTTCCCGGGATGGGCGAGATGTCCAGCGGGACCGATGGCAAGGTCTACTGGACCAAGTCGGTCATGGGCTATGACCTCGTGAGCAAGGAGGACGCGGAGAACCAGGGCGCGCTCGTCGTCATGCACATGATGCTCCTCGATCCGCGTACGTTCGCGAAGGACCAGATCAAGTCCATGGGCGTCGTCGGCAAGGAGCCGTTCCGCGATGCCGAGTGCTACAAGGTGAAGCAGTCCAAAGGCGGGCAGGACTCGTTTATCTATTACAACGTGAAGACGGGCATGCCGATGGGTTTAGAGTCGCCGGCGAACGGCATGCAGCCGCGCATGACGATGACCATCGACGAATGGAAGACGATCGAAGGCGTTAAGTTCTTCCACGTGCTCCGCATGCAAGGGGCGGACTCGGGGCCGGAACAGCCTGAGGGCGTGGGTGCGACGCCGTCGATGGGCGAGGTGAAGTTCGACACCATCGAGGTGAACACGCTGAAGGATGATGCCTTCGCCCTGCCGGATGAGGTGAAAGCCCTTGCTAAGGACGCGGCGGCGGGCGGGGGAGCGGGCGGCGAGATTGCGTTGACGGACCTTTCCACGGAGCAGCAGGCTCAGGCGACGGAGATGGTCGAGAACCTGAAGAAGTCGGGGGTCGATGGGACCCGGGCCGCACTCCCGAACCTCGAGCGTGCCGCGAAGATGATGCCCGACAGCACGCCGCAGAAGAAGATGTTCCAGTACGTCGTGCAGGAACTGCAGAAGTATGTCTCGAGCACCGGTGGGTAATCCCGGGCAGACGGGGTGGAGGGACCTCGATCGCGGCGCGGGCTGGGTGGTCCCCCACGGTTCGAGTCGTGATTGAGGCGGAATCTGTCGGTGCATTCCGACAGGTATGACCGATGTATGCCGCATGTTCACGAGCGGTGTGCCGACGATTGACCTCTACCCGGAGCCTCCATGCGTCTAGGCGTAGTCTCTGAACGCCGGGCCGGCGAGACGCGAGTCGCGCTGGTCCCTGAATCCGTCAAGAAACTCAGGGCCCTTGGGCATGAGGTTGTGATCGAGTCCGGCGCGGGCGTGAATGCGGCCTTTGGCGACGGGCTGTACGCCGAGGCGGGGGCGATTGTCGAGAGTTCACGATCGAGTGTGGTCGGGACGTGCGACCTGCTGGCGGGCGTGAACGCTCCCGATGAGGGCGATATCCGAAGCCTTCGCAAGGGCGCGATGGTGCTGGCGTCGTTCTTCCCCACGCGGAACCTGTCGCTCGTGGGCGCGATGGCCGAGGCGGGGGTCACCGCCTTCTCCACCGACGCCATCCCGCGCACGACCAAGGCCCAGTCGATGGACACCTTGAGTTCCATGGCGAACATCGCGGGGTACCGCGGCGTGCTCTTGGCGGCGACGCATCTGGGGAAGTACTTCCCGATGTTCATGACCGCCGCGGGGACCGTGCTGGCGGCCAAGGTCTTCGTCATCGGCGCGGGGGTGGCGGGTTTGCAGGCGATCGCGACGGCCCGTCGACTCGGCGCCGCCATCAGCGCGACCGACGTCCGCCCCGAGGTCAAGGAACAGATCGAGAGCGTCGGGGCGAAGTATGTCGGAATCGAGTTGAAGGAATCGGCCCAGGCTGGCGGCGGGTACGCCCGCGAGTTGAGCGAGGAGGACAAGGCCCGCCAGGGGGAGTTGCTCGCCGAGCAGTGCGCGATGAGCGACGTGGTCGTGACCACCGCGCTCATCGGAGGCGTGACCGCGCCTCGTCTCATCTCCAAGGCGATCGTCGAACGCATGAGGCCGGGTTCCATCATCGTCGATCTTGCGGCGGACGGCGGCGGGAACTGCGAGGTCTCCCACCCCGGCGAGACGGTCACGCACCATGGCATCTCCATCCTCGCCCCGACCAATGTTGCCGCGGGCATGCCGACGCACGCGAGCCTTTTGTGGTCGCGGAACCTCACGAGTTTCATCTCGACGTTTACCCGCGAGGGCGTGATCGCGCTGGATGGTTGGGACGCGGCGAGCGCCGAGATCCTCGCCGGCGCCATGATCACCCACCAGGGGCAAGTGGTGCACGCCCGAACCAAGGAGGCCCTGCGGCATGGAGCCTAAGCCAACCACGACGAGCGTCACGGAAAGCGTGCAGACGCATGAAGCCCCCCCTCAACCAGGAGTCCACGCGACCTCCGGCACCACGAGCACCACGCTCGTCGGTTTGCTCTTCGTGTTCATGCTCGCGACGTTCATCGGACTGGGCGTGATCCGGCGCGTGTCGAGATTGCTCCACACGCCCTTGATGTCGCTGACCAACGCCATCTCCGCGATCGCGGTTGTCGGGGCGATCCTCATCGCCGGCGGCAAGGACTACCCCACGTGGGTCCGGGCGCTCGGGGCCGTCGCCCTCTTTGCGAGCATGACCAATATCGTCTCGGGTTTCATGATCACCGACCGCATGCTCAAGATGTTCAAGCCCGCGGGCAAGAACGCTCCATCCACGAACGCGGGAGGGACGCCCTCGTGACCCTCCCACTCTTGCTCGGCGCGGGTGTCGCCTCCGCGGGGGCGCTGATCGAACTGGCCTACCTCGTCGGCGCCGCGATGTTCATCCTCTCGCTGTACTGGATGAGCGATCCGAAGACGGCGAGGCGTGGCGTGCATGCGGGCGTCGTCGGGATGGGCATCGCCGTCCTTGCCACCTGGGCCAAGCCCGAGGTCTCCGAGCATCTGTGGATTCTTATTCCCCTAGCCCTCGCCGTTGGACCGGGCGTGTGGCTGGCGAACGTCCCGCTGACGGCCGTCCCCCAGCGAACGGCGCTCTCGCACGCCTTTGGCGGGCTAGCCGCGGGGCTCGTGGGCACAGCGAAGTTCCTCTTCTGGTTCCATCATGAGCCGGAGATGCTGACATCGTTCCGCGTCGGGGCGATCGTTTTCGAGGTGCTTCTTGGGTTCCTGACGTTTACTGGTTCCTTGATCGCCGCGGGGAAACTCCAGGAGTTCCGCTGGATCCCGCAGAGGCCGTGGGTCTATAAGGGTCAGTCCGTCGTTAACGCGATCGCGTTCCTGGCGGCGCTCGGCCTGGGCGTCACGCTTGTCGTCGATCCCCACGCCGCCCACGCGCCGTTGATCTTTGCGGGGTTGGTCTTCCTCGCGTTCAACTTTGGGTGGATGCTCGTCATGCCGATCGGCGGGGCAGATATGCCCACGGTGATCGCGATTCTGAACGCCTACGCGGGCCTCGCGGCCGTCGCCATGGGGTTCGTGCTCGACAACAAGCTTCTGATCACGGCCGGGGCGCTCGACGGCTCGTCGGGGTTCATTCTCTCCATCATCATGTGCAAGGCCATGAACCGCTCGTTCACGAGCGTGCTCTTTGGGGCCTTTGGACAGGTGACGGCCTCGGCGGCAGGCGGCGAGCAGAAGCAGTACAAGCCCGAGACACCCGAAGACGCCGCGACAATCCTCGGCGAGTCGTCGCTGGTCGTCATCGTCCCTGGATACGGCATGGCGGTCGCCCAGGCCCAGCACAAGGTCCGCGAGTTGTACGACGCCCTCAAAAAGCGTGGCGTGACGGTCAAATTTGCGATCCACCCGGTCGCCGGACGCATGCCCGGGCACATGAACGTGCTCCTCGCCGAGGCGGAGATCCCCTACACCGACCTCGTGGAGATGGAGGAGATCAATCCAGAGATGCCCCAGTGCGACGTGTGCCTGGTGATCGGCGCCAACGACGTCGTGAACCCGGCGGCCCGGAGCGAGGCCTCCAGCCCGATCTATGGCATGCCCATTATTGACGCTGACAAGGCCCGCACCGTCTACGCGATCAAGCGCAGCAAGAACCCGGGCTTTGCGGGGATCGACAACGAGTTGTACTTCCTCGAAAAGACCCGGATGATCTTCGGTGACGCGAAGGCCGTCGTTGGTGAACTGGCGCGGGCGCTCGCGGGACCATCCGGGATGCACTGACGACTACCGCTCGTTTTATCCTGGCCTTCGTCACACCTGGCACAGGAATCGGAGGTCGTTCTCGAAGAGCATGCGGATATCGGGGATCTTGTACTTGCCCATCGCGAGTCGTTCCATCCCGAATCCGAAGGCGAAACCGCCCCACTCCTCGCTGTCGACGCCGCACGATTTGAGCACGTTCGGGTGGACCATGCCGCAACCGCCGAGTTCGATCCAGCGTGGCTCGGCGTCGGGGGTGAGGCGGACGAGGATCTCGAACTGGGCGCTCGGCTCGGTGAAGGGGTAGAACGTGGGCGTGAATCGGATCTGGGCGTCGTCGCCGAAGTAGGCCCGGACGAACTGGAAGAGGGTGGTTTTCAGGTCGGCCATGCTGAGGTTGCGGTCGATCGCGAGGCCCTCGATCTGGTGGAACATGAACGAGTGCGTCGCGTCCACGGTGTCGGGTCGGTAGACGCGGCCCGGGGCGATGATGCGGATCGGGTGCTGGAGCCGCCCGCCACCCTTCGCGACGGCGTCCTCCATGACGCGGATCTGCACGGTGCTCGTCTGCGAGCGGATCATCCGCGGGCGTTCGACTGTGGCGGGATCGTCGATGTAGAAGTTGTCTGCCGGTTCTCTTGCGGGGTGCCCGGGCGGGATGTTGAGTTTCACGAAGTTGTGGTCGTCGTCCTCGAGTTCGGGACCCTCGGCGACCTCGAAGCCCATGCGAGCGAAGACCTCGACCAGTTCCGCGCGGACGCGTGTGATGATGTGGGGGCGGGCCGGGAGCGACGGGAGCGAGAGCCCGGGCTCGGTCATGTCGATCTGCACGGGCGTCGCCTTGGGAGCCGTGCTCGCGTCGGCCTTGCGGGTCTCCAGGGCCTCTTCAAGGGCGGCCTTCGCGGAGTTCAGTCGAGCGCCGACCGCGGGCTTCTGGTCTTTGGGGACCTCGCGAAGTCGGGCGAGGAGGCCCTTGAGTTTGCCGGAGTTGCCGAGATAGGCCACACGCCATGTCTCGATCGCGTCCGCGGAGTCCGCGGCGGCGAGTTCCTGGAGGGCGATTCGTTGGAGCGTGTCGATTTCATCAAGCATCGGTCGAGTTTAGGGATGGGAGGCACGGGGAGAAGGCCTTTGGCAGCAGGCCGTGGGCGTTGGGAGGGCGCTGGAAGGGTGAGATGCGCCTTCCAAAAAACAGGCTCGCCCGCGGATGATGCGGGCGAGCCTTTGGATCGGAACTATGACGAAGGTTTAGTTCGTCTTGGACTCGCTGCAGCAGCCGGCGGGCTTGGCCTTGACGGCGCCCATGTTGCCCTCGGAGCAGGACGAGCCGCAGTCGGACTTGTCGCCGCAGGACGAGCCGCACTCGTCGGCCTTGACGGCGCCGAGGGAGGCCTGCTTGGTGTCTTTGTTGTCGCTCTCGCAGCCGGTGAGGGCGCCGAGGGCGAGGATGAGTGCCGCGACGCCGAGGGTTGCCTTACGCATGTTCATGACTCCGTGTGTGGTTCGCTGGACGTGTCCACGGCCGACCATCGGCCCGTGGACAGAGAAATGATACCCAATGATCGGGACTTTGGTTCCCGAAATAGTCGGAGTTCTGTTAGGCCTTGGCGGTCTCGCCGTCCTTGCGGAGTTTGGCGGCAAAGGCCGTCCGCTTATCGGCGATGCGTCGGCGAGTGCTGGGCTTACCCCCGATCTCCGGGCCTTCCTCGTTGCCGACGAGTTGGATCACGCAGAGTTCCCCGCCGTCGCCGATGCGGTGGCGGCCGAGTTTCACGATACGGGTGTATCCACCGGCACGATCGGCGAACTTTGGCGCGACGTTCTCGAAGATGTGCTTCACGACGCTCGGCGCCTTGCGGAGTTCGCCGTAGCGGTTCCGCTCGACCTTCGAGGAATCGGGGAGCGGGAAGAAGCCGGCGGTGAACTCGCGGAGGCGCTCGACGTGCTCCTTCTCGGCGTCGGTCGCGTTCTTGGCGACATAGAGCCAGTCGAACCCGCGACGGTTGCCGCCGAGTTTGGAGGCCACGAGGCGGCGGGCGTGCAGATCGCCTCGCTTGGCGAGGGTGATGATCTTCTCGACCATGGGCTGCACGGCCTTGGCGCGCGGGATGGTCGTGGTGATCTGCCCGTGCTCAAACAGCCCCGCGGCGAGATTTCGCAGCGTGGCGGTGCGGTGGGCGGTGGTACGGCCGAGTTTGTATCCGGCTTTGCGATGGCGCATGGGTCCGACTCCGAACTAATCCCCACCAAATCGGATGGGGTCGAGATAATAGGCTCTCGGGCCGGTTTTGGCCCGGAGCCGTTGATGGCGGCAAAGAGGCTCAGGCGGGGATCTCGGGCTTCTCGACGTGCATTCCCTCAGGGAGTTCCATGCCCAGGTCCAGCCCGATATCGGCGAGTTTCCGCTTGACCTCGCGGAGGCTGGTCCGGCCGAAGGACCGCAACTTGAGCAGGTCGGCATCGGACTGGCTGACGAGTTGAGCGACGGTCTCGATGCGGGCGGACTCGAGGCAGTTGCTCGCCCGTACGGAGAGCTCGAGTTCGGAGAGGGACATGTTGAGTTTCCGCATGAGTTCCTCATCGACACCCGAGATCGCGACGACCTCGTCGCTGACACGGTCCTCGCCCAGGTCGAAGTACTGGATGAAGGGATTGAGGTGCTTTCGGAAGATCTTGGCGGCCTCGACCATCGCCATCTCGGGAGTGACCGTGCCGTTGGTCCAGATCTCCATGATGAGTTTGTCGTAGTTGGTGCGCTGCCCGACTCGGGTCTCCTCGATCTTGTAGCGGACGCGCTGGACTGGGGAGTAGATCGCGTCGACGTGGATCAGGCCGATCTCCTGCTCCTCGGTGTGCATCTCGCTCGCGGGGACGTAGCCGCGGCCGTTCTGGACGTGGAACTCCATCTCGAAGTCGCGCGCGTCGGTGAGGGTGGCGATGACGAGATCCTTGTTGAGGATGGTGATGGCGGTGTCGG
>JRYE01004956.1_pt1 | contig 11504 bp, 9 predicted proteins | sample 235321 | NCBI WGS metagenome assembly JRYE01 (sample SAMN03074214, study PRJNA261473) | activated sludge metagenome | biome: Common Effluent Treatment Plant; feature: Wastewater; material: Activated sludge; isolation source: activated biomass in a lab-scale reactor treating industrial wastewater at... | reverse complement strand
AGTGGCATTTTTGAAAGTGCGCTCTAGCAAAAACAAGTACTTGCGAGCGTAACTGTCGAACTCGGGCGGGCTACTCATTCCTCCTCTCGCCACGGAATCGGCGGCGCCACCAGCCGCCGCGCCCGGCCGTCGCCGACCGTCCCGAATCGCGGGTCGCGTTCTTCCCAGGCCGCCTGCGCCTGCGCGATGTCGGTCTTGCTGAAGCCGACGAAGTTCCACCACATCAGCACCGGTTGGTCCAATGGCTCGCCACCCAGCAGCAAGGCGCGCGCGCCTGCGGGCAGGGCGAGGTGCAGTTCGCGCCGCCCCGTGCCGAGGTAGGCGAGTTCGTCGGTGAGGATGCGTTCGCCGTCGATGGTCGCGTCGCCCACGAGGGGCATCAGCCCGTACTCGAAACCGGGGTCGAGTTCGAGCGTGAGCGCGCTTGCCTCGTCGCAGGCGATGTCGATGCCGACCAGCGGGGAATGGATGCGCGCCGGCGCGGTCCGATGGCCGTAGCGGCCGGCGAGCAGGGTCAGTTCGGCGCCGCCTTCGCGCCATTGCGGCAGCTCGGGGTAGTGCTCGAACGCCGGCTCGCAATCCTTGTCTGCCGGTGGCAGGGCGATCCACAGCTGCGCCGCATGCAGCCGCTCGCCGTCGCGCAGCGAATCCTCGGTATGGGCGATGCCGTGGCCGGCGGTCATCAGGTTGACCTGGCCGGGGCGGATGAGCTGTTCGTTGCCCAGGCTGTCGCGGTGCATGACCTCGCCCTCGATCAGCCAGGTGAAGGTCTGCAGGCCGATGTGCGGGTGCGCACCGACATGCAGGCCCTTGCCGGGCTCGAACTGCACTGGGCCGGCGTGGTCGAGGAAGCACCAGGCGCCGATGGTCCGCCGCTGGCGGTTGGGGAGGGTACGGCGGACGCGCAAGCCGTCGCCGAGGTCGGCGTCGCGGGGTGGGATGCGGACGATCGGGCTCATGATGGGGTCTCCTCGTGTGGGTCGTGTTCTTCCGTCAACGCTCAGCGGACTTCGTCAAACACACGTCTCAGCCACGCCCCGATGTCGGCGACCTCTGCCATGCACACCGAGTGCGGCATGTCGTAGGTACGCCATTCGGGCTCGAGGCCGAGCGACTGCAGGACCGCCAGCGCCTGCTCCCCGAGCGCGAGCGACACCACGTCGTCGTCCGTTCCGTGCGCGGCAAAGATCGGAATCCTGCGGTTCGCATCCGCGAGGCCGTCGGTCACCAGCCTGGCGCTCGGGAGGTAGGTGGAGAGCGCGATGATGCCCGCAAGTGGCGCCGGGTGCGTGAGCGCGCTGAGGTAGGCGATCGCGCCGCCTTGCGAGAAGCCGGCGAGGATGACGCGTTCGCTCGGGATGCCCCGCGCCGCTTCGCGGTCGATCAGCTGGCGGACGAAGGCGCGCGATTCGAGCAGCCCGGCTTCATCGACCCGTCGCGCGTCGGGCGCCAGCGAGATGATGTCGTACCAGGCACGCATGACGTAGCCACCGTTGCAGGTCACCGGCCGGAAAGGCGCGTGCGGGAAGACGAAGCGCACCGCCTGCGACTTGGGCAGGCCGAGCTCGGGCACGATCGGCGCGAAATCGCTGCCGTCGGCGCCCAGACCGTGCATCCAGATGATCGACCATTGCGGATTGGGGCCGGTCTCGATTTCGATGGGTGGGGTATCGGCGGTGAAGGGGGTCTGTTCGGTCATGTCGGTCACGGTGAGGATGGAGGGCCGACGCGCTTGCACGGCGAAGGGCGTCGGGTGTCGGGCGGCGTGAAGCCGTTGCCGAGGGGGGCGGCTTTTCCCCAGCCGGTGGGGACAGGGGTGTGGGTCAGCCTGTGGATAAGGCGCGCCGCCCCTTGCAGCGCATGGCGTCTCGGCGGCTGCCCGATCTTGAGGCAACGTCAGCTTAGTCCTCGTTCGGCGAAAGGAGTTGCCGATCTGCGGTGGCTGTGGGCTCGTCGGCTTCATGCTGTTGGCGTCGGCCAGGGGCCGGCGAGCGTAAGATTCCCGGATGGCGCAGACATTGCAGACCCTACGACCCAAGTGCCTGATCTTCGACCTGGAAACCGTTCCGCAAGCGGACGGCGAGCGGCCGCGGATCATCAAGATCGGCGCGCTGCGCCCGGACACCGGCGAGACGCTCGAGCTCAATACCGGGGCCGGGCTCGATGCTGCGCTCGCGCGGCTCGAGTCGATGTGCGCCGGGGCGAACTTCGTGCTCGGGCACAACGTGCTCGCTCACGACCTGCCCGTGCTGCGCGAGCGCGCGCCGGAGACGTCGCTGTTGCGCCTTCCTGTCATCGATACGCTGCGCCTGTCGCCGCTCGCCTTTCCGCAGAACCCCTACCACCGGCTGATCAAGGACTACAAGCTGATTCGCGACAGCCTGAACTCGCCGCTGTCCGACTGCCGCTCGACGCTCACCCTGTTCGCCGACCAACAGGCCGCCCTGGCCACGCTGTTCGAGGCGAACGCCGACGAGCTGCTGTGCTACCAGGGTTTGATCGCGCCGCGCACCGGGCCGGGGCTCGGTAATCTCCTGTTTGCGCTGACCCGGCGGAAACCGCTGTCGATCGAGGAGGTCGGGCGCCGTCTGCCGACCCTGCTGGCCGAGACCGATCCCGGGCTCGAACGCGAACTGAAGGTCTGTCGCACGCGGCTGGCGAGGCTTGTGGCGGAAGACCTGCGCCGGCCCGAGCTGCACTGGCCGATCGCCTACGTGCTCGCATGGCTGCGGGTGTCGGGCGGCAACTCGGTGCTGGCGCCCTGGGTGCGGCACCAGTTTCCGGCGGTGGGCGGCCTGATCGCCGAGCTGCGCGACCGGCCCTGCGAGGACGCCGCCTGCACCTACTGCCGCACGACCCACGATCCCCGGCAGGCGCTCAGGCGCCACTTCGGCTTCGACGATTTCCGCCGCGAGGCGGACGGTGGCAGCATGCAGCACGACATCGTGCGCGCCGGCATGCGCGCCGAGTCGGTGCTGGCCGTGCTCGCCACCGGCGGCGGCAAGTCGATCGGCTATCAGCTGCCGGCGCTCAATCGCTATCACCGCAACGGCAGCCTCACGGTGATCATCTCGCCGCTGCAGTCGCTGATGAAGGATCAGGTGGACGGCCTGCTCGCGCGCAACGTCCAGTGTGCCGCCGCATTGAACGGCTTGCTGACCATGCCCGAGCGGGCCGACGTGCTGGAGAAGATCCAGTTGGGCGATGTGGGCCTGCTGCTGGTGTCGCCCGAGCAGTTCCGCAACAAGGCCTTCCGCAAGGCGATCGCCAACCGGCAGATCGGCGCCTGGATCTTCGACGAGGCGCACTGCCTGTCGAAGTGGGGCAACGACTTCCGGCCGGACTACCTGTACGCGGCGCGCTTCATCCGCGAGTTCTCGGGCGCGGGCGCGCTGGCGCCGATCGGCTGCTTCACCGCCACCGCCAAGCAGGACGTGCTGGACGACATCCGCAAGCATTTCCTCGACGAGCTGGGCGTGCGCTTCGCGTCCTTCATCGGCACGCCCGAGCGGCCGAACCTGCATTTCGAGGTCTTTCCGGTGGCGGCCGGCGAGAAATTTGCGCGCACGCACGACTTGCTGCATGACGAACTCGAAGGGCGTGAGGGCGGCGCGGTGGTGTTCGTTGCCAGCCGCAAGAAGGCGGAAGAGCTGGCCGACTTCCTCCTCGGGCAGAACTGGACCTGCAGGCATTTTCACGCTGGGCTGCAGCCGCACGAGAAGAAGGACATCCAGGACGACTTCATCGGCGGCGAGCTGCGCGTGATCGTCGCCACCAACGCCTTCGGCATGGGCGTGGACAAGCCGGACGTGCGCCTGGTGATCCACGCCGACATCCCCGGCTCCCTGGAAAACTACCTTCAGGAGGCCGGCCGTGCCGGGCGGGACCAGGACGACGCCCGTTGCGTCTTGCTTTACGACCCGCAGGACATCGAAACCCAGTTCGGGCTCAGCGAGCGATCACGGCTGAGCTACAAGGACATCCAGCAGATCCTGAAGAAGCTCCGATTCGAAGCCGCCAAGCGCAAGGGCGGACAGGTGGTGATCACCGCGGGCGAGATTTTGCAGGACGAGACCGTCCAGACCAGCTTCGAGTCGGATGACCGGGATGCGGAAACCAAGGTCGTGACCGCCATCGCCTGGCTGGAGCGTGGGCAGTTTCTGCGGCGAGAAGAGAACCACACCAAGGTTTTTCCCGCCAAGCTGTGCCTGACTGAGGAAGAGGCGGCAAAGCGGCTCGACAACGCCCGCCTGCCGCAGCGGCGTCTCGAGGAATTCCGCGCGATCGTGCGCTACCTGTATTCAGCCGAGGCCGACGAGCGCATCAACACCGACCAGCTGATGCTGCTCACCGGGCAAACGAGCGAGGAGGTCAGCGCCGCGCTCAGGCAGCTCGAGGCGCTCGGCCTGCTCGAGAACGACACCCAGCTCACCCTCTACGTCCGCCATGGCATCGCGGGGGCGGCGAGCGAGCGGCTGGCGCATTGCCTGGAGCTGGAGGCGGCGCTGTTCAAGGTCTTGCGCGAGCTCGCGCCGGACGCGGACGACGGGTCGTGGCAGGACGTCAACCTGCCGCCGCTGACGGCCGCCCTGCGCGCGCGCTGCGGCCAGGACGAGCTGCTGCCCTTGCATGTCTCCCGCCTGCTTCACAGTCTCGCGCTCGATCGCGACGGCGACAGCCAGCAGCGCAGCAGCTTCGAGCTCAGGCAGGTGAACCGCGACTATCTCAAGCTGCGCATCCGCGGCGGATACAGCTGGTCGCAGGTCGAGGGGCTGGGCGAGAAGCGGCGGCGCATCGCCGCGGTGGTGCTGCCCTTCCTGCTCGGCAAGCTGCCGCCGGGGCAGCGCGGCAAGGACCTGCTGGTGCAGACCACCTTCGGCGAGCTGCAGCACCTGCTCGCCGCGGACCTGGAACTGTCCACCACGATCAAGCCGGAGCAGCGCCTGAAGGCGCTGGAGCACGTGCTGCTCTACCTGCATCACCAGGAGGTGCTGACGCTCAACCACGGCATGACCGTGATGCGCCGGGCGATGACGATCGACATCAACCCGGACAAGCAGGGCCAGCGCTACGTCAAGGACGACTTCCAGCGCCTGGACGAACACTACCGCGAGCGCCGCATCCAGGTGCATGTGATGCGCGAATACGCCGAGATCGCGCTCAGGGAGATGGCCGACGCCTTGCGCCTGGTGATGCATTACTTCACCCGCAGCAAGGAGGACTTCCTGCGCCGCTACTTCGCGGGCAAGGAGGAGATCCTGCAGCTCGCCACCAGCGAGGGCTCGTGGAAGGCGATCATCGACGCGCTGAACGCGACGCAGAAGGCCATCGTCACCGACCACCGGGACCGCAACCGCCTCGTGCTCGCCGGCCCGGGCTCGGGCAAGACGCGGGTGGTGGTGCATCGCATCGCCTATCTGCTGCGCGTGCGGCGGGTGCCGGCCGCGGCGATCATCGCGCTCACCTTCAACCGCCATGCGGCCAACGAGATCCGCAAGCGCCTGTTCGCCCTCGTCGGCAACGACGCGATCGGCATCACCGTGCTCACCTATCACGCGATGGCGATGCGGCTCACCGGCACCAGCTTCGATCGCCGCGACAAGGTGGAAGAGGGCGAGCTGGACGCCGTCCTCGACCGCGCCGCGGAACTGCTGGAGGGCCGTGCATCGGTGGAGGGCGAGGACGACCTCCGCGAACGCCTGCTGCAAGGCTATCGCTACATCCTGGTGGACGAATACCAGGACATCGACGACCGCCAGTACCGGCTGGTCAGCGCGCTGGCCGGGCGGCACGACGAGCAGGACGGCGAGCTGTGCATCCTCGCCGTCGGCGACGACGACCAGAACATCTATCAGTGGCGCGGCGGCAGCAACCGCCACATCGCCCGCTTCTGCGCGGAGTACGGCGCGGAGATCAGCTATCTGGTCGAGAACTACCGCTCCAGCCGCGCCATCATCGTCGCAGCCAATCGCCTGATCGAACACAACGCCGAACGGCTCAAGGCCGCGCAGCCGATCCGCATCGACCAGGCGCGGGCGGCAGGTCCGGCCGGGGGACGGTGGCAGGCGCTCGACCCCGAACGGCGCGGCAGCGTGCTGCGGCTGCGCGTGGCGGGGTCCGATCGGCCCTGCGGCAACCTGCAGGCCCAGGCCGCGATCGCGGAGCTCGATCGGCTGCGCAGGCTCGACGCGCGCGACGACTGGCAGGGCTGTGCGGTGCTGGCGCGCAGCCACCGCTACCTGTGGCCGGTGCAGGCCCTGTGCGAGCGCGAGGGCATCCCGTATTTTCTCGCGGCGGACACGCAAAACGGCTTGCCGCTCACCCGCCAGCGCCCCTTCGTCGGGCTGGTCGCGCAGCTGCGCGCGCTCGCCTTGCCCGCGCTCGCGGTCTCGAAGGTGGCGGAGATCGCCGGCGAGTGGAGCGCCGATCCGCTCTGGCGGGATTTCTTCACCACCGCCCTCGAGCAGCTCGGCGTCGAATACGGGGATTGCCTGCTTGCGCCGCGGTCGGTGGTCGACTGGCTCTACGACTATGCCCGCGAGATTCGCCAGCAGGCGCGGCCGGGACTGTTTCTCGGCACGGTTCATTCGGCCAAGGGGCTCGAGTTCCGCCATGTCGTCGTGCTGGATGGAAACTGGGAGGCGTCGTCCGAGCAGATCGACGAGACCCGCAGGCTCTATTACGTGGGCATGACGCGGGCGGAAGAGACCCTGACCTTGTGCGAGTTCGAGCCGGGCAACGCCTTCGTCGCGTCGCTCGGGGCGTGCGTGCAGTACCGCCGTTTCGATGGCGAACACGACCCGGCGCTGGATGTCCGGTATCAGGTACTGGGCCTGGCCGATGTCGACATCGGCTTCGCCGGCCGTCAGCGTCCCGACGCGCAGGTGCATGAGGCGATCAGCAGGCTCGAGCCCGGTGATCCGCTCGAGTTGCGCGGCGACGGTGATCGCCATGCGCTCTTCGATGTGGGTGGCAACCTGGTCGGACGCACGGCGAAGGCCTTCAGGCTCTCGCTCGAACCGGAAAAGTGCGAGGTCGCCGCCATCGTCGTCCGGTACAAGGAAGAGACCGACCCCGAGTTCATCGACACGGTGAAATGCGCGCAATGGGAGGTCGTCGTGCCGAGTGTCGCCGGCCATTCAGCCCAAGGTCGGCGATCGCGACCAGGCGCGTCGACGTCTTGCCGCTCAGCCCGATGATTGAGGCGGGGAGGAGGGCGGGGCCAGTGGGGGCGCCTGCGACCGCGCGGGCTCGTGATCGCCACTCCATGCGCATGAGGCAGGTTCGAACTTTCCTTGTGTTTGATTTTCAAGTGCTTGAAATTAAGGAAAAGAATCCCATCTGTGTCATGCAGCGGCACACTTCTGCCGAACCCCTTCCCATTTCGCACGACAAGGAGCTTCAGCGCTGTGAAATTCATCATGCGCACTGAGCGGGCACGGCCTCGCCTGGATCGTCTACGCCAAAGGCCTGCCCCTTGAAGGCGCCCGACGCGGTCACGCCGATCCCGTCCTGGCTGCGCGCCGCGGGCGGCTTCGTCCTGCTGGTGCTTGCAACCGCCTTCGCCGAGCCGCTGTTCCGGCTCATCCCCGCGGATCACTTGGTACAAGCCTGGCGCGACCCGGCGCGCAACGCGGCGATGGCGCTGGCGGTGTTCGCCGGCGCGCGCCTGGTGGATGCGCTGCTCACGGCCCGGCTCTCGCAACGCCGCAAGGGGCAGCGGCCGGTGCCGAAGGTGCTGCTGGACCTGTTCCGGGTGTTCCTCTACGCGCTGGCGATCCTGGTCGCGCTGTCCTTGTTCTTCAGGCAGGATCTCTCGGGCATCCTGACCGGGTCGGGGCTGGTGCTGGCGGTGCTCGGGTTCGCGATCCGCAACGTGGTGGCCGACACGCTGTCGGGCATCGCGCTCGGCATCGAGGCGCCGTTCCGCATCGGCGACTGGGTCCGCATCGAGACCCTCGCGCAGGGTCGGGTGCAGGAAATCGGCTGGCGAACGACGCGGCTGGTCACCCGCGACAGCACCTACGTGATCCTGCCCAACAGCCAGATCTCGCGGCAGCGGATCACCAACTTCAGCGCGCCGCGCAAGGAGTACCGGGACCATGCCGAACTGACCCTGCCGGTGGATCTGCCGGTGGCCGAGGCGAAGGCGCTGATGCGCCAGGCGCTCTCCGCGGCCGAGAGCATCGTCGAGGGCAAGCCGCCGGAGGTCGAGGTCGTGCGCTACGGGCCGCAGGGCATCAGCTATCGAGTCAAGTACTGGGTGCCGCAGTACGACCGCGAGCCGGTGTGCCGCAACGAGGTCTTCAGTCTGGTCGACGCCGCGCTGCGCGAGCGGGGCGTTGCGCTCGTGCCGGCGCAGATCGCATCGCCCGGCGGACAGGAAGGCGGAGACATGCCGAATTGACACGCCTGCTCGTCGGGAGTACTAGTCAGTCCCCCTGCGGCAAGCGGTCCGCACAACCCTCAGCCCGGACGCGGGAGCACCGATGACGACGCCACAGCCCAACAACCCGCTGCACGGCCTCACGCTGGAGCGGATCCTGAACGAACTGGTGACGCGCTTCGGCTGGGAGGCGCTCGGACGGCGAATCGACATCCGCTGCTTCAATCACGAGCCCAGCATCGCCTCCAGCCTCAAGTTCCTGCGCCGCACGCCATGGGCGCGCGAGCGGGTGGAGGCGCTTTATCTCGATACCCTGCGCGCGGCGACCAGGCCGGGCGGCGGTGGGCGCTGACCGAACCGCAGCGCGGATCCTCATGCGAACCCATCCGAGCGTTTCCCCCGACGAGGTCGAGATCACCGCGATGCGCGCCCAGGGCGCGGGCGGGCAGAACGTGAACAAGGTGTCGAGCGCCGTGCATCTGCGCTTCGACATCGCCGCGTCCAGCCTGCCGGAGGACGTGCGGACGCGGCTGATGCAGCTCGGCGACCAGCGCATCAGCAAGGACGGGGTGGTGATCATCAAGGCGCAGAAGTTTCGCAGCCTGGAGAAGAACCGCGCCGAGGCGCTGCGCCGGCTGGAAGAGCTGATCGACCGCGTCGCGGCGCCGCCGAAGGCCCGCCGCGCGACCCGGCCAACGCGCGCCTCGGTCACCCGCCGGCTGGAGGGCAAGGCGCGGCGCGCGTCGGTGAAGGCGGGGCGGGGGAAGGTGAGCGAATAGGTGTGTCGGTGGGCGTGCCGGTGGGCCTGCCGGCGGCCGGAAGTCAGTCCGCGTCGAGCAAGCGCACGCACGCGTCCATCAGCGTGCGGGTGAGGTCGGATTCGTAATTGGGGTCGAGGGCTTCCATCATCTCGTGCGCGGTACGCAGTCCCGCCTCGCGCGACAGCGAACCGGCGATCTGGCGCGCCAGGTCGTCACTGAGCGCCGACAGGCGGCGCCGATCGTCCAGCGCCAGACTGCGCCCGGTGCGACCGAGCCAGTCCGCGATGAGGCTGGCACCCTGTGCGTCGGTGGGCCACTGGCCATGCTCGTAGTGGATCGACAGGCGCTCGGCAGTGAGCGCGAAGATCAGCGCGGCGCGGGNNCCCCGGGGGCCGAGCTCCGCGAGCTCGCCGCCCGACGACATCGCGTGCGGGATAAACGATAATGGCGGACTTTGACCTCACCCTCTGGGGCGAACCGCTCCCTTCCACGACATGACGGATTCCCACATGAGCAGCAAGATCAGAATCGGTATCGCCGGCTACGGCAACCTGGGCAGGGGCGTCGAAGCGGCCCTCGCGCGCAGCCCCGACATGGCGCTCGTCGGCGTGTTCACCCGGCGCAATCCGGCCGAGCTCGCGTTGCAGAGCGCCGGCGTGCCGGTGCATGCGATCGACGGCATCGCCGACTTCGTCGATGCGATCGACGTGCTCATCCTCTGCGGCGGCTCGAAGACCGACCTGCCCGCGCAGGGGCCGGCGCTGGCCGCGCTCTTCAACACGGTCGACAGCTTCGACACCCACGCGAAGATTCCCGACTACTACGCCGCGGTCGATGCCGAGGCGCGGCGCGGCGGCCACACCGCGCTGATCTCGGCGGGCTGGGATCCGGGCCTGTTCTCGATCAACCGCCTGTACGGCGAGGCGGTGCTGCCCGACGGCGTCACCTACACCTTCTGGGGCAAGGGGCTGAGCCAGGGCCATTCCGATGCGCTGCGCCGGGTGCCGGGGGTGCAGGGCGCGGTGCAGTACACGATCCCTTCGCCCGAGGCCATGGAGCGCGTCCGCAGCGGTTCGCGCCCGGCGCTGAGCACCCGCGAGAAGCACACCCGCGAGTGCTACGTGGTGCTCGCGCCGGGGGCCGACGCGGCGACGGTCGAGCAGGCGATCGTGACCATGCCGGACTACTTCGCCGATTACGACACCACGGTGCACTTCGTCAGCGCCGAGGAACTGCAGCGCGACCATGCCGCGATGCCGCATGGCGGCTTCGTCATCCGCAGCGGCACCACCGGGGCGGATAGCTCGCAGATCATGGAGTTCTCGCTCAAGCTCGACAGCAACCCCGAGTTCACCGCGAGCGTGCTGATGGCGTATGCGCGCGCGGCGTTCCGGCTCAACCGCAAGGGCGAGGTCGGGGCGAGGACGGTGTTCGACGTCGCGCCCGGGCTGCTGTCGCCGAAGGACCCCGCCGAATTGCGCAAGGAACTCCTGTAGTCGGCACGGCCGACGCGCTGCGGGGGGCTGCCGAACGCGGGGCTGAATGGCCGACGCGCTCGGCGCCGTGGTTGCGCCCGGTCGCTGCGCTACAATCCGCCTCCCGCCACTTCGCGTCCGGAGGTTTCCGATGCAAGCGTTCGCCAACCAGGTCGTAGACCTGCTCAACGGCCTCCTCTGGGGCAACATCCTGATCTGGTTGCTGGTGGGGACCGGGCTGTACTTCACCGCGCGCCTGGGCGTCATCCAGCTGCGCCACTTCGGCCACATCTTCAGCGTGCTGCGCGGCAGCCGCCATGCCGACGCCTCGGGCATCTCATCCTTCCAGGCGCTGTGCACCTCGCTCGCCGCGCGGGTGGGCACCGGCAACATCGCCGGCGTNNGATCATCGCCTTCGGCTTCGCCTTCAACTCGGTGCAGTCGAACACGATCACCGGCGCGATGGTGGGCGCCTTCGGGCTCGACATGGGCACGATGACGGTCGCCGGTGTCGAGGTCGGCATCGCCTCGCTGGCGATCGGCCTGGCGGTGGTGGCGATGACCGCCCTCATCATCTTCGGCGGCCTGCGTGCGATCGCGCGCTTCGCCGAGCTCGCCGTGCCCTTCATGGCGGTCGGCTACCTGGTGGTGGCGGTCGGCATCATCCTCGCCAACCTCGGCGAGGTGCCGGGCGTGCTGGCGATGATCGTCAAGAGCGCCTTCGGCCTGCACGAAGCCGCCGCCGGCGGCATCGGCGCGGCGATCCTCAACGGTTTCAAGCGCGGCCTGTTCTCCAATGAGGCGGGCATGGGCTCGGCGCCGAACGCGGCCGCGGCCGCCAGCCCGTATCCGCCGCACCCCGCCTCGCAGGGCTACGTGCAG
>JRYE01002204.1_pt1 | contig 11509 bp, 8 predicted proteins | sample 235321 | NCBI WGS metagenome assembly JRYE01 (sample SAMN03074214, study PRJNA261473) | activated sludge metagenome | biome: Common Effluent Treatment Plant; feature: Wastewater; material: Activated sludge; isolation source: activated biomass in a lab-scale reactor treating industrial wastewater at... | reverse complement strand
CGCCTGACGATCCGCAGCGGCTCCGGCGCCGTCAACAACAAGCTCTCTTTCCTGGAGATATACAAGGTCGCCGACCTTCCAACGCCTCCGCCGGACACGGTGGAGTTTCGTGGCCTGTGGGTGACCCGCTTCGATTGGTCTATCCCTCTAAGCAAGGCCGATCTTGACAAGATCGTTGATGACGCTGCACGGGCAGGGTTCAATGCCATCCTGTTCCAGGTGCGGGCCAGCGGCGACGCCTATTACGCATCCGCGCTGGAACCCTGGGCCAGGCGAGTGACCGGAACATTTGGACAAGCTCCTAATCCATACTGGGATCCGCTGGCCTACATTGTCGATCGCGCCCACCAGCGCGGCGTCCAGGTACATGCTTATGTCAATGTCTATCCCGTATGGGAAAACTGCACCCCGCCACCGGAGGACACAAATCCCAGGTCGCCCTATTATTTGCTGCGCGACGAGCATGGCCTGACCGGCGAACAACTAAACGGGGCGCAATGGCAACAACAGGGCGGGGTCTATTGCTCCGATTATCTTTACGCCACCCCAGCCTCGACTGTTTACCGTGATCACGTCAAGGCGGTGGTCGCCGATCTGGTCCAGCGCTATGCGATCGACGGGATCCACCTGGATCGGGTGCGCTATGCCGGGCGCACCTTGTCGTGCGATCCGGTCAGCAAGGCGGCATTCGGCCGCGACTGCTTCACCGGCGACTATCCGGCCTATGAAGACTGGCAGCGGGAACAGGTCAATACGCTGGTGCGCGAAATCTACAACGAGGTGATCGTGCCCGCCGGTCGCGACATCTGGCTCTCGGCCGCCGTCTGGCACACCTACCAAGATCGGTGGGACTGGGGCAACAGCCAGGGGTATAGCGACTATTATCAGGACTCGCGCGCCTGGGTCAGGGATGGCTACATCGACGCGCTCATGCCGATGATCTACTCCTCTACGCCGCCCGGCGAAAACCCATTCCCCTTTGAAAAGTGGAGGATACTGGCCCAGGACTTTCAGGATAATCGCGCCGGGCGATATGCTATCCCCGGCATCGGTGGCATCGGGGAGGGTTTGCTCTCCTTCGACGACGTTGTCGATCGTATTGAGGCGGCGCGCGCCATGGGAACCGCCGGCCATGTCATATTCTCCTATGGGGCGCTGCGGGATAACGACTACTTCGACGATCTGGCTGCCGGGCCGTACGCCACACCCGCGGCCGTGCCCGAAATCACCTGGCACGACTGACGGCCAATCCGCGCAATTCCAAAGATGAGCCATCATACCACCCAAGGCGACCGGACGGCCGAGCTACACAAGCGCGCGACCTTGCGCGAGTACGTCTTCACCTCCGATATGCCCCTCATCGGGGGGCTGGTCGCCCGACTGCGCGAGGCCTGGAACAGCGTCGCCACCCGCCCGCAGGTGCGGCCGCTGATGGAGCAGCAATCCGCCTTCAACCGGGCGCTGGCGGATTGGCTGGAGCGGCCGCCGGGTCTGTCCGAACTGGACACACGCCTTGCCGAACAGGATCGCCATGTGACGCGCCTGTTCAACGCCGTCGGTACGGCCGAGGCACAAGCGGCCTTCCGGCAAAAGATGCCGGCCGCGGGTCGCCACCGCCTGCGCCTCGCTTATTTCAGCCCGATGCCGCCCGACCGCAGCGGCATCGCCGACTACAGCGCCGAATTGCTGCCCCATCTGGCGAAACTGGCCGATGTCACCGTCTTCACAGACGAACCCGGCACGGCCCAATCATCCGGCCTGACGGTGCGGCCGACGAGCGACTACCCTCATCGGCGTCGGGAGTTCGATCTGCCTCTCTATCAGATGGGCAACAGCGCTTTTCATGAGTCGATGTACGACTTGCTGGTGCGATATCCCGGCGTAGTCATGCTCCATGACTACTTTCTGCATCATTTCATCCGCCACCATACGGCGGGGCACGACGATTGGACGGCCTACGGCCGCGAGATGGCCTACTCATTGGGTAGCGACGGCCGCGCCCTCGCCCAGGCCATCCATGCGGGCCGTGCTGAAGCGCCTCTGTTTGAGGAGCCGTTGAACCGCAGGTTGCTCGACGTCTCACTGGGGTTGATCGTCCATAGCCGGTACGCCGCCGAGCGCGCCCGGCGACAACGCTCCGACCTTCCGCTGGCGGTCGTCCAGGCGCTCATCGAGCCACGTCCCGGCCGCAGCTTGCGAGATCGCCTGGCCTTGCCGGATAACGCCGTGCTGTTCGGCAGTTTCGGGCAGATCACGGCCGAGAAGCGGATCGACCTGGCCCTTCAGGCATTTCAGCGCGTGCGCCGGAACTATCCCGCCGCCCACTACCTGCTGGTCGGGGAGACGCGGCCGGACGTCGATTTGCCCGCGCTGCTGGCCGAATACGAGCTGGCAGATGCCGTGCATCAGATCGGCTATGTCGCCGATCTGGCGGAGTTTGTGGACTGGATCACCACGGTCGATGTCGTGGTCAACCTGAGACAGCCGACGGTGGGCGAGACATCGGCCATAGCCCTGCGCGCCATGGCTGCCGCCCGGCCGCTCATCGCCTTTGACCATGGCTGGTACAGCGAGCTGCCGGACGATGCGGCCATGAAAACGGCCCCGGGCGACATCGACGCCTTGCAAGCGGCCATGGAGCGCCTGACCGCGTCGGCCGAGACGCGCCGATCAATGGGCGCCGCCGGTCTGGCCTACGTACATCGCCACTGCCTGCCGCAACACGTCGCCCGCGCCTATATCGATTTTCTGTATCACGTCCTGGAGACGGTCGGGCATGGCTGACATGGCTGATTGGCTGGGTCTCCTGCTGTTGGCCGCCCTGATAGTTCTGTCGGGGGCGCTGCTGGTGCTGAATTTCTTGCCCCGCCGGGCGCGCTGGAGTCTGCCGACGGCTTTTGCCGCTCTGGCCCTGGGCGTGATAGCTACGGGCTGGTTGGGCCTGATTCTGGCGGAGTTTGGCTGGTTCGGCCGTTGGCAGCTCGCGGCCGCCCTGGGCGTTCTTAGCATAGCACTGTTCATCCGCTTGCGTCTGTCCGGCAAGCTGGCCGGGCCGGACGACGCCCTTCCGGACGAGCCACGCTGGGCCTCGTGGGAATGGGTCATGCTGGCCGTGTGGCTGGTGGCCGCCGTCTGGCTTTTCTTCCGGCCGCACGAATACGTATACGGCGGGACCGACGCCGGAGTGTACGTCAGTCTGGGGGCGGAAATCTCGCGGCATGGCGGCTTTCGGCTCGTGGATGAGACCTTTGCCGCGCTGCCCCCTGAGTTGCAGGCGGCCGTTGTTCGCCCATTACCCAATACGCCGGGCACGACCTCCTACCTGTTCCCCGGCTTTTACGTCACCGACGCGGCCGCCGGTCGCCTGACGCCGCAGTTCTATCCGCTCCATCCGGTGTTACAGGCCGCCGTCTTCGGCGCCGCGGGCGGGGGCGCGGCGGGCGTTCGGGCCGAGCTGTTGCTGGTCGGCCTGTGGATGTTGCTGGGCACGCTGGCTGTCTATCTGACGGCGCGCGAGGCAGGCGGGCCGGTCGTGGGGGCGCTGGCGCTGGCCGGCCTGAGCCTCACGGGGTTGCAGGTGTGGTTCGGCCGCTATCCGACCAGCGAGAGCCTGACCCAATTCATGCTATGGACCGGGCTATGGGGCGTGGCGCGCTGGCTGGGCGGGCGTGGGCCGTCGGCGTTATGGGCCTTCGTCGCCGGGTGCGCCTTCGGGGCGGTGTTTCTGGTACGAATCGATAGTCTGGTCATGCTACCCGTCTTCTCGATTTTTCTCGTCTGGCGCTGGGTCGGTGGCTGGCAACGGGCCGATTCGTGGTTTGCCCTGCCCTTCGTGGCGCTGGTCGTCCATTCCCTTCTGCACGGCCACTTCCTGAGCGCGCCCTATTTCTACGAGACGGTGGGTTATGGCGTATTTCTGCTGCAACGCGCCTGGCCGGTACTTCTGGCGGCGATCCTCGTCGCCACGGCCGTCCTGTGGTGGCTGGCCCGTAATCGCGACCGGCTGCACGCCCCGGAAATGCTCAGGCGGCCGTTTCTCATGGCGATAGTCATCTCGCTGCTGGCCTACGCCGCCTATGGCTGGTTCATTCGCCCCGAGCTGGCGACGACCACGATGCGGCCGGACGTGTTCAGCGGCGGCGAAATCCCGGTGACAAACCACGAGAACTGGCTCCGCCTGGGCTGGTATCTCTCGCCGGTTGGCGTCTGGCTGGGCGTCCTCGGGGGTTGCCTGCTGGTGTGGCGCGTCGAGCGCCGGACGGCGTTATTGGTGGCTTTCGGCTGGCTGTTTTCTATCGTGTACCTGTGGAATATCAGCGCCAACCCGCACCACGTCTATGTCATGCGCCGCTATGTACCCGTCGTCGTGCCGTTCTTTATCCTCGGCGGAGGTTGTCTGTTAGCCTGTCGAGGATTTTCACGCGAGAGATGGAACACCCGGCCTGGAGACATATTGCCCAGACTGCCCTATCCAGCCGCCCTGGCGATCCTGGCCGTCTTCGCCGCCGTCTGGCTGGCCGGGTTGGGCTGGCACGCGCGCGGGCTAATATCCCAGGTCGATAACCCTGGCCTGGTCGAGCAAATCGATAACCTGGCCGGACGGATGCCGCCCGAGGCCGTGCTCCTGTTCAACGATCCCGCGCCTGTCGGGCAGGGAGACATCTGGGGTACGCCGCTCAAGTTCATTTTCGGCCACGACGCCTTCACCCTGCGGCAGCCGCCGGAGGCCATAGCCCCCTCGTTGGTTGAGACGATAAAAACGTGGCAGAATAGCGGTCGAACCGTCATCTGGGTCGGCGACACCGGTTGGCTGGATGAGGCGTCTATCCCTTATCATACGGAGTTGGTGACCATGAACCGCGAGCATCTGGAAAATAGCTATTTCTACAGGCCACAGGCTATCATCCTCGACACAACGGTTCTGACGGTGAGCTACCTGGAGTCAGACTGAAATGGATCGCAGCGAAAGCGGTGAACAATCGGCCGAGGCCGTCGATATCGAAAGCGTGATGCAGGAGGTGCGCCGGCAAATCCTGGAGCGCCAGCTGCCCGGCCAACTGCACCTTCCCGACAAGGCCAACAGTCTCCCGCCGGAATATTATGAGCACCTGTTTCGGGCCGGGTTGGCCCAGAGCAAGATAGACGTGGACATGCTGGTGACACCAAGCTCCGTGCCGCTGGTCGGGCCACTCATCGATCGCCTGCGGGTGAAAGTTCACGAGCTGGTGATTTTCTATATCAACCGCTTCGCCGAAAATCAGGCCCGGGTGACCCACCATATGCTCCAGGCGCTGGCTGTGCTCGGCCGCCCGGAAAACCGCACAGGAGCGCCCGGCCAACTCCCCGCAGGACAGGCCGGATCGTCCGTTCCGGGGGATGATCGTGCCACACTGGACGATGTCCTGGCCGGCTATCGGCTCCTCCTCGGCCGCGAACCGGACGCCGACGGCTGGAATTACTGGTCGGATTTGGTACTGAACCAATCCGTGCCGCGAGCTTTTCTCGTGGACACCATGCTTAACAGTCAGGAGTTCAAGGGCTTGCAGGCGGAGCGATTTCGCCCCACGCTTGTGGAACTGCCTGACTTCAAGCTATATGTTCGCCTGAATGATATCTCCATCGGCGCGGGAATCGCCCGTGATAAGTGCTATGAGGCCCATGTCAGCCGGGTTTTGGCCGATCTCCTGTCTCCCGGCATGACGTTCGTCGATGTGGGGGCCAACATCGGCTACTTCTCGCTCCTGGCGGCCGCACGAGTCGGCCCCGACGGTCGGGTGTTCGCTTTCGAGCCAAACCCGGCCAATGGTGAACTTCTGCGGCAGAGCATGGTCGCCAACGGGTTCGAGGCGATCATTGACCTGCGGGTCGCCGCCGTGGCCGAAGAGGCCGGGATGCTCCGTTTTGTGACGCCGGGCGTCGACAGCAACGGCATGATCGTCGGCCTGAATGAATCGGCCGCGGCCGATCTGCCGGCGGTCGAGGCAGTTACTTTGGATCACGCACTGGCCGGTTGCGATCGCGTGGATGTCATCAAGATGGATATCGAGGGCGCGGAGGCGCGAGCCTGGCGCGGGATGCAATCCATCATCCGTCGCCACCGGCCGGTGTTGTTGTTCGAGTTCTCGCCAACCCTGCTGCGTCGGACCAGCGACGTCGACCCCGCCGCCTTTCTGGAGGATGTCCGGTCCGAATACGACCTGTACGTCATCTCAACTGACAGCACTGTGGCTCCCAGGCCTGGCAGCGTCGCGACCATCATGGAACAACACACCGCCTCCGGGCTGGCCCATCTCGATATCCTGGCACGGCCGCGAAAATAGCTCCAATGGCGGCGCATCAAACACCACACCCATTTGAACACTATGAACGAATCGGAACAGCGACCCACAACAACAGGCCCATGGCTGACGATCCACGACGAGGAGATCACATCGGAGGAGCTTGTCAGGGAAGTCGAGAGGCGGGTGGCCCTGCGCCGCGAACAACTGGGCGGCGTGAACCTGGTTTTCCCCACGTTCGGCCACGTGTCCACCTTCCCTGAACCGGCCGGGGATGCGCTCAACCCGCAGATCTTCTATTACCTGAAGCAAGCCAACCGAACGCCCTCCCCCGCCGTCGAGCCAATCCTGGCGCCGTCCCCGGCCACCCGGACGCCCGTCCTCGGCCGCCTCTGGGGTCGCATCCGAGGCGAGATGCATAATCTGGTCCTGTTTTATGTCAACCGATCGGTGAGCGACCAGGCCCGCCTCAACGTCAATCTCATCAGTGTTATGAACGAGATGACGCGCGCGCTTCAGGATCAGCAAGCCCGGATCGAGACCCTGCAGGACGAAGTCCGTCGCCTGACCCGGGACCCGGAACAACCACCCCAATGAGACGCGGCACTCTTCACCAGTTTTTGACGGGGGCCACGGCCGGCGACGCCATCACCGATCAGGCCTTGCTGATGCGCCGCTGGTTGCGCGTCCTGGGCTTTAAGTCGGAGATCTACGCCTGGCACATGCATCGCAGCATGAGCGAGGAAATCCGGCCGATATCCACCTACGTCCGCGCGCAGGGCGAGGAGTGGGGCATCTACCATCACAGCATCGGCTCCGAAGTGCCGGACTTTCTGGTGCAGCAGGATTTGCGCCTGATTCTCGTTTATCACAACATCACGCCGCCGGAGTTCTTCGAGGGCAGCGACCCGCTGCGCGCTCATCTGGCCCGGCTGGGCATGCAACAACTGACGACGCTGCGGCCGAAGACCGAGCTGGCGCTGGCCGTCTCCAGCTACAACGAGGCTGAACTGAAGCAAGCCGGCTTTGAACACACCGCCGTGCAACCCATTTGTTTGCGGACGGAGCAATACGATATGCCGCTCAACCGGCAACTGGCGGCCGAATTGGCCCAGCCCGGCCCGCGCTTGCTCTTCATTGGGCGCCTGGCCCCCAACAAACGGCAGGAGGATCTGGTGAAGCTCCTCTACTGTCTTCGCCGCGCGCGACCGCAGGCGCATCTTTACCTCATCGGCGACCCCTGGGAGGTCGGCTATGACCGCTGGGTGGAGCAGTTGGCCGATGATCTGGGCATCCGGACGGGCGTGACGCTGGTCGGCAAGGTGTCACAGGAAGACATGGTCACCTATCTTCGGGCGGCCGACATCTACGTCTCCATGAGCGAGCATGAAGGGTTTGGCGTGCCTCTGATCGAGAGCATGTATCTGGGCTTGCCGGTCGTGGCCTATGGCGCGGCGGCCGTCCCGGAGACGATGGCCGACGCGGGCGTGCTGTTTTCCCGCAAGGAGTACGAGTCTCTGGCCGAGCTGATCGATCTGCTGCTGGCCGATGAAGCCTTGCGCGGCCGGATCATCGAGCGACAGAAGGCCCGCGTCCGGACTTTTCTCGAACCTCAGGTTCACCGCCAATTCGTCGCCCAACTGGAAAAGGCAGGGTTGATTTGAACATGAGGCGCGTGGCGCTCGTCGTACAGCGTTATGGCGAGGAAGTCAACGGTGGCGCGGAGCTTCTGGCCCGCTGGCTGGCCGAGCGACTCACCGATATGGCCGAGATGCACGTCATCACGACCTGCGCGATCGACTATCAGACCTGGGAAAACGTCTATCCCCCGGGCGAGAGCGATCTGAACGGCGTGCGCGTTCACCGCTTCACCGTTGACGCGCCGCGCGCGGCCGATTTCGCCCAGCAGACGGTCGCCCTCTTTGAAAAGGGCAGCACCTTGTTCGATGAGTTGCGGTGGATGAAGGATCAAGGCCCCTATTCGACCGGCCTGCTGAACTACATCCGGCAATCCTACCCCATCTACGATCTGTATATCTTTGTGACCTACCTCTATCCGCCCACCTTCTTCGGCCTGCCTTTGGTATCGGACAAGGCCATCCTGGTGCCGGCGGCCCACGACGAACCCTACCTCCGGCTGCCTGTCATGCGATCGCTCTTCCACCTGCCGCAGGCTATCATCTACAGCACCGAGCCGGAGAAACAGCTGGTCAACGAGGTCTTTCACAACGAACACGTCCCCCAGATCATCGCCGGCATAGGCATCAATGTTCCCGAGGATGTATCGGCCGAACGTTTCCGGCGCAAATACGGCATCGACGGGCCGTTTGTTTTGTATGCCGGGCGAGTCGATTCGGCCAAGAACGTGCCCGAGTTACTCGATTATTTCGCCCGCTTTCGCGATGAGACAGGTCACGACGTCCGGCTGGTGCTGATCGGCCGCTCCAACCTGGAGTTGCCTCCGCGCCCCGACATCATCCCGCTGGGGTTCGTCAGCGAAGAAGACAAATTCGATGCGATCCGCGCCGCCGACCTTCTGGTCATGCCCTCCCTGTACGAGAGCCTCTCCATGGTCATCATGGAGGCGTGGCTGATGCAGGTTCCCACCCTGGTGAACGCCAATTGCGAGGTGCTCAAGTTCCAGAGCCGTCGCAGCAACGGCGGCCTGTATTACTACACCTACGACGAGTTCGCGACGGCGATGAAAATGCTGCTCGATGACGCCCATCTTCGCGCCAATCTGGGGCGGCAGGGACGGGCGTTCGTCGCCTCTATCTACAGTTGGGATGTTGTGATGGCCAAATATCGCGCCTTGCTGGAAACGCTGACCGCGAGACCCAACCCGGAGGCGCATGGCTGAGCCGGCTCTGCACCAATTTACCGAGGGGGCCTATATCGGCGACGCCGTCAGCGACCAGGTGTTCATCATCCAGCGCTGGCTGCGCGATCTGGGCTTCGCCTCCGAGGTCTATTCCGAGCGCATCCAGCCCGAGCTGGAAGATCGCGTGCGACCTGCGCATGAATATCGACCGGGGACGACCGAAAGATGTCTCATCCATCATCACGCCGTCGGCTCCGATATCGCCGAGCGGCTCAAGGGCGTGGGGCTGCCGCAAATCCTCATTTATCACAACATCACGCCGCCCCAGTTCTTCGCCTTCTCCAATCCGGTGCTGGCCGCCAACCTCCGTCGGGGTCGTCGCCAACTGGAAGAGATGCGCTCCAACACGTTGCTGGCCCTGGGTGATTCCGGCTACAACGAGCGCGAGCTGATCGAGATTGGCTATTCGCCGACGGGCGTGCTGCCCATCGTGCTTGACGAGAGCCGGCTCGACGCACCCTTAAACGAGGCGCTGGCGGCCGAGTGCGACAAGGCGCGGCCGCTGGTCCTGTTCGTCGGCCGCTTTGCTCCTAACAAGCGGCAGGAAGATTTGCTCAAACTCCACTATTGCCTGCGCCGCCTCGCGCCGGATGCGCGGATGGTGCTGGTGGGCAACACCGAATTCACCGAGTATGTCGAGTGGCAGGAGGCGTTCGCCCGCGAATTGGGGCTGGATGATTCGGCCGTCCTCATAACCGGCCACGTCTCCCACCAGGACATGCTGACCTATTACCGGTGCGCCGATATCTATGTCTCGATGAGCGAGCATGAGGGCTTCGGCAAGCCGCTCATCGAGAGCATGTATTGCGGCCTGCCGGTCATCGCCTATACCTCGACGGCCGTGCCCGACACGCTGGGCGACGCGGGCATCCTGTTCCATCGCAAGGATTATGAGGGGTTGGCGGAACTGATCGACAAGGTAGTGAAAGACGAGCCGCTGCGACAGCGAATCATCACCCGCCAGAAGCGCCGCGTGCAGACCTTTCTGGAGCCACAAGTCCGGCGGCAATGGGAAGCCTACCTGCGCTCCCTCGATCTGCTGCCCAACGGAACACGCCGGTGACCGACTCCGCTCTTCACATCGCATTGGTGACGCCCGCCTATCCACCCTTGCCGGGTGGTGGCGAGCGTTACGTCGGCGCGCTGGCTCGCGGGCTGGCCGCTGCGGGGGCGCGCGTCACGGTCGTCACCAGTTCGGCCACGACCGAAGCTGACTTCTGGCTGGGTTCCGAGGTCGCCTCCGACACGATGGAAGACGGCGTCCGCGTCATCCGGCGACCGGTTCGCCCCATTCCCGGCGGCCGTCGTGGCCTGCTGGCCTGGCGCAAGGCGATGGTTCTCCTCTCGGCTCTGCCCGGCGACCAGTCCAACCTGCTGTCACGCATGGCGCGGCATGTCCCCGCAATCGAGGGCCTCGATACCGCGCTGGACGAGTTGGCGAACGTCGATCTCGTCCATGCCTTCAACGTCTCCTGGGAGCATGGCCTGGTGGCCGCCACTGACTATGCCGGGCGAGCACACATCCCGCTGGTCGTCACCCCCTTCCTGCATCTGGGCGACCGGAGCGGCGACCGGGTGGCCCGCAATTCGACGATGGACCATCAGCTGCAGATCATGCGTCAGGCCGACCGCGTGCTGGTGCTAACCCGTGTCGAAGCCGAGGGATTGGCGCGCCTGATGTTCCAGCCGGAGCGAATCAGCGTAATCGGGGGCGGGGTTGACGCTCCCCCCGAAGATTACGAATCATCCCCCTACTTCGCCGCGGACCATCATGAGGCTCACGGCGAATTTGGCCTCTATATCGGCCGGCAATCGTTTGACAAAGGCGCGCTCCATGCCGCCGACGCGATCCGCCTGCTTCGGGCGCGCGGCCGCAAGATCGCCCTGTTGATGATCGGCTCCACCACCCCCGAGTATGAACGCTATCGCCATCGCTTGTCACCTGAGGACCGGGCGGCCATTCGTCCCCTCGGAGTACTGTCCGACCGCGACAAGCACGCCGTATTGAGCCGGGCCAAATTCCTCCTGCTGCCTTCCCGCAGCGACTCCTTCGGGATCGTGCTGCTGGAAGCCTGGTCTCATGGCAAGCCGGTCGTTGCCGCGCGCGCCGGCGGAATCCCGGGTGTGGTTGATGACGGGGCTAACGGCTTGCTGGTCTCATTTGCCGATGTCGAGGCCCTGGCGATGGCCGTTGACCGTCTGCTCAGCGATCCCTTGTTCGCCGATCGGCTCGGGAGGAAGGGCCAGGAGAAGGTTAACTCCACTTACAACTGGGATGTTGTCGTCGAGCGCGTTCTCCAACACTATCACGACCTCCTGCCGGAATGCTAGAGGACGCCGATCGATGCGC
>JRYE01014857.1_pt1 | contig 11561 bp, 15 predicted proteins | sample 235321 | NCBI WGS metagenome assembly JRYE01 (sample SAMN03074214, study PRJNA261473) | activated sludge metagenome | biome: Common Effluent Treatment Plant; feature: Wastewater; material: Activated sludge; isolation source: activated biomass in a lab-scale reactor treating industrial wastewater at... | reverse complement strand
AAGTAGGTTCTGAGGGTTGCCCAGATCCGGGGCCCGTTATATATGCAGGTTTGGCAGCTTGACCGGCCCCATCCAAGGCGGTAAGGCACGGGAGCGATGACGCGGTGTCGGCGCAGCGCGTCCCACACTCGCTCTTCATCCCACTCGAGGACGGGGCGCCAGGCGTCCACCAGGCGTGCCGTGCGCCCTTTTCGGCGATCACAAGCATGGGGCTCGAGCTGGAAGTATTTCNNGTTCCCCGGTGATGAACAGCACCTTCTTGCCGTTGAATCGCTCCTGGTTATTGAGGGCACGCCGCCCGGGATCGATCTTGAGGGCACTGGAGCACCACCGAGTTGTGAGCGAGGGAGAGACCTGAGGAAATTTGCGACGAGTCGCGATCTTCGAGCGATTGGGGTCTCGCTCGAGGGTAATGAGGCCGGAGGGTGTTTCCACCTTGTGCGGCCGGCTGATTGCGTTTTCCTTGAGCATCTCGCCTTCATACCCACCTTCGAGCCAGGAGTAGTAGATCGGCAGGCCGTAGGTGTCCGCAAGCGCCTGGTTATAAGCGTCGACGCAAGGCCAGTCCATCAAGGTGCTTCCTTCGTCTGGGTGGCCATCGACGCGGTGGTGCCAGAGTTCGATCTTGCTACGATCAACACCGAGGTCGAAAAGATGTAACAGGCAGGCAATCGAATCCTTGCCTCCAGTGATCAGAAGCACGATTACGTCGTAATACGCTAGATCGACGGTTTCGGCAGTTAAGAAGGCACCAGGCCGGGGAGAGGCTGCGTGGCATGCAGGGGATTCCCAAAGGAGCGTTTGCTTGAGGAGCGGGATGACGACGTTGTCATCGTAGGCGTGCGTCGTCATTTTGCGCCCTCCCCTTGTTTCGCTCGGCCGAAGTCGGACGAGCGCGGTGTTTCACGCGGGGCATGCAGGGCCCGGGCTTGTTCGATGAGGCCCATCAGGCAGCAATGGGAATCGAGATAGCCGTCCGAAGGTTCTTTGCACTCCTGGTAGGGGCTACCGTCGTTCTTGTCGTAGGCCCAGATGTTTAGCCTGGCGACGTGATCGACAAAATCCTGGGACGTGCTGTCGGTTGCACGGGCGAGCTCCTGCAGGGTTTGCTCGATGTCGAGCGTGTGCCCTTCGGGAGTTGTGAGGATGCCTTGATGTACTGAAAGCACACATTCGGCATCGCGGAGAGTTTCAAGAAGTGTGGCTAGAGAGATCTGCATGAGACTGGCCTTTCGAGAAAAGTAAACGTTGGGTCGGCGGCTTCACGCTGCCGGCTGGAATGCCCGATAAGTCGAGCGAAGACTTGCCATGAGGTGGCGCAACGCGTGTCGATAGACGCCGCAAAAAAGCCCCGGCGACGAGGTCGACGGGGCGAGGAAGAAGGGACGGACCGGATCAGGTAGCGGGAGATAGCAGGCCTGAGGCCCCGAATGGGAGATCGGGGACAAGGTCCCAGTCTTTGATCTCAATGAGCAGCTGGGGCATTTGACGCGGAGCAGTGAGGGAGGTGGTCCGCATGATGACGTTCGCGAGCGAAAGATGGCCGTCCGGCAGGAGTCCGTTTTGACCAAAACAAGCTGCTGTGTCGATCGCGAACACGTTGCCGAACCGTTGAATGCCCTTCCAGTTAGGGGTATGCCCAACGAAGATGCGGCCGATCCCGGGCACCCCCGTTTGATCGCGCATCTTGATCCGTGCTCGTCCCCACAGGCACGTCTCTCGGGTCCGCTCGTCACCAGCGAGTAATGCGCGACGGAAGACGCCCCAGCTCATTCCTTGAGGAACATCCGCGTGAAGGAAGCCGACCAGACCGCGGGGTGTCTCCAGCTCGATGACGAGGGGTAGGCGGGAGAGTGCGTCGATTATCTCTGTCCGCCTGGCGGGCTCAACCGAGAGCCACCACTGCAGACCGTTGTATTGGCAAGCGAGTTCGAGAACATCTTCGCTTGGAGAGCCGTCCTCATACAGGTTGAGTAGTTCGTCTTCGTGATTGCCGCGGATCGAGTACACGTAGGGCTGGGCGAGAAATTCATGAACGCGGTGGGACCCGGCGCCCCGGTCTATCAGATCGCCTACCGTGAAGAGGCGGTCGACATTGCGATCGAACGCCACCGCTTTCATGGCGGCGATGACGAGATCGAAGGCGCCGTGAATATCACCGACAACGAAGTCTCGGCCGGATGGATTTGCTGGCACATATCGAATCGGTTTGCAGGCTCGCATAGGATGCTCCGTGGGTATGAGGTCAGTGTATGGAAATTGAACCCAAATCGAAAATGAGGCGATTCCCGCCGGCGATGGGTCTTGATGATGTCGCGCAGACATAAAAAAGCCCTGTGCGCGAAGCGGACAGGGCTAGGGTCTGAGGTTCAAGCCTCAGCGGTTACAGGGGGGATTGGTTCTACTGCTCCAGTTGGAGATCAGCAGAAGTTGAGGACGCGTTGCTATCCAGATACCGGCGGATCCATTCGTGACGCTGCGCGATTGTTTCTGCGTCGAAGTTTCGTCGGTAGTGCAGCCCTACCCACTCTGCGACATCATCCAGATCCACGTCGTAAAAATCGGCAAAAGCTTCTTCTGCGTCGTCGAAGTACGTATAGCTGTGCTCGAGGTCCTCGTCTTCGCAAGCCTTGGGGTACGTCACGATCTCGACACCGTCCTCCTGGCGAATGATGTGAATGGAGATGTTGTCGACAGCTACCCACGCTGACTTTGCATCAGCACGAAGGATGAAGTCCGAACCGGATTCTTCCGGATGATCTGCAATCAGAGCCGGCGGCTCCATGTTGGTTTGTTTCTGAACGGGCTCGCTTGAAAGCCGATTGGCGATTTCAGAACTCATGACCTCAAGGAGCTTGATGGTTTCTTCTAGATCTTGGGCAAGGAGAGCGTTAGGTCGCTCGGTGCAACCCAAGGTGCGCACCCAGTGCTGCCGCATGGCATTGAGGGCTGCGGCGCAGCCATCCGAGCTAATCCCAGATCCACTGAAATCAAAAATCACACGGTCAATAACTTCGAAGGCTGCTTGAGGGGCACTGCTGTTCATGACGAAAACTCCTTATTTAAAGTGTAACGCAACGGCTCTATCGCTTCGGCCTACGGGGTAGGGATCGGATGTAGGGTGAAAACTTAGAATGAGGCCAAGGACGTTGCAGTTCGTTGGAACAACGGGTTCAGATATGGAGCAGCCGTTGATTTGCTGTATTGATCTGCCATTGGTCATGGATTCATAGGTTTGTTAAAACGATTCATGCCTGACGTACCAAATGCGCTATCGTCAAATTGATAGCGTCGGGAGTTGGACTAGATGTGGCGCTTAGAAGCTCGAGCCACATAGCACAAAGGAGATACAGGGAGCTAATAAGGTAAGAATCGGAGGAAGCTCTAACAAAAAACCCAGCTTCGAGGAAGCTGGGTTGGGGGGGGAGGATGATTTGCTCGGTCAGCGCGGTGACGTTATGAGCGCCACCTATACTGCAGCTATGGTGAGCTTTTGTATGGCAAACCGTTATTGTCGTGGCTGCCTCTTCGCTGCTACGCGATGAGCGCGGCTCGCAAGTGAATGATAGGTCGCAGCCTGTGCAGCGAAGCGCAGCCTTTCCTTGTTCAGATCAGAAAATTCATCGCATGCAATGCCAGATATTCTGTAATCGGTGAAATGAAAGGACCGTCCGAACGTTTCCAAAGCCGCGGCTTCGACGAGTCGATTCCAGGCTGCGGCCTGGCGGTCTGCAGCCTCTCTGTGCCGAGTTGCGAGTTCAGCATGATCTGTAGAGGACCATTCAGGGCAAAGACGTCGCAAGATCCGGGCGGCATCTTGGTCGCTGACTGCTTGAAAGATAGAAACCGGATGGTTGTAGTAACGAAGTTGGATTCGTCCGTGATAGGCGGGATGATCCAGACCTGGCTCAAGAAGAGGCATCGGAGGCTCCTTCAAGCAAGAGATCCGCAGCACCTTGAATCGTCTTATGGTTCCCGACGAAAGTTCCGCGCATTGTTTGCGCTTGATAGTGCCCCGAATGGCCGAATACTTCCCCTTTTCGAACGCCTGTGTGGGTACGCACTAGCCAGCGGCCGGATTCGACTTTTTCGAGCTTCAAGCGTTGTTTGAGCATGATTATCTCCTTCGAGTTGTGTTCGATCGCAGCCAAGCAATCGAGTGGAGTCTGTCTGCTGCAGGCGGTCTTCTGGATCGCAGCAAACATAATGAGCCAGCAGCTGCTGAAGCCAGATCGGCAAACCAGCATGTATAGATGCTCGTGGGCATTGCAACATGCCTTTAATCGTCAGCACTGCAGCGGTCCCATTCGTAAAGAATGAGCATGGATGCGACAAGATCGACAAGCTCCAAGATGGGTATCGGACCGCGGTTATCTTCGTCAGGGTTGTACCCAACAGTGGTTGTGTACCATTTGAGAAGCCCTTCTCGTCCTTCGAAAACATGGCCGTCTATGATCTCGTCGGGAGCAATCGAATTGATGAGCGTGATAACCAGAGGGGTTCGCTCAGGATCGCATGGGAAGGCGCGCAAGATAGGGTCTGTAATGACTGCATGGATGTGAGGGACGTCAGGATCACGAACGACACGGGGGCTGGCTTCAGATTGAAGCATGAGCAAAATCCTTTAGAACTTCGACAGCTTAGCTGTCTGGGTTTAGATATGGGCGCTATGAAGGCAGTGGTCATAGAGCAAAAGCGTTGCTTCTAGATGGCCCGACGTGGCCAGATAAGATGCTCAGAAGGAGCGACGGTGCACACAAACGGTATAAGCGGCGCACTCAAAGACGAATGAGGCTTCGGCTCATGACCCGAACGGTTTGAGAACACTTTTGATGATTATGTAGCTAGAAAAAACCTCCCGTCGCGATGGATCGGGAGGTTGGGGATTTACGGTACGTGGACGTTTGCCGTCTAACTATGGAAGCCCCAGCGTCCATCGCCGTGCCTAACAGCCGCCATCACGAAAGGACTGCCTTCTTTTCGAGCGTCTTCGAGCATGGCTGTGATCAGTTGGTCGGTGCGTTCACTTGGGCTGCCGAGATATTTCCGGTGGCCGTCGGCGTACTGCTCGGGCTGAGCTGACACCGGAGGGTGGTACGTCGCGCAGATCTCAAGGGGGCGAGCTGTTATGGCTGCGTTAACGACTTGGATGGTGTCCGACTCGACGGATCGCAGCATCCCAAATGCAACCATACGGCCAAGGGCTCGGTAATAGTCGTCTTGAGCATCTTGGGTTTCGAAGGTCGGCAGCGTATCGGAGCGGTAGGTCAGGTTGATGATACGACGCTGAAAAGTAGTAGTCATTGCATTTCCTTACGAGTGAGTTCCAGCACCGTCAGGTGCAGGGTGATTAAACGCGTTCAGTGACACCGTCAAACCATTATGCGAGATGGCAATTACGTGCGGCCGGACGCCGCATTCAATTCAACAGATCCTCGGCAAATCTTGTTAGATCGTTCCTTCGGTCGTAATCGCCGAATCTGGAATGGATTCGGATTGCGTGTTGAGACGAAGTTGCATGCGCCCCAGAGAACTGTGAGAACAGATGACTTGTAGGCCTGTTTTCTCTAATCCGTCAGCGCGTGTTTCTGGGTGTCGAGGCTCGAGAGTTCCGTTGTGGTGTTCTAGAACATGGTGGATTTGCAGGCACTGGTCTGCCGTTGGCAGGGCGTGCTGTGTATCGTCCAGAAGGAGAGTAGGTGTGTTGGGATAGGACGAAGAAATCGCGTTGATTTTGTCGTCTGGCCATCCAAATCCCGATCCCGCAACTTGCTTGCGGACCATGTCCGATGACCACAACAGCACACATCGCCCTGTAGGCCCGTAATAGGCGAGCTCTCGGGTTCCTCGGCTTGCGCGGCCGTTCAATTGGTACTGGACTTTCATGCCGGTTTTCTCGAGCACCGACATGAAATAAAGGCGGTGCGCCATGGCATTTGGCCCAAGGTAAAAGGGAAAGACGAATTGGCGAAGTTTCTCGGATCGAATCCCCTTGCAGGTTAGAACCAATGCTCGCCCGTCGTCGGTTACGCACGCCGCAACAGTTCGTACTCGGCGCTGGAGATGGTTAAGAAGCCAAGCTCCTGCCACAGCAAGAATCGAGACGTGCGGAACGCAGAGGCTCTGAAGATGGTGATTGTTCATGTTTTCAAAACTCCTTCGAGGGGGCCCGAGCGGGCGAAGCCTGGGGCGCTAGCGCCAGGTTGGGTGGGTAGTGAAAAGGGTCACCGTGGCCGTTGCATGGAAGATGGACGAACGGGAACTGATATGGGCGTGGCGTATGGGTTGATGTACGGCAACCGGGGCACAAAGAGAAAGCGAGGCGTTTACTTGTTCTGGCGATCCGGCGATATATACTTTGTATATACCGCATGGAGACAGTCATGACCAAGAACGCCGGCAAATCTCTTCTACTGAAGTTCCGGAAGCGCGATAGCGCTTTTGGGGTTACCCGTGAAACCTGGAAGGACGTAGCGGATGCACTGGGGCTTTCGGAGACGGAAGCAATCCATGTAGCCATGAGCCGTCTTGCACATCAGAAGGGCAAACTGAAAATGGACGCAGAGGACTGGGGTCAGGGAGATCCGGAGTTCGAAGGCGCTGTGAGCGACCCGATCCTGGAAGAACCGACGCTGGAGGAGAGCTCGCTCTTGGGCGAGAACTGGAATGAAGTAAGGCAGCTTGGAGCTGCTCTCCGTAAGAAACGCATGGAGGAAGCAACCAATGAAGGCACCACAGGTGGGCGAGATCGTGTTGACGAGGTGGCCGGACAGTAGCACCGGCCAACCTGGTAAGCCGAGGCTCACTGTTGTGACTTCGGTAAGGCGAACACGCAGTGGGTATGCCTTGAATGTCGCTTATGGCACTTCTAGGCACAAAGGAGATTTACAACCTGGCGATTTCGTTGTGGATCCTGATATTGATGGATACCAACTTTTTCGAAAGACCGGCTTGCAGGTTTCCACGAAGTTTTCTCTTTCGTCGATCAGGGAACTTCCCTTTAACGAGACTTGGTTCAAAGTCCCGTGCGACAAGCCTTTTGGGGATTCACCGAAGATTGGGAAACTCCCCGATGAGCTTTTTAGGAAAGTTGCTAGTGCGATTGACGCGCTGAAAGCGAGTCGGTTTGGCGTCCCTTGCGACCCCGTTGATAAGTAATTGTAGTGTGAGAGGTTCTGGACATCGTTCAGAACCTCTTTTTTTGTTTCGCTTAATTTGTTAACTAAGGATTCAAGCAAAGAGGCAGCAAAAAAGCCGAGCGATGCTCGGCTTTTTGGGTGAGGTTACCAGTCAAATGCTGGGAGTGAGTCGATCTGATCGCCGTCGCGATCGAACCTAATCCAGCTCTCGCCTGGTCCATAAACCAGTCTGAACCAGGTCATGATTGGTTGAAACCATGGAACGTCAAACCACTCTTCTGGACTTGTTGTGCCAACATAAACGAAGGCGCCCTCTTCGTACTGAGCAATGCGAGAAAACCTGCCCTGGTAAAGATCCAGTGCGTTGGCGCAGGGCAGATGAAAAGTAGAGATCACAGGAGTGACCATAGTCCATTGACTATCTTTGGATGTCGAAGTCATTGAGAATCCTCGTTGTTTTTCGGCTTGATTAAGCAAAGCTCGCCTGAACCGGTGAGGTCTCAGTCACCTGCCAGGAGGTTACCTTCAGCAGCACCTCGCGTTGCGCAAGGAACTGCTTCTGTTTGACCTGCCGATTTGAGCTTGGATGGGAATGCAAGGCCTAGAGCATTACCTAGGCACATGCCGGGATCGTAGTGGGAAATTACGAAGCCTCTGGGAGCTTCGGGCTCCGCTTACGCAGGGAGTCGCGTAAATCCAATGGGGGCAACGGAAAAATATTCCCCGCCGATTTCCAGTACATCTCCGACAGACGTTGAGCGGCAGGGTTTTTCTCGATTCCAGGGAGCGGAAATGTTCTGCGTCTTGCAATAGACGGCTTCGAGAGCGTCTTCGCCGGAAAGGTCAGTGTTTAGGATGCCGACGCATGAAAATCGATTCCGGTCGAAGGCCTGGATGTATGGACGGTAGTTGGGCGACGTTTGGTGATAGACAGTGACTTGCATGATGTTTCTCCACGATGGGCCAGTCGCTCAGCCGGAGGGCTGGTTGTGGCGTGTAAGTAAGGCATTGCGATGCAGTGGAGCAACATGTGCAGATAAGAAGAGNNAGCTTGAGGATATATTGAGGCTCGAGGTTTACTTTCAAGTACCGGAGGTCGCTTTCAAACTCAAGATGCAGCACAACAAGGCCGCTACGCAATGATGCGGCTTCCGTTAGAGTTGCAAGGTTCTTGTCAATGGATAACGTGTCCCAGCGGTGAAGCCGCGTAAAGACTGCGCACGTAAGTTCATTCCAGCTCCAGGAGGACGGGAACTGCTCGCAAAGCCCACTAGGAGATATCAAGGCAGTCGCATGAAAGGCATGTTGAAAATCAGGGTCGGAAAGATGTAGCGCAAGCCGGTGTTCATGCCCGACGATGATAGCGAATGGCATTCCGTGGCGCTTATCGAGTATTTGCATACGCGGGTTAGAGCCGCAGCTTGGTTTCGGCAAGGATACGGTNNAAAACTGGGTAGCGCCTCCATTGGCTGGGTGGCGGACATGAGCGGCCGTATCGATGTTGGCAGCACAGAGAGCATGCGAGGCCTTCTTCCCTATAGCGACGAATGAAGCTGAGGGGAATGCGGCATGTAAAAGCTTGAGGGCTGGGCGACCGATAACAAGTTCACGGTCGGTTGGAGTTCTGTTTGCCCAGAGTTCTTCTGGTGGATGCGGGTGAAGTTGGAGTGCATTCCAGAGGATCACTCGATGTTGCAAGCCTCGTTCAATGAGATTTTTCCAGACGATAGTAGCACTGGGTTCAGAGAAGGGCCTTTGCCTTTGAGAAAGACGTTCAGAGCCAGGAACAACACGCGGGATTGTGCCCTCGAGGATTAGACGTTCGCTGGTAAACGCGATCCCTGTATAACGACATCCCTGAAAGCCAGGCGCCTCACCGACCATGATGAATAGTGGGTCGCAGGCGAGATGTTGCGCCAGCCGTTGGCGCTTGGCCTCAGGGCCGTTGCATGCAGCATCATAAGGACACCCGTCCCGCCACGGATTGAAGAGGGACGAAGTTGAGGGAGGAAGGGTCGCGAGTAGTTCGTCAGCAAGATCGTGATTCATGAGGGAAGGCTAACAGATCGCTTCTGGAGACATAAACAGAAGAGGCCGGCGACGATGTCGCTGGCCTCTGGGGTGGAGTTTGAGCCGGTTTAGGCTGCTGGCCGTAGGGCCTGCCCGGCTGCGCGTCTAAAAGTGATCAGGTCGTGGAGATCTGATCCGTTAAGGCGAATGGTTCGGGGCTTCACCCAGAGCGAATGGGCTGCGCTGATTGCTTCGCAAAGAGCAATTTGATAAAGGGCTACAAGATCTTCCGTTGTTAGACATGATTCATCGATTGAAGTTATCTCGATCTTCGCGTGGAGTTCTTTGTTGAGAATTTCAATGCTCAGACTTGCGATACGTTGACGATTCGATGACCGGGTAACGACACGGCTGGTCGTCTGATAGTGCAACTTGTGCGTTTCGTGTTTCGCTACGTCAGCGGAGAGCCTACAAACACGGCCTTTGTGAATGCGATATACCTCAAAGTCATAGCCGGCCGACTCTGCGCATTCGATGGACGCTAGCGCAGCGAGGTTGGACCGCGGATGCAACCCGATGGGATTTAGGTGTGTACCGTAGGGGTTGATCACCCAGATGAATTCTGTGATGGCGGTGTTATAAAAACGGACCATCGGGAGATCGACATCCTTGAAATCGGAAGTGCTAACGTGGGGATTACGGGATTGGAAATCCGAGAAGATGATTTCCATCTGGCTGAGGATCGTTTCGAGGCACATGAGCTTTTCCTTAGAAGTAGCCTGCTGACAGATCAGCAAGCAGTTGCGTTGCGTAGATGGTGATCGGACGCTGCTCAATAAGGGAAAGGGGGTGCTTAACGCAGCGCAACTATGGGCTTCACCAGTACGTTGCCTGTTGCACGGTTGCGTTGAAGGAACGCGATGGGCGCTTAATCCGGCGCCATAGAGCTGCAAGGCTGAAGAGCTTGCTGTCTCCTGAGGAGAATCGAGTAGGGGACGGGGTCACCCCCGTCGCCCTCTCACACCACCGTACGTGCGGTTNNAGCCACTCGAACCGGGCTCTGACGGACGTCGTTGGGGGGTCAAGAATCGATGTTTTTCGGGGTGCTGGCAAGGGCGTTTTTCGCCCGATTCGGACCCTGTCGGGGCGCACGGTATGAGGCGCCGTCGAGCGTGAGGCAGTAGGCGTTGTGGCGCAGCCGGTCGACGGTCGCGGAGGCGAGCAATCGGTTGCCCGGGAAGGCCTGGTCCCACTCGGTGAAGTCGAGGTTGCTGGTGACGATGGTGGCAGCACGCTCGTAGCGCTCGGCGATGAGGTCGTGCAGATCCTCGTCGGCGGGGGCGCGAAGGGGTTTGAGGCCGAAGTCGTCGATGATGAGCATCGGCACGCGCGCCAGTTGCTGGAGCTTTCGCTCATAGGTGCCGACCGCGCGGGCGGCGTTCAGGCTGGCGAGCAACTGCGCGCAGGAGGCGAAGATGACGTCGTGCCCCTGGCGCACGGCGCAGTGCCCGAGCGCCTGCGCCAGATGGCTCTTGCCGGTGCCGCAAGGACCGACGATCAGCACCGGGGCGCGCTCGTCGATGTAGCGCCCGGTGGCAAGGTCATGGACCAGGGCGCGGTTGGTCGAGGGCAGGCGGTCGAACTCGAAGCCTTCGAGCGTCTTGCTGGCGCGGAAGGCCGCGCGGCGCAGCCGGGTGCCAAACTTCTTCTGCTCGCGCCGGGCGATCTCGTCCTGGATCAGCAGGGCGAGAAACTCCGTGTAGGCGAGCTTGGCATCGATGGCCTGGCGGTTGCGGGCGTCGAGCGAGTCGAGGATGCCGGAGAGGCGCAACTGCTTGAGTTGCGGCGCCAGTTCGGTGGCGGGGTTCATGGTGTGTGGCTCCTTGGGTGAAGTGGGCGCGCGCTGCGCCCGGGTCAGTGAAACGTGGGGCCGTCGTCTTCGAACAGCGACGCGGTAGCGCGCGCGAAGCGGGCACGGCCGGCGTAGGGCTCGGGGGTAATCGTTCTCACCGGCGCGAGGTCGTGACCGCCGGCGAGGATGGTCTTGACGGTGCGGTAGTGCGGGCTGTCGTGGGCGATGGCCCGCTCGCACGCGGCCTCGAGGCGCGCGGCGCCGTACTGGTCCTTGAGCGCGAGAACGCCCTGGGCGGCCCGCAGGCGCTCACTGATGCGGTCTGAGAGCAGTTGCCCGATCAGCTGCGCGCAGGCGTCGCCGATCTCGCGGGCCTGCTGCAGACACCAGCTGCGGTCGTGCGCGAAGAAGCGCTGGGCGGCCGGCGGCAGATGATCCGAGACGGTGCGACGCTCGCCGGGGCGCCGCGCGCGGGCATGCGTGGCGACCGGCTTGAAGTCGTGATAGACGGTGACCACGGCGTCGGTGGCCCGCAGCCACAGCGCCTTGCCCACCAGCGC
>JRYE01000277.1_pt1 | contig 11563 bp, 8 predicted proteins | sample 235321 | NCBI WGS metagenome assembly JRYE01 (sample SAMN03074214, study PRJNA261473) | activated sludge metagenome | biome: Common Effluent Treatment Plant; feature: Wastewater; material: Activated sludge; isolation source: activated biomass in a lab-scale reactor treating industrial wastewater at... | reverse complement strand
CGTGCCCCTCGGTCGCCAAGGGCGGGGCCCCGCGGACCAATCCGGGTCCCGACGCCTCCGACTGGGATCCGGGACAGGTCAACGACCAGGGCAACTCGGCGCCCTCGGACTTTCCCAGGGACCGCCAGGTGAAGCGCATCGCCTTCGGCGGGAACGCGGCCCTCTTCCCCCGCAACAAGTTCTACACCTCGCCGGGGAGCGCCCGCCTCAACCGCCTCGTGAAGGACGCCGAGGTGACCAACGCCAGCAGCACGATCATGGTCACCGAGTACCACTCCGCGAACTCGTACGACGCGCTCAAGACCGACCAGGGGCTCATCAAGAGCCACCGCCCGATCACGCCGTTCTCGGGGATCTCCTCCGGCGCGGACGTCTACAGCGAGCCGGTCAACGGCGAGCTCCCGCGATTCCGCTATCCCGATCAGGGCGACATCCTCACCGAGCGTCAGATCCCGCAGGGCGCGATCGACGGCGGGACCGAGTTCGCCATCAACGTCGTCGGACGCCACCACAAGGGCAAGAAGGACCAGTTCGGGGGCGGCGCGATCTTCGGATACACCGACGGGCACGCCGAGTTCGACGTGCTCTGGAACACCATCGCGAACCGCCGCTGGGGCGATCGCTTCTACAGCCTGACGGGGCCGAACAGGGTTCGTCCGTGAGTCCCACGCGCCGCGCGGGAAACCGCCCAGCGCGATTTCGTTCGAGGCCGGTCATCGGTTGAGTGGCCACGGGCGGCACGGGTGCCCGGGCGCAGTGGTTGCGCGCCGGGTCGGACACGCGTGCGTGTGAAGATTCGGATCTACCTTGGGAGAGGATCAATGAGAAACGTGAAGACCTCGGCACTGATGGCCCTCGCGGCGGGAACCTGCGCGGCGGCCGGTTTGGCGAACGCGCAGACGGTGATCAACATCTCCGGCGCGACGCTCCTGGAGAACTACGTGAAGGCCCCGGCCTCCACCAACGACTTCATCGACTGCGACAACGACGGCATCGCGGGCAGCCTCGGCAGCCTCTCGATCGATCAGCTCGCGCCGACCACCCCCGGCGTCTCCGACTGGGCCGTCCAGTATCGCGCCACCGGCTCGATCAACGGCTTCAATGAACTCACGCTCTTCGGCGCGCCCACCTGCGCCACGGGCAACGACGCCAACCCCGCTGGCATCCTCGGCGCTCCGGGTGGAAACGCCAGCACGGCGTACATGAACCGCACGCTCTACATCAACGGCGGCCTTCCCTCCGGCGCCTACACCAGCACCAACCCGGGCGGCGCGGTCTTCACCGGCCCCGGCGGCGTGATCTGCATCGACATCTCCCCCATGGACGTCTCGCCCAAGTGGGCCACCCGCAAGGTCGGGTCCGTCGGCAACTGGAACAAGACGCCCCTCCAGAGCGGCTACGGCACCAACCCGATCGTCTCGATCAACAAGTCCGGCGGCGCCTCGGGCGCCGGGCTCTCCAACCAGCTCGTCGACCTCAACGGCCGCAACCTCTTCGATCCCTCGAACCCCGGCCTTGCCGACGCCAACACCATCTTCGATCAGCAACTCGCCTTCGCCCCCATCGCCCCGGTCGTGAACTACGGGACCGGCATCAAGCAGATCAAGATGACCGAGCTCCAGTTCCTCTTCACCACCGGCCGCGCCAACACCGGTGAGAACCTCATCACCCACACCCGTGACGTCGGCTCGGGCACCCGCAATGCCTTCATGAACTCCATCGGCGTCGACCCCTCCTTCGGTCGCGGCGAGAACATCGGCCCGATCATCACGCTCTCCTCGCAGAGCCTCGTCGGACCCAACTTCTTCCCCTCCAACAAGGGCTCCAACGGCCGCATGGAAGAGACCATCCGCAACGCTCGCCTCGGGATCGGCTACGTCGGTACCGAGCGCGGCGTCACCGGCTCCGGCTCGGGCTCCTGGCTCTCCACCGGCGCTCTCGAGATCGCCGACACCATGGGCGACATCTACGGGCAGACCACCTATGTCCGCCCCACGACCTCCAAGCTCGTCCACAACACCATCGGTGACGCGACCTATGGCGACGGCTGGCTCATCGGAGGCCAGGCCGTCCTTGCGACCATCGGCGATCCCCTCGCCGAGTCCATCGCCGACGGCGGGCTCGGCCTCGCCCACCCGCTCATGGCCAACGCCGCCGCCGCGAGGTACATGAACAACATCCGCAAGAGCATCGAGTCGTTCGTCAGCGTCCCGACCGATCCCGAGAACCTGGGCATGCCCGGCGAGTTCGCCGCCACCCAGTTCTTCCTCCTCACGGCCCTCGACAACCTCCACGATCTCGTCACCCCCACGACCATGGTCACCAACACCGCCTTCGCCTCGGCCGTCCAGGCCTACACCCTCGCCAACAACGTCCACAACAACACCGCCTTCACCGCGTTCAATGACACCGTCGCCGGTCGTGTCCCCACCCGCACCACGGGCGTGACCTACTCCGACGGCGTCGTCGGTGGCGGCAACTACCTCAGCCAGGGCGGCGCCAACGTCGCCTACGGCTCGATCCTCGCCCTCCGCAACAAGATCGCCGGCGACTTCAACGGCAACGGCGCCCGCGACGCCGGCGACATCGCCGAGATGCTCAGGGCCTTCCGCCAGCGCAACGCCGGCCCGGCCTGGGTTGCCCCCGCTGGCTCCGGTCCCCTCGCCGGCCAGCCCGGCACCGACGCCGTCATCGAGATCCTCGGCGACCACAACGCCGATGGAAACCTCGATGCCGCCGACGTCCGCTACGCCGCCGACGGCCTCTACCTCGTCGGTGGCAACCTCGACCGCAAGGCCGGGTTCACCGCCGTTGACACCGAGTGGAACACCCTCACCGGGTCCAACAACTTCTTTGGCACCACCAAGGCCACCGGCGCCGCCTACGCCGCCGGCGACTCGCGTGGCGACATCGCCAACTCCACCGGCGATGTCGCGCCGGGCTGGGCTCCCGTCGGCGCCGACAGCCTCATCAACGCCTTCGACATCGACTACGCCTACGCCCAGTTCAAGAAGAACGCCAACATCATCGACGGCGCGGCGAACTGGTCCAACCTCGACGAGGCCATCCACTTCGATCTCTCCGCCGACATCAACGGTGACCTCGTCGTCGACCAGGCCGACGTCTGCGAACTCGTGACCGGCATCCTCGGCACCAGCTTGGGCGACGTCAATCTCGACGGTGCCGTCGATGGCCTCGACATCGGCATCATCAACTCCAACCTCGGCAACGCCGGCACCTGGGCCACCGGCGATGTGAGCGGCGACGGCCAGGTCAACTCCGACGACCTCGACATTGCCACCGGCGTCACCGACCCCTGCCTCGTCTGCGTCGCCGACGTTGACGACGGCTCGGGCACCGGGACCCCCGACGGCGGCGTCACCATCGACGACCTCCTCTACTACCTCTCCATCTTCAATCTCGGTGACGTCTCCGCCGACGTCGACGACGGCACCGGCACCGGGACCCCCGATGGCGGCGTCACCATCGACGACCTGCTCTACTACATCGATAACTTCAACGCCGGCGACCTCTCCGCCGACGTGGATGACGGCAGCGGCCAGGGCATCCCCGACGGCGGCGTCACCATCGACGATCTGCTCTACTACCTGTTCCGCTTCGGCCTGGGTTGCTGAGACATCCGACGTTCCACCCAGTGACGCCTCACGTCCGTCCGGTCGCCGCGTCGCTCCCCGATTCTCGCAACTTCTCCAGCGTCTCACGCAGTTGCCGCTGCAGCAATCCCACGCGAAGCAACGACCGCACACGTGTCAACAACTCCAGCCGATTCACCGGCTTGGTCAGGAAGTCGTCCGCCCCCGAGTCCACCGCCCGCTCGACGTCGCCCACCTCGTTGAGCGCCGTCACCATCAGCACCGGGATGTGCCGCGTCCCCGCGTCCTTCTTGATCCGCGCGCACGCCTGAAACCCCGACATCCGGGGCATCATCACGTCCATCAGCACCAGGTCAGGCAACCTCGTCTTCACGGCGTCCAACGCCTCCAGCCCGTCCTTCGCCGTTCGCAACTCGCACTTGAGGTCATCCAGATACGCCTGCAGCAACTCCAGGTTCTGCTCGTTGTCGTCCACGAGCAGCACCGAGCACGATGAGTAGTCCTCGTCGTTCAGCGCCGCGGCATCTGTGTGTGGGCTCGGGTCGGGCATGTGGCTCCCTCGGTGTCTCTCGCGCATCACCCGCTCGTTCTCCCGGCAGGGGCGTCTCGCACGCCACTCTCTTCGATAACCAAAGGGAGAAGAGAGACTCGATCCGCCCCGACCCGATGGACCGGGCATGGAACACCGACTAAGACTATGCGGTCCACGAGTCCGGCGTGCATCTCCGGCGACCGCCGACCACGCAACTCGTCCCACGCGTCGAATGCCTCGACATGATGGCCACGCCCTCCGAATCCCGTGTTCCACTCCCCTGGAGCGATCGCTTCCAGAAGCCCTCCGCCGAGGCGCTCCTCGCCGCCATGCCCGTGGATGCGAGGGGTGTCATCACACACGCCCGCCAGGCCTTCAACGCTCTCCCCGGCTCCAAAGAAACCCTCGAATGGACAGGCCCCGCCTGGCGATGGTCCTGGCTCTGCACACTCGCCGGAAAGCAAGGCGGTCGCGTCTGGATCGTCCCCGATCCCGCCGCCGTCCTCCTCATCGTCGAACTCGACGCGGCAACCCTCGAAAAGGCGAGAGGCAAGAAGTCGCCGCGCCACGTCCGCGACGCCCTTGCCGACGCCACGCCTGTCGGCCCCAACCGTTGGTGCCAATGGACACCCACCAACCCCGGCGAAGTGGACGAGATCGTCGTCGCGATCCGGGCCTGCATCGCCCCATAGTTAACCCAGCCGGAATCCACGAGCATCTCACACAGTGCTCGTCCTATCCATGATGGAGCGAGGGCGACCTTCCGGCCGATGTCAGGTGCACACGATCGTGCCACGATTCACGCGAACGCCAATCACGGAGGTCGAGTTCACGATGCCACAGACGAGGCGCACACACCACCAACGGCCCCACAACGTCTCCGTGGCGCGAGTGACGCCGCGAGCCACGGCGTGCCTCCTCGCGCTCACCCTCGCCGCCGCCTCGTGGGGCCAGGCCCTCACCTCCTCCGTCCGTCGACTCGTCTCCGATCCGCGACTCTCGGGCACACGCATCGGCGTCCAGATCATCGATTGTGCCGACGGTCGCTCCCTCGCCGCCTTCAAGGAAACCGAGGCCTTCAAACCCGCCTCCAACATGAAACTCCTCACCTCCGGCGCGGCCCTGCGCGTGCTCGGGGACTCCTTCTCCTTCAAGACCGAGATCGTCTCCATCGGCGATCGGCTCATCATCCGCGGCGGCGGCGACCCCGCCCTGGGAGACCCCGAGGTCCTCAAGACCATGCAGCCCCCCATGAACGCCGAGGACCTCCTGAGCGTCATCGTCGAGGCTGTCCGCAAAGCCAACATCACCGGCGTCGACGAGGTCGTCGTCGATGATCGCGTCTTCGACCGCGAGTACGTTCACCCTTCCTGGCCAGTCGCCAACCTCACCCGTCCCTACAGCGCCGAAGTCTCGGGTGTCAGTTTCCACGCCAACTTTGTCCGAGTCCTTCTCTCGCCTCGCCGAGGTACTTTCGACGGCGCCCCGCCCACCATCACCCTCGACCCGGCGATGCCCTTCATCGACATCGACAACCGCGCCCGCAGCGGCCCGATGGGCAAGAACACCCTCCGCATCGCCCGCGCCAACGACGGCCGCAGACTCTCCTTCGTCGGTGAACTCGGCTCCTCCTTCGAAGATGGCGTCAGCGTCCATGCACCAGGCGAGGTCTTCGGGCTTCTCCTCGCCGACCGTCTCTCGACACGTGGCGTCACGATCGCCAAAGGGGCAAGGCTCGCCGATCTCGCCGAGGATCTCTCCGGGGGCACCGTCGTCGGCATCGTCTCAACCCCCATCCAGGAGGTCCTGCGGCGATGCAACCGCGACTCCGAGAATCTCTACGCCGAAAGCCTCATGAAACGCATGGGCCACGAGGTCACCGGTGAGCCGGGCAGTTGGTCCAACGGCCCCGCCGTCATGCGCATGGTCCTCTCCGAAGTCCTCGGCCCCGAGGCCTCCGCCATGACCACCGTGGTCGATGGCTCGGGACTCAGCCACGACAACCGCGTCGCCCCGTCCGTCTTCGCTCGTTGGCTCAAGGCCATGGCGACCGGTACCAACGCCGAGATCTACCGCCAGTCGTTGGCCGAACCCGGCGGCGAGGGCACACTCGAGAAACGATTCCGTAACGCCAACCTCCACAACGAGGTCCACGCCAAGAGCGGCTATATCACCGGCGTCCGCACACTCTCCGGCTATGTCTACAACCGTGAGAACGACCACGCCGTCGCCTTCAGCATCCTCATCAACGACGCCAACACCGACGTCGAGAATCGTGTCAGCAAGGACGTCCAGGAACGCATCGTCCAGGTCATCGACGACTGGCTCTCCAAACAGCATCCCGGAAAGGTCAAGATCGGCGGCTAGACGTCTCGCACCTCGGGCCTACGCTGCGTTTTCCACACTCCCGGAGGACGTCGAGTGCCCAACGATTCTGCCATGGTCGAGAGCGTGCTCAAGGCAATTGAAAACGAGCGCAAGGGGGCCGTCACCCGACTCATTGACTGGCTCCGCATTCCCAGCATCAGCACCGACCCCAAGCACGCCCCGGATTGCGAAAAGGCCGCACGCTGGGCCGGCGATCGCCTGAGCGAGTGCGGCTTCAAGGTCGAGATTCTGCCCACGGGCACCAGGGAAGAGCCCGGCCGCCCCGTCGTCCTTGCCGAGATCGACGCCAAGCCCGGCTACAAAGGCCCGCACGTCCTCTTCTATGGGCACTACGACGTCCAGCCCGCCGACCCGCTGAACCTCTGGGAAAGCCCCCCCTTCGATCCTGTCATCAAACCCGCGACCAGCGATGGCGTCGGTGAACGCGTCGTCGCACGCGGGGCAGTCGATGACAAAGGACAAGTGATGACCTTCCTCGAGTCCTGCCGGGCCTGGCACAAGACCGCAGGACACGCCACCAACGGAGCACGTTTCACCGTCCTCCTCGAGGGCGAAGAAGAATCAGGCTCCGAGAATCTCGAGGCCTTCGTCCAGGGCCACAAGGCACGTCTCGAGAAGGCCGACGTCTGCCTCATCTCCGACACCGGCATGGTCTCACGCGAGATCCCCGCGATCACCTATGGCGTCCGCGGTCTCGCCTACACCGAGGTCACCCTCCACGCCAGCAATCAGGACCTCCACTCCGGCATGTGGGGTGGGCGTTGCCCCAACCCGATCAGCGAACTCTGCAAGGTCCTCGCCGGCCTCTGGGACGCCGACCGTCGCGTCACCATCCCCGGGTTCTACGACGACGTGCGCGCACTCGCGCCCGAAGAACGCACCGCCTGGGCCAGGATCCCTTTCGATCAGATCGACGCCCTGAAGAAAATCGGACTGCCCAAAGAGGCCGATGTTGGCGAAAAGGGTTTCACCGCCCTCGAACGAGAGTGGGGGAGGCCAACCGCCGAGATCAACGGCATCTGGGGCGGATACACCGGCCCCGGCGCCAAGACCGTCATCCCCTCCCACGCCAGCGCCAAGGTCTCCTTCCGCCTCGTCGCCGATCTGAAGCCAACGGACATCACCCAGAAGTTCTTCGCATGGCTCAAGGGCCGAACCCCGCCGGGATGCCGATGGGAACTCACCGATATGCACGGCGGATTCGGCGTCACGGTCCCGGTCGATTCGCCCGAACTGAAAGCCGCAGGCCGCGCCGTCGCGCGCGCATTCGGGAACGAGCCCGCCCTGATCAAGTCCGGCGGGAGCATCCCCGTCGCCGGCATGCTCAAGAGCCAACTCGGCATCGACACGATCTTCATGGGCTTCGGGCTGGATGACGACCGGGTCCATTCACCCAATGAGAAGTTCGAGTTGGAATGTCTCCGCAAGGGGACGCGCGCGCACGCCCTCTTAGTCGCCGAGATCACGGGAGCCTGAAAGCCCTTACGCCGCCTTCTTCGAGTTGTGCCCCATCGGCGGACGGGTGCTCATCTTGGCGAGTTCCCGCAGGCGCTTGTTGCGGGCCTCCTGCAACTCGGCAATCCTCGCTTTCAGATCGCGCGAGAAGGACTCGTTGCGGGCGTACGTGGCGAGTGGAAACAAAAACGCCAGAACGCTCAGGGCGGAGATGCAGCCGACCAGAATCCAAGTAAGTGTCCCGGAGTCCATGGATCATGAATCGAACGGAATCCGGGCGGACTTGACGAACCTCCGGGGCGTTCGTCTGTAGAATGTTGGTACGAACAGTGTGCTCACTCGTCCACAGGGGATCCGCCGGAGTGCGAATGCCGGATTCGAAGATCACGCGTTCTCGGACACTCGTAGGCCTCGTCGCGGCACTCGTGCTGGCGGTGCTCGCGCCTCTGACGCGTGCGCAGAGCGAGGTCACGGTCAACATCGACCAGATCGGCGTCGGGAAGCGGGCCCGGATCGGGGATTGGTGCGGCGTTCGGGTCCGGATGCGTGACGCCGCGAGCAAGCCGAGGGATGTCGTCGTGCGGCTGTCTGGGCCGGACGCCGACGGCGACCACCCCGAGTACGAGCGTGTGGTCGCGTTGAATCCGAACGCCGACATTCCGGTGTGGCTGTACATGCGTCTGCCGTTCACCTCCTCGAACGACTGGAAAGTCTCGGTTCTTGAGGCCGAGGAGGATCGCGATTCTCCGATCGGGTTCCGGGGCGGGCGGCTGCTAGGGCGGGCCACTCTGTTCTCGAACACGGGGACACAAGGAGCCGCGGGCACGCCGATACCCTCGACGGCGGGGCTGATCGGCGTCCTTGGTCCGGGGCATTTCGGGCTGGCGGACTATCGAGACCAGTTGTCGGGTGGCGCGTCGGGCATCTCGACGTTTGCCCAGGAAGTGAACGAGGTGGTCTCGGGGTTGAGCGTGGACGACCTGCCCGATCGCTGGCAGGGACTCATGGCGTACGACGTGATCGTGTGGGGGCGAGGCGAGCCCGGGGCATTGCGCGGCGATCGCGCGAGGGCGATGTGCGAGTGGATCACGCGAGGCGGGCACCTGGTGATCGTGCTCCCGAGCGTGGGGCAGACATGGTCGAATGCCACGACAAACGAGTTGTACGACCTGATGCCGGCGGTGACCATCGGGCGTCGCGAGGACGTGGACCTGGAGCCGATGCGCGACATCTTCTATCGCGAGCGTCCGCAGGCACGCGGTCGGACCGATCGCGACACGAGCCAGAACCCGAAGATCGTCATGCCCACCAAGTCGGTGGTGCAGACGCTGACGCCGATCCAGGGCGCGCCGATGGCGGAGGCCTGGCCTGTCGCGGCGATGCCCGACGGCGAGCCGGTGATCGTGCGGCGCCTGGTGGGTCTCGGGGCGGTGACGGTGGTGGGATTTGACCTCAATGCGCCGGCGTTCGTGAGCGGGCGCGCCATCCAGGTGGAGCGATTCTGGAATCGAATCCTCGGCAAGCGCGGGCAGCCGATCGAGGGGCAATCGCCCGGGGTCTTTGGTCGCTCGCACCTGGTACTCGATGAAGATCTGGGGCGGCGGGTGTCGGCGTCCGGGCGCACGGGTTCGGGGTTGCTGCTGGCGATCGTGCTCTTTGGCGTCTACTGGCTTCTGGCGGGGCCTTTGGCGTACATCGTGCTGAAGCGCCGCTCGCTGCACCAGCACGCGTGGCTCGCGTTCTTTGGTTTGGCCGGTGTGTTCACGCTGCTGGCGTGGACCGGGGCGACGGCGCTGCGTCCGAAGACGCCGCTCATTCGGCACGCGACGTTCCTCGATCACGTCTACGGGCAGCCCGTCGATCGCGCGCGGACGTGGTTCGGCGTGATGCTTCCCGGCTACGGGCGCACGCGCGTGTCGCTGGGCGATGAGAAGTCAGGGGGCGATGGCGGATCGAGCGGCGACGTGCTCGCGCCATGGGAGGCGCCGAGCACGTCGATGGGGATGACCTTCACCGACTCGGCGGCGTACGTCGTCGATGCGCTCCGGCCTCGCGCGATGGAGGTTCCCACGCGTGGGACGATGAAGGAGTTCGTCGCGGACTGGTCGGGCCCGCCGGTGTGGAGCATGTTCCAGCCGGTGAACGACGACGGTTCGGTGGGTTCGCTGTCGTGGGGGAAGGATGAGCGAGGCCGAACGATTGTGACGGGCAAACTGGTGCACAAACTGCCCGGGTTGCTGCGCCCCGCGATGGTGATCGTGGTCCGCGGACAACGTGACTACCCGTCGAGCGTGGAGATGTGGGCGAACGGGTCGGCGTATTTCATTTCGGAGTGGCCGGCGGACGAAGTGTTCGACATGGCATTGAGAGCCAGAGATGGCGGGAGCGCCTCGAACAACGACCTCGCCGCATGGCTCGACACGCTGACCGGGAAACTGGGCGCCTCCTCGGGCATGATGATCTCGACCACGGCTGGTGGGGACGAGTGGGACCGCCTGTTGGCACTCTCCGTGGAGCCAATGCTGAATCCGCCGGACCTCCGGTCGACCACGTCCCAGCCTTCTTCGGCGTTGGTGCGTCGGGCGACCCATGGATATGACATCTCGCGATGGTTCACCCAGCCGTGCGTCATTGTGATCGGGCTGCTCGAGGATCAGGCCCTGACGCCAGCGGACAAGGCCGTGCTCCCGACGCCGATCCGCGTGGGTGGCGAATCGGTTCGGAGCGCGGGGGTGACGCTGGTGCGCTGGATGTATCCGATGCCCGGTCCTCTGCCCGAGTTCAGGGACCTGAGCACGTCGACATCCACAGAATCGACGACGCCGTGAGAGAGACGAGAGAGTGGCGATACTCCCCAAGGAGAACGACGCGTGGCGATGATCGAGACGATCAACCTGACCAAGAACTATGGCGAACTGGTCGCCCTCAACAACCTGAATCTCACGATCCAGGACGGGGACTGCTTCGGCTTCATCGGTCCTAACGGCGCGGGGAAGACAACGACGATCAAGATCCTCGCGACGCTGNNTGACGGAGTACCTGGAGTTCTTCGCCGCGGCGTACAACATCCATGGGCAGCAACGCCGCAAGGTCGTGCGTGACGTGCTGGAGTTGACGGACCTGACGTACAAGGCGACGGCGGAGGTGAACAGCCTTTCGCGCGGGATGCAGCAGAGACTAAGCGTGGCTCGGGTGCTGCTGCATGATCCCAAGGTACTGCTGATGGACGAGCCGGCGAGCGGGCTGGACCCGCGGGCACGCATCGAGATGCGTGAACTCCTGAAGGAACTCCGGCGAATGGGGAAGACAATTCTGATCTCCAGCCACATCCTTCCCGAACTCGCCGAGTTGTGCAACGTCGTCGGGATCATCGAGCGTGGGACGCTGCTCTTCTCGGGGACGGTGGAGGAGATCGTCAAGCGCGCGAGGATGGGGCACGTGCTCCACATCGGCGTGGCGGACCGAATCGATCAGGCGGCGGAGATGCTCGGGAAAATGGCGGGTGTGAAGAAGGTCGCGATCGCTGTCGACGAGAACCCGGCGGCGACGAACCCCAGGGTCGTCGGCAAGGCCG
>JRYE01004552.1_pt1 | contig 11577 bp, 12 predicted proteins | sample 235321 | NCBI WGS metagenome assembly JRYE01 (sample SAMN03074214, study PRJNA261473) | activated sludge metagenome | biome: Common Effluent Treatment Plant; feature: Wastewater; material: Activated sludge; isolation source: activated biomass in a lab-scale reactor treating industrial wastewater at... | reverse complement strand
ATTTTTATCGGCGGCTACAAATCCGCCGATAGAGGCCAACGATTTACTAAAAGTGCCCATTATTAAATCAACGTCGTTGGTTACGTTGAAATAAGCTGCGGTTCCCTGGCCATTAGGACCAAGCACTCCTATTGAGTGAGCGTCGTCTACAAATACAGCAGCATTATATTTTTTAGCCAAATTGGTAATTTCGGGCAATAATGCTATATCTCCTTCCATACTAAAAACTCCGTCCGTCGCTATCAACTTGAAAGATTCTAAAGGGACACTGGAAAGTAATTTTTCAAGGCTGTAAATATCCGAATGATCATATTTGAACGTTTTTGAAAAGGACAACCTCGCCCCATCAATAATACAAGCATGATTATGCTCATCCAAGAAAAGGTAATCTCCCCGGGCACCTAACGCAGAAATAACTCCCAGATTAACCTGGTACCCGGTACTGAATACAAGAGCAGCTTCCTTTCCTACAAAATTTGCTAAAGCATCTTCCAGTTCAAGATGTAAATCCAGCGTTCCATTAAGGAACCTTGATCCGGCACAGCCACTTCCATATTTATCTATTGCCTTTTTCGCACACTCTTTAATATAAGAATTATTAGTTAGGCCCAAATAGCTGTTAGATCCAAACATAAGAACCTTCTTTCCGCTAATTAGCACTTCGGTATCTTGATCAGATTCAAGCGGCCTGAAAAAGGGATATAGATCAGCGGCTTTTAATTTTTCAACAGTTGTAAACGAATTTACTTTTTGAGTTAACGCCCGATTGTTCATTTTTTCTGGCTTTAAAATGTTGTAAATGGTAGCTTTAGCTTAACGACAAATAATTCATGTTATGAACCACATTTTGACTGTATTTTTAATAATGCCGATTGGCATTTCTCCTGCTCATCTTTAGTAATCTCGCTATTAAGTGCTTTGTCCAATTCTAGAAACTTTTCATGCAATTTCTCTATAATTTCCCAGCCCTTTTCAGTTAATTCTATTACATTTTTTCTTCTGTCGTTGAGCATTGCAACCCTGTTCAAGAACTTTTTTTCTTCCAGAATATCTATCATTCTTAATACTGCAGATTTTGTCTTATTCATTAATTCGGCAATATCCTGTTGGATCATTTTTTTTTCACTGTTTTTGGAGATAAAATATAAGACCCCCATTTGCTCAAAAGTTATTTCTGAATTTAGAGTAGCAAATCCATTATTAATATTTTTCAAAAGCATTTTACCTGTATAAATAATCATAAAGCCCAGTGTATCGGGCATTTCATTACAATTCATAGCTGAACAGTTGATGAGTGAACTATTGTAAAATTAGTATTAAATGTTAAGAAAAAAATATTTTTTTCTNNAGGCAGAGCCAGCAAGTTTATCAGCAACAGCAGCAGTATTGCACGTAATACGCTTAAAAAATATCTCCTGCAATTTGTTTCATTAAGGTTGACGATGATATATTGAAGCGATGAGTGATGCCGGACTGGCAAGCGCATTTTTGATTGAAAAGCCTAAAACAGAGAATCATCGCATTATGGATCTGGAATTATTACTGCCGGCCCTTGCTGAAAGACTAAAGAAAAGGGGCGTTACCAAAAGAATAGAGCAATATTGGAAAAAACTCACGTTAATTTATTTCATTATTCTTTTCCTGTGGTATAACCCCCATTTCCGCAATTCTTCAATCACTTTTTCTAAGGACCGCCCGTAAGGAGTAATGCTGTATTCAACGGTAACAGGAATAGTATCATAAACAGTACGCTTAACCAAATCATTTGCTTCTAATTCTTTTAGCTCTTTAGAAAGCATCTTTGCGGCAATGCCGTCAATTTCTCCCTGCAACTCTTTAAACCTGTAATCCTTCATAGATAAAGCCAGTAGTATAATAATTTTCCATTTCCCGCTCAATACATTCAGGGCATCACGCAATGGCAGCATATATTGGGTACACTCTTCTTTTTTAACGGGTTGCTTTTTTACTGTTACCATATTATGGAATTAAAGGTTATTATTATGCAGGCCGGTTTCCTAAAGTAAACCGGTTACAAAAATAAACCATTTTAGGTTTAGCTTTGTTTTATTAAAAATATATTATGATTTTAGTTACAGGAGCAAATGGTCATTTAGGTTCATCCACTATCGGGTTTTTATTGAAAAAAAATCCAGAAACCGCCATCAGGGCACTTGTTCGCAGCGAAGAAAAAGGGGTTGCTCTTAAAGCCAAAGGAGTAGATATTGCTATTGGAGATTACTTTAACTATGATTCGCTGCTGATGGCCATGCAAGGGGTTAACACGCTTTTATTTGTTTCTGCCAGTTCTGTAACCGGGCGCTATCAACAGCACGAAAATGTAATAAAAGCTGCCAAAGCAAGTGGAATAAAGCATATCGTTTATACCAGTATTTTAAAATCCTCACCTGAATCAAAATTCACGTCTGGTATTGATCATGTAAAAACAGAAGCGGATATTAAAGCATCAGGTATTGCATATACAATCATGGGCAATACCTATTATTGCGATTTTTTACCGATGCTGCTTGGTAATTTCAGGGAAACCGGCACCATATATTACAGTGCAGGAAACGCAAAAATAAATTTTGCTTCAAGAAACGATATGGCAGAAGCCAATGCTGTGGTACTTTCCAATCCATCTGCCCACCGAAACAAGGTTTATAATATTACAGCATCAGCGGCTTATACATTTAAAGATATTGCAGCTATGCTTTCAGATATAACCGGGCAACCGGTTGGTTATATTGATATTTCTCCTGAAGATTTAAAAAAAGGTATGCTACAGCACAGCTTGCCCGAAGATGTTGCCGAAATGATGACGAGTATTGCCGCTTCAATGGAGGCCGGCGAATTTGATTATGCAGACAATACTTTAGAAAATTTGATAGGGCATAAACCACTTGAGCTGAAAGATTTTCTACAGGCTGTTTATTCAATGCCAACAAATAAAAACAATTAAAAATAAAGACTATGAACTTAAAAGAAAAAATCGAGGACCTGAATCAAATGATTCTTTCCGGGCTGCAAATGGATGCTTTCGATAAATATTATCACGAAGACGTGGTAATGCAGGAGAACTCTAAACCGCCTACTATTGGCAAGGTTGCCAATAGGGAAAGAGAAATACAAACTATGCAAATGGTTGATGCTTTCCATGGCGCTGAAGTGAAAGCGGTTGCAGTTGGCGAAAATGTAACAATGGTAGAATGGGAAATGGAGGTTACTTATAAAGGTGCCCCCCGCATGAAAATTTGCCAGGTGGCAGTGCAAAGATGGAAGGATGGGCAGATTATTAATGAGCGCTTTTATTATTCATCAAACTAAATAAAATGGAAAATAAATATATCCCTGGTGTATGTAATATGGGGCGTGAAGAAATAAAAAGGCGAAAGACAGGAGGATGGACAGGATTAATTTTAACCCTTGTTGCCATAATGCTGCTTTGGATGCTGGATGCACCTAAAGCATGGCGTCTGCTGGTTTTTGTTCCAGCAGTGGCGGGGGCAACCGGCTTCATTCAGGCATATAACAAGTTCTGTGTTTATTTCGGATTGGGGCACTTATTCAATTTTGAAGATGTGGGCAAAACCGATAGCATTGAGCAGAAAGAGTTCAGAACAAAGGACAGAGCAAGAGCCTGGCAATTGCTGTCCTATGCTTTGGGCGCAGGATTGATTATTACAGTAACCGTTTATTTTCTGCTTTGATTTTAGAGCAGAAAATCATGAGCGAAAGAATATTCGAATCAATGACCATGCTGAGGAATCTTTTCATTGAATAACCCCAATTGTAAACACTAAAAACTAAATCAATTATGTTATCAAGAAATAGAAAAATTGCAGGATGGGTACTTGCCGGTTTAATTGCAGCAATGCTTTTATTCAGTAGCTACGCAAAATTTATGATGCCAGAAATGGCTGCCAATTTTGAAAGATGGGGCCTTGGCAATTGGCGGATAATAGTTGCCTGTGGAGAAATTATTGCTACACTTCTTTTCTTATTTCCACGTACTAATATCTATGGGGTACTTTTATTAAGTGCACACATGGGTGGCGCTATAATAGTACACATGTCTCATGCCGAACCTTTTATTATCCAATTGGCAATATTGGTTCTAGTTTGGGTTACAGGATTTGTAAGAAATCCATTTATTTTGGCTACGCTTAAATAAATTGCATTACCGGAGTTTTATGAAAGAGAAAGAACAAAATAACAATTTCCAGTTGCTGAAATATGCCATTGAAAATTTAATGCCCGCCAATAAAATACTCGGCCTGAAGATTGTTGATATGGAGGAGGGATATGTTTCTATTCATGTTCCCTTCAAAGAAGAGTTTATAGGTGATTTTATACAGGGCAGATGGCATGGAGGTATCCTCGCTGCCATTGCCGATACCGCAGGAGGAATAGCCGGAGCAACAACATTACATTCTGAAAAAGACAGGCTGAATACAGTTGATATGCGGTTAGATTATTTACATGCTGCCGTTAAAGCTGATATATATGCAAAAGCAAGAATAATAAAAAACGGGAAGACGATTATTAAAGTGGATGTAGAATTATTTCAAAATGAAAAAGAAGAACCAGTAGCTCTTGCAAGATGTGTTTATAGTGTGCAGAGAAATGAAATATAAGTATTTCAAAGCAGGTAATCAGCAATTGTATGCAACGCAAAGATTTTTTAAAAATATTAGCGTTAACCCCATTAGCCACTCAAACAATGAAATTACAGGCATTATCAACTATTACATCTTCTTTTGCAGCATCCGATAAAATGCCGGTGTTGTTTACTTCGCATGGCAACCCGATGGATATTCCATTAGGGCTAAATGCTAATCCATTTTTAACTTCATTGGCACAGGTGGGTGAAAAAGTGAGGAAAGAAAATGAAATAAAAGCCATATTGGTAATTTCGGCTCATTGGTGTACCAAAGGCACGTTGGTAAACGTGACTGCTGCACCCGAAACTATTTATGATTATTACGGCTTTCCGCCGGAATATTATACTCAAAAATATCCTGCACCAGGTTCACCCGAAACCGCAAAAGAAGTAAGTAAACTCATTCCAACAGTTCAGCCAACAACCGAATGGGGGTTAGACCACGGCGCATGGCCCATGCTGAAACATATGTTTCCAAAAGCAGATGTGCCGGTATTTGAAATGAGTATTGATTATTACCAATCGGCACAATATCATTTTGATTTAGCAAAACAATTAAAACCCTTGCGTGAAAAAGGCATTTTGATTATTGGTAGTGGGGCTGTCGTGCATAATTTGCAGGAAGCAGGCAAACGATTTTTTAAAGGCAACATGACACCCTATGGATGGGATATTGAATTTGACCAATGGATAAAACAACAATTAGATAAGCGGGATATACAAAGTATAGTGCATTACAAAAAACAAAAGTTAGGTATGATGGCTGCTCCTACACCAGACCATTATGTGCCTTTGATATACAGTTTAGCCATGATGGATGAAAGTGAAAATATAGAACACAGCTTTGAAGAAGTATTACCTGCATTTAGCAACAGGTGTTTTAGAATTGGGTAAAATTGTTTTTAAAACTATACTGAGATGAACGAAGTTATATTTGAATTACCAGTAAGAGAAGGCGTAAAGCCAACTACAACGCCATCAAATCCACACATACAAATTAATCAACAACCGGTTGATAGAAAAATTATAGACGACTTAATGCATTGGGCATTTACTGATTTATCAAATATATCAAAGGAACCCAGTAAGATTTCTATCCCCGGCGCACAGGCAATCTGCCTTGCAGAAGATAAAATGTGCAGCCATTGTAATGCCTTTATGGTTGAAAACGAATTTGCCCATTTTCATCCTGCACCTGATGGAAGTATGCACCTGGGATTACCGGTTGAAGATGCCAGGTATGTAATTGAAAAAGGTTGGGGCGAATTGCACCCTGTTGTTTATAAAGGGTGGCTTCCGCCAAATTTTATTATGCTCTATGCGCCGAGAAATGAAGATGAGATTTTGATTGCCAAAAAAATTATTTTACGTTCTTATCAATTTGCTACTGGTGAATTGACAGAGTAACTGTTTTTTTATTCTGTTGATACCCAGCTCCACAAATAACACAGCTAAAACGATATTGCGAAAAAAATAATGGTTGATATAAAAATGCATTACATTTGCAGACTATAATACGAATTTGGTCTAATTGTAATAATTATGGAACGGAATGAAATTGTTAATCAGTCAATAATTGACGCAGCTAAAAAGCTCATTCAGCAGTATGGTTTTAGCAAAACCACTATGGAGGATATTGCCAAAGCGGCTGGCAAAGGGAAAAGCACCCTTTACCATTATTATACCTGTAAGGATGAAATATTTGATGAAGTAATCAGCCAGGAGATAGACGATTTTTTTACAGGGGTAAAAAAGGCTGTGGACAAAGCGAAGGGCCCTATTGAAAAATTGAAAACATACATAGTTGTAAAAATAAAAACGCTAAAGCAAAGGCTTAATTTATACCGGTTTGCTTTTGAAACAGCTTCACCATCCATTGATATAAACAAGGAGTTTTCGAAACTCAGAGAAAGGTACGATCATGAGGAAACAATGTTGATTGCTTCAATATTAAAACAGGGAGTTGAAAATAAATTGTTTAGGTTTTCAGATAAAAATGACATTGATGTATTGGCCGAACTTTTGGTGACCTGTGTACGGGGAGTGGAAATGGAAGTGATCACCAAAAACAAATATACTACACTGGCCAACAAGGCCGATATGCTGGTATCTATTATAGCCAAAGGATTAAGTTGATGTTCCGGTAACATAAATTATTTACAATCATGCTTTTCAGAAAGCATTTTTTTTGACAGGATTATAGACTAAAATACCAATTTGTTCGAAACGTAATCTAAACTGAGTATAAAAAATGAAAAAAAATAAGTACGGCTTCATCCTTTTGGCAATAGCATTAGCCGGGTGTTCTGAGCGGAAAAACAACCAGCAAAAGCAAAATCTAAGTACAGCTTTCAATGTACAAGTGGAGAAAGTAAGCATATATGGAGGTGACTATTCAGTAAGCTATTCAGGAATGGTGGAGGCCAGGCAAAACACGCCACTCAGCTTTGCTACGATGGGAACAGTTACTCAAATTTTTGTTGAGGAAGGGCAGTATGTCCGCAAAGGCCAATTACTGGCAAAACTCAATTCTTCTACTTCCGAAAATACTTACCAGTTGGCGCTTCAAAAGCAACAACAGGCAGAAGATGCATATAACAGACTTAAGCCCATGAAAGAAAATGGCACATATCCCGAAATAAAATGGGTGGAAATAGAAACAGGATTAAACCAGGCTAAAGCAGCAACCGCTATTGCAAAAAAAGGAATAGCAGATGGTAACCTATATGCGGTGGCAGATGGAGTAATTGGTAAAAAAAACATTATGACCGGAGTAAATGTTTTGCCCGGTATGACCGCTTTTGATTTATTAGATATACAAAAAGTATATGTAAAAATACCTGTGCCCGAAAATGAAATCAGTTCATTCAAAAAAGGAACATTGGCAACGATACATATAGCAGCCATTTCGCTAACCATGTCCGGAACTGTACAGGAAATTGGTGTTTCTGCGGATATGCTGTCACATACCTATCCGGTGAAAATAGAATTACAAAACTCAAAGGGCAATATCAAACCAGGTATGGTTTGCGCTGTATCCATTTCTTCCGAAGCAAACGCATCCGGTCTTCTTGTTTCAAACAAAGCCCTGCAAAATGATGTGCAGGGTAATCAATTTTTATATGTTATTGATAATAATACAGCACAAAAAAGAGAAGTAAAAACCATCGCATTAATTGGGCAACAGGTATTAGTGGCCGGAAACCTAAAAGAGGGAGACGAAGTAATTGTATCGGGGCAAAACAAATTGCAACCCGGATCATCCATCAATATCATCCGCTAATACTATGAAAAGAACAAAAGTTAATGTTATAGAATTGGCAATGAGGCATAAGCAAATTGCCATCATTATTACCACTATGCTGGTGCTGTTCGGAGCCTTTGCATTATGGGTAATGCCAAGAAATGAATTTCCTGAATTTACCATCAGACAAGGTTTAATAATAGGGGTTTATCCCGGTGCCACTTCTGAGCAGGTAGAAGACCAATTAGCTACCAAAGTTGAAAATTTCCTTTATGGCTTTAAAGAAGTAAAAAGAGAAAAAACCTATTCCATTTCAAAAGAAGGAATGCTTATTGTTTTTGTAGAAGTGAATGATAATGTAAAAGACCCGGATGGTTTTTGGGATAAAATAAAATTTGGACTTAGCGAATTAAAGATGCAATTGCCACCACAGGTAGTGGCGTTAATTGCCAATAACGATTTTGGTTCAACATCTGCTATTTTACTTACTGTCCAATCTGATAGTAAAACATATAAGGAATTAGAAAAGGAGCTTAAAATTATAGAGACTGAACTTCGTAAAATAAAAGCCGTATCCAAAGTAAAACATTTCGGATTACAGCCGGAACAGATAACCATTTACCTTGATAATGATAAGCTGGCTTACTATGGGGTACGTCCGTTTTCGGTACTTGCGGCCTTGCAATTGGAAGGAGCCGTTTATTATGGGGGAGAACTGGATAATTCCCAACTGATCACTCCCATTCATATTCCTGCCAATTTTAAATCTGAAGAAGATATAAAAAATCAAATTGTTTATGCCGATCCAAGAGGCAATATCATCCGTGTAAAAGATATTGCAAAGGTTGTAAGGGAGTACAAAGAACCTGATGCTTACATTAAAAATAACGGAGCAAACAGCCTGCTGGTTTCCCTGGAAATGCAAACGGGGTATAACATTGTTGATTTTGGTAAAGAAGTGGATAAAGCGCTTATCCATATTAAAACCCAAATTCCACCGGATATTAATTTAGATAAGATTGCGGATATGCCTGCTGCAGTTGATTATTCTATTGTTCATTTTCTTAAGGAATTTTTTATTGCAATTATTGCGGTTATTCTGGTAACCATGTTATTCCTGCCTTTCAGGGTAGCAGCAGTCGCTGGTGTTACTATACCTATTTCCATCTTTATAACCATCGGCGTATTGTACCTGCTGGGAATTGAACTGCATACCGTTTCATTGGCAGGCCTTATTGTGGTGTTGGGTATGGTTGTGGACAATGCGATTGTAGTTATAGACAGCCATGTAGAAAAACTTGACAACGGTGATACTCCCTGGAACGCAGCATGGAAAAGCGCTACAGAACTTTTTGTTCCTGTGTTAACGGCCACATTTGCCATCATTGCCACTTATGTGCCACTTGTATTTTTCCTTTCGGGGATGACAGGTGATTTCGTAGGATCTTTACCCATTACAATAGGAGTAGCATTATTAACTTCCCTTTTGATCGCTTTTTTGCTGGTACCTTATATGAATTATGTGTTCATTAAAAAGGGTGTCAAAAAAGATGAAAAAAAATCAACAAGGAAATCTCCTTTGGATTGGTTACAGAAAGGGTACGATTATACACTTGAACGGGTATTTCGTTTTCCCAGGACTACCATCATTACAGGTATTTTAATTACAGTATCAGGTGGGTTAATCTTTGCATTTATTCCCCGCCAGTTATTTCCAAAAGTAGAAAGAAACCAATTTGCAGTAGAAATTTACCTGCCTGAGGGCTATACGCTGCAACAAACAGCAGCGGTGGCCGATTCTATGGAGCAAATGCTGATGCACGACAAACGGGTATTGAATGTGGCATCATTCACAGGTACCAGTTCACCCCGTTTTCACACTACATATGCACCTAACTTCCCAGCAAAAAATTATGCCCAATTAGTTGTTAATACCAAAACTTCGGAAGACGCCGTTGCTTTGCTGGGAGAATATGAAAAAACAAAAAGAGATGCATTCCCCAATGCGTATGTGCGTATGAAGCAATTGGATTTATTAAGTACGATTGCACCAATAGAGGTAAGAATTTCGGGTAATAACATAGATTCTATAAAAGCCATTGCAGACAATGTAAAAGCCATCATGAAAAAAAATGAGGCTGTGATTTGGGCAAGAACCGATTATTTAAACCCGCGACTGGGCGTAACTTTTAATGTAAATAATGAACTCGCCAATAGAATTGGATTAACAAAAGGCATCATCGCTACTTCCATAGCAGCTGGCTTTTCCGGGTTTCCCGTAGGCACTATTTGGGAAGGAGATTATCCGGTTGAAGTGAAAATTCTTAATCCTGTTGATAAAAGAAATGGTTATGATGATATCGGAAATCAAAATGTAACCTCGCCGTTGTTAAATGCGACAGTCCCGGTTCGCCAGGTAGCTACTACTACAAATGATTGGAGCGAAGGACAAATTATTCGCAGAAATGGGATAAAAACCATTACCGTAAGAGCCGATGTAAATAGAGACATACTTCCATACAAAGTATTGGCAGAACTCAAAGAGGATATCAAAAAAATAAAAACCAGCCCAGCAGTTAATATCACTTACGGTGGCGAAGAAGAAAGCGAAGTAGAAAATTATGTCCCAATGAGCAAGGCCCTGCTTGCAGGTATTTTGTTGATATTCTTCATTCTGTTGTTCCAGTTCAGAAAACCAAAACTGGTATTCCTGGTAATGATGACTATGCCACTGAGTTTACCGGGTGCTGCTTTAGGATTATTAATAACAGGTTATCCCTTTGGGCTTACTTCTTTTCTTGGTATAATGAGCCTGCTGGGTATTGTAGTACGTAATGGTATCATTCTTATTGACTATGCCGAGGAAATACGCCATAAACATGAAATGAAATTATCAGAAGCAGCTATTGCTGCCGGCAAACGCAGAATGCGACCGATATTCCTAACTTCTTTTGCCGCTGCCATGGGTGTGGTACCTATGATTGTGAGTGGCTCTACACTGTGGGGGCCTTTAGGTGCTGTAGTTTGCTTTGGACTTATTGTATCTATGATACTCACCTTGTATGTATTACCCGTTGTGTATTATCAATCACTTAAAAAAACTCATGCTTAAAATTTCTTAAATGAATAAAATAATCATCATTGGTATTGCGCTGATTTTTTCTGTAACCGGGTATAGCCAAACTATACTTAGCCTGCAACAAAGTAAAAATTTAGCCATTAAAAATAATATGGCCATTAAAAACAGCATTCTTGAAATTAATGCAGCACAGGAAACAAAAAAAAATGCCTTTACCAATTATTTTCCTAAAGTGAGCGGAACAGCATTTGGAATGTATGCCATAGACCCGTTATTAAAGATGGATCTGAAAGGTGGAAACCTACCCGTGTATGATGGCAACCCGGCAAACCTGCCCAATGCTACACAGTTTGCTTATTTCCCGGATGCGTCTATTGGCATTTTAAAAAAAATGGGACTGGGACTGTTGAATGTTACACAGCCGGTTTATGCTGGCGGAAANNCACTAAATATAGAAGTAAAAGAAAAACAACAAAAGCTGGCTGAAAACGAAGTATTACTCAAAACAGAACAGCAATACTGGCAACTGGTTACTTTACAGGAGAAAAAAAAGACTCTCAATAAATATGAAGATTTATTAAGGGCTATTGC
>JRYE01011026.1_pt1 | contig 11595 bp, 9 predicted proteins | sample 235321 | NCBI WGS metagenome assembly JRYE01 (sample SAMN03074214, study PRJNA261473) | activated sludge metagenome | biome: Common Effluent Treatment Plant; feature: Wastewater; material: Activated sludge; isolation source: activated biomass in a lab-scale reactor treating industrial wastewater at... | reverse complement strand
CGAGCGGTGTTGGATGGAGAAGGAGAGAGCGGTCACGTGCTCGGTCCGCTTCCTTGCTCATTGAACTTGCGGAGTTTCTTCTTCTCGGCGTCGGAGAGGCTGCCCATGCCGTGCTGGCGGATTTTGTCGAGGATGGAGTCGACTTCCTGCTGGGAGATGGGCGCGGCGCCGACGAGTTTCTTGAGGGAGGTGCCGAGGGCGGATTGGCGGGCGTTCGAGCGTTGGGCGTTCCTTCCGTCGGGCGTCTTTCTGGAGTCCTCCATGATGTCGAAGAAGTCTCGGAGGAGGTGGTTATTTCGCACGAAGATGAATCCGGCGAGGGCGCCGCCGAGGTGGGCCGCTTCGCCGCCGGCGTTGGATGAGCCGGTGAGGAGATTGATGGCGGCGATGGCGACGTAGCCGTAGGCGAGCCATTTGAGCGGGAGGGTGACGGGGGGAAAGAGGAGTTGCATCTGCTCGTTGGGGCGGATGTAGGCGGCACCGATGATGACGCCGAAGACGCCGGCGGAGGCGCCGATGAGTTCGGATTTGAAGTCGTAGACGAGGAGGCCGGGGAGGGGGTGGAGGCCGGCCTTGGTGAAGAGGACGCCGGCGAGGTTCAGGAGGAGGAACATGAGCCCGCCGCAGATCCCGCACATCAGGTAGAACGCGAGGTACTTCTTTCGGCCGAGGTATTCCTCGACCATGGCTCCGAAGATCCAGAGGCCGAACATGTTGAAGAGGATGTGGGTGATGTTGGCGTGGAGGAACTGGAAGGTGACGAGGCGCCAGACTTCGAGCTTGAGGAAGGTGTGTGTGGAGAATGAGCCGTAGCCGTGGGTGAGATCGACGGCGGACTGCCCAAGGAGGGCGGTCCCGAAGAAGACCACCGCGTTGGCGATGATGATCCAGACGGTCATGGAGAGAGGTCGGCGTCCGGCGCCGCCCCACATCATTCTGGGGTGTCGGCCGCCGGAGCGTTGGTCGTAGTTTCGATCGGCGATGCCCATGTGGTCGCGTACGCCTCCTTGCGCGGTCGAACGGTCGAGTTCGTGGCGAGAACTGAGGGAAGATCGGCCGGACGCGGGCGTGGCCTTGATGCCGCGTTCGGAGAACCGATTCCCCTGTGGTGAAGTTTAGGAATTGGGGGCCTGGTGTTCCTGTGAGGCGGCGCGGAGGCGGAAAGTTTCGGCTTCGAGAACTCGTCTCTCGATGGGGGAGAGCGAGGCGAGGCCTTGCGTGGAGACCTTCTGGAGGACGGCGTCAACCTCGGGAAGTGTGCCTGCTTCGAGGTCGGAGTTGGGTGAATCGCGCCAGTGGTCGGCGAAGGTGGGGTCTGGTTCTCGGGAGTCTGTGGACGTGTGATCGTGGGTTTGGTGTGGGGAGCCGAGGCCCTCGGCGAAGAAGGCGGCCCGGCGCCAGTGGGCGGCGCCTGCGAGGCCGGCGATGGTGGAAACGAGGAGGACGCGGGTCTCGCCGGCGACGGCGGCGACGATGAAGATGAGGGAGGCGATGATCCACGTGGCGCGGGCGGTGGTCATCGCGGCTTCGGCGGTCGTGACGCGACGGGAACGCCAGGCGTGGAGCCAGCGTCCGGCGTCGAGTGGGAGCATGGGGACCCCGAGATTGATGGCGAGCACGCTGAGGTTGGCGGCGTGGAGCCACCACACGATCTTCGGCCAACCCGTGAGTCCCGCGGCACGGGGATCGGTGGGCCAGGTGAGGAGGAGTCGCGTGTCGAGGCCGAGGCTGATGGCCCAGAGGGCGAGGATGGGAATCAAGATGAGGCCGAAGACGAGGCCGCCGCACTCGGCGATCATCGGACGTGTGGAGAGCCCAGGGTGGGGGTGGGCGAGGCCGCCCAAGGGCCAGATGGCGCAGTTGGTATCGATGCCGCCAATGAGTCGGAGGACGATGGCGCGCGCGACCTCTCGGGCGAGGACGACGCCCATCCATGCGCCGAGGAGGACGAGTCGTTCGAGAGCGCCGGCGGTGCCGTGCGACAAGGCGGCGACGGTGGTTTCGGTCGCGATCCAGGCGAGGACGAGGACATGGACGCCGACCCAACCGGCCTTGATGGGAACGAGGGGAACCATCCACCCGAGGAACTCGTCCCAGCCGCTGTACAGGGGCGTGCGAGCGCCGGGCTTGTGGACCGAGTGGGCCTTTCGCGCGTGCGAGGTCATGGGGTGAGACTCCGCGGCGTGGCGAGAGGCCCTTCGTGATTGCGACGATCGAGATATCGGCGCGTGAGGTGCCACGCGGCGATCGTCTTGGCGTCGATGATGTCGGCGTTGTCGATCATGCGTTCGAGTTCGAGCGCGCTCACCTCCACGGGGCGGATGTCCTCGTCGGGCTCGAGGTTCTGGGTTCCCATGGTGATGCCGGTGGCGAGATAGACCTTCATCAACTCGTCGGTCATGCCCGGCCCAGTATGGAACCGGGCGATCTCGGTGAGGGTTGCGGAGTTGGCCCCGATTTCTTCGGCGAGTTCGCGTCGGGCGCAGGCGTCGTAGGGCTCGTCGGGGCCTCGCGTGCCGGCTGGAAACTCCCAGACCCAGGCGTCGAGGGCGGGGCGGTAGGTGCGGATAAGGACGACTCGATCGGTGGCGGGCATGGGGACGAGGACGACACTCCCGGGATGGCGGACGACGGTCCGCGTGATGGGGTCGCCTCGAGAGGAGACGTATTCGAGCCGTTCGACATCGAACTTGGGATCTCGGAGAAGCCGAGTGCGGTTCAGCGTGGGCCTATGCTCACGAGCACTAACTTGTGCGTCGCTCCGCGGATTCATCGCGTGTCATCATACGAAACTCGTGCGTTGAGGGACTTGTCATGAGCCGGGGGATCGAGGATGGCGAGTGGGACGTGCCCGAGGCGGGGACCTTGGCGGCGTCTGCACGCGTGGGCGATGATGCACCGGTTGCCGAGTTGGTGAACATTCACAAAGCGTTTGGTACTCAGGTAGTTCTGGACGGGCTGAACCTGAGAATCGAGCGGGCGAAGACGACGGTGGTTCTCGGTCCTTCGGGGTGCGGGAAGTCGGTGCTGCTGAAGCATCTGATCGGGTTGCTTCGGCCGGATTCGGGCGAGGTGCATGTGCTTGGGACGCGGGTGGACCAGCTCGACGAGCGGGCCCTGACGTCCATCCGGCTTCGCGTGGCGATGCTGTTCCAGATGGGGGCGCTCTTTGACTCGATGACGGTGGCGCAGAACATCGAGTTTCCGCTGATCGAGCACACGAGATTTGTCAAAGAAGAGCGGCGTGAGAGGATCGCACGGGCCCTGCGGACGGTGGATCTGGATGGCACGCAGTCGAAGTTGCCGGTGGAGTTGTCGGGAGGGCAGCGCAAGCGTGTGGCGTTGGCTCGAGCGCTGGTGCTCGATCCGGAGGTGGTGCTCTTTGACGAGCCGACAACGGGGCTGGACCCCATCCGGTCGGACGGGATCAACGAGTTGATCCTGAAGTTGAGGCGGGAGATGGGGGTGACCAACATCGTCGTCACGCACGACCTGCAATCGGCGCGGAAGATCGCGGACCACGTGGTGATGCTGCATGGGGGCACGATCGCGGCACAGGGAACGTTCGACGATCTGGAATCATCCCGGAACCCACGTGTGCAGCAGTTTCTGGCCGGGCGATATGGTGACGAGGACGTGGCGAAGCCGACGGAAATCGCGACGGTGCGTGTTCGTGTGGATAAGGCGGCCTACAAACCGATCGAGGACGATGGAACGGGCGGCAGCGAGCCGAACTCGGGGAGCGAGAGACGATGAACGCACGGACTCGGGACCTGTTGACGGGATTGACAGCGATCATCGGGCTGACNNCGTATGACGTTCGGGTGATCGTGCCGACGGCCGGGGGATTGCGTGAGACGTCGCCGGTGACGGTGAGCGGGGTGAAGGTCGGGCAGATCGTGAGGACGAAGAATCTGGCGCTCCCGGAGCGTGGGGTTGAGTTGACGCTTCGCGTGCAGAAGGCGTCTCGGATTCCCGCGGTGGCACTCCCGTCGATCGAGCGTTCCTTTGTGGGGGAGGCGTCGCTGGAGTTTGCGATTCCGCCGGATGCGAGCGAGGCGGACTTGTCGGCGACGCTGGACCCCAAGGGCTCGGTGACGCGGTATGAGCGGGTGCGGTCGCTGCTTGGCGACTTGACCGGCGCGGTGCAGGATCCTCTGGAGCAGTTGTCGGCGACGGCGCGGAACATCGATCGGATGGCGCTGGCGTACACGGAGGTTGGCGAGCGGTTGAACGACCTGCTGGCGCCACGCTCGCCGAGCGAGGTGGACGCGGCGGAGCCCGCGACGCGGAAGGCTCCCAACATTGCCACGGTCGTGGCCCGACTGGATGCCGCGCTCGCGAACACAAACGCATGGATCGGCGAGGAGAGTGGTCTCAAGGCACGGACCGTGGAGGTCATGGAGCGTGCGCAGGCGAGTCTGCGGGAGATGGAAGGCGTGATTGCCACCTGGAAGAAAGCGGGGGAGTCGGTCGAGACGGCGGCCTCGCGGATCGGGAGCGAGGTCAGCAAGACTGGCGAGTCGCTTCGTCAGGAGGTGGCGACAATTCGTGAAGATACCGGCGAGACCCTGGGCACCTTGCGTGGGACACTGACGCGGATCGATAGCGCGTCAGGCGAGTTGGCGACGCTGCTTTCGAGTGTGAACGCGGGCGAGGGAACGGCGGGCCAACTGGTGAAAAATCCGGATCTGTACAACTCGCTCCGTTCGGCGTCGGCACAGTTGGAGCGGACGCTGGTGGAGGTGCAACTGCTGGTGGAGAAGTTGAAGGCGGAGGGGATCAAGGTCGGGGTGTAGGCGTTGGAATACGGTCCTGGATGTGAGGTATTGGTTGTGTTGATCGGTGGGTTGTTTGCGTTGGCTATGCTCACGTTGTGACGGCCTCGACGAGCTTGTGCCCGAGTTGCCATGCGGCGATCTCTGCCGGGAGTTCCCGTTGCGAGTCGTGTGGTGCGCTGCTTTATTCGGATGCGATCGGGCTCCGTGATAGCGTGGAGAGCCTGCGAGCGGAGACGCCGAAGTCTCGGCTCACCAATCCGCCCGTGGATGAGTCCTCGGCGCTGCCCATGCCCGAAGAGGAACCCGCTGCGGCGCCACGGCGTCACGGGTTCATCGACGAGGCGCTCTCGCCCGGATTGCTGGTAAATGGTCGATATCGGATCGTGTCTCGCGTGGGCAAGGGCGGGATGGGCGAGGTGTATCGCGCGGACGATCAGACTCTATCGCAGACGGTGGCGCTCAAGTTTCTGCCCATGGCGTCGGACGAGCGAGCCCGGGAGTTGATGCTGAATGAGGTTCGCCTTGCGCGGCGGGTGAGCCATCCGAACGTTTGCCGGGTTCATGACATCGGGGAGTTCCACGGACGGACGTTCATCTCGATGGAGTTCGTTGATGGCGAGACCCTGAGCGAGTTGCTGGCGAAGATCGGGCGATTGTCGGCCGACAAGGCGGCGATGACAGCGAAGCAGGTGTGCTTTGGATTGGCGGCGGCGCACGCGCAGGGGGTGCTGCATCGCGATCTCAAGCCGGCGAACGTGATGATCGACAGCAAGAGGGAGGTGAAGATCACCGACTTCGGGCTCGCGGGCCTTGCGGACGAGTTGCGGTATGTGTATGGACGGACGGGGACGCCGGCCTACATGGCTCCCGAGCAACTGGATGGCAAGCCGCCGAGCGTGCGTACCGACATTTACTCGCTTGGGTTGGTGCTGCACGAGATCTTCACGGGGCGGGCGGTGTATTCGCCCAAGACGATCTCGGAGCTTCGCGAGATGCAGAAGCGGGCGGTCGCGGCGCCGTCGTTGGGGACTCCGACGCTGGACATGGGCGTGGAGCGTGTGATACTGGAGTGCCTCGATCGGGACGCGGAACATCGGCCGGCGGGTGCGCTCGAGGTGGCGGCGATGCTTCCCGGAGGGGACATCCTTGGAGCGGCGGTGGGCGCCGGACTGGTGCCCTCGCCGGATCTGCTGGCGCGGACTCGGGCGCCGGGTGATCTGGAGCGGACGGCGCTCGTGCTGATCTCGTCACTCACGGCGATGCTGCTGGTAGTGGTCGTGACGCTGGCGGGCAACACGATGCTGATGCCTCGTGTGCAACTTCCGAAGCCTCGCGAGGTGCTGGTGGATCGCTCTCGCGAGATCATCGCGTCGTTTGGGTACGCGCCCGGGGCGTACTCGGTGGGTCACTTTGACTACTACGAGGAACTCGTGAGCGCGATGGCGCGGGAGAACCATGGCGCGACGCGATGGGACATCCTCGGTCGCGCGCGGCCCAGCCCGGTGGACTTCTGGTATCGCGAGCGGAACCTGCCGCTGGTGACGAACAACGAGCGCCAGCGTGTGGATATGCGTGATCCGCCGTTTGAGGTCTCGGGTGACACGGCCGTGCGTCTGGACACGAAGGGCCATCTGCGAGACTTTTTCCGCCTGACGACGCTGCTCGATCTGGAAGGCGTGGGCGAGGCTCGCCCGGTGGTGTCGGTCGCGCCGTTGGAGGCGAACTGGTCGCTGGCGTTCGAGAGCGCAGGACTGGAGATCGATCGATTCACGGAGGTCGAACCGGTCCGACAGCCGGCGACGTATTCCGATCTTCGGCGGGCGTGGGTCGGGGTGTATCCCGAGTTGCCCGACGAGCGGATCCGCGTGGAGATCTCGTCGTATGAGGGGAAGATAACGTCGTTTCGGATCGTGGAGTTGAAGTGGTCGCGGGCGTCGGTGTTCTTCGAGGAGATCGGGGGGCTTCCGAGCGTGATCCGGTATGCGCGTGTGGTCGGGCCCTTTCTGCTTGCGGCGGGGCTTACTGTGGCGGCGATCCTGGCGTGGCGGAATGTGAACGGGGGTCTTGCGGATCGTCGTGGGGCGATCCGGATGATGCTGGCGGCGTTCTTTATCGCGGCATTCTCGCGATTCATGCTTTCGGATCCGATGCTCGACTCGGTGGCCCTGGCGGAGCTCTTGGCACGCTGCGGGCGTGTGGGTTCGGTGACGGCGTTGACGTTCTGGGTGTTTTATGTGGCGGCCGAGCCGTATGTGAGGCGGCACTGGCCTCAGGCGATGGTGGCGTGGTCGCATCTGCTGGCGGGCCACTGGCGTGACTCGCAGTTGGGAGTGAGCCTGGTTGTGGGTGTATCGGCGGGAGTCGGCGTGACGGTGCTAGCGCAGTTGCGGCACATCGTGCCGATGCTCTCGGGGCTTCCCGAGCCGGAACTGATCGGGTCGAGCGATCTCCTGCGTGACGCACTCGCTGGGGCGCGGCAGTCCGTCGGGCTGGGGGCGATGCTGTTTCTGCGATCGCTCATCGCCGCGATGCTGCTTCTCGTCGCGTTCGTGGGCGTGCGCCTGGTGGTTCGGCGCCCGTGGCTGGCGATCGTGATCGTCGTCCTCTCGATCGGGATCGTGGTGGCGGCAATCGGGAGCGGCGACGCCAAGGCGACGGGCACGCTTTGGTCCATGGCCTCGATCGACTTTGTGTACGCGACGCTTGTCGCGGCGGCGTGCATGCAGGTGCTGACGCGGTTCGGTCTGGTGGCGATCATCGTGGGGATGTTCGTCTACTTCCTGCTCACGTCGTTTCCGATCACCATGGACGCGGACGCGTGGTACTTCTCGAGCACGATCGCGATCCTCGGCGTGGTGGTGTCGATCGGCGCGCTGGGGCTGGCGATGGGATTCAGCGGGCCGCGGGCGCGAACAGTGTGACGATCAAGGCGTCGCCGAGGTTGGTTGCATCTTCATCGCGGGGAACGTGCCAGGATCATCCACGGGGGACTCGGGCACGAACGACGCGGCGGGTTGTGGCTGGGTGCGTGGCGTGTCGAGGTCGCGGCGCGGGCGTGCGTTGATGCCTTGCTCGGGCGCGAGGCCCCACGCCCTGGGCGAGAGGAATCGTCCCTTCCACGCGTCGGGCTTGGCGATCTCCTTCGGCGCTCCACGAAACCTTTGCCACGCATCGTTGCGTGTCGCGGTGACGGCCCAGGAGACGGAGGCGCCGGGAACGCCGCCTGCGATTCGGAAGCGGTTGTTGCGGACGGTCTCGGCGATATAGAGCGTGGGCATCGGGGCGCCGACGGGTGTGAGTTGGTAGGTCGGATCGCGGTTGATCGCCTCGAAGTAGTCGGGGAGTTCGACGGTTGCCTCGCCGGAGGCGTCGAGGTCGATGGTGCCGCGATAGGTGTTGGTCGGCTCGGGGCCCTCGTTGCAGTAGTGCAGGAGAATGCGGTTGGCGGGGTCGAGGGGGTGATCGATCATAAAGGCCTTGTTGCCCGATGTTCCGATGTCGCCGTCGGCGTAGAGGGCGTATCCCTCGACGCTGGCGCAGGCGGCGAAGATGCCAAAGCCCAGGCCGTTCTCGGCGTAGTTGGTCGCGTAGACAGCGGTGGCGCCCTCGGCGGGGCTCTGGACGGCGCCCCAGACGCCGATGACGTTTCCGGACATGGCGGCGGCGACGCCATAGATTCCGGTGGCATCGTCGGTAGAGGAATCGGCGCGACCGAGGATGCCGGTGGTGAGCCCGGACTGGGCGGTGGCGTAGCCGTCGACTCCGGTGCCGGCGGTGCTGTCTGTGCGGCCGTAGACACCCCAGGCGTCTCCCGTGGTGGCGGTGGCCCATCCGAGGATGGCTCGGCCGCCGGTGGAGTCGCTTTGCGCGTGGATGCCATAGGTCTCGCCTGAGGTAGCGCTGGCCCAGCCGAGGACGCCGACACCGGCGTTGCTCGTGGTCTTGCCGGCGAGTGAGAGCGCGACGCCGCTGGCGAGTGAGGATTCGAAGACGCCCGCTCGGGCCTCGCTGGTCATGACGTGGAGCGGGTGCTGGGGCTGGGTGGTGCCGATGCCGACCTTTCCTTGGGTGAAGTGGGCGTCGTTTCCGGTGAGGACAAAGGGCGAAGCGCCAGCAGGACCGGCGGCGCCGGCAGGACCCGTCGCTCCCGCGGGGCCTTGGGGACCGGTCGCGCCGATGGGGCCGGCCGGACCAGCGGGGCCTACCGGGCCTTGGATGCCATTGAACCCCGCGGGACCTGCGGGGCCCGCTGGTCCTGCGGGGCCTGCGGGACCGGATTGGCCGGGAAGACCCGGTGCACCGGCGGGGCCTTGGGGACCTTGTGCACCTTGGGTGCCGGCTGGACCGACCGGGCCTATTGGACCGGCGGGACCTTGTGGACCTTGCGGGCCCGCGGGGCCAACGGGTCCTTGGGCGCCTGCGGGCGAGTTGAGCGCGTAGAGCGAGTATGGAACGACATTCACGGGCTGGCGGGGCGTGAGGCTGGTGTAGCCACCGGCGCCGCTGGGGCTGCGCACGTCGATCTGGAGCCAGATGGCGTTGCCGGTAAAGACGCTGCTCCCGAAGTCGATCTTGGTCGAGAAGACACCCTGGCGGACCTGGACACCCGTGGACTCAACGGCGGCATGGAGGGGAGATCCGCCGGTGGCGCTGGAGTAGGGCGTGAAGCGAAAGTCGCAGAAGCCGTTGGCGGGAACAATCCCGACGCCAAGGACGCCCTGGTAGGTGAACTCGGTCGAGACGGGTTCTACGGCGTGGGCGAGGCGCGGCAGGGCGGCGAGGCAAAGAATGGCCGCAAGACGACACCAAACGCGAGCGTGCATGGGTGGACTCCGGGTCTATCTCGAACCAACTGGCGAAGGAGGCGATCTGGGGCAATCTCTGCCCTAACCGGATGGCATCGGCGTGAGCGGGCCTTGGGTCGAGTCGCGGGCGATAACTCGATGGCGGGAGATTCCGATCGTGCGGGCGGTGTGGGTCTCGCCATGGGCGCCCCGGAGTTGCGGGCGGGTTTGCCTAGCGACCCTCTCGGGCGACAGCCGGCCCAGGGGCGGGTAGGATTTCAAAGTTTTCTGAAAGTTCCGTGACTCGGGTCCGGAGTTGGGGAATCCAATCCGGGTCATGGTGGTTTCGATGGTTCGATTCCCGGCCCCAACATTGGAAGGACTCTCGACCATGGGCGCGCTGTACTCGGCTCCGAAGGAACTCCCCCACCCCGACGCGCGCGACGAGGGGTTTCTTCGTGGCGTGGCGTTGGGAGAGCCCCGGCTGACGGCTGACCAGGCGATAACGCTGTGGCATNNAACATCAACTACACGAACGTGTGCAACGCGAGGTGTACGTTCTGTGCGTTCCGGCGCGATGGCGACGAGAGCGACGCGTACACGCTCACCAAGGAGCAGATCCACGAGAAGATCGCGGAGCTCGTGGCAATCGGGGGAACACAGATCCTGATGCAGGGCGGGATGAATCCGGACCTGCCGCTGGAGTGGTACATCGATCTGTTGCGGTCGATCAAGGAGAAGTTTCCATCGGTGCACATCCATGCGTTCAGCCCGCCGGAGATGGTTGAGTTTGTGCACTTCTTCAACCCGCCCGGCTCGACGTTCGAGGAGAAATCGCGATGGGTCTTGTCGCGGCTGCGCGACGCGGGGCTGGATTCGCTTCCGGGCGGAGGTGGGGAGATCTTCGCGGATCCCGTGCGCCGGAAGATCGGGCTGGGCAAGTGCGACGCGGAGAGTTGGCTGACGGTGATGTACGTCGCGCACACGCTGGGGATGTTCACAAGCGCGACGATGATGTTCGGGCACGTGGAGGGGTACGCCGATCGCGTGCACCACATGATGCTGGTGCGCGAGTGGCAGGACAAGGCGCTGCGCGAGGGCGTGAACGGGGCGGGACACTACAAGGCGTTTATCTCGTGGCCGTTCCAGCGGGAGAACACGCCGCTGGGGCGCGTGCCGGATTGGGGCGCGGATGCGCGTGAACTCTCGATGGAGTTTCCGGGCGATGCGGTCGCGCGGGCGTGGGACTTTGGTCGTGGGGTGGGCGTGCAGCCGGCTGGGAAGCGGGCGGCGGATGTCTTTGCGTTCGACGAGATGGATCGCGACGCGTTTCCGACGGCATCACTCTTTGGGAAGCGCGTGCGGATGAGCGGAGCGACGGAGTATCTTCGGACACAGGCACTCTCGCGGCTGGTGCTAGATAATGTGTATTCGATCGGGAGTTCGTGGGTGACGATGGGCCCGCATGTCGGTCAGGTGGGGTTGTTCTACGGCGCCAACGACATGGGGAGCGTGATGATGGAGGAGAACGTGGTGTCGTCGGCGGGGACGACGTACTGCCTGGACGAGGCGGTCTTGTGCCGATTGATTCGGGATGCCGGGTTTGTGCCGGCGAAGCGGGACAACACGTACGACGTGCTGCGGGTGCACGACGGGCCGGAGTCGCCGGATCTGTCGGTGACGGACTGGTCGACGCACCGGGCGCGGAAGATGCACCAGCAGGCTCCGCGGCAGGTCAAGGCGAAGCTCACGATCGGCGTCAAGCCCTGAGGGGCGCGGGGTTGCGGGCGGCCAGAGGCGACGGAGAAGAAGGCGCCGAGGCACACGGCATCGAGGCATCGAGGCGGCGGAGCGGGCGCCGAGCGGGCGACTGGTTCAGGGTTTGCCGACGGTGATCCGTAACGCCTTCGCCGGGTTCGTGATTCTCAGGAAGCACTTGGACGCGATGGAAGCGGGGAGGACGACCGTCATGCCGGCGGCCAGCGGCATCGGTTCGAACTCGTTCGCGCCCGAGACCAGGAACGCCCGGC